>Ga0335079_10001564_pt1 | contig 26154 bp, 21 predicted proteins | sample Lox_Sample_33_FD_206719 | JGI IMG/M metagenome (GOLD analysis project Ga0335079, IMG submission 206719) | Soil microbial communities from Loxahatchee National Wildlife Refuge, Florida, United States - Lox_Sample_3.3 | ecosystem: Environmental > Terrestrial > Soil > Wetlands | place: USA...
CTTCAGCCCGCGCGGTACCCGCATCGTCTTCCCCAGCGACTGGGGCTCAGGATCGGTCGTGGATACCTACGTCGTCGTGCTGCCGAGCTACGTGCCCTGATCAGCTCGTAACAGCCTGCGACGCGCGCTCTGCAGGAGTTCCCGGCTGGGGCGGTCGACCATGAGTGCCAGCGCACCATAAGTCACCGCCCCGGCCAGTACCTGCACTGCGAGCTGCCAGTGGGTGTTCGAAATCGAGATCTCGCGGATCGCCAGGTACATCACGCCGGCGAGCACTGTGCACTTCGCCATGTGGGCCCACGGAATCGGGATGCGCAGCAACGCGCCGCCGAGGCGGGCGAAGCCGATCAGCAGCAGGATGTAGCTCAGCAGCATGCTCGCGGCGGCGCCGACCAGACCCAAGCGCGGCACGAGAATCAGACTGACCACGACATTCAGCAGCGCGCAGACGACAACCAGCGGCAGCAGACGCCCGGTCTGCTTGTTCAGAAACAACCCGGCACCGACGATCGGCATCGCTCCTTCAAACACGAGTCCGGTCATGATGAGCGGAATCACCGCGGCGTGAGATCGGTAGCGCTCGGTGGCGAGCTCCGAGATGAGCTCGTTGCCGACCACTGCGAGACCGGCAACGATGGCGGCGCCGAGGAGCACGTAGAAATGCAGCACACGGCCGATGAAGCGGCCGGCTTCCTGACTGCCTCGCTCCACCCACAACTTCGTATAGATCGGAACGAGCGCGGCGGTCAGGGCATCGATCAGTATCGACTGGACGTATTCATCCAGACTGTACGCCGCGGAATAGATCCCCTGGGAGGCGCTGCCGAGCAAACCCTGAACGACATACCGGTCGCCGACGTTCAGCAGCGTTCCGGCAACCTCGTACGCCATCATCGGCAGTCCGAACGCGAGCATTGAGCGCATCAGCTGCGGCGAGAAGTCTGCAGTTCGCGCCGGGCCGCGACCGACGGTGACTGCGCCAAGTATCACCAGTGCGATGACCTCTCCCACGATCGTGCTCGCGTAAAAGCCGTTCAAACCCGGCAGCACGTACAACATCGTGACGAGCGCGAACGCCAGCAGCGCGTAGCGACGGATGACGTTGTAGAGCATGAAGGCAAGGCTTCTCTGCTCGGCGCGCAGAATGTTCTGAAAGGCGCTGTCGAGCACACGCACGACAATCAGCACGCTCGTCGCCAGGAGCAGGGGCCGCAATTTCGCCTCGCTCCACCAGCCGCGCGGCACCAGAAACGTCGTGCCCGAGGCCATCAGGGTCGCAACGAGTCCCGTCGCGGCCATTCCCCAGAACACTGTCGACACCAGCCTGCGGCGCGAGACGGCGCGGTCGCCCGCGAATATCTCCGCGTGGAATCGCACGATGGACTGCTGGATACCGAGCTTTCCGAGCGACACCTCCAACGACAGCGTCGTGCCGACGAGCGCGAGCACGCCGTAGTCGGGCACTGACAGCAGCCGCGTCAGGATCGGAAAGGAAATGAAGCCCGCGACAGTGAGCAAGGCGTTGCTCGCGGTGTATGTCGAGCTGTGCCGCAGCAGTCGTGCAAGCACGAATCTAGCTCCTCATGTCAAGCGCAGCGGCTCGAAAGTGTGCTCTGGCGCCGAGTTCAAGCGTCGTACTTTTCCTCACGTCTGCCTCGCGCGACGTAGAGAGACGGCGACACTTTGCGCGAGAAATTTTCTGTTACTAATCTTCAGACCCTCGTGCAAAAGCTCAGCGCTTCGCCAACGTCAGTTGCGAGGCGCGATCGCAATGCGCACACCTATCGTCCGGGGGTCCAATGGCTTCGAATCGATTCATCGAATTTAAGTCCGTGCTCGTGCGCGGCGGTTTCTTGTTGCTGCTGTTTGCGGCGATCGCACTGACTTACGGCTCGCGCTCCTATGCGAGTCAGTGGTGGCGGCATCACGGCGGTTCCCAGGCGCCCACGATAACCGGCTCGCCGCCGGCGAGCGTCCTCGTCGGCAGTTCATATTACTTCAAGCCCACCACAACCGATCCCAGCGGCAAGACGCTTTCGTTCTCGATCAGCAATCGGCCGCGCTGGGCGAGTTTCAGCACCACCACCGGCAAGTTGAGCGGCACGCCGACAGCGGCTGGCACCTCTTCCGGCATTACGATCTCCGTCTCCGACGGCATGAACTCAGCTTCGTTGCCCGCCTTTTCGATTCAGGTGAGCGCGGCCTCTGGTGGGGGATCGCCGCTGACGATCTCTGGCACGCCTGGAACGACGATTCAGACGGGGCAGGCGTACAGCTTCACGCCCACGACGAGCGGGGGTGCGGGCAGCACGCGCACCTTCAGCATCACGGCTAAGCCCTCCTGGGCCACCTTCAGCACCAGCAACGGCAAGTTGAGCGGCACGCCGACGGCAGCGGGGACTTTCTCCGGCATCGTCATCAGCGTGAGCGATGGGACCAACACGGCGGCGCTGGCCGCGTTTTCGATCCAGGTCACGGCCGCCGGCGGCGGCACGGGGCTGACGATCTCAGGCTCACCGTTGAGTTCGATTCAGGTCGGTCAGGCCTACAGCTTCGTGCCCTCTGTGAGCGGCAACAGCGGCGGTACGCTGACCTTCAGCATCACGAACAAGCCCGCCTGGGCCACCTTCAGCACCACCACCGGACAGCTGAGCGGCACGCCCACTGCGACCGGCACGTTCGCGAGTATCACGATCAGCGTGAGCAACGGCAGCTCGAGTGCCTCGCTGCCGGCCTTCACGTTGACGGTCATTCAAAGCACGGGCGGCTCGGGTGCCGCAGCGCTGTGCGATGGGCTGGTGACGGGCAAGCAGAAGGTGCCCTACACGGCGGTGGCACGCCCGCCGAAGCTCACTCCGATCACCGATCCGGACTTTGGCACGACGATCATCCGCATCACGGATGTGGCCGCGGACTGGGGCGGTACGACGGCGGTGCCGGTGTATCCGACGGTGCCGACCTGGAACATCGATGAGTCCTACATGCTGCTGTACATACGCGGTGCCTCGGCGGGCAACTACGCTCTGTTTGATGGCAAGACGTATGCGTTTTTGAAGTGGCTGCCGATCTCTCCGGCGGATGTGGAGCAGTTTGACTGGGATACGAGCGATCCGGACATCCTGTGGTACATCTCCGGCAAGGTGCTCACGCGCTATCACGTGAGCACGGGCGCCAAGGACAGCGTGCATACCTTCGCAGCGGCGGCGGATTGGGGCGATGACCCGATCTACTTCAGCTGGGATGGGCAGCTCTTTGGTCTGCGCGAGCAGAGCGCCGGGACGATCCTCTCCTATCGCATGGGAGTCGGCGAGTCACCGACGATGCCCGGCCAGGGAACCTCACCGGAGGCGTGTCCCTCGGGCACCTGTTTGATCTGGTCGAGTTCCACCAGCAAGGTGCTCGATCCGTCCACGCTGGCGACGGTGCGCACCATGACGCTGCCGACGATCGAGCATGCGGATCTGGGGCTGGACTCCCAGGGCAATGACTTCTGGGCGACGGTGTCCTTCAACGAAGGCCCCGGCGGCTCCAGCGGCGCCCTGATGGTGGAGTGGCTCAAGAGCGGAACCGTCAAGACCATCATCGGGGATGCCAACGGAGATCCGTACCCGCCCACCGGCATTCTGATCAGCGCCAAATCGCTGAAGAACCCGGGATGGGTGACGGTGGCCGCTACCGGCACTCCGACCCTGTCCTCAACCTATCAGGACCAGGAGATCATGGTGGCCAACGTTGAGACCGGCCAGGTCTGCCGTGCAGCCCATCATCGCAGCCGCGGTGAGAGCGGGCCGATCGGCTACTGGGCCCAGCCCAACGTCACCTTCAGCCCGCGCGGTACCCGCATCGTCTTCCCCAGCGACTGGGGCTCAGGATCGGTCGTGGATACCTACGTCGTCGTGCTGCCGAGCTACAAGCCGTAGGCGGTGCTCGCGGACGGGAGCGCTCAGGTCTTCTGTGCGACAACGAAGACGTTTGCGCAGTGCAGATCGGTCTCGGTCATCCTTCGGCGCGCGCGCGCGAGCGACCGCCTGGAGACTCCCTCCAGGCGGTAGCGCGCGACGTGCCGGATCCTGAATCCGTTGCGCTGAATGGCGCTCAGATGCTCGGAGTACGTGCGCCCGGTCAGAAAGAATGGCCGGTCTCCACGCACGGCGCTCCACAGCCAGGGCGGGTATTTCCAGTGACCGTTCCAGATCCGCGTGACCTTCATGGATGAGAGGTCGATGTGATGCGACATCCATCCCTTGGGTTTGAGCCAGCTTCTGCACGTGGCATAGAAGGAATTGAGATCCGGAATGTATTGCAGCACCGACTGCGAGAAGATCAGGTCGATCGAGCCCCGCTCTGCATCGGCATTGGCATCCCAGGGCGCGACGTAGCGGATGAGATCGGACTGGCGCTCGGCGAGGGAGTGGATTGCGGCGTGCAGTGCATCGAGACGATTCGGCTCGAGCGCCGAGTCGAGAGTCTGCGGTGAGAGTATCGAGCTCGGGAAGAGTCGACCATCAAGCAGGAAATCGAAGTCCGGCCAGCCGCGCTTGGGCCGCGGCGCGCGCTGACGAAACAGCTCGATGAGCTCGCGCAGGACCTCGAGGTTGCTCTGTGGCGAAGCGAACGGCACGACATCGAATGCCCGGTAGCCGCTAGCGCCGGATAGCAGCGCCGCGATTCCCGCACCCAGCGTATCCCCGGGACCAAATTCCGCGACGTTGCCGCGATTGGCGATGTAACCGCACTTGGCGAGCAGACACAGATGCTTCAGCCACACGCCGTAGCAGTATTGTGCGGAACGGCTTCCACCCTGCGGGGCCTGGGTCGCGATGAGCTTGCGGATGCGGCTTTGCGGCGGGATCGCGTAAGTCGCCAAGCCCTTTACGATCGGCAATAACTCCATGATCGAGTTGAACTCGCTACGTCGTTCCTCGAGCCCTCACGATACGCAATTCTGAGGCAACGAGCCCAGCATACTCGTGCAATGCATCCGTACTTTTTTGTAATGCAGAAATCTGTGGAATCAAGTACCCAGGCCAGCTGGGGCCGAGGTAGCGAAAATCGGTCGGTCGTGCGCAGGGACGCAGCCCCACGGCTTCAAACTCTGCTAGCGCCCGCGGCATGTGAAGGCCACTGGTTACAATCAGTAACCTCGGCGATGGCTGACCTCTCAGCACAACGGCGATGCGACGGGCCGTCTGCGCCGTATCCGTCGACAAACGATCGACCTGCAGCCGCTCTTTGGGCAGACCGGTCAGCACGGCCAGGTGCTCCAGCAGATCCGCCTCCTTGATGGATCCGCCGCTGCCACCGGCCATCAGTACCCGGGAGCGGTCGATGCGGCCGGCCAGCTCGAGCGCATGGAGCGCCCGCCGCAGGCTCGCCTCGCGCAGGAATTCGATCTGGGTGGGTTCAGTTGCACCCGCAGACATGCCTCCGGCGAGAACCGCGATGAGCGAGGCGGGCGGATCCGGCGCCGCGCAGCTGCGCTCGGCGCGCAGAGCGGCTCGTTCGAGCGGATAGACGAGGGAATCGGCGCCCAGAGGCGTCGTCAGGATCCCATAGAGCAGCAGCGCGAATCCGACGACCCAGGAAGCGCCCGGCGAGCGCGAGCCCCGCAGGCAGATCACCGCCAGCGCGACGAGCACCCATCCGATCAGGGCCACAGGTTGCACGAGCAGCAACAACGCACTCACTTGCCCGGCGATCTGCGCCGGGCTCTCGTCATCCACTCCAGATAGATACGCTCATCGCCGTCGACCCACGAGCGGCGCGAGAATAGCGCGACCACCCGATTTCGTCCTGCCGTTCCGAACGTACGAAAGCGCCCGTCCGCGGCGATAGCGACCATGCGCGCAGCCAGTTCGGGCACGTTTGCGGCCTGGAACAGAAATCCCGTCACGCCGTCGTCGACCACTTCGGGGCAGCCACCGATGTTCGGCGCAATGACGGCCTTGCCGGCCGCCATCGCCTCGCGCGCGGCCAGTGGAAAGGACTCACGTGTGGAGGAAAGTACGAACACATCGAGCAGCGCCAGGTACTGAGGCACGTTTCGCTGCGAGCCGGTGAACGTGACCCGATCCTGCAGACCCAGCGCTTTGACCTGACGCTCGAGTGGCTCACGCAGCGTGCCGTCGCCGATGATCAGCAGGCGTGCTTGCGGCAGCTGCGCCCTCACCGTATTGAAGGCATTCAGCAGGTAATGGTGCCCCTTTTCCTCGGACAGGCGAGCTACGATGCCGAAAACCGGAGAGCTGCCGGTCTCCAGTGCGTATTGCCGTTGCAGCTCGGTTGAGGGCGCGATCGGCTGAAATCGATCGGTATCGATGCCGCTGTGCACGATCGCGGCTTTCGTGGCCGGCAATCCCCCGGCGATGACGCGATCGTGCTCGTAGCGCGACTCGAAGATCACGAAATCGGCACAGCGGTGCAGGATGTGTCCGACGTATCCGAAGTGCTGCGGTGAATGGATGTTGTGGATCGTGACCACGATCGGCGGACGGCGGCGCATCGGTATCGCGCGCAGGGCGAAGGCGGCGGCAATGGCCGAGCGGACCGACTGAGGCGCGACCAGATCTATCGATTCCCTGCGGATGAGCTGGCGCAGCGCATAAGAGGTGCGTAGGAGTGACAACGGTTCCCGGAAGCGGAAGTCGAGGTTGACGTGGATGGCGCCGCGGCTTTTCAGCTCGGCAAGCAGCACCCCTTCGGTGGTGGCAACGTAGACCGTGTGACCCCTGGCGGTCAGATCCTGCGACAGCGTGAGCAGATCTGACTGCACGCCCCCGTAGCCGAATGGCTCGGTCATGAGATAGAGAATCTTCATGAGTCCCGGCTGACCCGCAGGATTCGGAAGGCGCGTCGGCGCTTCCAGTCGAGTACGGCATGAGGCAGGTCGTAAGCGCCGTCGAGTTTGAGGCCGAAGTCGGTGGCGCCGTCGCGGTCCGTGACTTCGGTTCGATGCAGCCGCCATTTTTCGGCGGCGGAGCGATTGCGTCCGGGTGACACGCTGACGGCGGCCTCATAGCCGGAGGATTCGACCAGTTGCTCATCGCGCAAGGAGAAGTCGCCGGAGGGATAGCAGAAGTATCGGACCGGGTGTCCGAGTGCCGCCTGCAGCTCGGCGCGGCTGCCGCCGATCTCCCGCGTCGCATCCGCCGCATTGAGAGTGGAGAGCAGAGGGTGCGTGATCGTGTGCGATCCGATTTCGATCAGAGGATGTGCGTCGAGTTCTCCGACCTGCTGCCAGTTCAAATGCAGTCCGGACTCATCCGGGTAGCGCCGGTGCTGCAGCCGTCCATCGCAGAATCCGGACACGACGAAGATCGTCGCCGGGATACGGAAGCGCTCGAGCACGGGCAGTGCGTGGATCAGATTGTCCGTATAGCCATCATCGAAGGTCACCGCCACGCCCGGCTCGGTAACCCCGGTGCTCAATTCCTCGATGGCGCTGGCGAGGCTGATCACGCGCCGCTCCTGAGACAACAGCCGCATCTGCTCGGCGAAGCGCGCCACAGTGACGCTCAACTGGTCAGCCTCAGCGTCGCGGACGCGGTGGTACATGAGAATGCGATGCCCTGGAGCGAGCTGGCCCGCCAAAATGGCGAAGGGCCGCAGTGCGCGGGCAACGCGCGTCCGCGCGCTAGCCATGCGCAGGCGTCAGGGCCTGGTCGTACAGGCGCTCGTAGGCCCGGGCCGTTTGCTCGGCGCTGAAGCGCTCCACGACCGTCTGCTGCGCGGCCTTGCCGAGCTGGCGTCGCAGCGCCGGATTGCGCAACAGCTCGATCAGGGCAACTGTGAACTGCGTCACATTTCCGGGACTGACGAGCCTGCCGTTCACGCCGTCGGCGATAACGCCCGGGATTTCCCCCACCGCCGTGGCGAGCACTGGCGCTCCGACGGCCATCGCCTCGAGGAGCGCCATCGGCAAGCCCTCCCAGCGGGATGGCATGGCGAAGAGGTCGAGCGCGGCCAGGATGTTGGGGATGTCCGAGCGCTGACCCACGAAGCGCACTTTGGAATCCAGGCCCAGCGTACGGCACTGCTCGCGCAGCGGTGCCTCGAGAGGCCCGGAGCCGACGATCGCGCACAGGTAGTCACCACAATCGGCCGGCACCGCAGCCAGCGCCTTGAACAGGTCCGAGTGACCCTTTTGCTCGTGCAGCCGGCCTACGACGCCAATGAGTGTGGTCTCTTCGGAGACGCCAAGCTCACGCCGGAACGGCGCGCGCTGCAGGTGATCGAAGCGCCGCAGGTTAATACCGTTGGATATCACGAGCATTCGCTGTGCGGAGAGGCCTTCGCGCTCGAGCAGGGTGCGGCCGACTTCGCCGCCACAGGCGATGACTTTCGTCGAAGTCGCATTCAGCAGCCGAGCCAGCAGGCGCCGTGCGTGGCCGGACCATGGGCTGGTGTTGTGGCGCGTTGAAAAGCGCCCGCGTACGCCGGCCAGGAGCGCAGCCAGTCTGCCGTAGGTATCGGCTGCGTATAAATGAGTGTGCACGATGTCGACTTGGTTGCTGCGGAACCAGCGCATCAGGGCACCGACGGTTCCCGGATCGACGCCCGGCCTGCGGCCCAGAATCGCTACCGGTACACCGATCCGCTCGAGCTCCGGCACGATCGTGCCGCCGCGAACGATGCACAGCACGCTGTAGCGGAAGCGTGGGGAGCGATTCTGCAGCACATCGACGATCAGCCGTTCGGCGCCGTCGGGAGGCAGTTCGTCGATAACATGCACGACATGCGGCAGGTCGGTAGGATCTACTGCGGCCATGCAGCCGCCTGAATATGTCGACCAGTCGATATGTCGGGCCGGGATTGCATTACAGAATACATAACAATAGGCATCCGCCCGTGAACGCGAGCTACATGCGTTAGAATAATCGGGATAGGGACCCGGCGGCGATAACTACGTTTCACAGAAACAACAGCTGCGCACCATGACGCTGCATTTCCGCCCCGCATTCATTGCGCTTGGACTGCTGATGCTGTGCGCCTGCGCCTCGACGCCGACGCCCATGCCGGCTGCGCCTGCAGCGACGCCAACCGACGCCGCCACCGGATATGTGATCGGACCCGGCGACCTGCTCAAGGTGAACGTGCTGGGCAACCCCGAGCTCAATGTCGACGCGCCAGTGCGGCCGGACGGCAAGATTTCGATGCCGCTGATCAAGGAGATTAGCGCGGTCGGCAAGACACCGACCGAGCTCGGCCGCGATATCGAGAATGGGCTGAAGACTTACCTGCGCTCCCCGAGCGTCAGTGTGACGGTCCAACAGGCACGCGGCCTGCTGAATCAGGTCAAGGTCATCGGTCAGGTCGGCGTGCCTGGATCGATTCCCTTCCGCAGCGGCATGACGGTGATGGACGCCGTGCTCGAGGCCAAGGGTCTGTCCCAGTTCGCCGCGGGTAATCGTGCCGCTGTCATCCGGCAGACCGACAGCGGCAGCGTTCGAATCAAAGTGCGGCTCGAGGATCTAATGAGCCGTGGGGATATGAGCCAGAACATTCCGCTCAAATCTGGCGATGTCGTGATCGTGCCGGAAGCACGGTTCTAAGGGATTGACATGAAAGACGAGATCGAACGGCTCCTGTATGCACTGAAATCGGCGCTGCGGTATCGCTGGAGCGCACTCGTCTGCACCTGGCTGGTGTTCATCGCCGCGTGGATTGCCGTAGCCCTGATTCCCGATCGGTTCGAATCCAAGGCGCTGGTCTACGTCGATACGACATCCACGCTGACCCCGCTGCTGCAGGGAATCGCGGTATCGTCCAATCAGGCTGGCGAGGCGGACGTGGTTCGCCGCACGCTGCTGGCGCGGCCGACGCTCGACCGCGTCGCCCGGGAAACGGGACTGTACAACCGGGCCAAGGACGACGATCAGTTCGATCGATTGCTGGTGCAGCTTTCCAACGACATCGGCATCTCCGGAAACCGCGACAACGGTATCTACAGCATTGCCTACACGGACCGCGACCCGAGCATGGCGCAGGCCGTGGTGACCCACCTGCTGAGCACGTTCGTGAGCAGCTCCAAGAGTGCCGACAAAGACGACTCCGAGAGCGCCCGCCGCTTTCTCGCGCAGCAGGTCAACGACTACGAAGCTCGCCTGACGCAATCCGAGCAGAGGCTCGCGGAGTTCAAGAAGAAGAATCTCAGTCTGCTGCCCACCTCGCAGGGCGACTACTTCCAGCGCCTGCAGAACGAGATGGTCAAGAACACGGAGCTCAAGACCGAGCTGGAAATGGCGACGCGGCAGCGCGATGAGCTCGGCCGCAAGATCGCCGGAGTCAGCGACGAGCACGTCAAGCCGCCGCCGCAGCCCTCGGCACAGGATGTTACGGGCGCGGCGAATCTCGATGCGCGAATCCAGGCGAGTGAGCGCCAGCTCGATGAGCTGCTGCAGAAGGATACGGATCAGCATCCCGACGTGATTTCGCTGCGCGCGACGATCGATCAGCTCAAGCAGCGGCGCGCCAGGGAGTTCGGCTCGGTGCGACAGTCGCTGGCGAGCGTCGGTCCCGGGCAGGACGGCGCACAGCGGCCCGATTCGGTGCTTCAGGACATCCAGATTCAGCTCACGAACAAGGACGTGCAGATCGCCGCCCTGCAAGCGCAGGTCTCGCAGTCGGACCAGACGGTCACTTCGCTTCGTAGCCTCGTTTCGACGGGTCCGGAAGTGGAAGCGGAATACACCAAGCTGATGCGCGACTACGGCGTGACCAAGTCGGAGTACGAGCAGCTTCTGCAGCGTCTGGAGAGCGCAAAGATCTCCGGGGAGGCGCATGAGAACGAAGGGGTAAACTATCGCATCATCGAGCCGCCGCGGCTGCCGGTGCGGCCGGTGGCGCCGAAGCGCTCGCTGTTCCTGGGTCTGGGCCTCATTGTTGCGCTCGGCTGCGGCGCCGCTCTGGCGTGGCTGCTGAGTCAGGCCAAGCCGGTCTTTATGGATGCCAGAACGGTGCGCGAAGCTCTGCAGCTGCCGCTGCTCGGAGTCGTAAGTCTCGCACCCGCAGTCGGTCAGATCGGACATGCGCGACGCAATCGCGTCGTGTTTTTCTGCGCCTTGGCCGCGCTCGTTGTGGGCACTGGCGTCTCCATCGTGACGGCGCATGAGGTGTCGTCGATGTTGCGCGGACTGCTCACCATGGGGGTCGCATGACGATCGTCGAACGAGCGGTCGAGAAAGTACGGCAGCAGCGTGGGGAATCGGCGCCCGCAGCGCTTAGCCCGGGAGCCCTCGACTCTGCCGGTGTGAGAGGAGTGGCTGCGGAGCCGGGCCGCGAACCCCGCATCGCCGCGCGCGGCCCGAAACTGACGCTCGACCTGGATGAGCTTGGCCGGCTGGGTGAAATTACCTGGCCGGCGAGTGATGCGCGCAAGCGCAACGAATTCCGTCTGATCCGCCGCCAGCTCCTGAGCAGCCTCGCCGAGCTACCGCCGCGCGGGCGCAACGAGGGCGCCGTGGTCGCCGTAACGAGCGCCACGTCTGGGGAAGGCAAGACCTTTACCAGCTTCAATATCGCGCGCGCCATCGCCGAGCACAGCGGCAACGCGGTGATACTCGTAGATGCCGATCTCGCCCGGGGCACGCTCTCGCACACACTCGGCGCGGAGAATCGACCAGGCGTAGCCGATTTCCTGCGCGGCACGCAGGTCGAGCTCGACGCGCTGGTCTCACCCACCAGCGAACCGCGGCTTGCGTTCCTGTCTTCCGGCGTGCACACGGACGGCGCGCATCATCTGTTGGCGGGCAACCGCACGCACCAGCTCATTCACAGGCTGCGCGCCATCGCCGATGGCGCGGTGGTGATCCTCGATTGCTCGCCCGTGCTGCTGACCGAGGATGCCGGCCACATCGCCGGCAGTGTCGATCGGGTGATCTTCGTCGTGCGCGCCGGTGTCACGCTGGGGGATGCGGTCGCCGAGGGCGTGGACCGGCTCGGGGCAAGGGAAAAGACGCTGCTGGTACTCAACGGCTGGGAGCCGGTGCGGCCGTCGGAAAGGGACTTCAATTCGCAGCACTACAACTATTACGAATCTCAGGCGCGAAAGAACCGATGAATCGATTGCGCGCCGCCGCACTGCTCGGCGGCTTTTCACTGCTGCCGTTGGCTGCGCGAGCCTACGACATCACTCCGAATGTGACGTTCTCCGGCATCTACAGCGATAACGTCGGCAGGACTGCCACCAACCGGCAGGACGACTGGGCGCTGATCGCCGGCGCCGGGCTGATGATCCAGACCGTCACCCCGACGATCGACGCGGACATCACCGCGGGCGATCAGTACATGTATTTCGTGAATCACACATTCGCGTCCCAGCAGTTGCCGAACGTGCTCGCAGATGTGAGCTGGCACGCCGTGCCAAAGTTCTTCGACTGGAATTTCGAGGATCAGTACGGCCAGGTCGCAACGGATGCGTTCGAATCGCTGAGTCCCTCAGACCGCGAGAACACCAACTACCTGACGACGGGACCGAAGCTCACGCTGCCGATGGGCAAGAAGCTCCTGCTCGAGCTCGAGGCGCGATTCTCGGATGTCTATTACTCCGTCTCGAACATCGACAACATGCGGTACGAGGAAGACGGCGCGCTGCAGTATTCGATTTCGCCGCTTCACATCCTCTCGCTCAATTACGAGCACGAGGCCACCGACTTCAAGCGCAGCGATCTGTATCAGGACTACTCCGAGCAGAACGTTTTTGCCCGCTTCGACGACAATGTGCGCGTCATGACCATGAGGCTCGATCTGGGAGCGACCGCGCTCAGCTCGGGCGGGGTGGAGAAATGGCGACCGCTCGCGGATCTCGCACTCTACCGCCTGGTCGGCGCGTACACGACTGTCGGTCTTGAGTACGCGCATCGAATTTCAGATGCGGCGGACAACTTCAGGGCGGTGTCGCAGAACCCTGTATTCAATGGCACGGATGTGAATGTCCAGCAGCTCGCCGATCCGTTCGTCACGGAGACGTATTCTGCCTTCGTGTACATCGAGCGGCCGCGCGGCTATCTGCGAGCCTATGGATTCGTGACGCACGAGAACTACGAGGTCACGACGACGAACGACCGCACGGTCGAGGGCGCCGATGTCGAAGGGACGCTCAGTATCACCAGCCGCGACCGGCTTAAGGGTCAGTTCCGCTACGAGCGCGATCGCATTCCCAGCAATAACGATACCGGTGACTACACCGGGCTGCAGCTCGAGTGGTCGCATGCGATCGGCCCGGCGTTGAATCTCGCGCTCGGTGCCGAGCGCTACAGCCGCCGCAGCCACTTCGAGGGCGACTTCGACGAGGATCGCGTGACGCTGTCGATCCGCTACGAACCCGCGCCGCGGACGTTTACGCCGCGCTTCGCGCCGTATCGAAGCCGCGGCATCCGACTGCCGAGCGGCTCGGGTCAGCCGTCACCCGACGCCATCGCCCCGCAGACTCCGCAGGGCTGAGTCCGGGCGCGGCTGGAAGTAACGCTTGAGCTCGAGAAAGGGACGCTCGAGCAGGCGATATGAGCACCACGCCGCGGCGTAGCTCGCCGCGGCAATCGCAAGGCTGTAGCCCGCTGCATACCAGATACTCGCGTGTGCCGGCGGCGCGAGCAACCGCTCGCCGACGAACTTATGCAGCGGAAAATGCAGCACGTACATCGCGTAGCTGTACTTGCCGACCGAGCGCAGGGCGCTCAATCCGAACATTCTCGACAATGCCGGCACGCGGGCGGCGGGATCCGCGAGCCCCAGCACGATCAGCGCGAAGGCTGCCGCGAAGAGCGTCATGCCGAAGGTCTGTGTGGGCCACGCTGTGCGCAGCCCGTGATCGGTCAGCAGCAACGTCACTACGAGCAGGCCCAGCGCGCTCCACACGATGAGGTTGCGCTGCGATCCGAGGCGGGCGCGAAGTGGCGGGATGCGTTGCGCGGCAGCAGCCATCGCGCCCACGGCCAGCGCATCCATACGGCACACCGTGAACTCGTAGAGCGCTTCGGGTGACTCATGGTAGACGCGCATGATGATGCGCAGCAGCAGTGCGGTCAGGCAGATCAGCGCGCTCAGGCGCAGCAGGCTACCCGGCGTGCGCGACAGCACCACCACAGGCCACAGCAGATAGAACTGCTCTTCCACCGCGAGGGACCAGAAGTGAGTAAAGCCGTTGACCGACAGACCGCCGGGGTCGGTCCAGTTCGACAGGAACGTCCACAGCCAGATCTGATGGTGCGCGCTCAGTAAGGTCGCCTGCGGCAGAAGCCGAAGCGGAACCAATGCGAGGAAACTCACACACAGAACGGCAAGGTAGAGCGGCAGGATGCGCAGGGCCCGGCGCATGTAGAACGAGCCGAAGTAATTGCTGGCACCCTGACTGTCCAGCAAACCTCCGGTAATGAGAAATCCCGACAGTACGAAGAACAGCTGCACGCCGATCCACCCGACCTGACAGAACAGGCCGTATACGCGTTCGATGCCGCTCAGCGCGGCATCGGGAAGGAGCGACGTGTTGTGCGGAATGACCAGCAGAATGGCCAGTCCGCGCAGCCCGTCCAGTGCCGGAAGACGAACATTCGGTGAGGGGGTGCTCACGGCAGCGGCGGCGAAGCGGCAGTTTCGGGCGAAAGTGCCGTCAGTGTATGGCAACTGTGAGAGTCTTCACGGCTTCCAGCAGGTATTTCTTTACACTCGGCTGTAAAGTTCTGGCCACTCCCCGCCATGCGCATCCGGCTTTTCGGGCAACACGTACACCTCTCGATCGCCGCTCTCGCGCTGATCGAGTTCTGCCTGTTCGTGGTGACGCTATTCGTCGCGGCGTTGATCCGCTTTGCACTCGATCTCGATGAAGTCGAGCGCTCCCAGGGCACGCTCTGGCCACGCGCCTTGCTGTTCGCGGTCATGGTTTCCGCAAGCCTGCTGGCGTTCGGCCTATACAGCGCGCGGCAGCGCGCCCGCAGCGCCGGTATCTTCGTGCGCGTCATCGCCGCGACGGGTACTGGCGTCGCGCTGACGACGGTGGTCTTCTTCCTGGTGCCGAACCTGTGGATCGGTCGAGGCGTGCTGGCACTGGCCGCCATCGGAGCGGCGCTCGCCGTTGCTCTGGCTCGGATCGTTTTCGCGCGCGCCGTGGACGAAGCGGTGCTGAAGCGCCGGGTGCTGGTCTACGGGGCGGGGCGCAATGCCATTCCCCTGGTGCAGCTGCGCCGCAGGTCCGACCAGCGCGGCTTCCTGCTGGTGGGTTTTCTGTCCCCGGACGGGGAGCCGCCGGAGGTGCCCGCGGACCGCGTCATCACATCCGACTCCACACTGCTCGATCTGTGTCGACGGCTCGATGTCGACGAAGTGGTCGTCGCCATGGACGATCGCCGCCGGGCATTTCCGATTCGCGAGCTGCTGGCGTGCCGCCTCGCCGGCATCGACGTGACCGAGCTGCTCACCTTTCTCGAGCGGGAGACGGGTCGCGTGCGTATCGATGTGCTCAACCCGAGCTGGATGATCTTCGGCGAGGGTTTCCGGCGCGGCTCGGTCCGATTGTTTACCTCCCGGGTGCTCGATCTGGTGGCGAGCTCGCTCATCATCGTGCTGTCCTCGCCGCTCATGATCGCGACGGCCATCGCCATCAAGTTTGAGGACGGCTGGCGTGCACCGGTGATGTACCGCCAGGAGCGCGTCGGTCTCGCCGGGCGCACGTTTCAACTGCTGAAATTCCGCAGCATGCGCACGGATGCCGAAGCCTCAGGCCAGGCGCGCTGGGCGCAGAAGGACGATCCCAGGGTCACGCGCGTGGGATCGGTCATCCGCAAGATGCGGATCGATGAGCTGCCGCAGATTCTGAACGTGCTGCGCGGACACATGGGCTTCGTCGGTCCGCGCCCCGAGCGACCGCAGTTCGTCGCGGAGCTCTCGGAGCGGATTCCCTATTACGTCGAGCGGCATTGCGTGAAACCGGGGATCACGGGCTGGGCTCAGCTGTGCTATCCGTACGGCTCATCGGAGAAGGACGCCGTCGAGAAACTGCAGTACGACCTGTATTACATCAAGAACAACGGCCTGCTGTTTGACCTGGCGATCCTGGCCCAAACGGCCGAAGTGGTCTTCATGGGCAAGGGAGCGCGCTAGCAGCAATGGCCGCCGACACCCATCGAAAGAAGCTGCTGATCCTCGCAGGCGAGCCGCAGCTTCGGGCGGAGCTCGCCGGAGTCTTCGCCGATCTCGATGTGACCGCGGCCGAAGCCAACGATCAGGTGCTGACACTCGTGCGGCGCACCGAGCCGGACGTGGTGCTGTTTGATCTGGGCAGCCGCGAGCCGGCGCCGGCCGCGAAGATGCTCGAGCTGCTCAGGCAGATTCTGAGCCTCGCCCCCGACACCAAGATCATTGCGATGACGGAACGCGATGCCCGGGATCTGACGGTGCAGGCCGTGGGTCTCGGAGCGACGGACTTCTACCACAAGCCGATGAACGCGGCGGTGCTCTCCATCGTCGTGCGCCGCGCATTCCGCATCCGCGAGCTGGAGGAGGAGAACGGCCGGCTGCGCGAGCAGACCGGATCGATGGCGCTCGAGGGCATCATTGGCGCGAGCGACGCCATGCGGGGACTTTGCCGCGCAATCGAGAAGGTGGCTCCGACCAATGCCACGGTGCTCATTCTGGGTGACAGCGGCACTGGCAAGGAGTTGCTGGCGCGTGCGCTGCACCGGCTCTCCGGACGCGCGCATCAGCCGTTCGTTGCGATCAATTGCGCGGCGATTCCTGACACGCTGCTCGAGAGTGAGCTGTTCGGCTATGAGAAGGGGGCCTTTACCGGCGCTGCGAAGCGCACGCTCGGCAAGCTCGAGCTGGCAAGCGGCGGCACGGTGTTCCTGGATGAGATCGGCGAGATGCCGGCGAACCTGCAGGCGAAGCTGTTGCGTGTGGTGCAGGAGCGCACCATCGAGCGCATCGGCGGGCACACTCCCGTGGCGCTGGATCTGCGCATCATCTGCGCGACCAACCGCAATCTCGATGCACTGATTGGCAGCGGCGGATTTCGCGAGGACCTTTACTATCGCATCAGCGAAGTCACGATCCGCGTGCCCCCGCTTCGCGATCGTCAGGGAGATAGCCTCGTGCTGGCGCAGTATCTGGTGAAGCAGATCGCAGAGCGCTTCGGTCGGCCGACGCGCGGCCTGGCGCCTGATGCCATCCGCGCAATTCAGTCACACCGCTGGCCTGGCAATGTGCGCGAGCTCGAGAACCGCATCAAGGGTGCGGTGATCATGGCGGACGGCGCCGTCGTGACGGCGAACGATCTGGGGCTGCAGGATCCCGGCGACGAGCCGGAGTACCTCAATTTGCGGGTAGCGCGGCAGCGCGCGGAAGTGCAGGCCGTGCGGCAGGCACTGGCGGTAGCGCGAGGCAATCTGTCGCGAGCATCGGAGTTGCTCGGTGTGACACGCCCGACACTCTACGATCTGCTCGAGAAGCACCAGATTGATGCCGGCAAGTTCGGCCGCAACGCTCCGACGGGGCCGCCGTCCTGAGCCTCAGGTCGTAGCCGGCCGTCGGGCGATGTAGGACACGAAAGGCCGCAGGTTCGGCCATAGCGAGCTGATGAGCCGCCGCGAGGGAGTGTCGAGCTCCCCCCGGTAGATCACGTCGGTCACCTCAAAACCAATCCGCTCGAGGAAATGCACGACCTCGTTGGTGGTGTACTCGCGCACGTGGCCCATGTGCCCGATCTCCTCGAGCTTCATGTACTCCTTGAAGACGTCCTCACAACACGAATGCGCTTCGTTCTTGAAAAGAAAATTGACGATGCCATCCAGGGATCTGAGGTTGGGACTGGAGAGCATGAGCGAGCCGCCGGTCTTGAGGACGCGGAATACTTCCCTCAGGGTGAAGATCGGATTGATTCGCAGATGCTCGAACAGCTCGTTGAAGGCAACGGCATCGAAGCTCTGCGTCTCGAACGGGAGTGCCTCGCGCTCCACATCGCACTTGACGACCGCGAGGTCGAGCGCGCGGATGGCCGTGGAGTAGCGCTCGGGCGCGAGATCGCAGCCCGTGACGCGATATCCGGATCGCGACAGGGCGGACGTGAAGAGCAACGGGATCGATCCGACCTCCAGTACCGAGCTGCCGGGGCTGACGTACTTATGTGCGATTTCGAGGTCGAACGCGATGCGAACGTGGTGCTCGGCGACGTATGAACTGTGCCAAGCGGCCAGCGCCGAGTCATTGGGACCCAGCTGACGCGCACAATCCAGGACAAGGGCGTCCAGATCCTGCGGCGGGCGTGCGTTTTCTGATCTGCGCCTGATTGCGGGGCACTCACTGTGCGCCTTCTGCACCAGCTCCTCCCCCATGCCCTGCATGGGAAGACTCGGGCGGTGACTAGGCTGCAACGACGCGGGCGTGTCGTCAACCCGTATCTTGTTAAGAAATATGCATCTCAATGCAGACTAACGCTGCTTGAACTCTTCGGGCGTGAGCTGGTGGCGGGCGAGGAGCTTGTAGAAGTCGGTGCGGTTGCGCTTGGCGAGCCGCGCCGCCTGACTCACATTGCCGCCAGTGATCTGCAGGATCTGCGACAGATAGCTGCGCGTGAACTCATCGCGCGCTTCGTCGAAGGAAGGCAGCCGCCCCGGTCCGCCGCCGAGGGACTGCTGTACCAGCTCGACGGGAATGATCGGCGTCTGCGACAGGGCGACGTTCTGACGTACGACGTTCTGCAGCTGACGGATATTGCCGGGCCAGTCGGCCGTGGCGAGCAGCTCGACCGCCTCCGGCGCGTAGATCTTGCGGGCGCCGCTCTCGGCCGCGATCTGTGCCAGGAAGTGCGCGACCAGCAGCGGGATATCCTCGCGCCGGCGGCTCAACGAGGGCATCTCGATGTGCACGACGTTGAGGCGATAGTAGAGATCCTCGCGGAACTGTCCGGCGGTCATCAATTGCTGCAGGTCGCGGTGGGTCGCGGAGATGACCCGGACGTTGACCGGGATGCCTTCCGGATTGCCGACCGGTCGGATCAGGTTCTCCTGCAGCACGCGCAGGAGCTTCACCTGCAGCCGCATCGGCATATCGCCCACTTCATCAAGGAGCAGCGTGCCGCCTTCGGCGCTTTGGAATACGCCGCGGGTCTTGTCGCCGAAGAGCTCGGCCTCCAGCAGATTCTCCGCCATGGCGCTGCAGTTGACGGCGACGAAGGGCTTGTTGCGCCGGGGGCTCGCTTTGTGGATGGCGCGGGCAAGCATCTCTTTGCCGGTGCCGGCCTCGCCGGTGATGAGCACGCGCGCATCCGTGCCGGCCACCATGTGGGCCTGGGCGAGCTTCTCCTCCATGACTGAGCTGCGCGTGATGATTTCGGCGCGCCAGTCCTCATCGGAGGAACCGAAGCCGGAGATGCGCAGCGCCTTCTGCACCTGATCGAGCAGCTCCTGCTTGTCGACAGGCTTGGTCAGGAATCCGAACGCGCCCATCTGCGTCGCCTGCACGGCATCCGGAATCGTGCCGTGAGCCGTGAGGATGATGACCTTCAGGCCCGGCCAGCGGTTCTGCAGCTCCTTCAGCAGGCCGATACCGTCCATGTGATCCATCCGCAGATCGGTGATCACGAGGTCGGGACGGAAGCGGCTCGCGGCAGCCAGCGCCTGTGCGCCGCTCTCCACCGCTTCCACGTCGTAGTTCTCGGCCCGCAGCCGGATCGTGAGCAGCCGCAGCAGACCGGGATCATCGTCGACGACCAGGATCCGGGCCTTGCGTTTTCCACTCTGGTTCACGGTGAACTCCCTTCGGGGGGTCGTTTGCGCTTGTTGAGCCGGCTCTCGATATCGGCAATCTCGGCGAGTTTGGCCTGCGCCTGATCGAGCTCCTTCTTCAGGCGCGCATTCTCGTCGATTTCCGCCTGCAGGCGCCGCGTGGTCGCGGCGGAGCGGTCCCGGTCGGCGCGCTCGGCATCGCTCTGCAGGCGCTGATTCTCCGCCACCAGGGTGAGCTGGCGGTCCAGGGACTTCAGCTGCACGAAGGCGAGCGCGCGCTCCGTGGGCAGCAGGGTCTCGGGCGCGGCCAGGAGCTCGCGCAGCAGCTGCTGCGCGTGAGCGGGGTCGGTGCCGGCATGGCCGGGCGCCGCGAGCACCAGTGCGTAGCGCAACTCGTGGCTCGGCGTCGGCGCCACATCGAACTCGCGCTTCGTGCTCGCCAGGATCTCGGCCTGCTCGGCCGGCGCGCCCTGAATCAGGCGTTGAATGGTTTCGATATAGCCGGTGAGCAGGACCGCCGATGCCGTCGTGCGATCCACGGATGGCGCCGCATCCGCCGGGCGCGTGCCGGACCCGCCCAGCATACTGCCGCAGCCGCCGAGGGCTACGGTGCCGAGAGCCGCCGCAGCCGCGATCAGTGCCGTCTTATGCCGCATGCGCCCGATCCCGCGAGGCGGAGCCTTCCGGCCGTCCCGTCGGCCGTCCGGTCGGCTTATTCAGAGGGATGGTGATGCGGAAATGCGCACCCGAGTACTCGCCGTCCACGATCTGCACGGTGCCGCCGTGCGCCGAGACGAACTCCAGCACCACCGAGAGGCCGATGCCGGTGCCCTTGATGTTGCCGCCCCGGGCTGCCTTGCCGGTGTAGAACGCCTCGAAGATGTGGGCCCGATCCTCCGGGGGGATGCCCGCGCCGCTGTCCGCGACATCGAGGATCAGCTCGGTGCCCTTGGCGTGGGCGCCTAAGTAAATGGTGCCGCCCTTGGGGGAGTACTTGACGGCGTTCGAGAGCAGGTTGTCCAGGATCAGCCGCAGCTTGCTGCGATCGGCCACGAGAGTTACGTCCTCGACCTTCACATCGAGCCGCACCCGCTGACCCAGAAGCGTCAGCTGCTGATTCTCGAGCACCTGCTTTATCAGCGGCCGCAGGCGAAACTCGCTCGTCTCCAGGCCCACATTGCTCGTCTGCCAGGCGCTGAAGGAGAGCAGATTCTCGATCAGGCGCTGCAGCTTGATGCCGTTCTCGCGCAGGATGCCGGTCACTTCGCGCTGATTGTTGTCGAGCTCGCCCACCGCGCCGTCCATGAGAAGCTCGGTGCCCTCGCGGATATTGGCGAGCGGTGTCTTCAGCTCATGCGACATGTGGCGGAGGAACCGATTGCGCTCCTGGGCGTGGTCGAGCAGGCGATTGCGCAGCCATTCGAGCTGCTTGCCCAAGCGCTCCAGATCGAGCGGTCCGCCGACGCGGATGGGATGCGAGACGCGCCCCTGACCGAGCTCGCTGATGGCGCGGTCGAGCTGACGCACCGGGCGGCCAATGACCAGGGTGAAGACCAGGAATGCAATCAGCGTCAGCGGCACCAGCAGCGCGGACTGCCAGAACAGGCGCTGCTGCGCAGTGATCGTGCGCTGGCGGATGGCGGCGACTTCGGAGTCGATTTCGGCCTCGCTCGACTGGCGCACGCGATCGGCGAGCGCGCTCAGATCCGCGACGCGCTGTAAGACATCGAGCGGCTGCGCGGCGCCCTTGGAAGGGTTCAGCATGGCGTCGGCCAGGCTCGCCTGCAGGCTCGCGAGCTCATCGAGGGCCTGGGTCGTCGGCAGCGAGCGCAGGTGAGGGCGCAGCTGATGCTCGGTCGCCGTGAGCTGCGCGTTCTGCTCCCGATAGACATCCAGGTACTTCGGATCGTCCGTGACCCGGAAGAAGCGGATCGTGCGATCGAGCAGATAGATCTGGGAGGAGAGGTCCTGGCTTGCGCGTGCGGCGCCGACACCCTCGACCACCAGCGCGCGGCTGGTGTCTGCGAGCGCCTGGATCTGCAGCGCCGCGTTCAGAATCGCCACCAGCAGCGGCACGGCGATGAGCGCGAGGCCGAGCAGCATGAGGCTGCTTAGGGATTTCGGACGCAGAAAGTGCACGGAGGCCATTCTACGCCCGCAACTACCAGGGCTCCTTGACGAGCCGGCGTTCCCACGCGAGCGCCGAGCGCACGATCGCATCGAGGTCATCCAGCCGCGGCTTCCAGCCGAGCACCTGACGGATCCTGGCGGCGCGTGCGATCAGGATCGAGGGATCGCCTTCGCGTCGCGGCTCCTCGCGGATCTCGAGCTTCTGGCCGGAGAGCCGCTCGACGGCCGAGAGCAGCTCGCGCACCGAATAGCCATGACCGTAACCGCAGTTCAGCACCACCGACGCGCCGTCCCCGCGCAGGTAATCGAGTGCATCGAGGTGCGCGCGGGCGAGATCCTCGACATGAATGTAGTCGCGCACGCCGGTGCCGTCCTTGGTGGGATAGTCGGTGCCGTAGATGCTGACGTGGCTGCGCTTGCCCACGACGGCCTCGCAGGCCACCTTGGTGAGCAGCGTTGCACCTTCCGTGGACTGGCCGATCTGCCCGCCGGAATCCGCGCCGGCGACGTTGAAGTAGCGCAGCGACACGTAGCGCAGCGGGTTCGCCGCGGCGGTGTCGCGCAGCATCCACTCGGACATCAGCTTCGAGGTGCCGTAGGCGTTGATCGGCGCCGTCGGCGATGACTCATCGGCGTAGCCGTCCGCGGGGGTCCCGTATACTGCCGCCGTGGAGGAGAACACGAAGTGTCGGACGTTGGCCTCGATGCAGCACTCGATGAGCGAGCGCGTGGCGCAGGTGTTGTTGCCATAGTACTTCAGCGGCAGCCGCACCGATTCGGGCACGATCGTATGCGCCGCGAAGTGCATCACCGTGTCGACCGCGTGGGTCTTGAGCACCTCCTGGATGCGCGCGCGGTCGCCCACGTCGGCGACGACGAGCGGGGTATCGAGCACCGCACGGCGAAAGCCGCGCGAGAGATTGTCGACGATGACGACGCGCTCCCCTCGGGCGCGCAGCTGCAGGGCCACGTGGCTGCCGATGTAGCCGGCGCCCCCTGTGACGAGGATCGTTCCGTTAGCCATATTCAAACATGATAAACAAAAGGCTCGACGAGCGTCCGTTCGCGACCCTGGGACCTGACGTGGTTCTCGATGCCGCAGGCTCGGTCGGCTTCGATGCCGACGGGCGGCTGCTCGCGCTCAACAGCTACGAGAACCGTGTGTATCAGCTGGGTTATGACCAGGGAATGGTCGCGCTCAAATTTTATCGTCCCGGTCGCTGGAGCGATGCGCAGATCCTCGAGGAACACAGCTTCACCGCGGAGCTCGCTGAAGCCGAGCTGCCGGTGGCCGCACCGCTCGCCTTCGGCGGCACGACGCTCCTGCGCTACCGCGACTTTCGCTTCGCCGTGTTTCCCTGGCTGCGCGGGCGCGCGCCCGATCTCGAGGCGGCCGAGGCGCGGGCGCTGCTCGGCCGCTCGATCGCGCGCCTGCACGCCATCGGTGCGGTGCAGCCGTTCCGCGTGCGGCCGCGGCTGACCGTGCAGCGCTTCGGGCATGAGGCCAGAAAGGCCGTGCTCGGCAGTGAGCTGCTGCCGGAGGGCTTGAGCGCGCGCTATGCGCAGGCCTCGGCCCGTCTCATCGAGCTGGTCGAGTCCGTGATGGCGGATGTGGGGCCGGTGCGCCAGGGGCGCATCCACGGCGATTTTCACCTCGGCAATATCCTGTGGAACGAGCACGGACCGGTCTTCGTCGACCTCGATGACTGCATGTCCGGGCCGCGGGTCCAGGACCTGTGGATGCTCCTGTCCGGTTCGCCCGCCGAGCAGCAGCGCCAGTGGGGCGAGATCCTCGAGGGCTATCAGCAGTTCGCGGACTTCGACTTCCGCGAGGTGCGCCTCATCGAGCCGCTGCGCGCCCTGCGCATGCTGCATCATGCGGGCTGGGTGGCCCAGCGCTGGGAGGACCCCGCCTTCCCCAAGGCCTTCCCCTGGTTCGGGGAAGCCCGATACTGGGAGGGATACCTCAGGGACCTCATCGAGCAGTCGGATACCATCGAAAATCAGCCGCTCTTGCAGTAAAAGGAACCGGATGATCACGCATCCATTGAATCGGCTTGCGGCCTTGGGCAGCGTCCTCGTGCTTGCGGCGTGCGGGCACTCGGGTAACGGCGCCGCCGCTGGCGGCCCGGGCGGGGCCGGCGCCAATGCTGCACTGCACAGTCCCATCAAGCCCGCACAGAGCGGGGATCTCGACATGGTTGCGGCCGCCCCGACGGGTAAGTCCGACACCCTGCTGCAGGTGAAATTCGCGCTGCGCCAGCGCCCTGTGGTGGGTGCACCCGCTCGCATCGACCTGCAGATCACCCCGGGCACGGCCCTCGATCGCCTGCAGGCGAGTTTCAGCGTCGATGAGGGCCTCACGCTCAGCGAGGGAGGCACGCTCGCGGTCCATGAACATCCCGAGCCTGGCATTCCGATCTCACACACCCTCACGCTGGTTCCCAGCCACGAGGGCATCTATGCCGTTCGCGCCGCCGTACTCGCGGATGCGACCGACCTCTCGACCGTGCGCATCTTTTCCGTCCCGGTGATCGTGGGCGCGGGGAAAAGCGCCGAATAGCCTGCCGACTCAGTGACATAAGATCCGGAACCTAGAGACCCATCACGGGTAGGGGAAACCCTGCCTCTTATGATGGCGCGGCACGGGTGGCCCGTGCTCGGGACTTATGTCAAATCCTTTGACCGACACGACGGCCCACGAGGAGACGACGCCTCGGCTGGATGCCGGAGCGACGTTCGCCACGACGGTGGTCCGCGCCGATGCCGCACCCGATGCCCAGGGCCCTGAGAAGCTTCACCCGCGTCTGCAGACACAATTGAAGGAGCTGAGGCTTCGCAGTGGCCAGGCGAATCCCGATGTGCCGATGCTGCTGAAGCTCATCAGCAATCACTACGAGACCCAGGAAGACGAGCGCCGCGGCATCGTGCGCTCCATGCAGCTGATGGCGGACGAGGCCCGCGCGCTCGCGCGCCAGGTCGAGGAGCGCCAGAGCGAGTCCGCCCAGGTCATCCTCGATCACGTCAAAGAGACGGTCCTCACGGTCGATGAGAGCGGCATCATCCGCAGCTTCAACGCCCCGGGCGAGCGCGTGTTCGACTACAGCACCGACCAGATCATCGGCCAGCGACTGGACTTGCTGGTGCCGCAAATCGCCGATCGCGGCAGCGTGGCCCAGGGACTCGAGCGCCTGGCCGCCGCGGTCGGCGATACCAATCTCGATCTCGCGCCGCGCGAGATCTGGGGCCGGCGCCGCGGCGGGGAGGTCTTTCCCGCCGAGATCACGGTCAGCCGCGCCCAGCTGTCCCCGCGCGACCTCTACGTCGTGTGCCTGCGCGATATCAGCTCGCGGCGCGAGGCGGAGCTCGCGCTGCGCGAGAGCGAAGCGCGCTACCGCATGCTGGTCGATCACGCACCCGATGCGATCGTGGTGCTCGATGCCGACAGCGGCAGGTTCGTCGATGTCAATGCAAATGCGGAGCGGCTCTTTGGCCTCGATCGCGAGGCGCTGCTCACGCAGGGCCCGGTCTCGCTCAGTCCCGAAGTGCAACCTGACGGGACACGCTCGAGCGAGGCCGCGCTGCGCCTGATCGAGCGCGCGCTGGCCGGTGAGCCGCAGATCTTCGAGTGGCTGCATTGCGATGGCCAGAAGCGCCCGTTCATCTGCGAGGTGCGGCTGCTGCATCTGCCCTCGAACACAAAACGCCTGGTCCGGGGCAGCATCACCGATATCTCCGAGCGCAAACGCGCCGAGCGCGTCGCCAGCGCCGAGCGCGATGTGCTGCAGGGCCTCACCGCTCGCGTGCCGCTGCCCGAAGTGCTCGAGTCGATTACCCGGCTCCTCGAATCCGTCGGCGTTGCGAGCGCAGCCTCGATCAGTCTGCTCGGCACCGGCGGGGTGAACTTCAGTGCGGTCATCGCGCCGCGGCTGCCGGCGTCGTTGCGGGACGCGCTGGCGCGCGCGGTCATCGGTATCCGCAATGGCTCCTGCGCCGCCTCCGTCTACCTCGGCCGCCCGGTGCAGGTCGCCGACATCGGCAAGGATCCGTTCTGGCAACACCATCGTGCCGGTGCACTGGCCGCGGGTCTGCGCGCGGCCTGGTCGACGCCGATCAAGACCGCCAACGGCAAGATGATCGGCTCGCTCGGCGCCTATCGCACCGAGCCCGGACTACCCTCCGATGGCGAGTCTCGGGTCATGGACCGCGCCGCGCAGCTGGCCGGCATCGCGATCGAGCGCCTGCTGGCAGAGGAGGCGCTGCTGTCGAGCGAGGCCAAGTTCCGCGGCCTGTTCGAGAGCATCGCCGAAGG
>Ga0335079_10001567_pt1 | contig 26139 bp, 27 predicted proteins | sample Lox_Sample_33_FD_206719 | JGI IMG/M metagenome (GOLD analysis project Ga0335079, IMG submission 206719) | Soil microbial communities from Loxahatchee National Wildlife Refuge, Florida, United States - Lox_Sample_3.3 | ecosystem: Environmental > Terrestrial > Soil > Wetlands | place: USA...
GAGGAATCCCGACGCAGGTCATTCACAAGCACACCGGGCTGCTCTCTCATTCCGTGGAAGGCACGGCGTACCAGATCCGTTTTCTGCTTTCCCATCCGGAGATCGCGGTACGCTTCGGCGAGCAGGGGCATCAGCACGTAAAGGAAAACTTTCTGATGACGCAGAATTTGAAGCGTTATCTGACGCTGTTCCTGTTACTGAGCCAGGGAACAGCGAACTAGTTTCCTACCTTGGCGAGTGCCTGCTCAAGGTCGGCGATCAGATCGGTGGTGGCCTCCAAGCCGATATTCAGGCGCACGATGCGATGGCCGTACGAAGGCCGGCCCGGAGTGTGGCCCATCTTGTAAGCGACGGCGAGGCTGGCCACGCCTCCCCAACTATAACCGACCCCGAATAACTTGAGCGCGTCGACGAAGGCGTAAATCTGCTGCTGAGACGGCCCGGGCTTGAAGACCACGGAAAACACGCCGGAAGAGCCGAGAAAATCGCGCTTCCAATATTCGTGGCCCGGGCAGTCCTCAAGGGCCGGGTGCAAGACGCGCTCGATTTCCGGCCGGGCGGCGAGCCACTTGGCAATTTCGACAGCGGACGACTCGATGGCGGCCAGACGAACACCCAGAGTCTGGAGTCCCCGCAAGGCCAGGCTGCAGTCGTCGGGCGAAGCAGCGCAGCCGACGACCTGGTGCGCGGCGCCGAGTCGCTGATAGAGGGTATCGTCGCGTACGGTAATGGAGCCCAGAAGTAAATCACTGTGGCCGCCGATGTACTTGGTAATCGCCTGCATGGTGATATCGACGCCGTGCGCAAAGGCGTCGAAAAGAACGCCGGCGGACCAAGTATTGTCGAGCACCACGCGGACATTGCGGTTATGAGCCGCTTCGGCGATGGCCGGAACATCCTGGACCTCCATGGTGATGGAGCCGGGACTCTCGCACCAAATGAGTTTGGTATTTTCCTGGATCAATGAGGCGATGTTGGTGCCTTCGAGGGGGTCGTAGAAATCGGTGGCGACCCCGAAGCGAGAGAGTAGTCTCGTGGCCAGCTTGCGGTTCGGGTAATAGACGCTCGCCGGGACCAGCATGTGATCGCCGGCTTGGAGCAGCGCCAGATTAATCAGGGAAATCGCCGCTTGTCCCCCGGGAGTGATGATGGTGTGTTTACCGGTTTCCAATTCGCACACCCGCGCAGCCAATTCCACTACGGTCGGGGTGCCGTACAGGCCGTACGTATAGCCGGCGCGCTTCTGGTCCCAATCGTCGACGACGGCGCCGGCGGAAGGAAACAGCGTGGTGGAGCCGCGAAAAGTGGGACTCGCCAAGGAACGGTAGCCAGAGGGGATCTGGGCGTCTGTGCGAATCAGCTTGGTCTTCCAGTCTTTACTCATCGCGTGCCTTCCAGGCGGCGGCAGGCTCGGACCAACGCCTACGCCAGGAGACAAATTATAGCCATTGTCGGGCGGCTTGCGTTGGTTTCAACAGCCTGAGGGAAGCGGCGAGGGGTGGAAAATACGCACGCAAATCCGCATTTTGTGCTGCCGCCATTTCATTGACGGGTGTCTCCGTCGAATGTTATAAATAAGAATTCCGTGAGGCAGCGCAAAGCCCACCGTACGCTCCTACTGGGTCGGCGAACGGCGTGGCTGCCCACCTGACTTGTTAGGCGAAACAACTGAATGTCCGATCTGATTCACCAACTTGGGGATCTTCTGCTCGGGGCTGTGCCCGTAATCATCATTGTCCTCATTTTTTTCCTCGTACTTCGCTCGCTGTTTTTCAAACCGATTCTAGGAGTGATGGCGCAACGGCAGGCCCGGACCATTGGCGCGCAAAAAGAGGCGGAAGCCGCCCAGGCAGCGGCAGCGGAAAGAATAAAACAGTATGAAGAAGCACTGCGCCGGGCCAAAGCCAAGGTTTATCTGGAGCAAGAGGCCGAGCGCAAGAAACTGCTCGATGAGCGGACCGTGTTTTTGAAGGACGCGAGGAGCAAATCGTCTGCGGAAGTCTCTACGGCCAAAGAGCGGGTCGCGGGAGATTTCCAGTCGGCAAAAAAAGATATCGAAGCAACGGTTCCGCAGTTGGCGCTGGAGATCGCACGGCGCGTCCTGCAAGGCACTTCTGGGCCGGGCGGTCCGGCAAGAGAGGCACGCTGATGCGCGCCTTGCGGATTATCGTGGCGGGGCTGACGTTGTTGCTGCTGCCGGCACTCGCGATGGTGGCTCATGCCGCGGAAAAGAGTGGGCCGCCAGAATACGTCAACGTCATCTTCAAATGGATCCATTTCGCGATTTTGGCCGGTGTGCTGTACTGGCTCTTTCGGAAAGTCCTGCCGCCCATTTTCCGCCGCAATGCGGACAACATCAGCGCGGCAATCACCAAGGCCACCGCTGCGAAAGCCGAAGCCGAGCGTCAGTTGAAGGAAGCCGAAGCTAAGTTCGCGCGGCTGGAGCACGAAATGGCGGACTTTCGCGCGCAGGCGCAGAAAGACGCGGCCGCCGAACTGGACCGCTTGCGTGCTTTGACCAGGCAGGACGCCGAGAAAATCCAGATCGCCGCGAAGGCGGAGATTGAAGCCGCTGAGCGCGCCGCCCGCGTGGAATTAAAGGCGCTAGCCGCCAAGCTGGCAGTGGATCATGCCGAGTCGCTCTTGACGAAGGAATTAACTCCGGCCGTGCAGGAAACCATGATCAGCAATTTCGTGCAAAGCCTGCAGGGGAGACCGAATTGAGATCCGCCAGCCTGCAATACGCGAACGCGCTCGCCGATGTCGTGCTGCCGCAAGGGGCGGCGGAACCGACGCGCAAGCAATTGGCCGATTTCGAAGTGGCTTATACGGAATCCGCGGAATTGCGGAATTTCATGGCCAGTCCGGCAGTTCCCCGTGAAGCGAAGCACGGCGTGATCGAAAAACTGGTGGCGCGGCTCGGGGCCAGCCGGATCATTCGGAATTTTCTGTTTGTCATCGTGAATAATCAGCGGGCGCACCTTCTGTCGGAGATTGCGGCTTCCTTCGAGCAGGTATTGCGTCAGCGGCAAGGGGTGGCCGAGGCGGAGGTCTCGTCTGCGACGCCGCTGAGCGACAAGCAAAAGACGGCGCTGCTGCGCAACCTGGAAAGTGTCACGGGAAAGAAGATCCAGGCAAACTATTCGCTGAACCCGGAGTTACTGGGGGGAGCGGTCGTGCGCGTCGGCGACACCATTTACGACGGATCGGTTCGCAATCAATTGAACCGCCTGCGCGAACGTCTGGCGGCGGAATAGGGATTCGGGAACGGAGCAGTTATGGCAAATATCAAAGCAGACGAAATCAGCAAAATACTCCGCGAACAGATTGCGAACTATGAGCAGTCTGTGTCGGTGGACGAAGTTGGGTCGATCATCAGCGTCGGCGACGGTATCGCCCGCGTGCACGGGCTCGAAAAGGTTATGTACGGCGAGATGCTGGCCTTTCCTCACAACATTTTTGGCCTGGCGCTGAACCTGGAAGAAGAGGAAGTGGGCTGCGTGCTGCTGGGCGAAACCGCCGAATTGAAGGAAGGCGATACGGTGCGCCGCACGAGCACCATTATGTCCGTGCCGGTGGGCGACGAACTGATCGGCCGCGTGATGAATCCACTCGGCGAGCCGCTCGACGACAAAGGCCCGATTGCGTCGAAGCAGCGTAATGCACTGGAACGTATCGCTCCCGGTGTGCTGGACCGCCAGCCAGTGCGTGAGCCTCTGCAGACCGGCATTAAAGCCATCGACTCCATGATTCCCATCGGGCGCGGCCAGCGCGAATTGATCATTGGCGACCGTCAGACCGGAAAGACCGCCGTCATTCTGGACACCATCATCAACCAGAAGGGCAGCGACATGGTCTGCATCTACTGCGCGATCGGCCAGAAGAGGTCGACCATCGCGCAGGTGGTAAAGGTGCTGACGGATGCAGGGGCGATGGATTACACGATCATCGTCGCATCGTCGGCAGCGGAGCCCGCCTCGTTGCAGTACATTGCGCCCTATGCGGCTTGCGCCATGGGCGAATACTTTCGCGATAATAAGCGCCACGCCGTCACTTTTTACGACGACCTTTCGAAGCACGCCCAGGCGTACCGCGAAATTTCCTTGTTGCTGCGCCGGCCGCCGGGACGCGAAGCGTTCCCTGGCGACGTGTTCTATCTCCACTCGCGCTTGCTGGAACGCGCTGCGAAGCTCAACGACAAACTTGGCGGTGGTTCGCTGACGTCGTTGCCGGTGATCGAAACACAGGCGGGCGACGTTTCGGCGTACATTCCGACGAACGTCATTTCGATTACCGACGGGCAAATCTATCTTGAGTCGGACCTGTTCAACGCCGGGATCCGCCCTGCGATTAACGTCGGTATCTCGGTCAGTCGCGTAGGCGGCAATGCGCAGATCAAGGCGATGCGGCAGGTTGCCGGCACGTTGCGTTTGGACATGGCGCAATTCCGCGAACTGGCGGCGTTTGCGCAGTTCGGCTCGGATCAGTTGGATAAAGTGACGCAGGCGCAACTGGCGCGTGGCCAACGTTTGACCGAAGTTCTGAAGCAGGAGCAGTACGTGCCGCTTTCCGTTGAAAAGCAGGTGCTGGCGATCTACGTAGCCACGAGCGGCGCGCTGGATTCGCTGCCGGTGAATGAAGTGCGGCGGTTCGAAAAGGAATTTCTGCAGTTCGCCGAGACCAACTACGCCAGCGTACTGAAGGAAATCGCCACCAAGAAAGCCTTGGATGACGGCATCAAGGCCAACATCAAGACGGCGCTCGATGCTTTCAAAGATCGCTTCGCGGCCACGATTGGTGCCGGCGCCGCGGCGCACTAAGCTACTAGAAACCACCAATGGCCACCTTACTCGATTTCCGACGCCGCATCCGCTCCGTGAAAAACACGCAGCAGATTACCCGCGCCATGAAGTTTGTGGCTGCGGCGCGCTTGCGGCGCGCACAGGAATCCGCCCTGGCTGCGCGGCCGTATGCCAAGGAACTGGCGCGATTGTTGCGCTCAATCATGTCGCGAATCGAATCGCCGCGCCAACCGCTGCTGGCGAAACGTCCCGAGGAACGCATCCTCGTGCTTCTTCTTTCGGGCGAACGCGGCTTGGCCGGCGCGTTCAACGCCAACATTTTGAAAGAAGCCGCGAAGTTCTTCCGCAGCAAGAAAGGCAAGAAGGTCGTGGCGATTCCGATCGGCAAGAAGAGCCGCGACGCGCTGCGCAAGGCTGGGATGGAATTCGCCGGGGAATACGTCAATGTGCTGGCCCGCGTCGATCTGGGCACAGCCCGTGAAATTTCCAACCTGGTCACCGAGCTTTATTGCGAAAAGAAGGTCGACGCGGTCTACGTGATCTTCAGCGAATTCAAGAGCGTGATACAGGCGGAACTCGTCGTCGACAAGCTGCTGCCGATCGAGGCGATTGCGGAAGAGGACGAGTCCGAGACAGAACGCGCCGCTTCCCAGATCGACTATATCTACGAGCAGCCCGCTGACATGTTGCTGAATCGGTTGCTGCCGCGATATGTCGAGACCCAGGTGCTGCGCAGCATGCTGGAATCCTGTGCCGCGGAGCATGCCGCGCGCATGACGGCCATGGAAGCCGCGACCAAGAACGCCGGCGACGTGATCGATGCGTTAACGCTGCACATGAACAAGGTCCGGCAAGCCGCCATTACCAAAGAAATCATCGAAATTGTCAGCGGGGCCTCGTCCACCGCGTAGGAGAAATGATGTCGGAACAACATGTGGGACACGTGATCCAGGTGATCGGACCGGTGCTCGACGTACAGTTCGAGCAGGGACATCTCCCATCGATCTACACTGCGTTGCGCATCACCAGCGAAGGTTTCAATATACCTGAACCGCTGGACATCACCGCGGAAGTGCAGCAGCACCTCGGCGAGGGCCGCGTTCGCGCGGTCGCTATGGAGCCGACGGAAGGCATGGTGCGCGGCATGAAGGCGGTAGATACCGGCGCGCCGATCTCCGTGCCGGTAGGGCGTGCAACGCTCGGGCGAGTGCTCAACGTTTTAGGCAAGCCGGTAGACCAACTCGGCCCAGTGAAAAGCGATACGTACTATCCCATTCATCGGCCGTCGCCGCCACTCGAGGATCAGTCGACGACCCTCGAGATGTTCGAAACGGGGATCAAGGTCGTTGACCTAATTCAGCCGTTCCTGAAGGGCGGAAAAATTGGATTGTTCGGCGGCGCGGGCGTCGGCAAGACCGTGTTGATTCAGGAATTGATTCACAACGTGGCCATGCAACACGGCGGCGTGTCAGTGTTCGCAGGCGTCGGCGAGCGCACCCGCGAAGGCAATGACCTCTGGCTGGAATTTCAGGAATCGGGAGTGGTGGTTCCCGGCAATTCTGAAAAATCCCGCGCGGCTCTCATTTATGGCCAGATGACGGAACCGCCTGGCGCGCGTCTGCGCGTCGGCCTGACCGGTCTCACCGTGGCTGAGTATTTCCGCGACCAGGAACATCTGGACGTGCTGCTGTTCATCGACAATATTTTTCGTTTCGTCCAGGCGGGATCGGAAGTTTCCGCGCTGCTGGGCCGCATGCCGTCCGCCGTGGGTTATCAGCCCAACCTGAACACGGAAATTGGCGAACTGCAGGAGCGCATTACCTCGACGAAGAGCGGTTCGATCACTTCAGTACAGGCCATTTATGTACCTGCCGACGACTACACCGACCCGGCGCCAGCGGCGACCTTCACCCACCTCGACGCGACCACCAACCTCAGCCGTCAAATCGTGGAGCGCGGCATCTATCCCGCCGTCGATCCCCTGGCCAGCTATTCGCGCATTCTGGATCCGCGTGTGGTCGGGCAGGAACACTACACCGTGGCTCGCGCGGTTAAATCAGTGCTGCAGCGCTACAAGGACCTCCAGGACATTATCGCGATTCTCGGTATCGAAGAACTTTCCGACGAAGACAAGCGCACCGTGGCTCGCGCGCGACGCATTGAGAAGTTCCTCTCGCAACCGATGTACGTTGCGGCGCAGTTCACGGGCCTGGAAGGCAAGTACGTCAAGATCGAAGACACGGTGCGCAGCTTCAAGGAGATCGTGGAAGGAAAGTACGACGACATTCCGGAACAGGCGTTCTACATGGTCGGCACGATCGACGAAGTGATGGAGAAGGCTGAAAAGATGAAGGCGACCGTTTAAGGCGAGAGATGCTTCCTGAAGCGATAGAACTGATCGTGGTCACGCCGGAGCGGCAGTTGCTGCGGGAAACCGTGGTGGAAGTGACCATTCCCGGCCTGGATGGCGCTCTCGGCATTCTGCCGGGGCACGCTCCGCTGATGACCGAATTGGGGAATGGCGAACTGAGTTACCAGCAGGGTACTGCAAGCCAGCCCACAATCCTTGCCGTGCTTCGCGGTTTTGCGGAGGTCCTGCCGGACAGGGTCACTGTGCTGGCGGAGACAGCCGAACGCGCCGAAGAAATCGACCTGTCGCGGGCGGAGGCGGCCAAGGCGCGGGCCGAGAAGCGCCTTTCGTCGAACGACACGAACGTCGATTGGGATCGCGCCACCATCGCGCTCGAGCGAGCCGTCATTCGTATTCAGGTTGCCAAGAAGTATCGCGGCCTGCCTGTCGAAACTCCCCATCCAGCGTGAGCACTCCTTCCGACCCACCCATCATCGTCTATAGCACCCGATGGTGTCCCGATTGCTTTCGCGTGAAAAGCTTCCTCAGGGAACGTGGCGTTGCTTTCGAAGAAATCGATATTGAGAGGGATCCGGATGGCGAGGACCTCGTCATCCGGGTTAACGATGGAAAGAGGCGAGTGCCCACTCTCAGACTCGGCGAACGGTACGTCGCTTGCAGCCCTTTCCGTGCGCAGAAACTGGCAGACGAATTGGGAATACCTCTGAATCAGTGAATCAGGGTTTCGTCGTCAGACAGGCAGGCCGCGCGTGTAGACCTGCGTGATCTCAAGGCGTTCGTTCAGAAGTATAATATCCGCATCAGCATTTGCCCGCAGCACGCCTTTCTTGTGCTCGATTCCGAGCAGCTTCGCGGGATTAAAGGTCAGCATTCCCAGAGCATCCTGTAACGAAGCGCCCAACTTAACGATGTTCCGCAGTGCGCGGTCCAGCGTCAGCGTGCTGCCGGCGAGTTTACCTTCGATGTTGCGGCAGACTCCACCGCTCACCGTAACTTCAAACCCGCCAAGCATGTATTTGCCGTCGGGCATTCCGGTCGCCGAAATTCCGTCGCTGATCAGAACCACGCCGCCAGCTCCCTTCGCCTGCAAGAGAACGCGCATAGCGGTCTCATCTACATGCACGCCGTCTGCAATCAGTTCCGCCGTGATGTCGGGGGAAGTAAGCACGGCGCCGATGACGCCGGGATCGCGGTGAGAAAAGGGGCGCATGGCGTTGTAGGTATGGATGGCGTGGTGCGCGCCACGAGCAACGGCGGCACGGGTTTGTTCGTAGGTGGCGTCGGTGTGGCCGATTCCTACGACCATGCCAGCTTTTCTAGCCGCGTCGATACACGGCATGGCGCCCAGCAATTCCGGCGCGATCGTGAGGAGCAGCGCGTTCCCTTGTGCCGCGGTAACGAATTTATCGAGTAATTCGGCCGAAGGCAGCTTGATCCATTCCGGCGGATGGACTCCACGACGCACCGGGCTGATGAATGGGCCCTCGAAGTGAATGCCAAGGACTTCAGCGCCAGCGAAGGTTTCCTTGTGCTGCACGCCTATGTAGTGCGCGATACCTTCGCTACTGTGGACGATGGCATCGGGATCTGCCGTGACGGTGGTGGCGACAAACGATGTGGTGCCATGAGCGCCAATGGTTGCGGCGACCCTGCGCAGCGCCTCCGTCGTACCTTCCATGACGTCGCGACCCCCCGCCCCGTGGATGTGAACGTCGATAAATCCGGGCGCAGCGATTTTGTCTTTGGCAATGATCTCTTGAGCGCCGGCAGGGAAAACCAGGTTTTCGCGGGGAGCCGCCGATTCAATGACTCCGTCGCGGAAAATAATCGCAGCATCGTGAATTTCGCCACCTGGAGTAATCGCACGGCCAACATGCAGACAGTTTGTAGTCATGGCAGAACTTCATCGTATCGGAAATGACGGCGCAGGTAAAAACAAAATGGGCAGAACTGAAGCTCTGCCCATCGTCACAATTAGAAGATTCAAAATTTACTTGGCCATCGCCACGCTGCTGACCTTCATGTTGTCTCCATCCACGCTGCCGGTCACGGTGACATGGTGTCCGGCGTGCGCCGCAACCTTGTCCTGGGCATCAACAGCGTAGACTATATGGTCCGCGTCATTTACGAATACATATTTTGCGCCTTGTTCCTTGACGCACTTGGTAGCGCATGCGGCGTGCTTTTCGTTGGCGCCCTTTGCACCGCAGTTGCTATCCGAGATGTATCCGGTCCAGCTACCATCGGCGCCGAAAGTGAGAACCGCGACGCACAACGTCAGTCCCAGACCTGCTACGAATTTAAGTTTCATACCTCTCCCCCTCTGAGAATCGTGACTTGTCCCATCAATCGTGGCCAAGTAGTGCGGCACTGGAACGGCCACCATCGCCAGTACCGCGGGCCGGAGACCCATTCTACCCAAAAAAAGCGAGGGAGTGGTCTCGCGACCACTCCCTCGCTGGTTTCTCTCAAGATTGAACCATCAGACGCGGCAAACTTACTGTGCGGGAGTGTTGCTCGCCGCGGTCGCTGCGCCGGCAGACTTCGGAGTCGACAGGTAACCGGTAATCTGGTTCTTGTTGACCTCGAAGACCACGATTTCGTACGGAGCGTAGCGCGCCGTGCCCTTCACGTAGAACTGCACGGGTTCGCCAGCGGTCTTGTCCTTCTTCTCGATGGACTTGTCATCGGCCAGAACGGTCATGGTGTACTTCGAGCGCTTCTGGTCGGTCTTGTTCACGGAGATCTGGACGGGTCCCACGTGTTGTGGGGTCTTGGACTTCTGGATGGTGAATTCGTAATAATTGCGGTCGCCCTTGCGCTTCAGCTCTTCCAGGTCGTCGTGGTTGCGAGCGATCAAGCCGCTCATCACGCCCATGTCGCCGGTGGCACGCTCGAGCTTGCCCTTGGTGTCTTCCAGATCATTTTTGACGCCGGTGACGTCGGTGTTCACCTTGCTCAGATCTTCCGCGCTTGCCTTGGTCGCCAGTTGCGTATTGACGTTGCTCTCCAGGCCGCTCAACTTCTTGTTGTAGCTAGCCACGGATTGCTTGGCTTGCGTGCGAGCTTTCTGTAGGTCATCTTGGGTAACGTTCAACTTGTCGGTGACTACTTTCAGATCGCTCTGCAGCTGCTGATTCTGCTCGTCGGATTTTGCCAGGCGCTGATTGAGCGCATCGTTCTGCTGCTTCAGTGACGCCTGAATCGACTGCTCGGTCGATTTCGACTGGCTGAACGCGCTCCATCCTAGGATCACGCCGACTAACGAGACCCCACCCAGCACTGCCACAGCCAACCCCACCCAGCGAGGAACGGCCGCGCTGCTCTGCAAGTTGGAATCTTCTTGAAACTCACTCATGGACATCGTCTCCTTTGGGCAGTTGCGCCCGGTGCTGTGGAAATGGGCATCTGGGGAACCAAACCAGGGCGGTGCGACTGCCATTGTTTAACCTGAGGGGCACCAATGCATTAGCGCTGGCGAGCGGAGGCAGCGGGGGCGGTCAGTACGGTACTAGTACCAGTAAACTTTACGCCTTGCTGCCTGTTAGCGTAAATTTTGCAGAAAAATTGTGTTACTGGCGCCAACTGTCACAACGATCATAAAAGACAAAGGGCCTGCAGAGTTTGGACGCCCGAAACCTGTTCAATTTGATGCGGTTATAGGAGATATCTAGGCTGCCTGTGAATCGGAGGTTAGCTTCGATTGGTTGAAGTAACGATCCAATGTAGTCGTGGCGGCTTCCAAAACCAAGCGGCAGTCAGAACAGTCCGCTAAATGGCGCTCAATTTCCGTTTGGACGGAAGGAGAGAGCTTGCCCTCTAAATACATACAAATCAAATGGATAGTGTCTCGACAGGTCATACTAACATCTCCCTCAGTCCCGTAGCCAAATCCACGAACGCCCGGATATAGTGCATTTGTCCCACCAAAGGAACAGTGGACTGTACGTTGGTACATGTACCTGAAGAACAGGGAGTTAACCGAGGAGGGAGCGCTTGACGCGTGGTTTGCGACGAGAAAAGATTACCTCACACCGAACCGGGTCTGCCCACAGACTACCTGAGCGGGGTATTCACCATTTCTTTGAGTGCGGCGATGCGATCCTCGAGGGGAGGGTGGGTGCTGAACAAGGCGCTCAGCGTGCCGCCACCAAAAAGCGGTCTCACGATACAAAGTGCGGAGGTGCTGGGCGAAATTGCGGAAGTTGGAATCCGCTTGTTGTAAGCGCCCAGTTTTTCGAGCGCACTTATCAGGCCATAGGGCTGGCCGACCATTCGAGCGCCGGTCTCGTCGGCGGCATACTCGCGAGTCCTGGATAAGAACAATTGCAGCAGCAGCGCGGCAAATGGCGCAAGGAACATCATCAGCAGGATGGAGAGTCCTCCACCACCGCGTTCGTCATCGCGATTGCCGGCATACCCGCCGAAAATCATGGCCCATTTTCCCATTTGTGCCATGTAAGTGATTGCGGCAGCGATGGTCGCGGCGATTGAGCTCGTCAAAATATCGTAGTTGCGCACGTGAGAAAGCTCGTGGGCGATTACGCCCTCCAGTTCGTCGTCATTCATGATCTGCAGCAGGCCCTGCGTCACCGCTACGGATGCGTGATTCGGATTGCGCCCGGTGGCAAACGCGTTCGGCGCGGCATCGGGAACGACGTAAAGTTTGGGTACCGGGATATTACCCTTCGCCGCAAGCCGCTCCATCACTTGATAAAGCCTGGGTAATTGTTCGCGCGAAACCGGCTGCGCGCCGCTGGAAGCCAAGGCAATTTTGTCTGACAAAAAATACGAGACGAAGTTCATGACCACTGCGATGACCAGAGCGATCTGCATGCCGCCGCGCCCGCCCAACGCGCCGCCGGCGACTACCAGCAAAACGCTGAGCAAGATCAGAATGGCACCGGTGCGAAGTACTTTCATAGAGTCGACCTTTCCACTGCTCGAAAGCTCAGTCTAGAAACGAGTGAGAAGAGCGTCAAGCGAACGCCCCTCTCATTTGCGGGCTATTTTTTCGCCGCAGCCGCCGGCTTCTTCTCTGTAATACGCTCGAACCTCATGGCATCTTTCGTTCCATCGCGATCCACGCGGACGCGATCGCCTGGCAGGATCGCTCCTTCGAGGATCTGCAGCGCCAGCGGGTCCTGGATCAGCCGCTGAATGGTGCGCCGCAATGGCCGAGCGCCGTACGCGGGATCGTAGCCTTCGCGGAGGAGCAGCTCCTTCGCCGCCGCAGTGAGTTCGAGCGTGATCTGCCGCTCAGCCAGCAATTTTTCGACACTCTTCAGCAAGAGGACAACGATGCCTTCCAGTTGTTGCTTGCCAAGCGGATTGAAGATGACAATCTCGTCAATCCTGTTGATGAACTCCGGCCGGAAGGATTGCCGCAACGCTTCCATCGCTTCTTTGCGTGCTTTTTCGGGGTCTTTACCCGAAAGTTCGAAAATGGCGGCGGAGCCAACGTTGCTGGTCATGACCAGAACTGTGTTGCGGAAATCGACGGTGCGGCCTTTTCCATCGGTGAGCCGGCCGTCTTCCAGGATCTGCAGCAAAACGTTGAACACGTCCGGATGCGCCTTCTCAATTTCGTCGAAGAGCACCACGGAATAAGGATGGCGGCGGACCTGTTCGGTCAGTTGTCCACCTTCTTCGTAGCCGACGTAGCCTGGCGGCGCGCCGATCAGGCGGGAAACGCTATGCTTCTCCATGTACTCGGACATGTCGATGCGGATCATGAGTTTCTCGTCGTCGAAGAGAAATTCGGCAAGGGCACGCGCCAACTCGGTTTTCCCCACGCCGGTGGGGCCGAGGAAGATGAACGAGCCAATCGGGCGCTTCGTATCGGACAAACCTGCGCGGCTGCGTCGAATCGCGTTCGACACGCGAGCAAGAGCGTCATCTTGGCCAACCACACGTTGACGGAGCCGATCTTCCATGTGCACGAGTTTTTGTGCCTCGCCTTCCAGAAGGCGTCCGACAGGAATGCCAGTCCATTTGCTGACCAGTTTGGCGATGTCCTCTTCGTCCACCTCTTCCTTCAGCATGCGCGCGTTCTTCTGCATGGCCGCGAACTGCTCCTGGGCCTTCTGCGCTTCGGCTTCCGCCTGGGCAATCTTTCCGTAGCGAATTTCGGCCACTTTGGCCAATTCGCCGGCGCGCTCGTAGCGTTCGGCCTCCGTTTTCAGCTGTTCGATCTGCTCTTTGAGCTTTCGAATCTTCGAAATGGCCTGTTTCTCCGCCTGCCAGCGGGCTTTGCGGGCACTGGAATCCTCGCGGAGCCGGGCCAGTTCTTTTTCGATCTGCCCGCGGCGCTCCACGGAATGGGCGTCGGTTTCCTTCAGCAGTGCTTGACGTTCGATTTCGAGCTGCAAGATGCGCCGTTCGATCTCATCGATTTCCGTGGGAAGGGAATCGATCTGCATGCGCAAACTGGCCGCGGCCTCGTCGATCAGGTCAATTGCCTTGTCCGGCAAAAAGCGGTCAGAAATATAGCGGTGCGAGAGCGTTGCCGCGGCGAGAATCGCGGCGTCTTTGATGCGCACCCCATGGTGCACTTCATAGCGATCCTTCAAACCGCGCAGAATCGCGATAGTGTCCTCGACGGTAGGTTCGTTTACCAGCACGGGCTGGAAGCGCCGTTCCAGAGCCGGATCCTTTTCGATGTACTTTTTGTACTCGTTCAGAGTGGTGGCGCCGATGGCGCGGAGTTCGCCGCGTGCCAGCGCCGGCTTGAGCATGTTGGAGGCGTCCATGGCGCCTTCCGCGGCGCCCGCGCCCACCAGGGTGTGCAGCTCGTCGATGAAAAGGATGATTTGGCCCTCGGCCTCGGAGATTTCTTTCAGCACGGCCTTGAGACGATCTTCAAACTCGCCGCGGTATTTGGCCCCGGCGACGAGAGCGGCCAGATCGAGCGCGACCAGGCGCTTGGTCTTCAGCACGTCGGGCACGTCACCGGACACGATTCTCTGTGCCAACCCTTCGACGATGGCAGTTTTGCCGACGCCTGGTTCGCCAATCAGAACGGGATTATTTTTTGTGCGTCGCGCGAGAATCTGCATCACCCTGCGGATCTCCTCGTCGCGGCCGATGACCGGATCGAGCTTGGAGCGGCGAGCCAGTTCGGTAAGGTCGCGCGCATATTTTTCCAGAGCGGCGTAGGTGGTCTCGGGATTCTGCGACGTAACGCGTTGGCTGCCACGCACTCCAGCGAGCGCCTGAAGGATGGCTTCATGGCTCGCGCCATGCTTCTCTAGCAGGCGACCGGCGGGATCGTTGTCCGCACCGGCAATTGCCAGGAAGAGATGCTCGGTTGAGACGTAGTCGTCCTTGAACTTGGTGGCTTCATCGAACGACTTTTCGAGCACGTCGTTGAGCGCCCTTCCCAGATGTTGCTGGGCAAAGCCCTGGACCTTGGGTAGCCGTCCGATCTCGCGTTCCAGATCCTGGGTGATCAGTTCAGAGCGGATGCCGAGACGCGCAAGCAGCGGAGGCACAACGCCATCCGGTTGCTGCACCAGCGCCTCCAGCAGGTGCAACGGTTCAACCGCTTGGTTTTCGTGGCGGGCGGCAATTTCCTGCGATTCCTGAATCGCTTCTTGCGCTTTCACCGTCATTTTGTCAAAACGCAGCATGTTATTCCCTCGCTAGAATTTCCAACATCACGAAAAAGGGGCCGGCGCTCTCGCCAGCCCCTTTATGCTATCTCACCGCGACTCGCGCGGCGTCGATGACCTGGCAGCTTACCTGCCCGCCGCGGCCGCCGCCGCTGGCGTGGCCACGTTGACCTTAATCTGCTTGGGCTTGGCTTCCTCGCGTTTCGGAACCGTCAGGGTCAATACACCATCCTTATATTCCGCCTTGATTGCTTCGGAGTTCACGGTGTTGGCGAGCGAGAAGCTGCGGCTGAAGGAACCATAGGTGCGCTCCAGGCGCAGATAGTTGTCCTCGTTCACCTTCTTCTCGAACTTGCGTTCACCGCGAATGGTCAGGATGTTGTTCTCCACGCGAATGTCCAATTCCTCGGGCTTGATGTCCGGGAGATCCGCCTTGACGACGAGTTCGTGCTCGGTTTCGTAGATGTCGACGGCGGGCGCCCAGGGGGTCAAGCCGCTTTCTTCGGAGGAACGATCAAAAGCGTCATTGAACAAGCGATTGAATTGTTCCTGCAAAGAAAGAGCCCCGCGGAAAGGTTCAAACCGGGTTAGAGTAGCTCTCATGGTGTCATCCTCCATAGTGATGTCACAGGAATAATATAATCTTAGTGTGTTGATGTCAATATGAAAGATACGCACGTCTAACATAAAAATATCTACAGTATCTACATACACTTACGATGACTATCAGGCAACAGACATGTCCGCAATCACGCAGAATCACTCTCATTTTCAGTGCGAATCTCGTATAGTGGAAGCTCATGCGAGTTGAGGAGCTCAACTATCATCTTCCGCAGGAGCTGATTGCCCAGCGGCCGCTTCCTGCGCGCGACAGCTCTCGATTGCTGGTGTTGAGTCGAGAATCCGGCGAATGGAGCGACCGCCGATTTGCTGAACTCCCTGAGTTGCTTCGAGGGAACGAGCTACTGGTATTCAACAACGCACGCGTTTTGCCGGCGCGGTTGTTTGGGCATCGCGCAGGGGTCCATGCGCAGCGTCCCTCTCGGAAAACCGCGCGGGAACACCTAACGGGGACCGTGGAGGTTTTTCTCACGCGGCATATCGACGGGAATCGATGGCAGGCGCTGGTTCGGCCTGGCCGGAAGATACCGGTGGGGGAGCGCATCAGTTTCGGCGGGGGCGAGCTTACTTGCGAGATTCTGGCGCGCGGCGAGCTGGGTCTGCGAACGATTGCACTCGCGTCACACGATGATCGGAGTGTAGCGGAGCACATCGAGCGGCTCGGTCACGTTCCGCTTCCCCCCTACATCGACCGTGCTGACGAAGACTCAGACCGTGAGCGCTATCAGACAGTCTACGCTCAGGAACCGCGGGCGGTAGCCGCTCCAACCGCAGGTCTGCACTTCACGCCGGATATTCTGCGGCGTATCCATCAGCGCGGGTGTGAGACTTGCGAAATCGCCCTGAGTGTGGGGCTGGGGACGTTTCAGCCGGTCCACACCGACAGTTTCGAACAACACCATATTCACACTGAAGCCTACGAAATCAGTCCGGAAACTGCGGAAAAGATCAATCTGGCGAAGGGACAAAATCGTCCCGTGCTGGCCGTGGGAACCACTGTTGTGCGGGCATTGGAAGATGCCGCCGGGCGCAGTGCGCCACGTGGCCCAGTGGCGATCGTTCCCGGAGCGGCAGAGGCCGAACTGTACATCCTTCCGGGACATCATTTTCGGGTTGTTGACGCGCTGCTTACTAATTTCCATTTGCCGAAATCAACGTTGTTGGCGCTGGTGGCGTCTTTCGCCGGCAAACAAAATATCCTGGCAGCCTACCGGCATGCGGTCGCAGAGGGCTACCGATTTTACAGTTACGGCGATTGCATGTTGATTCGCTAGCGGAGGAACAACAGGGAAGGCGTCTCATTTCCGGATAACCAGGTCCGAAGCTCGCCCGGCAAAAGAAGAAGAGAGGCTGGAGCGGTTATCAGCCTCTCTCGAAGTTGGCGCGCTGACTGCACGGAGTTCCCTTATTGGTTCAGAACGAATACGCTTTTCTTACCTTCGAAGCGCAATTCGATCAACTTTCCTTCATTGGAGGAGACGACTTCCGTGTAAGGCGACTTGGTGTCGCGGTCTTCCCATTTGCCTTCCGCTTCGGCGACATTCTTCTTGCCGATGTAAACGGTGAGATGCGTGCCGTCGATCAGAAAGCGGTAATCTCCGGCCTTCAGGTCGGTCTGTCCGACTTTCACGGAGTGGGAAATCGGGACCGTTGTGGACATGGGCTTCGCAAAGAGTGGCGTGGCCACTGCGAGAGCGCCGCAGAGCACCAGGTTTGCAAGGAGCGATTTAGTTTTCATGTGAGTCAATTCCTTTCCAACTTCGAGAGTCAACCGGAAGCGTGTTGCTTGGAAGGAAGAGTTGACACACAGGAAGGAGAAGAGTAGCCTCTCGGAACGAGGCACGCTTCATCCTGCTTCACCAGCCGGAAAATTGTGTGTCACGCGCCCCGCGGCTGCCACCGCGGGGTTTTTCTTTCACGAAATCTCTCCATCCCGCTACAGCCTGACTACCGGCTGCACTCGTATAGACGAAGGACATAGGGTAGATGTTTCGCGGGCGAGAGATAATTTTTTGGGTTGTTTTTACCTGGTGCGGGGTTATTGCGATGGACAGAACGTTAAATTTATGTTCACTTTACGTTGCGCTCCGCCCCCCTTGTTCATCTATACTCTTTGAACGCGGTCCGGATGCAGGATGCGAACCTTAGTCTTAAGCGATCTCCATGCAAATCTGACAGCCCTGCAAGCCTCCCTCCAAGCGGCCGAAGGAAAATGGGATCGCGCCGTGTGTCTGGGAGACGTCGTTGGCTATGGTCCAGACCCCAATGAGGTTGCGACGTTTGTGCGTGAATTGGGTGCCGTGACCATCCGGGGCAATCACGACAAGGCTGTGGCGGAATTGATGCCTACTGACGACTTCAATCCTGTGGCCAAATTGGCTGTACACTGGACGCGATCGCAACTTTCCAATGAGAATCTGGATTGGCTAGCGTCGCTTCCGCAAGGACCGCTCGAAGCTGAGGGGCTCGTACTCGTCCACGGCGCCTTTCAAGACGAAGACGAATATGTTTTTACACCTTCGCAGGCCTTGGAAGGTCTATTGGATTCCACCTCGCGGGTTACTTTTTACGGGCATACGCACCATCAAGGTGGATTCAGCTACCTAGATTCTCAGCTAGAAGTGTTGCAGCTGCATCCCCGCAACGGTGAAATGCACTGTGCTCTACGCGTGGAATCTGCTGCGCGATATTTGCTGAACCCTGGGTCCGTGGGGCAGCCTCGAGACGGCGACCCCCGTGCAGGTTTTGCGATCGCGGATCTCGACAACAATGCGATCGAATTCTGGCGCGTGCCTTACGCCGTTGAGGAAGTGCAGGAACGGATGCGCGCCGCGCGATTGCCCGAGCCTCTTGCGCACCGGTTGATGCTTGGGCGCTGATTGGTTGGGTGTCATGCAAGGATCGCTGCAAAACCCGGAAACGGCTCCCGCGAAACCCAAGATCTCCGTGGTTGCGATCGCTGCGGCCGGAGCCGCATTGGTGGCCGTGGTCACAGTCTTCTGGCTTCTCTTTATGTCCAGGACCGTGCATGCGCCGCCATCGAGCCCGGAAGCCCTGAACCTCGCGATGACTCCCGCTGAACACCAGTATGTGAAGAACATTCAGGTGGGAAATATAGCGCTGAGCCGCGCTGAGAATTTCCTGCACCAGGAAGTCACGATCCTCAATGGAGAGGTCTACAACGCCGGAAATGAATCGGTTGCCGGACTGCGTCTTACCACGACGTATTCTGATGACATGAACCAAACGGTGCTAAAAGAGACGCGTGCCGTGTTGGGTTCGCCGGAGCAGCCGTTGTCGCCGGGGGAGCGCCGGACATTCGAAATCTCCTTCGATCACGTGCCGAACTCCTGGAACATGCAACAACCATCCGTGGTGGTGGCCTACCTGCAATTGCGGCGCCGCTAGCGCGGGTAATCACACTTGCTGAATATAACCAACTAGTTAGTTTATAATCATCATGTGCAGCCTCCGCTTGCTGACGAACTGCGCGCCAAGCTGCAGGATTTTCTCACCTCCGGTTCAGTGGAAATCCGCGATGCCACGAGTCGCATCACGCCTTCGGCGCCTCTTTTGTGGGAAGTCCGCGGAGCCGAATCGAAACCCCTGCCCCATCTGTGGACGGAGAATTGCAACCTCACCCGGCGAGTCGTCGGTATCCTCGAACAATCCGATTCTCATGTGATTCGGGCCGCGGAGCGATTTGGCAAAAGCCGCCCGGATCGCTTGGAACTCGCTCGTGTCAACTTCTCACGCTCCGCGAAAACCATATCGCGCGAAGATTTCTGAGATCATCTGCGGCGCATTTTTGCCGAACAGTTCCCGGATGAGGAAATTGAGAAGATTTCCGTGGCAGCGCATCTCGAGCGCACGCTTTCGCGGGTCTACGTTCGCGGAGTCTCTCGAAAAGCCAATACGCGCTGCGCGTTCTTGGCGGTGCCCGAAGGCGAATCGCCTGATGCAATCGATAGCAGCCTGACATACGCGCTCTTGTGGCTGGATCGCGCCCGGCAAGTCACTGCGAATCAGAACCTATCGTTTCTCCGGCTCATCCTGCCCCACGGCAAGTCCGCCGCGCTAGCGTATCGACTTGCATCGCTTTCGTCGCAACTCGCGATTCGAGTCTACGAATTAAACACGCGGAGTGAACGTATAGAGCTGGTGGAACCGTGCAGCAACGGAAACGTCAGCACATGGCTTGTACCCAGGCAGGAGGCACAGCTCTTGCTCGAGCGCTCGCAGGAAATGCTTGCACTGATTATCGCCTTGGCGTCGGAAGCCATTACGCCACACGCGGTTCCCGCGGAACAGGAAGTTGTGCTACGGTTTCGCGGTCTGGCCTCTGCGCGCTGGAGTGAAGGACGGATCCACTTTGGCGTGACCGCAGCGATGGAGGAGTTGACGGCCGCGACGCAGAAGAAGCTGCAGCAGCTGGTACAGTATCTGCGCCGATTTCGCGACCCGGGCGCCCACGACACTCGACACGCGCTGTATCGGGCGCAGTCGGAGCGTTGGATGCAGTCGCTCATCGCCCAAGACATAACTCGCATCGATCTGAATCTGGACCCACGACATTTTTGTGAACAAGTGTTTGCACAGACGGCGGGGCAGCATGGAGTATTGGACCTATTGGCTGTGACGCGGTCGCGCCGCCTGGCGATCCTGGAGCTGAAAGCGAGTGAGAGCCCGGATCTCCCTTTGCAAGCCGGCGATTACTGGCAGCGGGTAAAGCGGCATCAAGCGGAAGGTCACTTCGCTCGTTATGGTTATTTCCCTGGCCTGGAGTTGCAGTCTTTGCCGCCCTTGGTCTACCTCGTGGCACCGGCGCTGCGCTTTCACCCGACCAGCGAGGCGCTGCTGAGCTACCTCACGCCGGAAATGGAAGTGATCCGGGTTGGATTGGCAGATAGCTGGCGACATGGCATTCGCGTAGTCATGCGTCGCTGATAGACATTTTCCTCAGCCTGTGGATACCCGAGTCTTGCCTTCGGCGGAAATCGCAGTAAAATTAGCATTCATCCGACGGAAAAGGGGCTTTGTGAGTTTCTCGGTAAATGTGCGGCAGACGGAAGGTGTCGCGCTGGTCGAACTGGCCGGGCGATTCACGTCTTTTGAGGCCAAGGCCTTTCGCGAAATGATTCACAGTCTGGTGAAACAGGACCAGACCAACATCGTGCTGAATCTGTCGGCGCTTGATTATCTGGACAGTTCCGGTATTGGTGAGCTGGTGCGAAATTATATGACCGTAGTGAAGAAAGGCGGCGCCATGAAAGTGGTTGGCTTGGCGCCGAAAGTCGAAGAAGTATTGAAAATCACACAGTTGTACCATGTGTTTCCTGAATTCCCTGACGAAGCATCCGCGCTGCAGAGTTTTCCCAGCGCGCATCGCGGTTCCACGCTCTGATGTCCCAAAATCCTTTCGCAGTCTTATTGATATTGTCGGCCTGAAGTGTGCGTGGCTCGGCGCCGCGGTGTACAATTGGCATTGTTCGAGGCTGCTTTTGGCGCTCCACTGTGTTCCGCTTTAAAACTCAGGTAGTGGTTTTCTGGAGGCCTGCATGCGCGCGTTTGTGGTAGCCGTGCTGTGTTTCGTGCTGATTCCAATCACCAGTCGTTCCCGGGAAGAGAATATGTTGCCACAAACCACCGAACAGACCGCGCTGCCCTGGATGAAGCCAGCGAGCGAGAAGGTTGTGAAGGACCTCGTTGCCAAGTATGGGGAAGAGCAGCGCCCCAGAGCGGAACGTGGTGTGCATCAGGTTTCCGAGTTCTGGCGGGCGGGAGATGGCGATGCCGCAGTGTTCGTGGAATTTGCAGCAGGCAATTTTGCCGGTGACCAGACCACGCTCGACACGCTGTTCAATCGCTTTCAGGCGCTGATTGAGCAGCTAAACGGGCACATGCATGAGATAAACCGCGAGTTTCGCCAGCAGGCCGATCTGGATGCCGGGCCGATTCTTCCGTTCGACGAGGTGTTTGCCGGATACGATCCGGCGGCACACGTGATCGACGATTTCTTCAACAACAAGCTGGCGTTCGTCGTGCTCCTGAATTTTCCACTAACCACCTTGCAGGAACGCCTTACCGAGGGACCGAAGTGGACGCGGCGGCAATGGGCCGAAGTGCGGCTGGCCGAGATGTTCTCGAAGCGGGTGCCTGCCTCGGTGAATCTCGAAGTGGCGCGTGCGTCTTCGGAAGCCGACGGGTACATCTCGCAATACAACATCTGGATGTACCACGTGCAGGAGCCGAACGGTGAGCGGCTCTTTCCTCCGAAGCTTCGTTTACTGAGTCACTGGAATCTCCGCGATGAGATTAAGGCGGACTATGCCGACGCGCAGCACGGGTTGGCGAAGCAGCGCGCGATCCAGCAGGTCATGGAGCGCATCATCACGCAAACGATTCCGCAAGCGGCCGTCAACAATCCAAATGCCGACTGGAATCCCTGGACAAACGAAGTGAAACCCGCCGCGAAAAAAGATAGTGAGATGGCTGCACCAGCTAATCTGCCGATAACGAATGCGCCGGAGCCTGCCACCCGTTACGCCATGTTGAGCCTGACGTTTCAGGCGGAAAAGAAGGTCGATCCCTATTCGCCAACGGCGCCGACTTTGATCGCGCGCCGGTTCGACGAAGACCGGGAGATCCCGGAACAACGCGTGCGCGCGATGCTGGTGCAGGTGCTGACTTCGCCGCTTGTGCCGCAGGTGGCGAAGTTGATTGAAGCACGGCTTGGCCGGCCGCTGGAACCGTTCGATATCTGGTACGACGGATTCCGTTCGCGCGGCGCATACACAGAGGCGCAGTTGGACGCGATTGTTGCGAAGAAATATCCGACCGCCGAGGCCTATCGCAGGGATATTCCGAATATTCTGGAGAAGCTTGGATTCAGTCGGGAAAAGGCGCAATACCTCGCGGATCACATTGCCGTCGACCCGGCGCGCGGCTCCGGTCACGCCATGGGAGCAGCCATGCGCGGAGAGAAAGCCCATCTTCGCACGCGCGTCGAACCCACCGGCATGAACTACAAAGGGTTTAACATTGCCGTCCACGAAATGGGCCACAACGTCGAGCAGACGTTCTCGCTGAACGAAGTGGACTACACCCTGCTGGCCGGCGTGCCGAATACGGCATTTACCGAAGCCCTCGCGATGGTTCTGCAGGGTCACGACTTGGAAGTGTTAGGCCTGGCCGCGCCCGATGAACAATCCGAAGCGTTGAAGACACTCAACGATTTTTGGAACACCTACGAGATTAGCGGCGTGGCGCTTGTGGACATGGCCGTATGGCACTGGATGTACGATCACCCGGCGCACACACCTCAACAACTGCGTGACGCGACGGTTGGCATTGCGAAAGCCATATGGAACGAGTACTACGCACCGGAATTCGGGAAGAAGGACGTGGTCCTTCTCGCCGTGTATTCGCACATGATCGACTCCATCCTGTATCTGCCTGACTACCCGATCGGTCACCTGATTGCGTTTCAGGTGGAAGAGCAAATGAAAAAGGCTGGCGCCATCGGGCCGGAATTCGAGCGCATGTCAAAGATGGGGGACGTGACGCCGGATCTGTGGATGATCAATGCAACCGGAAAGCCCGTAGGCGCCGACGCACTTCTGGAAGCGACCAAGCAAGCCTTGGCACATGTTGAGCGGCACTGCGTTCAAAAAACCTTGCGAACAAAGACACCCCAAAAGGAGAGAAGCAGCTAGGGTGTGGACCCTAGCTGCCTCCCGGGGTGTGTCCTCGAAGTGGTTGTTATAAGTTTAGATGCACGGGGTCCGAAAAGGTTTCCTAAAAGTTGGCTAAACCGATTAACTAATCTATTTACATTAGGATGGGTTACGGCGACCCGCTAAGTCTCAATAAAACAAATACTTGCGCCAGCGTTCGTCGCGGTGGCCGATGAGCCGCATCAACTGTCGGGAGGTGTGCAAGGTGAAAGGCCTGGGTCGGCGGGCCAGTTTCAACCCGGCTTCCTCAGGCGTGCGGTCACCCTTGTTGTTGTTGCACCGGTAACAGCACGCCACCAGGTTCTCCCACGTCGACCTGCCGCCCCGGGAACGCGGAATGACGTGGTCCAGCGTCAACTCGGAGCTCGGGAATACCTTGCCGCAGAACTGGCAGGTGTTCCGATCACGGAGAAGGATATTCTTCCTAGAGAGCGCACGGCTCTGCTGCGGGATGTGCCGATAGGCTAACAGACGGATTACGGAGGGCACTTTATGAGAGTGCGCGGCCGAATGTACTTCCGCGCTATGCATCTCTTCGGCTTGCGCAACGCCCTTGAGCAGCAACACCATAGCGCGGCGCACCGCAGTCACATTGATAGGCTCATAGGTGGCGTTCAGGACGAGAACGGGTTCCTGCATCAGCGAGGCGCGCTGGGGTAGAAGCGGGGCAAGGTGTCTGCTACCGATATTCCCCGAAGCGCTAGGCACAAGCGTTCCAGCCGCTTCGGGGGAGTGTCGCCCCCGGAGGTTTATCGCCTCTGGTCGTCTGGCGCTCATCGCGCTTCCTTCGAACTTAGCTTGCATCGACGAAAGAACTCACAGGCTGACCGGCGCGGGCAATCGTCAAGCCCACCACCGATTTCGCTCCAGCTTCGTGGAGTGCGCGAGAACACGCATCCGGCGTCGCCCCAGTCGTCATTACATCATCTAGCAGCAAGATTCGTAAATTGTCAACCCGACCGCCCCTGCGCATTGCAAATGCGCCACGCACCGCCTCCCAACGTTCTTCATTCCGAAGCAGATGCTTCTCTGGTCAAGGTCGGGACCGCACCGGGAGAACGGGCTTGTACGGCAGTCCTAGTAGACGAGCCAGGGGCCGGCCGAATACATCCACCTGGTTGAACCCGCGCTCCCGGGCCCGCTGGGCATGCAAAGGTGCGGGAATAACCACATCCACCGCCATGCGATCCTGTTCGCGCTGGACCACAGCTGCGAGTTGCCGAGCGAACCACTTCCCCAGTGGTTCAATTCATTCGTGCTTGAGCAGCAACACCGCCCGGACCAGCTCGTCTTCGTACAGGCCGTAGCTGCGGGCCAACTCGAAGGCGAAGCGGTGGCGTTGGCAATCCCTGCAATAGGCGGCTTCCTTGGGAAATTCGGGATCGAACGCCCCTGGCTGGTCACAAACTTCGCAGGCTCCAGGCGGAACGGCTGGGAATGAGCCAAGGCACTCGTCGCAAATGGGGAGACGGCGCGCATCCACGAGCAGTTGATCGCACATACGGCAACAGCCGGGGAATAGAACGCTCGCAACGCTGCCAGTCAGCTTGGCAATCCAACTGGCGAGTCTGCGGCGCGGGTTTGGTATGGGCATGGCTGACCCTTAGGTCGCTCAGGCCTATTATATCCCTGGTTAGTTGTACTTTATATAACTAAGACAAAGGTGTACGGCTAGAGTAATCCCTGCTCCATCTTCTCCTGGCAGGCGATGCAATGCTTGGCCCAGGGTACTGCTTCAAGGCGCTTCTGTTGCATTTCCTCGTGACAGACGGCGCACTCGCCATACTCTTCGTTACGGATTCGTTTCAAGGCTTCGTCAATCAGATTCAGGATGTTGCGATCGCTACTGGTCTGGCCGAACAGAAACTCCTTGGTATAGGAGTTGGCGGCCTTGTCCGCAAGGTCGACGGTCGGATCGTCGTCGGCCTGTCGGCCTTCTTCCTCTGTCCGAGTGATCGTCTTGACCAGCTCGTCCCGGCGGGTCAGCAGCCTCTTCTTGTAGTATTCCAGTCTCTTCTTGTCCATGTGCATCCTCCCCCAGATGGCTCCAGGGGCCACCTAAAAACTACGTAGTGTAGACCGCCTCGCAGAAACTGTCAAGGAAACCGGGCCGTGTTGCTCGGCGCGGAGTGGCAATCTGGTGATCGCGCATCGTTTCTTCAACGTGATTTCAATGGAAAAATTCCGTCGGTATTGCGTCCACATGGGGTTAAACTGGCCATACCTGCGCCGCCCTAATCGCCTAGGCCGAGCCCTATGGGCTGGAGAGACAGAGGGAGTGTATGACGAAGCTACTGATGGGAACGATGATGTTGATGGCCCTCGCGTATGGGGTGAACGCGCAAGAACGGGCGGTGGCGGATAGCCGCGGGAACACGGCAGCGGATTTCAGCGCCACTTCGGCATCGCAGGTAAGTCTGTTCTCCGCGGACGCGGCGGCGCGCGATTTCTCCATGAGCAATGAGGAAGCGAGCCCGGCCATGCCCGCGCCGGAAGCGGTGCCGGCGCCGGCAGCCAAGCCGAAATATATTTTCGGCGATCGCGATGATTACCGCTGGCAGCTTGGTGTGGGCGTGGAGTTTTTCCGGTTCCGGTCGAACGTGATCGACTCGAGTCTGGTGGGATTGAACACCACGGTTTCTTATTTCACGAACAGCTGGTTTGCGCTGGAAGGGAATCTGATCACGGGATTTGGATCGACGATCAACAACAACGAGCACCCGAAGTTGTTCGGCGGAGCGGGTGGGTTCCGGATCGGCGGGCGGCGGCAGAAGTGGGAGCCGTGGGCGCACGGGTTGATTGGGGGCAGCCATTTGCAGCCGCAGACGGCGGGCGCCAGTCGGACGGCATTGATGGCGCAGGCGGGCATCGGGGTGGATTACCGCCTCCACGCCAGGCTGTCGCTGCGCGGCGAAGGCGACTGGGTGTACACCAACTACTTCAACCAGACGCAGAACAATTTCCAGGCCGTCGCCGGCGTCGTCCTGCACTTCTAG
>Ga0335079_10001571_pt1 | contig 26105 bp, 29 predicted proteins | sample Lox_Sample_33_FD_206719 | JGI IMG/M metagenome (GOLD analysis project Ga0335079, IMG submission 206719) | Soil microbial communities from Loxahatchee National Wildlife Refuge, Florida, United States - Lox_Sample_3.3 | ecosystem: Environmental > Terrestrial > Soil > Wetlands | place: USA...
GGCTAAGGCCCTGAAGAACTTCCCGCTTGGCCCGCTCGAGGGATAATTCTCTTTTCAACCGCAGCACGGCGCCGGTTTGATCCGTGCTCCGCCTTCCTTTGGAGGCCCGTTTCGTGATCATGATTATGGCCTTTTACTGGATGGGTCCGACTATGTCTTAGAAGGATCGGCCGGTCATGGCCTGCTTTAAGCGCTTCACAAACGCCGAGACTACGAATGGAAGCTCGGGGTCTTCCAAATGCTGCTCGATCAGCCGAACAATCGCGCTGCCCACAATCACGCCGTCCGCCATTTCCCCCAGGGCCTTGGCCTGCTCCGGAGTCGATATTCCGAAACCGATGGCAACCGGCTTATCCGTCATACGGCGGATCATCGACAGCCGGGTCCGGACCTCGGAAAGGTCTTTAAGCGATGATCCCGTGATGCCGGTCAAGGAGACGTAGTATAGAAACCCTTGGGTCTGTTTGGCTAAAAACTTGAGCCGGTTCACCGGGGTGGTGGGCGCGGACAACAAGATCCAATTCAATCCGCATCGGCGGCTCTCCTCCAACACGGCGCGACCTTCTTCCGGTGGAAGATCCGGAATGATGAGCCCGTCCACGCCGGCCCGTTCCGCGGCCTTGAATAAATTCTCGACGCCGAGTTTAAGCACCGGATTGTAGTAGGTCATCAAAATCAGAGGAATGTTCGTCTTCTTACGAAGATCCGCGACCAAACTTAAAATATCCTTCAAAGATGTTTTGCATTTCAAGGATCGCTGACCGGCCCGCTGGATCACGGGGCCGTCCGCGATCGGATCGGAAAACGGGACGCCCAGTTCGATCATGTCGGCGCCCGCTTTTTCCATCGCCAGCACCATCTCTTTCGTCCGTTCCAACCGGGGATCTCCGGCCATAATATACGGGATAAGCGCTTTTTCTTTTTTGGACCGTAACTCTGCAAAAATTTTATCGATGCCGGACATGGCGTTCAGAGTTGCACTCCTCTTATCTTGGCCACCTGCATCACGTCCTTGTCGCCCCGGCCGGAAAGATTGATCAGGACGATCTGATTTCGTTTCAGTTGGGGGGCCAGCTTCGCGGCATGGGCCACGGCATGGGCCGATTCCAGCGCCGGCATAATCCCCTCCACTTGACTTAAGAGATCAAACGCGGCCAGGGCTTCCTGGTCCGTCACATGCGTAAACCGGATCCGGCCCCGATCATAGTGGTAGCTGTGCTCCGGACCGACAGCGGCATAATCCAGTCCTGCCGATACGGAATGCGTAAGCCGGATCTGACCGTCGTCGTCCTGCAGGAGATAGGTCATGGTTCCGTGAAGGACTCCGAGTGATCCATCGGCAAAACGCGCGGCGTGTTTCCCGCTCTCGATTCCATGACCGCCAGCCTCCACGCCGATCATCTGGACCGTCCGATCGTCCAAGAAAGGATAAAACAGCCCCATGGCGTTGCTGCCTCCTCCGACGCAGGCGACGAGATAGTCGGGAAGACGGCCTTCCGTTTTATGGATTTGCTGACGCGCTTCCATACCGATCACTTTTTGAAAATCCCGGATCATGGCCGGAAAAGGATGGGGACCGAGAACCGAACCGAGGATATAATGGGTGGTGCGTACATGGGTGGTCCAGTCCCGCATCGCTTCGTTGATCGCGTCCTTGAGCGTCCGGCTCCCGGAATCGACAGGGGAGACTTTGGCCCCCATCAACCGCATCCGGTAGACGTTGAGCGATTGACGCTCCATATCTTCGGTTCCCATGTAAACTTCGCATTCCAGGCCGAATACCGCGGCGACCGTCGCCACGGCCACGCCGTGCTGGCCCGCGCCGGTTTCAGCGATTACCCGGCGTTTGCCCATCCGCTTGGCGAGCAAGGCCTGGCCGATCGTGTTGTTGATTTTGTGCGCTCCGGTGTGACACAGGTCTTCGCGTTTTAAATAGATCTTGGCCCCGCCGAGCTTTTTTGTTAAGCGCTCGGCGTAATAAAGCGGCGTGGGCCGGCCTGCAAATTCTTTAAGATATTTCTTAAAAGAAGATTGGAATCTTTTGTTATTCTTTGAGAATTTATAGTGTTTTTCCAATTCGGTTAGCGCCGGCATCAACGTCTCGGGGGCAAACCGTCCGCCATAGATGCCAAAGTGACCGCTCTGATCAGGTAAGGTCGTCATTTGAAAACCGTCATTTAAGCAGGAGCGGACTTAAGTCCGATCCCCCAGCCATCCAGTTTTTACGCCTGTTTGGCAAGTTCAATGAACCGCTTCAGCTTTGTAAGGTCTTTTTTGCCCACACGCTCTTCCACTCCGCTGCTGACATCCACGCCGTAGGGCCGGACCTGTTCGACCGCCTGTTGGATGTTGTCCGGCGTGAGCCCTCCGGCCAGGATGATTTTTCCGAATTTTTTCGCATCCATTGCCAGATTCCAGTCAAAGGTTTCGCCCGTCCCGCCGAGCTGTCCATCCCGAAACGTGTCCAGGACAAAGGCCCTCACCTTGTAGGGAATCATCCGGTTTAGACTGAATTTGTCTCGGATGCGTATCGCCTTGATGACGCGGCTGCCCAAGCGACGGCAGAGGTCCGCCGGTTCATCCCCCTGAAGCTGGATGACGTCGAGTCCGCATTCATTCACCGTCGAAAGGATTTCCCGTTCCTCCGCGTTGGCGAAAACGCCCACCGTCGTGACAAACGGCGGCAATTGCGCGATGATGTTCTTGATCGTCTTGAGATCCGTATAGCGGGGGCTGCTTCGGTAGAGGACAAAACCGACGGCATCCGCCCCGAACTCCGCAGCGGCCAAGGCGTCGTGAACGTTCATGATCCCGCAAATCTTGACTCGCATCCCCATCCATCCTCAAATTTTCCCGAAAAGCTCACGAATCTTGGCCTGAATGTCCGGACTCCTCATAAACGTTTCGCCGATCAGGACGGCATCCGTCCCCGCTTCAAACAAGCGATCGAGATCTTTTCTTTGACCAATCCCGCTTTCACTCACCACCACCCGATCGTCCGGAATTCCCGTAATCAACCGGAACGTGGTCTCCAGGTTGGTTTTAAAGGTCGCCAGATCGCGGTTGTTGATACCGATCAGTCGGGCTTCCGTCTTCAGGGCCCGATCCAGCTCGGCCTCGGTATGGACCTCGATGAGACTGTCCATGGCCAGGTCTCGCGCGAGGGCCTGGAAATCCTTTAGCCGACCGTCGTCCAGGATGGCGGCGATCAGCAAAATCGCATCGGCGCCAAACGCCCGTGCCTCGTAGACCTGATATTCATCGATGAGAAAATCCTTCCGCAGCAATGGACGCGTCACCGCGGAGCGAACCCGGGCCAGATCATCCAGGGACCCTTGAAAGAACCGTTCCTCCGTCAACACCGAAAGGGCCGCCGCGCCCGCTTCTTCGTAAATTTTTGCGATCGAGACCGGATTGAACGCCTTCCGGAGAAGGCCTTGCGAAGGAGAGGCCTGTTTCAGCTCGGCGATCAGTTTCAGGTTGGATCCGTCTGAAAAGGATTCCGCAAAAGGCCGCGCCGCCTCGCGATCCCTGCATCGGCGTTTCATATCGGCCGGCGGACGCTTGAGTTTGGCGGTCCGTACCGCCTCTCGCGTCGAGGCCACGATGTCATCCAGAAATGTCACAGCCCGTAAATGGGTCAAGATTCGTTGCTCTTTTTCAAGACCGATTCGTCATCGCGCGAAGTCGTTTTAATTTTTCCATCGCCGCCCCGCTGTCGATCGATTCCGCCGCCACGCGGACTCCGTCCTGGAGTGTGCGCGCTTTCCCGGCCGCCACGACCGCCGGAGCGGCATTCAGCAGGACGACGTCCCGCCTCGGCCCCTTCTGTCCGCCGAGGACGTCCAGGACGATCCGGGCATTGTGATCCGGCATCCCGCCGACGATGTCTTTCACGCGGGCGGTCGGAAGATCAAAATCGCCGGGTTCGATGTGGTAGCACTTGACTTTTCCCTCTTTCCCTTCGCAGATCTTGGACTTCGTCGTGATCGTGATTTCATCCAAACCATCGAGCCCGTTCACACAAAAACAGTGAAGCGACCCCAGGTTCATCAGGACCTGCGCCATTAAATCGCTCAGATTCTGGTCGTACACCCCCAGCACCTGGATGGAGGCCTGCGCCGGATTGGTCAGCGGACCGAGAATGTTAAAGATCGTCCGAATTCCGACTTCCTGTCGCGGTCCGATGGCATGTTTCATCGCGCCATGATAAAGGGGGGCGAACAGGAATCCGATCCCGATCGTATTCAGGCATTCTTCGACTTTCTCGGGCGGATAATCGATTTTAATCTCCAACGCTTTTAAAACATCGGCGCTTCCACAACTGCTCGAGACGGACCGATTCCCGTGCTTGGCAACCGTGATTCCGGCGCCGGCGACCACAAAGGCCGTGGTGGTCGAGATATTGAACGTGTTCATCCGGTCGCCCCCCGTTCCGCAGGTATCCACCGCAAACGGATCGTTCACATGGATCCGGACTGCCTTTTCGCGCATGACGCGGGCCGACCCGGTGATTTCCTCGACCGTCTCACCCTTCATCCGAAGCGCGGTGATGTAGGCCGCGATCTGAGCGGAGGTCGCCTGGCCCTCCATAATTTCGCGCATCACGGCCTCGGCCTCGGCCTCGGTCAGGTTGACCTCGTCCACCACTTTTGCGATCGCTTCCTTGATCATTTTATGCCATTACCCGAACACGGAAATGTATCATATTCTAGAATGAAATGGTATCCCTTGGAAACAAGAATCCGCGCATCCGTCGCCAACACTATGAATGAAAAAAACGGCACGCGTCACCCCTTGACCATGTATTCCGCCTTGATGCCGCGGACACGGTAAAGATAAAGGGCGAAAACCAAGGTGAGTATCACACCGACATTGACCAGCGCATCGAGCAGGTACTGGTTGAAGCGAACCGGCGAAACCTCGACCTGAAGCGTAATTTCGGCCCCGATCGTCAGAAGACGCCGAACCGATGCGATGATGCCGACGTGGAGAAAAGGCTCGAGGCTGATCGTTCTACTTTTGAGGAAGTTGATGATCGTCCGAAAGAGTTCCAGCAAGATAACCACCAACAGGAGCTCGTTCATTAAGACCAGAACGGCCTTTGGGAGGCTCTCCCTAACACCCACCAAGAATTCGACCCAGCCGAAAACGAAAACAACCATACCGAGAAAGAGGAAACTGACCCCGGCCGTGACATAACCGTATTTCTCAAGCCACTCCATCACACGCATCTGCAGATCCGTTCCGCCGGTCGTACTCATACGGTGGTTTCTCCTATAACCTCAAGAAATTTTTCAGAAGATCCATTCCGGCCTTCGTGAGGATCGATTCGGGATGAAATTGCACGCCTTCAACGGGGTGATCCTGGTGTCGAAGTCCCATGATTTCACCCTCCCGCGTCTCGGCCGAGATCCTCAAGACGCCAGGAAGCGTCTCTCGTTTTACGATCAAGGAGTGATACCGCGTCGCCTCAAAGGGATTCGGAAGCGATTTGAAAATCGTCTGTCCATCGTGGTGAATCATCGAGGTCTTTCCATGCATCAGACGGGGCGCCCGCACCACCTCGCCGCCGAAGGCCTCCCCGATCGCCTGATGACCGAGGCAGACCCCCAGGATCGGAACCCGTCCGGCAAACCGTTTGATGAGCTCGATCGAGACCCCGGCCTCCTTCGGCGTGCAGGGTCCGGGCGAGATCACGATCCGATCGGGTCGGAGCTCCGCGATCTCGTCCAGCGTAATCTGGTCGTTTCGGTAAACACGCACATCCTGATCCAGCTCCCCGAAATACTGGACCAGGTTGTAGGTGAACGAGTCATAGTTGTCGATCATCAAAAGCATATCGCGTCACGCCACGAGCGTCATCGATAGGGCATCCCTTATTTAGTCCAGGCCCCCTTGGGCCATTTCGATCGCGACCAGCATCGCCTTGGCTTTATTGACCGTCTCCTGATATTCACGTTTGGGATCGGAGTCCGCCACGATTCCGGCCCCGGCTTGAATATAGGCCCGCCCCCCTTTGATCACGATCGTCCGGATATTAATGCAGGTATCCAGGTTTCCGGAAAAACTGAAATAACCCACGGCGCCTGCGTACGGGCCTCGACCGGTCGGCTCCAATTCCTCGATAATTTCCATGGCTCGGATCTTAGGCGCGCCCGAAACGGTGCCCGCGGGAAAACAGGCCCGCATCACATCGTAAACGTCCTTGTCCTTTTGGAGCCGTCCTTCGATTTGCGAGACGAGATGCATCACGTGCGAGTACCGTTCGACGGCCATCAATCTTTCCACCCGAACCGACCCGACATCAGAAACGCGTCCGACATCGTTTCGCCCCAGATCCACCAGCATGATGTGTTCCGCGCATTCTTTTTGATCGGACAGGAGCTCGCGCTCCAGCAACCGGTCCTCCTCCTCGTTCCGGCCCCGCGGACGGGTTCCGGCGATCGGCCGGAGTTCGATCTTGCGGTCTTCGCATCGCACCAACACCTCGGGCGAAGAACCGACCAGCTCGAGGCCGTCCAATTGAAGATAATACATGTACGGCGACGGGTTGATGACCCGGAGGGACCGGTAAATATCGAAGGACGCGGACCGGGACTCGGTTTCGAATCGCTGGGAGAGCACGACTTGAAAAATATCCCCCGACCGGATGTATTCCTTGGCCCGGCGCACGATCTTCCGGAAGGCGGGAGGGGTCATATTTGAAGCGATCCTCCATTCCGAATTCTTCGCGCCGTTACGACGTCTCTTCTTATCAAGGCGATCTGTTTTCTTCAAACGGGCGATGATCGCCTCGATTTTATCAATCGCCTCGCGATACGCCCGCCGCGCGCCGTCCGTTCCGCGCCCGCCACGGTCGGACAGATGGACGTTCGAAACCACTTTAATGGTCTGCGCCATGTTATCGAAAATGAGCAGGGTATCGGTCACCATTAAATACATCACGGGCAAGTCCAAACCGTCGTGGTGAAAGTCGGGAAGCCGTTCGATGCTTCGGATCATATCGTACCCGAGATAGCCGACGGCGCCTCCGAAGAAGCGCGGCACTCCCTCCACTTCCACCGGTTGGTAATCGGCCATGATCCCCTTGAGCGTCTCCAAAGGGTCCGTCTTGACTTTAACCCGCTCGACACCTCCGGGCCGGATCAACGTCAATTCATTAAGCGATCCTCTGATGACCAACGCCGGACGGCTTCCCAGGAAGGAATAACGCGCCCATTTTTCCCCGCCTTCCACGCTTTCCAGAAGATACCCGTAGTGTTCATCACGGATTTTAAGAAACGCGGACACGGGTGTCTCCAGGTCAGCCAGGATTTCGCGATAAACCGGAATCAGATTTCCCTGTTTGGCCTTGCGGATGAATTCTTCCAGCGAGGGGTGATACGCCGGCATGCGCTGGATCGTTCTCATCGATTTAGGTTTCATTCCGCTCACTCTTCAAGTTTTTTTGACGTTACCATGCGGGAGGGTAAAAGTCAATGAATCTTGTCGAAGGACTCTGAATAATCAGGGGGTTAGGAAGTAGGCGTTTTGCGATTAATCATGAAATAGCCGATCAGGAGATCGATGCGTTCCAAGAGTTTTTCCGGATCGGAATCGCTTCCCTTATTGACATAACTGGCCGGTTTGAAGAGGGAGATTTGCCGCTTCAAGTTTTCATCGCATTTGTGCGCGGAGAAAAAAAGAATGGGCACTTTGGCCTTTCCGTATTGGCCTTCGACCGCGCGCATCATACGCGCAGCCGTGATGCCGTCGATGACCGGCATCTCCACATCCAAAATGACCAAATCGACGGACTGATTTTCGGCCAGCCTCCGGGTAAACGACGTGATGAATTCCTGACCGTTCTTGGACGAGAGCACCGATCGGGCCATTTTCTTCTTCAACAACGACTCTCTGATAAGGTCGCGCGTCAGATCCGAATCGTCGGCCGCAAGAATGCAACCGGCCAGCCCCCTTTCTTCCTCCATCGCCACGTCCAGAACAAAACCGCAATAGACACAAGTCGTTTCAAGTTTTCCATCTCGTTGGACTTTATTGACCGGCACCGATTCGCCGCAACAGAGACAATATTTGTTTTCCGTCTTCACCCAATTCACCCTATCACACCGCATTCCGACTGTCAATGAAGCTTGACGGGGTCTGAAGGGAGTGTTATAAGAACCTTAGGCCATGCATAACAACCGACCCTTCGAAAGGATCCAACCATGAAAGAGCTGTTGGGCAGACCCGGTTTTCTGCCGGCCCATGGGACCCTGGGCGCAGACCTGAGTTTTCTCATGGCCATGGCCTTCACGATCCTGTTCATGATCGGCTGGAGAATGGGCAAGAAAAAACAGGGAAACCGCCACCATGCGCTGACTCTCTGGGCGATGGTCAGCATGCTGGGCTATTTTACGCTGTACTATCTGGCTCGAGGACTCGGCGCATTGGCGACGGAAGGGAAGGAGGGTTTTGGAGGGCCGGAGTGGCTGTATAATTATCTTTTTACGCCATTGCTGACGATTCATATCACGGTCGTAAGCACCGGGCTGGTTTCCGCGGTTTATATGATCGTCTTGGGTTTCCGCGTCGCGGTGAAACGATCGGGGCTGCGCGTTCTTCAGAACGGCCTTCTCACCATGACCCGGTCGGCCTTTTTAACCGTCACGGGTGCGGTTTTTCTGTTCTTCGGCCTCATCGCCGTCGTGCGATGTCGTTCGACGGCCTGCTGGATCGTTTATATTTCCGGTTTTCTTCTCGTCTTGTTCGTTCTCTTTCTGGAAAAAGGAATCGAACGGCTCATCCCGGATGGGGAACGTCGTCACCGTATCATCGGCACGTTTACGATGGTGCTGTTCCTTATCGCACTCTGCACCAGCTCCGTCACCTATTTGATGCTCTACGTCATCTGGCCCCCCAAATTACCCGGATAAACCCATCCGGTCCTCAAAAGCGTCCGGATCAATGAGGCCTCCGGCCGGAGACGTGACCGCGGCTCATCGAAAACGTTTTAATGTGACCTTGACGCCGTGCTTGGCAAAGTATTTCTCGAAGGACGTAAACTGAGATTTCAGAACGTTCACGGTCGAGACATAACCGTAGTTGAGAATCTCCAGACGGGCCGCCAGGTTGATGACGTTGTACAAGAACATCAAGGCGTCGGACGGGTCGGGTTGGACCAGAAGGAAATCCTTGTCGGGATGTTCCGCCTGATAGCGCTTCAGGCCGAGATAAATCCGGGTGCCCGTGCTGATCCGGTTCCCCTGGTCAAAGATATACGACATCCCCTTTTCTTTCAGACCTCCGCAATAGCCGTACAAGGTCGGCAAGCAGAACTTGCTCCGGTCGTTGACGATGTGAACAATGGGGTTGATCACGAACACGAGAGAAGCGCCATGATTGATCGCGATGTCCATGTACGCGACACGGCCGACGCCTCCGTCGATATAGTCCCGCCCCTTGATCTGGACCGGCTGGAAGACGATCGGAATCGCCGACGAAGCCGTGACGGCCTGCGAGATGGGTACATCGGCGAATTCGCCCTCCCCGAAAACATCGTACCGCCCCAGGTCGACGTCGATCGCCGGAATGTACAACTCGCGCTTTAATTTTCGGAAATCGTTGGAATAACCGGGTTGGGATAAAAAAGACCCCAGGTAATCGTCAAAATTTCGAAGGGTGAAGAGTCCGGAAGGGAGGTATTCCTCGAAAAGGTGGACCAGATCCATTGTGGAGAACCATTTCCGATTCCGCCACAGATAGCTTATCATCGGTCCCAGTGACCGGACCAGTTTCTTGAACAACTGCCACGTTTCCTGATAACCGAAGCTGTAAATATTGCTGCTTTTGAAATTAAAGGGGCTGTCTTTGTTTTCGCGGATCGCCTCGAATATTTCGATCGGCCTGACCTGGTTGGCGACCAGGGCCGCCACGCCCGCACCCGCGCTGGTTCCAACGTAAATGTCAAAATCATTTACGGTAAAACCATTGTCAAAGAACTCGTCCAGGGCCGAGAGACAGCCGACCTCATACATCCATCCGGGGAAACCTCCTCCGGCCAATACGAGGGCCATCTTTCCCTCCCGAACGGGGTATTTTGATGGGTTGTCGCCCACACGGCCTCCGTTGATCACCGGGTCATCCGTCACGCATCCCGGAACCGGGCCGGACGTTTCTGCAGGAACGCATGGAGGCCCTCCTTCATATCCGCCGTCTCGCAAAGTGAGCCGAACAATTTCGCTTCCAATTCCAGCCCGGACTCCAGCGATTGGGTACGGCCATCTAGAACCGCCTTCAGCGCCGCGCGGACCGCCAACTGACCCATCCCGGCGACTTTCTTCGCCACCGCACGGGCCCGGCTCAAAACCTCGGCGTCCGGAACGACCTCATTCACCAGCCCCATCCGGCGGCCCTCTTCGGCCTTGACGCGATCACCCGTCAGGATCAACTCCAGCGCCTTCGCGGTTCCCACCAAACGGGGCAAGCGCTGGGTGCCGCCGAAACCCGGAATGATGCCGAGCGTGATTTCGGGAAGACCCAGCCGGACCCGGTCGCCCGCGATCCGGAGATGGCAGGCCATGGCCAGCTCCAGCCCGCCTCCGAGACAAAACAGGCCGTTCACGGCCGCGATCATCAATTTGTTCATCCGTTCGATCCGATCCATGATCGCCTGGCCCCGAGCGCTGAGCTGCCGGCCCCGCTTCCCGGATTCAATATCGGCGATTTCCTTGATATCGGCGCCGGCCGCGAAAACCTTTCCGGCGCCGGTGATCACGATCGCCTTCGCCTCCGCATTTCGGCCCATTTCATCGATGACCCGGTTCAGCTCATCGAGAAGGGCGCTGCTTAAGGCATTGGCCGGCGGGTTGTCCAGAGTCACGGTGGCCACGTCGTCTTCAATTTGACATGCGATCAGTCGTTGCGACATGGGCATCCTTTAATACGTAAAGAACCCCCGCCGGGACTTTAGGCCGATGTACCCCGCCCCCACCATTCGCTTGATGATCGGCGCGGGCCAAAAACGAGGGCCGAGCGACGCCGCATGGCGTTGAAGCTCTTTTAACAGCACATCGAGTCCCACCTGATCGGCGTAATGAAGCGGACCGCCCTTCTCGCGCGGGAAACCCGTTCCAAAAACCATGGCCAGGTCCAGATCGCCGGCCGTCGCCGTTCCTTCCTGAAGACAGATCGCGGCCTCGTTGATCATCAAAAGAAGCAGCCGCTCGGGAGCGAACCCCGTTTCGGCGACCCCGACATTCTTACGGACTTTTTGAAGGATTTGGGTCATCTGTTCATCATTTTCGTCATCGTATCGATAGACCCCCGCGCCGCTCTTCCGACCGAAACGCTTCGCCGCAACCATCTCGGACAGGATCTCGGCCACCGCCATGCGGGGACCGTAGGCGTCATAAAGGATCTGCGAAACCTTTTCGGCGATATCGATCCCGATCATATCCAACAGGGTGAACGGTCCCATCGGCATACCGAAGGCCTTCATCGCCCCGTCTATCTCGTTCGCCGAGGCCGCCCCCTCCTGAAGAGCAAGGGCGGCCTCGTTTAGGTACGGCATCAGCAACCGGTTCACGACAAATCCGGGGCACTCCCGGACCCGGATCGGAGTCTTTCCCAATCGTTCGGCCAGCGCAACGACGTCATGGACCGTTTCCGGAGAGGTATCCAAACCCGGGATTACCTCCACCAGCTTCATGGCGTATACCGGATTAAAGAAGTGCATTCCGATCACTTGCTTGGGCCTGCGGGTGACCGACGCGATCGCCGAAATCGACAGGGAGGATGTGTTCGTAGCCAGCACGGTCCGCGGGGGACAGGCGGCATCCAGCGCCGTGAAGACCTTTCGCTTGACCTCCATTTCCTCAAAAACAGCTTCGATAACGACATCCACGTCGCCGAATCCGTCATAATTCGATGCCCCCACGACCAAGGCCGCTTTCTGTTCGGCTTCGGCGGCCTTCATCCTCCCCTTGTCCACGCGGGTCTGATAAATCTTCCGAATGGTCTCAAGGCCGCGCGCGACGCCGTCCTCATGGATATCCATGAGAATGACCGGAACCCCGGCATGACTGATCACCTGGGCGATCTGCGCCCCCATGGTTCCCGCTCCGATCACGGCCGCTTTTTTAATGTTCATGGAATTCTCCAGATAACGTCCATTATTTTCGTTCGAGAACCATCGCGGCGCCCAGCCCCCCTCCCACGCACATGCTGGCGACTCCGAGGGAAAGATCCCGCCGTTTCATTTCACGCAACAACGTCAGGATGAGACGGGCTCCGGTCATCCCGACGGGGTGGCCCAGGGCAATCGCCCCTCCGTTGACGTTGACGATCCCGCGGTCCAGCTTCAACACCCGCTCCACCGCAAGATACTGCGCCGCGAACGCCTCGTTGATCTCGAACAGCTGAATATCGCGAAGGCTCAATTTGGATTTTCCGGCCCCGGCCTTTTCAAGAGCCTTCGGAATCGCCGCGGCCGGCCCGATCCCCATCCGCTCGGGCTCCACGCCGACAAAGGCGTAGGACCGCACATAGCCCAGCGGCTCGTAGTTCAGAGCACGGGCCTTCTCGGCCGACATGACGAGCAGCGCCGCCGCTCCGTCGTTCAATGGACAAGCGTTGCCGGCCGTCACCGTGCCGCCTTCTTTGAAGATCGCCGGATTTTGGGCCAGGCGCGCGCCGTCCAGTTTCGGATCGGGGGCTTCGTCCCGCTCAAACGGCGGCGGAGCCGTTCGGCTCCGGGCGCCGGTCCGGACAACGGTGACGGGAATGATCTCATCGGTGAACTTACTTTCTTTAAGGGCGATGAGCGCGCGCCTGTGACTTTCAAGCGCGTACGCGTCCTGCTCCTCGCGAGAAATCTTAAACTCCTCGGCCAGATTCTCGGCCGTGGAGCCCATGACCTGACCGCAAAAGGCGTCCGTCAGACCCTCCCAAACGCTGTCGATCACCTCCCCGTGCCGAAGCCGTTTTCCCCAGCGCATCTGCCGGATGATGTACGGCGCCAGGCTCATGTTCTCGATCCCGCCCGCGATCTGGACGTCGGCGTCCCCGCATTGGATATTCTGGAAGGCGTTCACGACGGATTGGAGCCCGGAGGAGCAGTTTCGCTGGACGGTGTAGGCCGGAACGGGGATGGGAAGACCCGCCATCAGGCTTACGACCCTGGCCAAGTTCGTCGCGTCGCTGTTTTGCAGGACGCAGCCGAAAATGACCTCCTCGATTAAATCAGGGCCGAGCCGAGTTCGCTGGAGAAGCCCCAGGACGACCTGCCGCCCGAGTTCCTGGTTCGTCACATCCTTGATCGTTCCGCCGAAATTCCCGATCGGGGTTCGGACTCCATCCACGACGACAACTTCTTTCACCGGACGACCTCCGACCTTTTCCGGCCCAACTCTTCTTCAAGCAGGATGCGCCGTAAGACTTTGCCCACCATCGTCTTGGGCAGCTCCTTCCGAAATTCGACCCACTTCGGGACCTTGAACTTGGCCAACTCCTTCCGGCAGTAGTCGCGGATCTCTTCCTCGGTCGCGTGCTCGTGCTCCTTCAGCACCACGTAGGCCTTGATCAGCTCGACGCTGAACGTGTCCGGGATTCCGATGACCACGGCCTCTTTGATCTTCGGATGTCGGAACAGGACCTCTTCCACCTCCCGGGGATAGACATTCTCGCCGCGGGTCTTGATCATGTCTTTTTTCCTGTCCACGATGTAGAAATAGCCGTCCTCATCCATCCGGGCCATGTCGCCGGTATACAGCCATCCGTCGCGGAGAACCTGCTTGGTCTCGTCGTCCTTGTTCCAGTACCCCTGCATCACTTGGGGCCCGCGGACCGCCAGCTCGCCGATCTCCCCGATCGGCAGCTCTTGCCGGCCCGTTTCTCGATCCATGATCCTGGCATCCGTGTCCGGAAACGGCAGGCCGATGGAGCCTTTCTTCCGAAGGCCGTGGATCGGCGTGCAATGTGTGACCGGCGAGGCCTCGCTCAATCCGTAGCCCTCGACCAGCTTTCCGCCGGTCAGTTCCTCAAATCGGTCCTGGACCTCCCGGTGAAGCGGCCCCGCGCCGCTGATGCAGATACGAATCGATGAAAGATCGAACTGACCGATGCGGGAATAATTGTTGATGGCGACGTACATCGCCTGAACGCCCATGAAGATGGTGACCCGGTGCCGGACGATCGTCTTGAGTACGTCATCCGTTTTGAAACGGGGAAGGAGGACGATGCAGGACCCGGTCAATAGACCGAGGTTCATGCAGGTGCTCAGGCCGTAGACATGAAAGAACGGAACCACGCCGAGAAAGACTTCCTCCCCGTCTCGGAGCGAGGGCATCCAGTGTCGGCATTGAACGGCGTTGGCCATTAGATTGTTGTGGCTCAACATCACGCCCTTCGGAACGCCCGTGGTTCCTCCGGTGTATTGAAGGAGGGCCGTGTCATCCGGTTTGACCGGAACGATGGGCTGGACGCCTTCCGAGCGTTTCAACAACTTCCGGAAGTCGTAAACCGGCGGTTGATGGGAAACCCGGACCCACTGCCCCTCTTTCATCGCTTTGATGGGATAGAACAACCGGAGTAAAGGAGGGAGATAATCCCCAACGCCGGTCAGGATAATCCGTTTGAGAGGAACCCGGTGGCGGATCCGGGATATCTTTTCGTAAAAGATGTCCAGCGCAACGATTGTCTCGGCCCCGGAATCGTTCAGTTGTTGTTCCAGTTCCCGCTCGACGTAGAGCGGGTTGGTCTGAACCACGATCGCGCCGGCCTTCAAAGCGCCGAAGTAACCGATGAGGCACTGGGGAACATTCGGGAGCATGATGGCCACGCGATCCCCTTTCTGCACCCCCATTTCGATGAGGGCATTGGCCAGTCGGTTGCTCAGGAGATCGAGCTGTTCGTAGGTGATGGTATTGCCGTAATAGATCAATGCGGGACGTTTTGGGAATCGCCGGACGGTTTCGAACAGAAGTTGCTGCAGGGTAATATTGGCATAATTAATGCTCGCCGGAACGCCACGCTCGTACGATTTGAGCCAGAGCTTCTGCATCCGCCTCCTCCTTGGAAGAGTGATTTCTCCGGAACAACGGGATCAATCGCGCCGTTATCAAACTTTATACGAAAGTGAGCGAATTGTCAAGAAAACCCGACGGTTTTACTATCGGTGACATGGGGATAGCGAAACAGGATATTTGTCGATGCGGATCTTTTCGGACACCGATTTCGGCTATTCTAATTTGCCGACAACGGACAGATCGGATGGACGGTTTTTACACCTTCAAACGGTCTGATCTTGCGAGGGGCTCGGGATGTTCACCGCGCTCGTGTTCCCATGGGTCACCCCCTACGGATCAAATACATCGAGGGTCATCCGGGAGGTGAGGCTGTCCTTTGAATTCGGACTTTTCGTTTCCGCACCGGACGGCGACGTCAACATGCCCAGCCCGGAAAGCTTGGACATAAAATAGGCCGACTGATCCCGCGGCAACGAGAGCTCTATGCGGATCGTCTGTGGCCGACTTCCTTTCAACAGATTGGATTTCGACGTCCCTCCTAAAAGCTCCACAAGATCTTTGATCGTCTTGTTGGCCATCCAATGATTTTTCGCACGCAGCGTATAGACGTTGTTTGAGGTTTCGGTTTTTGAAACCGGCGGTGACACCGCTTCCGCGGCCGTCGCCGCAGAAACCGGCCAAGTCAGACTGACCAAAACGGACAACAGACCGATTATGCCGATGGCAGGTTTCATCCTGTAGACTATATCGGGGAGAAAATCAGAAGTCAAGGAAACGAAGGCGTTTTGGTCGACCGGTCGGATGGCGGTTGCTCCGGGGACTTCGCCACAATGGCGAAGTCGCCTTGTGCAATGATCCGATCTTTAAGGTATTTGACGCGATAGACATGGCGATTCACACCCGTCTCTTTCGGAGAGAGCGCCCAGAAGGCCTGCGTGGTCGTGAAATTGTACAGGCCGATATCCGTCGGGGCCACCGTCATCTTGTTCCGATCGAGTGGAATTTCCCGTCCATCGGGCCCAATTTCGGAAAGGGAGACGATTAATTCTTTCGCTCCGGCATTTTTTTGAAAGTGAACAACCCAGGCCACGTTTTCACCGAGGCTGAATGTCGTCGCGGGATCGACGACGAACCGGCCGCTGGGATCAAGCGCCTTCCCAAACGTGATGGTCGCCTCCATGGAATTCGGCTGCATCGCATGGATAAAATCGGACACCTCCTGATGATAAAACACCGCCCCGACGCCCAGAAGCACAACCGTAGCCCACCCAACCCCCGTTCCGGTCTTCATCGTTGAATCAGCGGCTTTGTTGCTCCGTTCGGATAAAGGTGTAGAAGCGGGCGTTTTGATGGATCATCGCCAGCTGGGAAACAGTAAGCCTTCGGACGAGTCGTTTATTTTCCAGGTTTTGATTGGTGCCGGAGACGGTCGTGTTGTCGGTACAAATCGCGACCGGGATCCCGTATTCCAGAAACGTGAAGATCGGGTGCATACGGCCGCGTTTGACCGCGCCGGTCTGGTAGTTGGACGTTATGCAGCATTCGATCAGGATTTTATCGCGGGCCAGTCGGCGCAACAACACTTTATCGCGCACCGATGAACATCCGTGGCCGATCCGGGTCACGCCCAACTCGTCAATGGCCTGCCAGACGGCATGCGGCCCTTCATCTTCACCGGCATGGATCGTAAGGCCCAGGCCGCCGGTGCGGGCGATGGCATAGGCTTCTTTAAACAAACCGGGCGGATTCCCGCGTTCGAGACCGGCCACGTCGAACCCGATCACGCCCGACCGTTCGTGAAACTGTTGGCCTTCCGCGACGGCGGATCGGGCCAGGATCTTGGCGATGTGAGGACCGTGCTGGCGCATGGCGATCACGATCAACCCGGCCCGGACGGAAAATCGTTTTCGAGCGCGGTTGATTCCGCTCAAGGCCGCGCTGATCGTCTGCCGCAATGTCAGACCCGCATAGGTATGGATGACCGGTGAGTATCGGAGTTCGAGGAGCCGGACCTGATTCCGATAGGCCTCTTCCACAATGGCCTCAACGACGAGAGCGATGTTTTCGTAAAATTGGGTGATCCAAAGAGGGTAATGAAACTTGTCCAGATAGCGCAGCAGACTGCCCATTTCCTCATCCTGGAGAATCAGGAGTTTTTCCATTTGGGTCAGCGATTCGACCGGGTTGAGTCCGTGCCGCTTCATAAGCTTCCAGGCCAGCCCGACGGGAATCGAGCCGTCCACATGCTGGTGAAGCTCGACTTTTTGGATACGGCTCGGATCGGACCTTACCGGATTCTGCCGCGATTTTCTAACGCTCATGGTTGTTTTTTAGCCTTTAAAGTCCCGATCCCATCGTAGTAGACCTTGAAATATCTTAGCAGGTCGCGCACCGAGATGATCCCGGTCAATCGCCCCTCCTCCGTGATGCCCAGATGCCGGATTCCCTTTTCCTTCATCAAATCATTCGCACGCTCCGGCGTCTCGGTGATTTCGATCGAAATAATCGGACTGCTCATGATGGACGAAATATGGGCCTGCTCGGGATTCAGCCCTTCCGCGACGGCCTTGCGGGCCAAGTCCGTCTCGCTGATGATCCCGACCGGACGACCGCCCCGGGTCACGATTAGAGAGCCGATTCGATGATCCCGCATCCGTTGGGCGGCGGTTTTCAGAACAGCATCGTGTTCAATCGTCTCGATTTTCTTATTCACGAGCATATTCAGCAAATCCATCGCTTCCGCTCCTTGGTATCGGTTAATCGGCTCCTGGATCGCCGAGCATCTAGTTTTTCCGGGCGATGACCATGATATTAAACCCGAAACGGTTAAACGGATACATTCCAGAAACCGCGAGGTCGATCGTTCCAAGCCATACGGCCAGGGATCCCAAAAACGTCCGCCGATACTGCTCCAGTACATAACGATCCGGAATAAGAGACGCCAAAATATTGTGGCCGTGAAACCCGGTCATTTTAAACCCGTGCCGGTTCAAGAGATCCGCCAGTTCCCGATGCGTGAAGGTCTTAAACCGCATTCCTTCCCATTCCCGGGTGTCATGGCCGCGGCCCCGCGTCCGGATCGCGTCCCGAAGCTCACGGGGCTTGTAAAGGAGCCCGGCGTTCCACTTATTGTCCACCTCGAACGAGATCAAGGCCCCGGTCCTGGAGACACGGCTGATTTCGGACAGGGCCCGCTCATATCCGTCCGTAATATGACTCAATACGTCGCCGTACGACAGGACGCAATCGAAGGTTTGATCCGGAAAGGGCAGTTTACGCGCATCCTCTTTCATGAAACGGACATTCGGAAAATCGCGACACCGCTCTCGGGCGACGGACAAAAGATCCTCGGCAATGTCCACGCCGATCACTTCATCGCCGTATCGGGCCAGCCGAACCGTTTGGGCCGCGTTGCCGCACCCGACATCCAGAATCTTTTTGTATCGTTTTCCATCCAGGATGTGATGCAGGAGTTTATCATAGAGGCGATAGGCGTTGATAAAAAAGGGTTGGCGTTCAATGATGCGATCATAATCTTCGGTGAGGCGCTTGTAGGCCAACGCCACTTCGTGATTCTGCAAAGGCGGCTCCATGGACGGTCGCATATTATACGGCAAACAAAATGAATCTGACAAGCAACGCGATCAGCGTCCCATCGTCCGTCGGAGAAATTCCTCGATGGAGCCGCTGGTCAGAAATGGGTTTTGGCGTTTCTCATCGCCGAGGGTCGAGACCGGCACGGGGGCGTAATGATGACCGGGATAAACCTTGATGTGATCATCCAAACGTCTAAGGGTGCCGGTCAGGCTGTGATACATTTCTTCCGGACTCCCTCCGGGAAGGTCGCAGCGCCCGCACCCGTTGATAAACAGCGTGTCCCCCGTGATCAGTCGGTCGCCCACATAGAAACACTGCGATCCCGGGGTGTGACCGGGCGTATGGATAAAGGTAATGTTCAAATCACCCACCTTGACCGCATCTCCGCTCTCAATCTTCTTGATGTTGCCGCCTCCGTACCGGAGCGCGGCGGCCTCCTTCTTATGGACAAAAACACGGGCGTCCGTTTGCTTCAGAAGTTCTTCCACGCCGTTGATATGGTCGAAATGGGTATGGGTCAGAAGGACCGTCTTGATTTGGAATCCATGGTTCTTCGCAATCGCGAGGATCGCCGGAACATCCCAGGCCGGATCCACCACCGCCGCCTCGCGCGTCTTCTCGCAGCCGATCAAATAGACGAAGTTTTGCATGGGACCGAGCTCGACCTGGTGCAAAAACAGGGCCGGCTTGTTCTTTTCGAGGACGTTGGCCATCGGGCTTACATCTCCCTCACGCGTTCCGATATCCCGATCACTTCATGAAGATCCATCTGAACCGGTCCCGACAGAAAATCGCGATTCATCTTCCGGGCCTGATTCTTCTGATAGCCTTCGCTCTTCACCCAGGCTTCGAACTCCTCGCGGCTTTCCCAATAGCTTAACACGACGTAATAATCGTTGTTGAGCGGCTTCAGAAATTCGTTTCGGATAAACCCCGGCATCATATCGGCCAGTTTAGGCCTTCCGAGAAACTGTCTTTCAAACTCCTGTTCGCGGCCTTTCACGACCGGAATCCGATTTGCAACGACGATCATTTCATGTCCTTCATCGCCATGAATCCGCAATCTGGACGGGCTACTCCGTGTTCAACGTTTCGATCAAGTTACGGAGGCGGCCAAAGCTCTTCCGATTGAACCGGAACGCCAGCCGCGGCAAGTGGTTCAAATCCGGTTCATCGGACTCTTCCGGGGCGGCCGACTGTCTCACAAACCGTCCTTGAGTTAGAATGTCGTTAAAACTTCCGTTGAGCTTGTCCAACAGCGCATCGGAAAGGGGCCGTTGCAGGCGAATGATCAATTGATCCCCGATATACCGGGAGGAATGATAATTGTGATAAAAGCCGGTCACCTCTTTGACCGCGACATCCACATCATCCGTAATCTTGAAAAAATGCATGTCTTCGGGCGCGATCAGTCCCCGCTTCAAAAGATTTTTTTCAAGGTTCCGACGCCACTCCGACCAGTAGGTCCCGCCCGGGGCGTCGATCAGCACAATCGGCATGATGTCGCTCTTTCCGGTCTGGACCAAGGTCAGCGATTCGAACATCTCGTCCAGGGTTCCAAATCCCCCCGGGAAGAGGGCGATGGCGTCCGTTTCTTTAACAAAGATCAGCTTCCGGGTGAAAAAATATTTAAAGGTCACCAGTTTCGGATCATTCTCGATATACACATTGGGTGACTGCTCGAACGGGAGCTGGATGTTCACGCCAAAACTCATTTTCCGGCCGGCCCCTTCTTGCGCGCCCTTCATGATGCCGTCTCCCGCGCCGGTAATCACCATGTACCCGCGGCGAACAATCTTGTGGGCGAAGCTGGCGGCCTGCAGGTAAGTTGGATCGGTCTCGGCCGTACGCGCCGAACCGAATATGGTCACCTTGCGAATATGACGGTAGCCGGAGAAGAGTTTAAAGGCAAACCGCAACTCCCTCAACGCCGCATTCAGGATTTTGACGTCGATGCGGGCGGCCGGGTCTTCCACCAACTTCAAGGCCGTCACGATGATCTCCTTGATCAGATCGGCATGGGGGGACCCGCCGCACATCTGAATCAGGTTCATGATGTGGTCGTCAAAACTGCCCTGCTCAAGACTGTAGCGTTTGCCCATTTTCGCCGAGATGGATGGAAATAGAACGGCCCCGAAAGAAGGGGCCGATCATCGATCGGATTCTATTTTAAACAATGTCTGTCCGCGTGTCAACGCCCGGGCCCTCGCTGCTTTCGCCCCTGATAACGCTGTTCGGCCTCCGCGTAACGACGCTTCTCGTCCGGCGTCTCCGCATGCAACGGGGGAACCGGCGTCGGTCTTCCCGCGTCATCGAGCGCCACGTAGGTTAGGATCGCGCTGCTGGTGTGGTGCCGTTGGCCGGTTCTGAAATCCTCCGCATAAACTTCGACTCCCACCTCCATCGAGGTTCGACCTGCATAATTCAACGCCGCTTTCAGAATGGCGATCTGGCCCAACCGGATGGGGGAATGGAACTCAAGCCCTTCCATCGACGCCGTCACAACCGGTCGTTTGCTGTGTCGGACGGCCACCACGGCGGCGATCAAATCAATCCAGTGCATCACCCTCCCTCCGAGAACGTTACCCAACGGATTGGTGTCGTTGGGCAGGACGACCTGGACCGCTTCCGCAGCGGAGGCTGAAACAGAATGGCCTTTGATATCCTTCATAAAAAACATCCTAACATAATTTCCCGATAGGAACAAGGTGTTGCCGGTGGATCGGTTCCGCTCCCCTCTTGATTTAGCGGACCTCCTCATTTTATAATAACACACCAACGGATATGAGAAACGTGACGTTATGGACAATGCGATTCAATTAAAAACCCCGGAAACCGGTCTTGAGGAGTATTACCGGCTTTCGCCCGATATTCTTGATGAACGGATTTCGGACGTGAAAGCACGATTAGGCGATCGGCTGTTGCTCCTGGGGCACAACTATCAGCGAGACGAAGTGTACAAGTTCGCCGACTACACCGGCGACTCGTTGAAACTCTCGCAGTATGCCGCCCAACGGAAGGATCGGGAATACATCGTCTTCTGCGGCGTCAAATTCATGGCCGAGACGGCCGATATTCTAACAACATCCGAACAAAAGGTTATTCTACCGGATCTCGCTGCGGGTTGCTCGATGGCCGATATGGCGGATATCGAGTCGGTAGAGACAGCCTGGCAGGAAATCACGCATCTCGTTCCGGAGAATACCATCACCCCTATCACCTACATCAATTCAGCGGCTGACCTTAAGGCGTTTTGCGGCGAACGGGGAGGTCTGGTCTGCACCTCCACCAACGCCGAACGGATCATCCGCTGGGCCTTCGAGCGGCGCGAGAAGATCCTTTTTTTCCCCGACCAACATCTGGGCCGTAATACCTGCAAACGGATGGGCATTTCCTTGGACGAAATGGTTCTTTGGGATCCCCTGCGACCGAACGGGGGCAATCGTCCGGAAGCCGTCCGGAAGGCGCGGGTCTTTCTCTGGCAGGGCTTCTGCAGCGTCCACCAGATGTTCCAGCCGCAGCACGTGGACCTCTTCAAAAAACAATACCCGGGAATCCAGGTGATCGTTCATCCCGAATGCTCCATGGAGGTGGTGGACAAGTCGGATCTCATCGGCTCGACCGAATACATCATCCGAACCGTCACGGCCGCACCGGCCGGATCCCGATGGGCCGTCGGAACCGAGTTGAATCTTGTCAACCGTCTCAAGCGGGATAATCCCGAAAAGGAGATCTATTTTCTTTCACCGATGGTCTGCATGTGCTCGACGATGTTCCGGATCGACGCTCCCCATCTCCTCTGGTCGATGGAACGGCTTGAGGGCGGCGCCATCGTCAATCAGATTATCGTGCCGGAGGCGGACCGCACCTGGGCCAAAGTGGCCCTCGATCGGATGCTCGAATTAGCATAGACCGAATGTTCGAGCTGGCATAATCGAATGCCCCGATTCACGTAGTCCGGATGTTTAATCCCGCAAGCGCTGTTCGTACACGCCAAGTCATCAGAAGAAAAATCTTTTCTCCGAAGTGGGATTGGTGATCGGGTTCTGATCCGGGGCACTTCATGAATCGCCCCTACTTCTTCAATTTATCAATATACTGTTTTCGGAATTTTGAGACTTTGGGCGCAATCACCAGTTGACAGTACATCTGTTCCGGATGATTCTTGTAATACTCCTGGTGATAATCTTCAGCCTTGTAAAATACGCTGACCGGGGCGATCTTCGTCACGATGGGCGCATCCCAGATTCCCGACGCATTGACTTCTTTGATCGTCTGCTCGGCAATCGTTTTCTGCTCCGGAGTATGGTAGTAAACAGCCGAACGGTACTGTGTACCCACGTCAGATCCCTGGCGATTGAGTGTAGTTGGATCGTGGATTGAGAAGAATACTTCAAGTATTTCTTTAAAAGAAACGACCCTGGGATCAAACGTGACACGGACCACCTCGGCATGGCCGGTCGTTCCGGCGCACACCTGACGGTACGTCGGATCGACGGTCGCGCCGCCGGAATATCCGGACTCGACCTTCTCGACCCCTTTCAGATCCGCAAAAACCGCCTCAAGGCACCAGAAACAGCCGCCGCCAAGCGTCGCGACTTCCATGTTTCCTCCCGACATGGATACGTTTCTTTTCGGAAACTCTTTCTAGCGAAATCCCCAATCCAGCGGATCAAACGGAATGATCATGGCGCGGCCGGCTTCGACGATTTCCTTTGGAAACGGGCAGGATTTTCGTTTGGCCGTGTCCATATGGACGGAAGTCACGATCATCATGGCCGACCGCTCGCCGGTCTCGTCGTTCCGCATCTCGTGAACGTAGCGGATCACTTTTTCCTTCATCTCGAGAACGCCGGATCGGATCGAGACGACGTCGCCCGCTCTCAGCTCGCGCTGATAGGAAACTCGTTGCTCCAGTCCGGCCATGCCCCGGCTCTGTTTGCGGATGTAGGACGCTGTAATTCCGAGTATCGAGAAGAGTTGCCAGGTGGCCTCATCGAACTTCCCGACGAACCACATCACGTTCATATGGCCGATATGATCGCAATGCCACGGAAAAACGGTGCCTCGATAGGTCGGCACCCAGCCTTCTTTGTCGTTTTCAACCTTGTTCATCTATAAGGCCGCAGTCCCCGCGTCATGGCCACCGCGCGGCGGCGTGACCGGAGAGGCCAGGATCGCGCGCAGCCAGGTTTCGGCCTCCGAACGGGTTCGGAACACGGCCGTCTTCCAGCCCGTGCTGTCGGCCAGCACCTCCCACATCCGCGCATGACCGAAGGTAAGGTCATTGGCGGCCACGACGGCCACCACGACATTGGACGTCACCTTGGCGAGGCGTTCATCTATTCTTGCAAGCTGACGGATCTCGTCGGTCGTGACACGGAGGTCGGTCACATCCGCCAGAAGGACCATCGCATGGCGGATGCGGCGAAGGCGAGTCTCCTGATCAAGAAGCGCTCCCTTCGCATCAAGGATTTCATCAGCCGTCACGACGCCGGATCCCACGAACAGCAACCCCTGATGGTTATCCACGAACTCCGTAGAGAACGGCATGACACTTTCCCCGATGGGCGGGACGAATCAAGCCCCTACAGAATGAACGACCTTGTAAAAAGGATTTAGGACCGCGCCAGTTTCTTCCCAATGAGGTCCGCGCCGATCTGACCCGACATCAGCATCGCGCCGAAGGCCGGGCCCATGCGCGGGGTGCCGTAGACCGCGGCGACCGACAGCCCGACGATGAAGACGTTGGGATAAACTTCGCCCGTGTTGTCCAGGACAAGCTGCTCGGATTTCTCAACCCACATCGCGCCGTTCCCCGGAACGGTCTTGTACAGTCCCCGTTTGTTGAGATACTGCAGCGCCACCGCGTCATGGCCCGTCGCATCTACGACGATCTTGGACTCCAGTGCGATCGGGTCGACATGAACGAGATCGTGCCCCATGTTCTCGACCGGGGCCCAGTTCACGACGACGCCTTCCACTTTGTTGTCCTCGCGAACGATCAGGTCCACAACTTTTGTCAGGTTCAAGACCTTCACGCCGGCGTCGTACGCCGCGCCGATCAGCTTGGCGCAGGCGTGCGCCGCCTCGACGATATGCATCCCGGGCTTTACCTCGGTGCAATGGACGCCCAGCTTGACCAGAAGCTCATGCGCCGGTGCGGCGATCGCCGCCTTGGTCATGAGATACCCGCCCGACCAGAAGCCGCCGCCGAGGTGCGCGTTTTGTTCGATGATCAGGACCTTGAGCCCGGCCGTCGCCAGCTCACGCCCGCAGACCAGACCGGAAGGACCGGCGCCGATGATGACGACATCGGACTCGATGATCTGATCGAACTGTTTATAGAACTCCTGCGCGATGCTCCGCGTAATGTCGGCCTCGCGCAACGGTGTTATTTTTCTTGGATTCATACGTCACCTATGTTTCGTGGGGCCCAAAACGTGAGGCGCAAGAAGCAAAAGATCGGATCCACAACGTTTCCCTCCCACGCCTACCGCCTCTCGCCTCACGGATTCTATTGATATATCTTGAGCCCGGCCTTCTTGAACTCCTCGGCCTTTTCCTTCATCCCGGTCTCGATGGCGGCCTGCTCGTCCAGCGCCTTTTCCTCGGCGTACTCCCGGACATCCTCGGTGATTTTCATGGAGCAGAAATGCGGGCCGCACATCGAGCAGAAATGGGCGATCTTGGCGCCTTCGGCCGGAAGCGTCGCGTCATGATAGGCCTTTGCGGTTTCGGGATCGAGCGAAAGGTTGAACTGGTCTTCCCAGCGGAACTCGAAGCGCGCCTTGGACAGCGCGTTGTCGCGGGCCTGCGCGCCCGGATGGCCCTTGGCCAGGTCGGCCGCGTGGGCCGCGATCTTGTAGGTGATCACGCCTTCCTTCACGTCTTCCTTGTTCGGAAGGCCCAAATGCTCTTTCGGCGTGACGTAGCAGAGCATCGCGCAGCCGAACCACCCGATCATCGCGGCGCCGATTCCGGAGGTGATGTGGTCATAGCCCGGTGCGATGTCGGTCGTGAGCGGGCCGAGCGTATAGAACGGCGCCTCCCGACATTCCTTGAGCTGCTTTTCCATATTGACCTGGATCAGATGCATCGGGACGTGGCCGGGGCCCTCGATCATCGTCTGGACCTCGTGTTTCCAGGCGATCTGCGTCAGCTCGCCCAAGGTCTCGAGTTCCCCGAATTGCGCTTCGTCGTTGGCGTCGGCCACCGAGCCGGGCCGGAGCCCGTCGCCGAGGCTGAACGAAACATCGTAGGCCTTCATGATCTCGCAGATTTCTTCAAAACGCGTGTAGAGGAAATTCTCCCGATGATGGGCGAGACACCATTTCGCCATGATCGATCCGCCGCGCGAGACGATGCCGGTCAGCCGCTTGGCCGTGAGCGGAACGTAACGCAGCAGCACGCCGGCATGGATCGTGAAATAGTCCACGCCCTGCTCGGCCTGCTCGATCAAGGTGTCGCGGAAGATCTCCCAGGTCAGCTCCTCCGCCC
>Ga0335079_10001573_pt1 | contig 26089 bp, 19 predicted proteins | sample Lox_Sample_33_FD_206719 | JGI IMG/M metagenome (GOLD analysis project Ga0335079, IMG submission 206719) | Soil microbial communities from Loxahatchee National Wildlife Refuge, Florida, United States - Lox_Sample_3.3 | ecosystem: Environmental > Terrestrial > Soil > Wetlands | place: USA...
CCCCGGATCCCGCTGAAAACGCAATTCGTTCTCCGGGCCGAACATCTCCGTGCCGTTCAATGCCTTCACTGCCTGGATCACTTCTCGGTTCTCCGACGTCTTGTCCTGGGAAATCGCCGGCGCCGGCGCATTGAGACCCGCGGCGCCGCGATTGATTGCGGTGATATCCATAACGACTCCTTCGTTATTTCTCTCATCGGCACGCGGCCGCCAAACATGAATCTTCAACTTCCCCTCTCGCCTTCCGATAAGTTTCTTGCGAGGCAGTTTCCAATGGCGAAAACCATCTCCATGATCGGAGTCGATCCAGCCGAACTCCCCTGGCTCCGCCTCATGATCTGGCTTCTCCGCCATCCGGACCCCAACGTCGCCGAACTCACCCGGGAGGCCCTCCTCTATCTGGAGGCCACCGCTTCCAGCGATTCCCCGCCCCACGACCAGGCCCTCGACCACACCGGCTGACCGTCAGCCCTCGCCGCCGATTCCGGATTGCCTTATCCTGAATGTGGAGGCTCCCATGCCCTCGCTCGCCAAAATCCTCCTCCCTGTCGATTTTTCCGAACGCGCCATCGGCGCCGCCCGCTATGCCCGGTGCCTCGCCACCCGCTGCCAGTCCGAAATCGTTCTCTTGCATGTCTTGCCCCCGTTGTATACGGAGCTGGGTCCCGATGCCGCCGGCGCCATGCTGATCGACGTCTACCGCAGCCGCGCCGATCAGGCCGCCCGCGAGCTGGATAACTTTCTCGGTCCGGATCTCGCCGGCCTCACCGTGCGCCGCCTCGTCCTCAACGGCGATCCCGCCAGCCAGATCGTCGGCTTCGCCCACTCCGAATCGGTCGACCTCATCGCCATGCCGACCCACGGCTACGGCCCCTTCCGCCGCTTCATCCTCGGCTCCAATACTGCCAAGGTCCTCCACGACGCCGACTGCCCCGTCTGGACGGGCGTCCACCTCGACCAGGTTCCGGCCGCCGGGCACATGGTCCTCGACAAGATCCTCTGCGCCATCGACCTCGGTCCGCAGAGCGCCAAGGCCCTCGCCTGGGCCCGCTGGCTGCAAGAGCAGTTTCAGGCGCGCCTCACCATCCTTCACGCCGTCGCCGCCCACGGCGACGCTCCTTCGATCAACGAGCTCGCCCGCGAAGAACTCGCCCGTCTGCAGCTCCAAACCGGCGCCGAAGGCGACCTCCTTCTCGAAGCCGGCGAACCCGCCCGCGTCATTTGCGCCGCCGCGGCGCGGCTCTCCGCCAGCGTGGTGGTGATTGGCAGAGGCTCCGCGGCCGGCGATTTCGGCCGCCTCCGCACCAATTCTTACGCCATCATTCGCCAGTCGCCATGCCCCGTCGTGAGCGTCTGATCGAGCCTCGCGGCGCCTCCGCGGCGCATGTTACAGTTCAGAAAGTGCCCCGTACCCTGTACCAGGTTCTCGCCGAGTCCGCGCGCCGCTATGGCGATGCCCCTGCCCTCCGCCAGCCCGCCGGCCAAGGCTACCTTACCCTCTCATGGAAGCAATACCTGGCCGCCGCCGAAGAGGTCGCCGCCGGTCTGCGCGATCTCGGCGTCGGCAAGGGAGATATCGTCTGTCTTAACTCCGAAACCCGCCTCGAGTTCTACGTCGCGGACCTCGGGATCCTCGCCAACGGCTCCATCGCGGCCGCCATGTACCCCAGCTATCCGCCCGCCGATCTCATCCGCACCCTCGAATCCACCGGCGCCCGCGCGGTCTTTGTCGAGGATCCCAAAACCCTGCAGGCCTTGCGTCCCGCCCCCGCCGATCATTGGATCCTGCTTACCGGCGACGCGCCCGGCGCGCTCACCCTGGACGCTCTGCGCGCGCGTGGCCGCGACGCGATCGCCCGCGACCCGCAGATCCTCTCCCGCATCACCTCGGAAGTCAGCCCCTCGGACTATGCCATCCTCTATCTCACCAGCGGCGCCACAGGCGAGCCCAAGATGGCCTTCGTCACCCACTCCGCCATAGCCTCCAATATCGACATGGGTCCCGCCGTGCTTCCGCTCAGTCCCAAGGATCGCACCATCGCCTTCCTCCCCTCCGCCCACATCGCCCAGCGCGTGGTCATCGAATTCCTCCCCATCCCCAGCGGCATGCCGGTCACTTTCTCGGAAAGCCTGCTCAAGCTGCCGCAGGAAATTCGCAAGGTGCGCCCCACGATTCTGCTCGCGCCTCCGCGCATGTGGGAGCGCATCTATTCCACCATCTGCACCGAGCTCAGCAAACGTCCGGCGGCCATCCGTAAGGCCTTCTATGGAGCCCTCGGGCTGGCCCTTGCCGCCGCGCGCTACCGCCGCGAGGGCAAGCCCGTCCCGGGGCGTATCCGCCTCCCTCTAGCCCTTGCCGACCGCCTCTTTTTCCGCAAGGTCCGCGGCCGTTTCGGCGGACGTCTCAAAGTCGCGGCGTCCGGCGCCGCGCCCCTCTCCAAGAACCTTGCCGAATTTTACGAAGCTATCGGCATGCCGCTGGTCGAAGGCTACGGACTCACCGAAGGCGGCGTGGTAGCGCTTAACCCGCTGGATCATCCCAAGCCCGGCAGCATCGGCAAGAAGATTGCGCCCTCTATCGAGATCCGTATCGCCGACGACGGCGAGTTGCTCGTGAAGAGTCCCACCCTCTTCTCCGGCTATCTCAACGACCCGGCCACCACCGCCGAAGTCCTGCGCGACGGCTGGCTTTACACCGGCGATCTCGGCCATGTCGATGAAGACGGCTATTATTTCATTACCGGCCGCAAGAAAGAACTGATCGTCTCATCCACCGGCAAGAAGATCTTCCCCGCCCGCGTGGAGAGCCTTTTTAAGATGGAGCCGCTCATCAGCCACGTCCTGCTGATCGGCGACCGCCTTCCATTTCTCACCGCCCTCTTCACCATCAATCCGGCTGCCGCCGAGGCCTTGAAGGGCATGGAAGACTGGCGTGGACGCCCCATCGAAGAACTGGTGCAGGCGCCTCCGGTGGCGGTCGAAGTGCAGAAAGCCGTTCACCGCGTCAATCGCCAGTTGGCCCCCTTCGAGCAGGTCCGCAAGCATCGCGTTCTCGCCCGCGACTTCTCCATCGAGCACGGCGAGCTCACCGCCACCATGAAGCTTCGCCGCTCCCGCGCCCTGGAAAATTTCCGCGAGGATATCGCCGAGCTCTACGCCGGCCGCGAAGCGTAACCTATTCGCACCGCAGCGCATTCACCGGATCCACCCGCGTCGCCCGCCGCGCCGGCAGGTAGCACGCCACCAATGCCACCGCGATCAGAAACGCCGCCGCACCCATGAACGTCGCCGGATCGGTCGCGCTCACGTTCACCAGCATGCTCGCGATCACCCGCGTCGCCGCCATCGCGCCCGTCATTCCCACCGCCAGTCCGGCGATGGTGAGCGCCATTCCCTGCAGCAGCACGCCGCCGAGCACGTCCCGCGGTCTCGCCCCGAGAGCCATGCGCACGCCGATCTCCTGCGTCCGTTGGCTCACCGCGTAGGAGATTACGCCATACAGCCCGATCGCCGCCAGCAGCAGCGAGATCCCGCCCAGACCCGCCGCGAGGCTCGCCGCCACTTTGTGCGGGAGCAGCGTCACATCGGTCCACTCGCTCATCGGCATGACATCGAATGCACCGGCGTTGGAATCCACTGCCGCCACCTCGCGCCGCATCCCAGCCATCACCGGCGCCTGCTGTCCCGCCGTCGTGATGAAGACATAAAGCTGCCCGGTGCTTGAACCCTGTTGCCGGAACGGCACGAAGAAGTGCGGCCGCGGGGCCTCCGCCACATCGAAGTACTTGCTGTCCCGCGCCACCCCGATCACCGTGGCCAGAACGCGGCCGTTGCGCACCCGCCGGCCTACCGCGGCGCCGCCGCCGAAGTACCGCCGTGCGAAGGCCTGGTTCACGATCATCACCGGCGCCGCCTTGGCGTCGTCGCTCTCCGCGAAATCGCGCCCCTCCACCAGCGCTGTCCGCATCACGCGGAAGAAGCCGGGCGATATCCGGTACCGGTTGATCTGCATGCTCTCCACCGGACCCGGAGTATAGCCCTCGACCACGACCTCATCGTAAGGCCCGGCGCTCGACCCCAGCGGTGCATAGTCGGCATACGCCACGTCCGCCACGCCGGGCGCCGTCTGCAGCCGGTCGTGCAGCCGCCTGCTGAAATCCAGAAGCTGAGGCGTTGTGTATCCCGTGCCTGCCAGGTAGAACCGCGTGAGAACCATGTGCTCACGGTCAAAGCCGGGATCGATGGCTCGCGCCCGGTCGAAGCTTCTCACGAACAGGCCCGCGCAGATCACGGCCAGCGTCGCCATGGCGACTTCGAAAACCACCAGCAACCCGCGTGCGCGGTTCGACATCAGTCCATGCCCGCCGCCGCGCCCGCTCTCCTTCAATGCGGAATTTACGTCGGCGCGCATCCAGAGCAGCGCCGGCATCGCGCCTGAAACGATCGCTGCAGCCACGCAGGTCAGCACCGTGAACCCCAGCACCCGCCAGCTCATCGCGAATCCGAGAGCCGCGTGTACCCCAATCTTCGGAATCAACGACGGCAGCACGTCCGCCATCCACGATGCCAGCAGCAACCCGGCCACTGCGGCGACTCCCGCCAGCAGCAGAGTCTCCGTGAAGAGTTGCCTGCCCAGCCGCGAGCCCTGCGCTCCCACCGCCAGCCGGATGCTCAACTCCTTGCGCCGCGCCATGGTGCGCGCCAGCAGCAGGTTCGCCACGTTGGCACACACAATCAGCAGCAGCAGGAGCGCAATCGCCATCAGGATGCGCAGCGGTTTGAGCAGCAGACCCGGCGCAGCGCTGGGAAAGTCCCAAACCGGCGTGACAATCACGCTGATCCCGCGATTACTCTTCGGGTATTCCTTCTCCAGCGATCGTGCGAGCGTTGCCGCCTCCGCGCGTGCCTGTGCGATCGATGCGCCTGGCTCGAGACGGGCCACCGCGTAGAGCCACTGCGCGCCGCGCGCGCGGAAACCCCGCTCACTCATGACGCCGAGTTGAGGCGCCATGGTCGCCGGCACCCAGATATCGAACACCAGCCCCGGCATGGTGCCGCGAAACTCCCGCGCCGCCACGCCGACCACCGTGAACTCGCGCTGATTGATCCGCAGCTTGCTGCCCGCAACTTTCGGGTCTGCGTGAAATCGACGCCGCCACAGCCCGTCGCTGATCACCGCCACCGGATAGGCATTCAGCTTGTCGCCGTCTTCGTCGGGCGTAAACGTGCGGCCCAATTCCGGCTTCATTCCCAATACGTCGAAGTAATTGCCCGATACGAGCTCGCCCCAGACCGCCTCGCTGCGCCCCGATTCTCCCAGCGTGAAAACATCCTCGTGATGCACCGCCATCCCGCTAAGCGATTTCAAGTTGGCGCGGTAATCGCGGTAGTCCGGATAGGAGATCTGGTTGGCCCCGTTGGGTGCACCTTGCGTGACTGCCTGCATCACCGCGAGCCGTCCGCCGTCGGTTGCGCCCGGGAACGGCCGCAGCAGCAGCTCGTCGATCCAACTGAAGACCGCGGTATTGGCCGCGATCCCGAGCGCCAGCGTCATCAGCGCGATGGCTGTAAATCCCGGGCTGCTCAGAAACAACCGGCACCCGAATTGGAGGTCCCGCCAAATGGTCCGCATTTCAGAGTCTTATCTCTGCAATTCGGCCTCCATTGCTTCTCAGCGTTTTCTCAGCGTCTCCGCGTCTTCGCGTTGAATGAAGGCTGTCCCACAAGTGGGATTTTCGGGACCGAAATCGGGCGGCGTCGTCTACAGCGCGAACTCCGCCCGTACCACTTCGTCGTCCAGCGAGTGTTTCAGCGAAAAGCCGAGCTTCTCGCAGATCCGCATGATGTCGCGGTTGTCCGGCAGGATATCCGCTGTCAACTTGGTCAGCTTTTCGTCGCCGCCCACGATCAGCAGGCGCGCCAAGAGCTCCTTGCCCAGCCCGCGGCCCTGCCATTTGTCGCTCACCACCGCGGCGACCTCCGCTTCTTTTGTGCCGTGGATCTTCATCATCCGTCCGACGCCGAGAATCTCGCTCTCGCCGGTCTCCGGATGCCGCCGCTCGGCCACCAGCGCCATCTCGCGGTCGTAATCGATGAAGCAGATGCGAGTCAGCCGGTCGTGCTGCGTCCGTTGCTCCAGGTTCATCAGGTGAAAATAGCGCAGGTACACCGTCCGCTCGCTCAGCGTCTGATGGAAACCCACCATCGCGGGTTCGTCCTCGGGACGAATCGGGCGGATCATGACCTCGGTCCCGTCCTTCATCGTCCACTTGCTCATGTACCGGGTCGGATACGGCCGGATGGCGCTGCGCGGAACCTGGTCCAGAGTAACTTCCGCCCCGTGCACCACCACGCGCGCATCCAGTGCCACCAGCCCGTCCGGCGAGGCCAGCAGCGGATTGATATCGATTTCCTTGATCCACCGCTGCTCGGCCACCAGCGCGCTGAACCGCACCATCAGGGTTTGGAGCGCGACCAGGTCCACCGCCTTGCGGCCGCGCACTCCCTTCAGCGCTTTGTAGATCTTGGTCTGCTCCATCATCCGCCGCGCCAGGGTGGAATTCAGAGGCGGCAGTCCAAGCGACCGGTCTTTGAACACTTCCACGAGTTGTCCGCCCGTGCCGAAGAGCAGAACCGGCCCGAACTGCGGGTCCAGGCTGCTCCCGATGATCAGCTCGTATGCGTCCTTCAATTTGATCATCGGCTGCACGGTGACACCTTGAAAATGCTGCGCCCCGGCCTTCTCGGTCACGCTGTTCCGGATCGCCGCGAACGCCGTCTCCACCGCCTTCGCGTCGTTCAGGTTTAACTGCACCCCGCCCACATCGGTCTTGTGCGTGATCGTCTCGGAGAACAACTTCAGCACCACCGGGTAGCCGATCTGCTCGGCCGCCTCGGCGGCGTCTTCCGCGGTGGGCGCGATAATCGTCTTCGCCACCGGGATGCCGTATGCGGCCAGTACCTGCTTGCTCTCGAACTCGGTCAGGATCTCGCGCCTCTCCTCCCGCGCCTTGGCGATCAGGCTCTCCACCAGCTTGCGGTCAGGTGTCCAGTCCAGCGAATCCTGCGGCATGTCCGGCGTCTCGTACAGCCCGCGCAGGTTATAGCTGTACTTCCACATATAATTGAAAGCCCGCGCCGCCGTGTCGGGATAAGGGAACGTCGGAATGTTGGCCCGGTTCAGAATCTCCTCGCCCGCCGCCACATCCACGCCTCCCATCCAACTCGCCAGCAGCGGCTTGCCTTCCTGTTTCGCCAGCGGCTTGAGCTGTTCCGCGATCCGCGTCGGATCCGTCATGGCCTGCGGCGTCAAAATCACCAGCATGCCGTCCGAGTTCGGATCCTTCGCCGCGATCTCCAGCGCCTTGGCATACCGTTCGGGCGAAGCGTCGCCGATGATGTCCACCGGGTTGTTGTGGCTCCACGTCGCCGGCAGCACCTCGTTGTACGCCTGCATCGCTTCCGGCGAGAGATCGCTCAACTCGCCGCCGCCCATGATCAGCGCGTCCGTCGCCAGCACACCCGGTCCGCCGGCATTGGTCACGATCGTCAGCCGCGGCCCCTTGGGGCTTGGCTGCTTGGCCAGCACTTCCGCCATGTAGAACAGGTCCGCGATGTTGTTCACCCGCAGCACGCCGCTGCGCCGGAACGCCGCTTCCAGCACCTCGTCGCTGCCGGTCAGCGAACCCGTGTGCGAGGCCGCCGCCTTCGCCGCCGCCGCCGTACGTCCCGGCTTGATCACGATGATCGGCTTGGTGAGCGCCACCTCGCGTGCCGCCGAAAGGAACGACCGCGCATTGCCGATGGTCTCCATGTAGATCACGATCGACCGTGTTTTCGGATCGTCGCCCAGGTGGTAGATCAGGTCGCCCCATCCCACGTCCACCATCGAGCCCACGCTGATGAACGCGCTGAAGCCCACCATTTCCTTCAGGCTCCAGTCCAGCACCGCCGTGCAGAGCGCGCCGCTCTGGCTGATGAATCCCACCGACCCCGGTCGAGCTACCGTCGTGGCGAATGTGGCGTTCATTCCTGTCATGGGACTCATGACGCCAAGGCAATTCGGCCCGATTACCCGAATATTGGCCGCTTGTGCCTCTTCCAGGAGCTTCTTTTCCAAGGCCGCGCCTTCCGGACCGATCTCCTTGAAGCCGGCCGAGATCACGATCGCGCCCTGAACTCCGTTCTCGCCGCACTCCTTGATGATTCCCGGGATCGAGGGTGGGGGAGTCACTACTACCGCCAAATCCACCGCTTCCGGGATGTCCGACACCGATGGATACGCCTTCACGCCCAGTACGCTGGCACGCTTCGGATTCACCGGGTACACGGTGCCGCCGAACGGGCTGGTCACGAGGTTCCACAGCAGGGTCCTGCCGACCGTTCCCGGATTTTCCGTCGCGCCGATGATAGCCACCGACTTCGGCGCAAAAAACACGTCCAGCGGACGCTGCCGCTTGCGCTGGACTTTCTTCTTCCCCGGCTTACTGGTTGCGAGCATTTTCCGTCTCCGTATCTGGATTGGTGCCGAACGCCGCCTGGTTCAATGCGTCGATGACGTCCTGCACCTTGAGTCCGTTCTTGCGCGCCACCGTTTCGATATCGCAGTCATCGCAGACCGCGCGATAGTGCAAACCTTCAAATACGGGGATGGTTTCAGGATGACGTTGTTTCACATCACGGATGATCATCTCGCGGCGGATCAACTGATCGAATCGAAACATAAGGGCGGCGCTCTTCCGAACCAATGAAATACTGCACCCTTTCTACCAAAGGGTTCCCTAATAATATCAGTAACTTCCAAGGGTTAACGCGCCCCGGCTGCGTCATATCACCCATGTAGGACAGGCTTCAGCCTGTCCAGGGCGGGCTCAAGCCCCCGGCGCCCGGTATCCTACCGTCTTGGCGAGAGCCGCATCCACCTCGCCAACGCTCAATAGCACTGTAGTTTTTGTCCGCACCATCCCGCTCGCCCCAACGGCAAGCCCGATCGCCGCCGCCGTTGTGTTATCCGGAAAGTCGCAGATCAAATACACATCATTCTCCCCGAACGCATAATAGAGGCACTCCAGTTTGCCCCCCAGCCCGCCAATCGTCGCTTCCACCGCCGCCTTGCGCCCCGACGCCTTGTCCTTGGCCAGCCCGCGCAGGCCCTCCGCCGTATAACTGCCTTCAATCAGATACTTAGCCATTTGTGTTCCTCCAGGCGATTCATTATATTCGAAAAATCACTTTTTCATCTCCCTTATTTCCAAAAAGATACGCGCCTTGGGCCGGTTGTTGGGCCTGCCCGCATGCTACACCTGAAAGCGGAGACCGGTCATCGATGCCTTCCCAGATCCCCCTGCGCCGCCTCGTGATCCGTCCCGGCGCCATCGGCGATCTCATCGTCTCCCTTCCCGCCCTTGAATCCCTCCAGACCGCGTACTTCGAGGTCTGGACCACCCGCCGCAACGTCCCCCTGGTTCGTTTTGCCAATCGGGTACGCACCATCGACGGCACGGGCCTCGACCTGATTGGAATCACCCAACCCGCCCTCCCCGCCTTCCGGGAGTTCGACGAAATTGTCTCGTGGTACGGAACGAACCGCCCGGATTTCCGCGATGCCGTTTCGGGACTCCCCTTCCGCTTCTTCCCACCCCTCCCTCCCGAGGGCGCCTCCATGCATGCCACCGACTTCTACCTCGACCAGGTGCGCGCTCTCACCCACATCCAAACCGATGGTGTCCCCCGAATCGCCTGCCCCGGCCCTCGCGAGAACTTCGCCGTCATCCACCCCTTTTCCGGCAGCGTGCGAAAAAACTGGCCCTTCGCCAAATTCCGCGACCTGGCCGCCCGCCTCGAACGCGTCATGCCCGTCCGCTGGTGTGCCGGGGACGAGGACCCTCCTCTTCCCGAAGCCCACCGCTTCGCCGATCTCTACGAGCTCGCCTGCTGGCTCGCCAGAGCCCGCCTCTACATCGGCAACGACTCTGGGATTACCCACCTCGCGGCGGCCGTCGGAACGCCCGTACTCGCCATCTTCCGCGACTCTGATCCCGCCATTTGGGCCCCGCGCGGCCCGCACGTCCGCGTCGTGAAAGCTAATATGGAGACAGTAAAGGGGTAAGCCACTTTGCGAATCACTTCCGTCGCCTTCATTCTTGTTTTCGCGGCCGCCGCCGCCGACACTTCCTCTCTCGTGGACCGCGTCGGTTCCACCGGGTTCGTTCAGCTTGAAGCCGAAAGCTTCCGTTCGCTCGCTTCCCGCGAGCAGACCCTCGCCTATTGGCTCACCCAGGCTGCCATCGCCATCGACCCCATCAACTACGACCAGAACTCCATCTGGGGCCTGCGCCAGAAGCGCCTCCTCGAAGAAATCCTCCTCAACCCCAAAGGCATCGATCCCCAGGTTCTCCGTAAGATCACCGATTTCACCAAGCTATTCTGGGCCAATCGCGGCAACCACAACGAAATGACCGCCCAGAAATTCCTACCTGAATTCACCTTCGAAGAACTCAAAGCCGCCGCGGCCCAGGCCGCACTTAACGGCGCGTTCCGCGACAAAGGTGCCTACGGCGGCAGCATCGCCTCGCTCGACGAGCTCCGCCCCTCGCTCTTCGACCCCAACTTCGAGCCCACTATCACCGCCAAGAGCCCCGAAGGGGGCCGCGACATCCTGCAATCCAGCGCCAACAACTTCTACCACCGCGTCAGCCTCGCCGACCTAAAGGGCTTCACCGAGCACTATCCGCTCAATTCGCGCCTCGTGAAAAGCGACTCCGGCAAACTCGTCGAAGAGGTCTACCGCGCAGGTACTCCCGACGGCAAAGTCCCATCCGGCCTTTACGCGCCCTTCCTCAAAAAGGCCAACCAGTACCTCGAAAAGGCCCGCGCCGTCGCCGAGCCCGCCCAGGCACAGGCCATCGCCGCGCTCATCCGCTTCTATCAGACCGGCGAGTTTACGGACTGGCTCGAATTCGACCGTGCCTGGGTCGCCACCAACCCGCGCGTCGATTTCGTCAACGGCTTCATCGAGGTCTACCGCGATGCCCGCGCCGCCAAGGGTACTTCACAGGCATTCGTCAGCATCACCGACGAAAAGCTCAACCAGCTCATGCTTAAGCTCGCCGCCAACGCGCAGTATTTCGAGGACCGGGCTCCGTGGGCCCAGCAATACAAGAAACAGGGCGTCAAGCCGCCCATGGCCAAGGCCTGCGAGACCCTGATCGAGAGCGGCGACTTCCACATCAGCACCATCGGCGATAATCTGCCCAACGAAAACGAAATCCGCGAAAAGTACGGCAGCAAGAGCTTCCTCTTCACCGGCAGCTCCCGGACGCTGCGCCAGGGCACCGGCTTCGGACCGCTCGAAGAATTCGCCGCCTCCCCCGAAGAGATCGCCGTCACCAAAAAATACGGCGAAGAAGCCTCCGACCTCATGACCGCTCTCCACGAAATCATCGGCCACGGCTCCGGCAAGCTCAATCCCAAGCTGCAGGGCGGCGCCGAAGCTCATCTCAAGGAGTACTTCTCCACCCTCGAAGAAGCCCGCGCGGATCTCATGGCGCTCTGGAACATCTCCGACAAAAAGCTCCAGGAGCTCGGCATCGTCTCCAGTCCCGATGTCATGAAGGCCATGTATTACGCCGCTGTGCGCACCGTCCTCACGCAGTTGCAGCGCATCCCGCAGGGCGACACCATCGAGGAAGACCACCAACGCAACCGCCAGCTCATCGTCAACTACATCATGGATAAGACCGGCGCGATTCAGAAAATCGACCGTAACGGCAAGACCTACTTCCAACTGAAAGACTTCGCCCGGATGAAGGAGGGCGTCGGCATGCTGCTCAGCGAGCTCATGCGCATCAAGGCCGAAGGCGATTACGCGGCGATCAAGGCCCTGGTCGATAAGTACGGTGTTCACTTCGACCCCAGGCTGCGCGACCAGGTCGTGGCCCGCTACGCGAAACTCAACGTCCCCACCTACTGGGCCGGCCTCAATGCCGACCTGAGTCTCAGCGGGGCTGCCGTCGGCATTTCGTACCCCCGCGACTATGTCAAGCAGCAGCTTGGCTACGCCGCTATGTACGGCGTCGTGCCCGCGGGAGGAGTAAAATAACCCGATGGCTGCCCGGCTCCATCCCGAGCCCTGGCCTCAGGTGGTAGACCTGCGGCGGCTGCAATCGCGCGACCTCGATCCGCTGCTCGAAGAAGAATGCGCAGCCTGGCTCGACGAGCTCGAATGGGACTTCTCCAAGTCAGCCGACCTGGTCCGCCGCTTCGTCGATATGCGCGCCCTGAGCGGCAGTGCCCTCGTAGAGCAGGGCAGCGTCACCGGCTATATGTATTACGTCCTGGAAGACGACAAGGGTCTCATCGGCGACCTATATGTCCGGCGCCGTTCGCGCACCCCGGAGATGGAGGACATCCTGATGGAGTCTGCGCTGCAGCCGATGGTCGCGGTTCCCGGCGTCACCCGCATCGAAGCGCAGCTCATGATGCTGCCCCACGATGCCGCGCACCAGGTCCCGCGCTCGGAATACGCCAGCTTCTATACACGCAACTTCATGCGCATCGATCTGACGCACGCCGCTCTGGGCCGCGGACGCGTCCGCCGGCCGGTGTACTTCGAGCCATGGAACGACCACGACAATAACGCCGCCGCGCAATTGATCGCCGAAGCCTACACCGGCCACACCGATAGCCGCATCAACGACCAGTACCGCAGCGTTGTGGGAGCGCGCAAATTTCTTTACAACATCGTGCAGTACCCCGGGTGCGGCAGCTTCAATCGCCCCGCGTCCTACGCCGCCTTCGAGCCCCTCTATGGCCGCATGTGCGGCGTGTCCCTGGCCAGCCTGGTCGCCGATGGCGTCGGCCACATCACACAAATCTGCGTCAGCCCCGCTGTGCGCGGAACCGGCATCGGCCACGAACTGCTGCGCCTGTCGCTTACCAGCCTCCGCGATATCGGGTGCCGCTCCGCCACTCTCACCGTGACCTCATCCAACGAGGACGCCGTCACACTCTATGAGCGCGTCGGCTTCGAAACCATCCGCAGGTTTTCAGCCTTCGTGTGGGAAGGATTCTGATCGCGGGCGCCTCTCATGAAACTCCCGGAGCTGCTACCTCCCGCCGACCTGCTCAAGCAAATCGAAGGGGTCGAGAGCGGACTGCGCCGGCGCAAGTCCCTCGGCAACCTGGGAGCCGCTGGAGCCCTGGTCGTAGCCGCGTTGCAGGTTACGGTCACCCTGGCCAACTCCAAGTGGTGGCAGGACCTCAGCCAATTCAAATTTTCCCAGCTTGCGCGCGACTGGCCGTACCTCCTCGGTTTCGCCGCGTTCGCGTTTTTTGCCCTCCTGTATACCTGGTCCCGCTTCTGGTTGAAGGGGTCCCGGGAAGCCTTTCGCTACACCTGTTCCATCGCCGAGTTTGAACCCGTTCGCTACAAGGCGGGCGAAGACCCGCCCTGGCTCACGCCCGCTCTGCGTGAGAGGCTCTCCTGCCTTAGCCACGACCTGGCGGAGCGTTTCAGCCAACGCGTCGGCCGCATCCGATTCCGCGATAAACCCGCGGAAACCAAGCCCGGGGAGGGCGTTCCCAACCAGTCCCACATTCACATCCGCGGCATGTACGTGCTCCGGCAGGACAGGGACCATCACTGGGCTCTCGAGATCATGCCGCGCGTTCGTATCGGCCCGTCGGAAGCCTCCGAAGCGCTCGCCCATCCGGTCGCCTACCGCCTCGAGCAGACATCGATCGACCGCGACCACTACGAGCGGATTCAGGAGCGGCTCTACTTCAGCGTCGCCACCGAGCTCTATCGCCAGATTCGGGAGGACGTGGCGGGCAAGATCGATCTGCTGCCCACCAGCCATTTCCGCGCCCTGGCGTACTTCTACGAAGCCGAGGACTACTCCCGCTCGAACACGCTCGATGCCTACAAGGAGGCCAGCAAGCTCTACGGCAAGGCAATCGAGCTTTTCGATCCGCGCCTCAAGCCGCTGCCCGAAACCCGCCTTCTCAAGTTCTTCGAAAAGACGCGGCGCGAAGTCTTCAGCGCCCGCGCGCGCATGGCCGGCTCCAGCTCGCTTCTGCGGCCGCGCGCCGCCCGCACCCAGCTCATGTGTGCCCGAGCCGAGATCGGCTATGCCAACATGCTCCTCTACCGCCGCATTCTGGCGGGTCTATCCGGGGAGCGGCTCAACCCGATCTTCGAGGCCCGGCCGATCGTGCTCGACGCCGTCCGCAGACTGGAAAGCCTGCATCCCGACGTGCCCGGCCGCCGCGAGAGCCTCTTCGATGCCTATGTAACCGTGTCGCTCGCCCAAGGCAGCCTGGGCGATGTGCAGGGGCCCGCCGAGTGGCTCGAAAAGGCCCACCAGCTCGATCCCTGCCGTAGCGACGAGGACCCGAGGTACCTCTTCGTCTCCGGCAGAAACCAGTCGCATCTGAACTCGCGGATGAACCTCCTGCGCCGCGCCACTGAACTGGAGCCCCGCTTCGAGGTAGCGCAGTGGTCCCTGGCGATCACGCGGGAGACCATGTGGCGCACCCGCCCTACGCTGGAATCCAACGTGGCCGAAATCGTTCTCCGCGATTACGAGGACGTGCTCAAGATCAATCCCGGCAACGTCAGCGCCTGGGCCAATCGCGGGTACATCCGCTGGCTGTTGTGCGATCCCAAGGCCAAGGAAGAATTCGAAAACGGCCTGGAGTACAAAGCCATGCGGCCCCAGACCTTCATCTCCGAGCTCGACTACGGATTGGCCCGGATCGCCGCCGAGCAGGGAGATATGCTCGCGGCCTACAGGCACTACGTCGATGCGGTCTCCGCGCTGCTGGCCGAAGGTGTCTTCCACGGGGCCGAGGACAGCACTTACTACTTCAACCAGATCGGAAGGGAAATGCTGGACCGCATCGGCCGCTATCGGCAGAGCGTCAGAACCGCGATCTGCGCCGGCAGCGACACCGCCCCTACCCGCGTCAAAAAGTCGGTGTATGCGTACGCACTCAACGACTACGGCGAAGCCTGTTACACCTACTTTCTGCGGCGCGGCGATGTCAGGTGGCTCACCCGCGCACGCGCGCTGTTCCGGCTGGCCGCCCGCCTCAACCCTCAGTACGCCATTCCGTCGTTCCAACTCGCGAATGCCGACCGGCTGAAGAGTCAGCTCGAGAACCGCGACCAGGAAAAGGGCCGCCTGTTCAGCGAGGCTCTGAAGAGAATCACCCGGGCGACGGAGCTGGAGCCCGATTGGGCCGACGGCACGCTCAAACAGACGTCGATTTATGTCGCGTGGGCGAGGCATGTCCGCGAACGCGAGCAAGCCGCTCAAGCCCGGATCGCCGGCATCGAGGCGGAAGCCGCCCGGCTGGGCGAAGACGCCGCCAGAAAGTCGGCCGATGCCGCGGAAAAGAAGGAGCAGGCCAGAAGGCAATTTTCCGCGGCGCGGCCCGCCGAAATGCCCCCGGCTGCGACGCCGCCGGTTCCGGCGCTCCCGGCCGGCGCTACCCCGGTGGATATCCGCGCGCAGGATGTGCCCATCGAGGCCCGACCGCCGGAACCGCTCGAACCGCCGGGCGCGGGCGCACTGCCACAGCCGCGCGTCGATCCCGACCTGGAAATCGAGGCGCGGGCGCTCGAAAAACGGGCCGCCGCGCTCACTGCCGGCGCGAAGGCCAAGCAGGGCGAGGCTGACGAACTGCGACAACGCGAAGAGCAGCAAAAGAAGCTGGAAGAGAAACGGTTCAAGGAGTTTGCCAGGGCCGTACAGGATACCGAGCGCCTGCTGCCGCATACCTGGCTTCGCACGCCGTCTCCCGGTACGCCCGGCACGTCTGCCTTCAATTGGCCGGCTTTGACGAACCAGGAGTACGTCAGGGAGTGGAAATGGGAGCGGGAGCTGAACGATCTTCACGCCAAGGCCCTGCGCGCCAGGGCTCTCAGCGAGAGAGCGCTGCGCAACGGCGCCGCCGGAGATCTCCAGAGGCAACTCATCGCCTGCCTCCGCGAGCATTTCTTCCCCGGGGATTTCGATTTGATGGAAGCCGGGCGCGACTCCGCGGCTGTTGCCAAACCGGGCGCGGCGGCGGGCTACACCGCGGAAATGCGCGCCGTCGTCATCAACTGGTTTTCCGAATACCCGGCCGACTACTGGGCGCTGACCTGGGTGGTCGACCCGGCCTTTTCCGAAGGCGGCCGTTACGATGAGCTTGCCAGGGACACGCTCACCAACGCTTTGGAGCAGCAGAATGTCTCCGCTCACACCTGCTTTTGGATCGGTGAAATGTGTGAGCGGAATATGCCGGCCATCGCGTGCCGGGCCTACCAGCAGGTGGTGAGAATCACCCAGGATCACGCACTGCTGGCGCGGGCCGGCGCCCGCCTGGAATCGCTGGCGCGCGCCGACGAAACCCGGAAGCATCTCGACAAGTGGGACGACGCAAGAGAAGCCTATCAGAAGGCCGTCGACGTGGTGGAGCCACCTTCGGCCGCTCCTGCCGCCAAGCCCGACCGCGCGGCCAACCGCGCCCGCCTTGCCGCGGACGACTACCGCATCTCGCTGGGCAGGCTGCACTGGTACCAGAACCGCTTTTCGGAAGCCATCCGTCACTTTGACCAGGTCCGGCGTGATACCCCCTGGATCGACGATCTGGTCGAGGAGATTCTGGGTTCGCCGGACGTCGGCGGCAGCCACCATCAGATCAGATCCTGGCTGGAACGCAAGGCGATGGCCTGCCGGCGAAACGGCGGTGAGCCGGCCAGGAGAGACGTCAACGAAGCCATCCTCCGTTTTGCGGACAGGTCGGTCGAAGAATACGACAAGCAAGCCGGCGCCAAGGCTGCTGCCATGCTACCTGTCCTGACCCCGCTGGCGGTGGAAGCCGAGGCGACCCTGTATCCCGAAGGAGAAGACTGGACCAAGACCCACCCGCTGTTCACGGAATACGTGCCGCAGATGCGCCAGCGCATCCAGGCGGATATGGGCGTCACGATTCCCGGCATCCGGTTTCGGGCTGAAACCACCGAATTGCCGGTTGACAGCTACCGGATCCTGCTGCACGAAGTCCCACTGGCTTCAGGCTCGGTGGTCCGGAATTGCCGGTTCTGCTCCGATGAATCCGCGTTGCAGCAGGCGGCCGGACGGACCATTTCAGGAAGGGCCGGTTTCAACCCCAGGACTCCCTGGCGGGACGGAATCTGGCTGTCGGCCGGCGACTGGACCGCCTCCGAAAAGGCCGGCCTGCCGCTCTGGAACGAGTTCCAATATATCCTGGCGCACACCGAATATGTCCTGCGGGCCAATCTCGCTCAGTTCCTCGGGCTTCAGGAAGTCGAAAACTCGCTCGAAACCTGGCACAACCAGACCCGCCGCGATGCATTCCCGCTACACGCGCCGCCTGCCGGCGATGTCTTGCCGGACATCCCGTGCCGTCTGCGCTTCATGCGCCTGCTCCAGGCGCTCGTCACCGAAAACGTGCCGGTCAAGGACTTCGACTCCATTCTCGACGCGGTCCGCTGCACGCCGACCGGACCTGGGGCCGATCTCCTTCCGTGGGTTGAAGCCGTGCGCCTCAAACTGCGCGATCGGCTGCCCGGGAACAACGTGCAATCCGAGTTCTTCTGGCTCTCCCCGCGGTTCGAAGAGCAAATCTTTCAGGGAATCGCCCGGCTTAACGGTTCCGGCGACCCATTGCGTATCAGGACGCTCTTTTCGCTCCTGCCGGAGACCGCGCAGGATCTGCTCAAAGCGGTGCGCGCCATGCTCGGCCAGTCCGAGCGCCACGAGGTCATCGTCACCCGCACCGAAGGGATACGCCCGTTTGTCCGGCGCTTGATCCAGCTCGAATTCCCGTACGTGCAGACGCTGTCCCTTGCCGAATTGCGCCCGAACCTGCGGGACAAAGTGCGTAGGACGATCGATTTATGAGCCCGTCTGTAACGGTTGAGGTGCAATTCGGCCCGGCCTTGGCCGCACTCGTCGACCTCAAACGGCCCCACGCCCGCGATCTGCGCCTATGCATCGAAGCCGCTCTCCAGGGCCTCCTGGAGGATCTGGGTATCCCCGGCCTTCTTCGCGTTGTATTTGGGAAATCGGACGGCGACCCCTTTTCGCTGGTGGTTTGCGGCATCGCCGCCCCCTATCCTTCCGAAATGGCGCAAGCCGTCTGGGACTATCTGTCCGGGGCGCCGTTCGGAGCCAGCGGTTCGGGCTTTTCAATTCAGCAGTGGAGCGAGCGCAGCCTGCCGCCCGAACCGGACGGGTGGCAACGCGCTGTGGAGTTTCTTTCCCGGCTCGCGGTAGAGATCGTGAAGCAGAGACCGGAGCGCCTCTTGCAGATCGGGCAGGTCCCTGCCTGTCTCGAATCGGACAGCGCGGCCCCCGCCGTCAATCCTGAAGAGTTCCTATACATCGCCTGCCAGTTGCTCAAGCTGAAGCTCTCCATTCGTAACCGCGGATTGATCCTGCGCCACATCCGCGAAGGCGCGGCCGCGGAGCTCGGCCGCGACCTGGTCGTCGAGCAACTGGTGAATGAGCTGCGCCCCGGCCGAATCACCATCGCAATGCATCCTGACGGTCTGCGCCGCCTGTTGAGCCTGGAGCTTCAAGACGGAGAGAGCCGCGCGGCGATCGGCGCGGGCTTCGAGTCGTTCCTCGACATGTTCGGTCTGATGAGCGAGGGTCTCTTCTACGAATTGGGCATGCGGGTTCCGCCCGTGGAATTTCGCGCCGAACAGGCGCTGAGCGAAGATGGCTTCGCGGTTCGGCTGAATCACGTCTCCGGCATTCCGAGACAGGGCCTCGGCGCAGGCCGAATGCTCGTCAACGATACTCCCGACCGCTTGAGACTGGTTCAGATTGCGGGCGCGCCCGCGCGCAATCCGGCCAACGGAAATGCCTGCGCCATCGTCGTCGAAGCGGACGGACCCGCGGCCGAAAAGCTCGGTCTCACCACCTGGACCCCGCTGGGCTACATCGTGCTCTCGCTGGCGGCCGAAATCCGGCGCGGCGCCGCCCGCCTTCTCTGTAGCGGCATGGCGGAAGCCGAGCTGGCCCGCTTGCGCAAAGCCTTCCCCGCGCTGGTGTGGGCCGCGATGGACGTGATTTCTCCCGCGGCTCTCACCAGGATTCTGCGCGGCCTGCTCTGGGAAGAGGTCTCCATACGCGATCTGCGGACCATTCTTTCCCGTGTGGCGGCTTACGATACGGTCGCCGCCGACACCTCCCACCGCATCGTCTTCGACGACCGTCTGGCCATCGATACCCGCCTGCAATCCGGATCGCTGCGCGAACCCGATCTTTACGTCGAGTTCGTGCGGCAAGGGATGAAGAACTACCTGAGCCACAAGCACACGCGCGGCACGGGCAATCTGCTGGTCTACCTGCTGAGTCCCGAGGTCGAAGAGATCGTGCTGCAGGACGTGGCCGCCCGCCGCGGCGAGTCCGGCGCGCAGCGCATGACCGGCGAGCAGGCCGCGGAGATTCTGAGCGCGATCGCCGCCGAGCACCTCCCGGCCCGGTTGGAACCGCTTGTGATCCTGACCTTCGCTGCCATCCGCGGCGCCTTTCGCAAGTTGATCGAAGACCGGTTTCCGGAGCTCGGCGTGCTCGCTTATGAGGAGCTGGCGGCCGATCTGAAGATTCAGCCGATCGCCCGGATCTCCCTTCCGGAGAAGGCGCCTATTTCACTCCCTGCATCAGTCGCACCGTCGGCCGGATGAGCAGTCCCATCACCACGGCTGCGCCGATGCTCAGCGCGGCCACCGCGCCGAACAGCGTCGGCAGGGGCATCGAGCTGTACACGGACGCGGCCCTGCCCGCCAGCCAGTTCCCGATGCTGGTGGAAAGGAACCAGATGCCCATCATGAATCCCGCCGCGCGCTCGGGCGCGAGCTTGGTCATGGCGCTGAGGCCCACCGGGCTAAGGCAGAGTTCTCCCAGCGTCTGCAGGAAATAGGTCGTGGTCAGCCACCAGGGTCCGACCTTGCCGCCTCCCAGGGTCATGCTTGCCGCAGGCACGAGGATGGCGAACGCCAGCCCGCCGAACAAAAGGCCGTACATGAATTTGGACGGAATGGACGGCTCTCTCTTGCCCATCGCCAGCCACAGCCAGGCGAATACCGGCGCGAGCGCGATCACGAACACCGGCTGCACGGTCTGGAACCAGCTCGCCGGAAAGTTGTAGCCGAGCACGGTGCAGTCGGTGGAGCGTTCCGCGAACAGGCTGAGCGAGGAGCCGGCCTGCTCGTACGCCGCCCAGAACAGGGCCGAGGATACGAACAGCACGAAAATGGCGGCGCAGCGCTTGCGCTCCACGGGCGACCAGTCGCCGAAGAAAATCAGCCAGGAGAAGACGACGACCGAGATGCCAAGCAGGCACCAGCCGAGGCCGTCCGAAATGGCCGTAGGGCTGAGCGTGATCGCGCCGACTGCGGCCAGCACCCCGAACAGCGCGAGGACTCCCAGGCACGCTCCCACGCCCAGAGCCGCATTTCTCTTCTGCCGCCGGTCCTTCACGGCGTTGCCGGTCGAGGCGGGATGCAGGCCGGCCTTGCCCAAATACCGGCTGGTCAGGACGAACTGAATCAACCCGAAGAGCATTCCCAGCCCCGCGACGCCGAACCCGAGCCGCCAACTGATCCGCTGGCCCACGTATCCGCAGAAGATCGGTGAAATCAGTGCGCCCAGGTTGATCCCCATGTAGAAGATCGAAAAGCCGGAATCGCGCCGCGGGTCGCCGGGCGCGTAGAGTTGTCCCACGATCGTGCTCACGTTGCCCTTGAGCATTCCCGTACCGGCCATCAGGAGCACCAGGCCGAGGTAGAAGAACGCCTCGCCGGGGACCACCAGCGCGAACTCGCCGCAGGAAATGAGGATCCCTCCGATGAGCACCGCGCGCCGCTGTCCGGTGATGCGGTCGGCGATCCAGCCGCCGGCCAGGCACATCAGGTAGACCATGGCGGTGTAAAGGCCGTAGACCGATCCGGCCTTCTGGTCGTTGAATCCGAGCCCGCCCTTGCCGATTGTGTCCACCATGAAGAGGATGAGGATGGCGCGCATGCCGTAGTAGCTGAAGCGCTCGAACATCTCGGTCATGAAGAGGGTGGCGAGTCCTCGCGGGTGACCGAAGAAGCTGCGGTCGTCATGCGGCGCTTCGAGAGTAATGCCTGGCTGTGCGGAAGGGGGCATGGTTGATGCCAGTGTATATGGATGCCGAGGGGTCTGGCAATATCAGCCGACAGGTTCGATCTCAGCAGGCATTTTGACCATGGTCAACTGACCATGGTACAAATAAGTATGAGGGAAATGCCGATCTCGAAATTCAAGGCGACTTGCTTGGCATCGCTGGCGGAAGTCGGCCGAAGCCGGGTGCCGCTGCGCGTGACTCGATTTGGCAAGCCCGTGGCCGATATCGTGCCGGTCAAGGAATCCAAAAAGACAAGAAAATCCTGGCTGGGGCGCACGCGCGGAGAAGTGGAAATCGTCGGCGACATTATGCACACCGCCGATCTGTGGGAGCCCTGGGAGGTTCGTGAACCTTGACGAAACTGCTGCTCGATACTCACATCTGGGTTTGGTCGGAGATCAGTCCGGAAAAACTCAGCCGCTCGGTTCAACGCCAGCTTGCTAACCCAAACAATGAGATCTATCTCTCACCGGTTTCCATTTGGGAAGCGGGTCTGCTCGAACGCCGCGGGAGGTTGCACGCCGTGAAGAACTTCGGGAACTGGCTGGAGCATGCCTTGCAGCCGCCGCTTTTGGAGGCGGCTCTCTCTTTCGAGGTTGGAGCAGAGGCCGCCGGGATCGAGCTTCCCGAACCCGACCCGGGCGACGTATTCATTGCGGCAACCGCACGGGTGTACGGCCTCACGCTGGTTACCGCAGACCCGCAACTGCTCGCCTGTTCGCGGCTGAAGACGCTGGCCAACCGGTGACTGCTACTTTGCGCAAGCGTCCGCGTCGTACGGGACCGCATTCGCCGGCGCCGACGCCGGCATGAGTCCGTCTCTGCGGTGTAGCTCTTCCCAGAATGCCGGCAGGAAGCGGCCGTACTTCGCGAGCGCGTCGCGGTCGTTCGCCGCAGCGGCGATCCTGATGTCTTCGGCCATTGCCGGCGACAGCACTTCGACGCGCCCGACGAATACGCGGGCGGTTTCCGCGGGCGCCGGGGTGACGGCAAGAGGCAGTACCGCGTCGACGATGGCGCGCGGCACGATGTAGATCACCCGCATGCCTTCTTCGAACCAGGAGTCGCGCCAGGTCTCGATCATGGCGTGAGCTTCCCTGGGATAGAGACCGGCGCGGACCAGCTCTCCGGCCAAGTCCTCGCGGAGCGCAGCGAGATCGGCGCGGAGTTCGGACGGAGCGAGTCGGGCGGAGGCTTGCAGGTCGTGAATTGTCCGGAAGCCGATTCTCCCTGCGCGATTCTCGAAGACGATCGCGGCCGGGACTGAGTGGGCCGAAGCGTTGCGGATCTCGATCGTGCCATCCGCGGCGAACTTCGGCCGGATTGGCACGTCGATGTCGCCGACTCCGCGGTAAAACAGCAGCTTCTCCTGCTCCTTGCCTACGCGCAAGGGAGCGGCGTCGGTGGCGCGGGCGGCGTAGTAGTGATTGCCCGCTTGCCCCGACGGGAATGCGAGATCCTCGCCGGGCAGAACTTCTACAGCTTTCCAGTCGATGCCGCCAGATGGGGCGCCATTGGCCTGCGGGTACCAGTCGGTGATCCGGCCGGCGGGGAAGGCGACGCTCACCGATACGGTGGTTTTGCGAGACGCGTAGAAATAGATGACCGGGGTCTCCATGCGCACGGTCGAATAGGCTGTCGACTTGTAGATGACACCAGGTTGGTGGACGAAGCACGGCAGCCTTGCTGGTCCGCCCAGCGCGAACCAGCGGACCGGGTTGCCGTCCAGACCGGCCACGGAGGTGAAGGTGCCCCATTCGTGAGCGACGACACCGGTGGGGGTGGGGATGGTTTCGGCGCCGAACGCGGCGGCGGCCAGAGACAATACGGCGGCGGATTTGAAGAACATGGATCCCTCCAGAACTGGAGGGAAGACGGGACAAGGGCGAGAAGCGTTAACCGCCCACGAGTTTCACTCGCCACCGGATCAGAATTTGTTCAGTTCGGCGATCAGCGCGTCCATGCCGCGCGTACGGTAGAAGTCGGTCAGACGCTGCTCTTCGGGGGACGGCGGAAGTACCTTCAGCAGGACCGCGTTCTCCAGGTTCTCGCGATTGGGCACCCAGATCTTGCCGTCGGCGAACTCCACCTGACTGACGAAGCCCATCATCCGCTGCACGCTGACCGGCTGCCCCTTCACGGAAAAGCTGAGCGTGGTCTCCTGGAGCAGTTGACCGGCTCTGGAAGGCGGCAGCAAGACGTCATTGTCGGCCGAAGGCAATGAGCCGGCCATGTACTGGCGGCCCGCGGCGTCGCTCACGATCCAGCCCATTTCGACGTACTTCACCGGTTTGTTGGAGCGGTTGAGCACCTCGATGCGGGGCGACCGGGCTTCGTTGCCCGAGATCTGCGCCGAACCTTTGAGGGGCTCGACGGGGGAATCGGGGAATTTCAGGAACGCGAACTCGGCGGCATGCTCGGAGGATGCCGCGCCGGTCGTCGCGCGCCCGCGCTTCACGGTCACGGCCAGTTGCGCGGACTCGGCCTGCCGATTCATGCTCTGGAGAATTTCCGCCTGGAGGCCGTTGCGGCCGTTCTGGGCGAGCACACGCTTGAAGTGTTCTCGGTCGCGCCGCGCTTCCATCTCGCAGGCGGTAAGGGTACGCTGCGAGTTGAGACGGTTCGGCCCGAAGAAGGTGAGGTCCTGGAAGAGGACTCCATCCAGGTCGACCTGGACCAGCGGACCGTTCGCCACCTGCGACGGACGCATGAGCTGCATATCGATCCGCACCGGCAGGATTTCGCCGGGGCCAACGTTCAGACTGGGGTAGGCGACCGAGCCTTTGCCGCCGAGCACCACTTCCTGCGCGACCACGCGCAGCATCACACCGTGGATGCGGTTGTTGCTCTTGTTCTCGAGCGTGACCGCCATGTGAAGGTCGAGCGAGAGGGCGGCGCCGCGCGCGGTTGCGCGGGAATTGCCCATGGTCACGCCGCGGATGGTCAGCGGCGAGTTCGGCGGCAGGTTGATCTGGACCGCGTCGCTGGAGATCGCCGTGTCCTGCGCGAAGCCGGCGGACGCGCCCGCGAGGGCAACCGCCAGCAGCAGTCTCCGGGTACTATTCCACATACACTTTCGTCATCGTCACGTAGCCCGATTGCGGGTCTACATAGCGAGCTCCCAAGGTTCCTGCCGCGCTCACCGTGTTGATCACGTTGCGCGCTCCCGCGTGCATGAGGCCGAAGCCCTGGTTTCCTGCACGCATCTCGATTCCGTTATCCACCGCCATCGCGATCGGCTCGCGTGCCGCGGAGCCCGAAGGCGCGGGGCGCTCCAGCACCAATCCGGTCACAACCAGCGTAAAGATACTGGCGAATGCCAGCACCGCGCGAGCCTTGCCGAACAACGGCGAAGGCACGTCTTCCGCCGCATCGCCGACGCACTCGCCGGCGGCCAGCCCGAGCCGGATATTGGCGCGCATTTCCGCCGCCAGCCGGTTCCACTGCACGTCCGGCAACTCCGCGAGCGCCGGCAGCGTTTCACGCATTTCGCGAAAACCGGCGACCTCGTCACGGCACCGTGCGCATCGCGCCAGATGGCGCTCCGTCCTCCAGCCGGCGAACCAGCCAAGGTCGCCGGAGGAGTGCAGGGCCAGTTTTGTTTCGTCCGGGTGCCTCATGTTGCTACCGCTTTCTTCTCTCCATGTACCGCCGAAGCTTGGTGCGCGCGTTGGCAATATGCGAGCGCACGGTCGCTTTCGAGCAGTCCAGCCTCCGCGCGACTTCCTCCGCGGGCAAATCCTCCACGTCGCGCATGATCAGCGCCGCCCGCTCGCGCGGGCTCAAGAGGCGCAAACCGTCTTCCAGGTAGTCGCGATGCTCGTCGCGCAGCACCGCCTCTTCCGGAGTTTCCCAATGGCTCTCCGGCGCGTGGTCGATTTCGCAAAACGATGCACGCCCGTTGCGGCGCAGGAAGTCGATGGCCGTGTTTGTTGCGATTCTGGACAGCCAGTGGGCGGCTTTCTGTTCGTCTTTGAGCTGTTCCTGATGCTGGAGGGCCTTGATAAAAGCTTCCTGGGTCAAGTCCTGGGCATCGGCGACATTTCGCACGATCCCGTAAATCTGCAGGAAGATGCGGCGTAGATGCTCAGAAACAAAGCGGTTGCGCCTGTCCAGCAGTTCCACGCCGGGTTCGACGACTTCACTCATCGGACTGTAGACCGCCGTCTCCACGTGCTTCCTGTCAGGAATGACGGGAAAACAGGTAAAACGTGGATACAAAGCCATTGTAGACCGCCGGATGGAAAAAAATCGCGACTGCCGAGGTCAGAGAAATGGATCGGAAGCGCTCAGTCGGCCACTCTGCCGCGGACCTTGATTATGCACACGCCCAGAATCAAAGCGGCGCCAACCAGCAGCAGGGTTCCGGGTTCTGGCGAGGATGCTGCGAAGTTGTCCTGGAAGTTGTTATCGAAGGTGGGCAATCCGCTGTAGAGCGGAGTGCCACTGCCGGATGTGGCGTTGGTCACCCAGCCCTGCAGAGTGATATGAAAGGCGCCGTCTACGGGGATGCCATACTGCGGGGCTTGCCCGCCGTCGCCAACGAAGGTGGGAAGTGTATAGGCATCGTAAACCAGTGTGCCCGTGCTCGAGTCGTACGTCACGGTACAGAACGGGAAATATCCGCTAGAGCATGGCGTGAAGCTGGCTGCGTCGCCGGGGCTCAGGCCCGCGTTGATCGTGGTTTGGAACAAAAGCTGGGTTACGATGTCGCCGGTGTCGTTGATGAAGTCGAAGGTCAGCGGCGTGGTGCCGTCGGGCTGGACCTGGAAGAGATCGTGGGCAAGCGACAGCGGATTCGGGTCGCCGGAATCGATAAAAATGGTCGGATCGCCAACAGTAGAGCACGGCGCAGGAGCGCTCAACACAACGAACAGACAGACAAACAGATAACTTTTTACCATGACACGCACCC
>Ga0335079_10001574_pt1 | contig 26089 bp, 28 predicted proteins | sample Lox_Sample_33_FD_206719 | JGI IMG/M metagenome (GOLD analysis project Ga0335079, IMG submission 206719) | Soil microbial communities from Loxahatchee National Wildlife Refuge, Florida, United States - Lox_Sample_3.3 | ecosystem: Environmental > Terrestrial > Soil > Wetlands | place: USA...
CGCGGACCTCGGTGATGCATTACAAGGGGCAGACCATGCGGATACCTGAGGTCTGCAGGGAGCTCGGCGTCGGAACGATCCTCGAAGGGAGTGTGAGGAAGGCTGGGAATCGGGTCCGCATCACCGTCCAGCTCATCGATGGAGGGAAAGACGAGCACCTCTGGGCCGAGACTTACGACCGGACTTTAGAGGATGTGTTCGCGGTGCAGAGCGAGATAGCGGAGAAGGTGGCGGGCCAGCTGAAGGTCCAACTGCTCGAGTCGGAGAAGAAGACAATCGAGAAGAAGCCTACGCAGAGCATGGAGGCATACAATGCCTATCTACGCGGGAGGGAGCTCTTCAGGGAGGGGTCCGAGCCATCGCTGCGGCAGGCGCTGAACCTATTCGAGGAAGCGGTGAAGCTTGATCCCTCCTTCGCGAGGGCTCACGTGGGAGTGGCGGAGGTACATCAGGCGCTCGCCAACGTCGGCTACGAGCCCACGGATGTATCCCACCCAGCAGTTAGGGATTCGCTGGAACACGCGCTTGAGCTGGACCCTGACCTTGCCGAGGCTCACGCGTCGCTCGCGATTTTGTGCCTCAACGAGGATGACCTCCCGCGCGCCGAGGCGGAGGCTAGACGAGCCTTGGAGCTGAACGCCAGCCTCCCAGAAGCCTACCGGTTGCTGTCCGAAGTGACGGGCATCAAGGGCATGCCCGATGAAATGGTAAGTGACTCGGAGACAGCCTACCGACTCGACCCTATTAGGCCGAGCTACATCGGCCTACTCGGACTGACATACCTCGATACCAGGAGGGAGGAGCAAGCCCTGGAACACTGGAAGAAGACAGAGCACCTTGCCCCAGCGCAGACCTACAGAAACATGACCGTCTACTACCTCTCCAAGGGGGACATCGGGAGGGCAAGGGAGTTCCATTCGAAGTTCACGAAGCTCCAGCCCAGCCACCCCTGGGTGACCGTGATGGACGGCATCATCGGTGCCTTTGCCGGGGACAGGAGCACGGCACTTTCCGCCATAGCGAAGATTGAGGAGAGGAAGATGGGACCGGTCGCCTACTGCTACATGGCCTACGTTTACCACGCGTTGGGGGACATGGACAGGTACTTCGAGAACTTGAACAGGGCCCTGGAGACAGGCGTGATAACTCCGACCGTAGTGATGTATTCACCACTCCTGGCCGAGGCGAGGGAGGACCCGAGGTACGGAGAACTGATAGAGAAGCTAAGAAGGCAGACAGGACTGGCGAAGTAAGGATTCAAACCCATAGTATTTCGCCCTGTTTTTGAAATGTTATACGTTCAAGTGCGTGCCGATAACTGCGGATTCACTGTCTACTCCAAAACCTAGTCCAACACCGCCAAAATCGTTAGGCCGTTCTGGCAAACAAGTGTATAACTGCCCCAGTCCTCATACCTCCGACCTCAATGAGGAGGAGTGTCCGTGTCGAGGTCTTGCTGGTGGTGGTCTATGTCGCCATTATACTATCGGCGGTCATCCTGATCTTCGTGCCCGCCGTGCAGCCCACTAACTACGTATGCCTTGGCCCCGGCCTTGCCTGTGCTCACTACGTCTCCTACTCCTGCGTGTGGTTTGGAATCGGGGGCTACATCACATACTCTGGTTATTATGGCATCACTCGCTACTGCCCCTCGTAGCCCGTTCTGGTAAGTAGCCGTATATCGAAGGGTCTTCCTTTCACGGCTTGGATTGAAGGACGAACTCCTCGCTGTCATTATTGCGGTTCTCATGGTGGGCAGTCTGGGCGTGGGTTACTTCGCTGGCGTTAGCAGCCAGCAGACCACTACCGTTACTACCACCATCTCTTCCTTGGGTCTTGAGTTCTCAATGGCCCTGAATGCGACAACGGTTCGACAGGGACTTGACTTGGGGGTCTTGGTGAACCTCTTCAACACACTTGATAGGGCAAACAACATAACAGGAACCAAGGAATGGCGAGTGACCAACCAGTCTGAAACCGGCCCCGGAATGAATTGTGCCCAGAACGACCCCTTCAGGGTTGAAGTGCTCAGAGGGTATTATGCCCTTGACAACTACTCGGAAGGGACGCCCCTAGTCTTCACCGTATTCCAACCCCCTTTCGGCTTCAATCAGTGCCTTATCTACATCAGGGCTGCGAACGACACTGCCGAACCGCTCTTCTACCTATACTCACAGAACTACTACATATTCAAACCCCTGAGTAACGAAGCACAGTGGGTGGCCTTCGGTTTTCAGACAGCGAATCAGAAGGCAGTCATGAGCGAGACCATCCTTCTCAGACCCGCTTTGTTCTCAAACTCGACTGGTGTGTTCACTGTTGTGGGCGGGGATGAATGGGGCGACCTTGAGATTGCACATTTCAGTGTGACGTAGTCCGAAGCACGCGTCCAACCCCACCAGAATCGCTGATTCAAATCCGGCGCGGGAGCCTAGAGTTGTGTCCCACAAGCGGAGCAGAACTTGGCCCCTTCGTTTAGAGGCGCCCCGCAATTGTGGCAGAATCGCCCGCCGGCTGCCTGTAGCGGCGCTGGCGGCGGAGCGGGGGCATAGACCGGCTGCGGCTGATTCTTCTCTATCAACTGTTGGCGCATAGTGAATCTGCCTACTTGCATCGCCAGAGTAAATTGGGTTCCGCATCTCTGGCAGACCACATCTGGCTGCGCAGTCTCAAGGATGTGGCCGCCGTCCTTCGGGCAGCGTGCCCTCTTGAGGGCTAACTCCCAATTTGCTCGCTGCCTAGTGCTCATCATGAACCCTTTCGTGGCAATCTCTCTTTTATCCTAGATGGAGCGGCGCTCCACAATTCGGGCACTTGTCCGCTCTAAAAGCATCCACGAGGACTCCGCAGTAGCGGCAGGGAATCTTCACGATCTCTCTCTGTATGACCTCCCTCTGCACAACCACAGGCTGTGGCGCCTGAGAGGTTGGCCTAGTCAAGAGGTTGTCAATCTTCCCAGCCCAAACTTCAGGACTCATGGCAATCTTGAAAGCGATTAGACTTGAGCGGAAGCCGTTGCTCGCGTTGCTGGCCCTAACGATGATTTCTCCTGCACTTAATCTCGGGTGGTTTACGCCAACGGATTGCACGTCAGAAAGTGCGACCGCGGCCTGATGGGATTGCTTCGAAACTAGACCTTCAGACCATTCGAAAATCAGCCGCCTATCGGTGAGGTATAACGTTCCTTTGTAGCCCATCTGGTAGGCTATCACTTGGTCTATCCGCCGCTCTCCAGCCGCGAGGACTACCAACGGCTGCGGTGTGTCTGGTTTGTCTTATGACGGTTATGCCCTAACCACCCAGCCTACCGGGCGTTCTCACGAGTAGAACTTTACACCCAATGAGGCTACCCTCTGGTGCATGAGAAGGGCCGTTATGCTCGTCGTAGTTCTGGCAACGATGGGCGTGGTGTTCGGGCTGGGCAGCCTCATAGTGGCCGCGCAAGACAGCGGCTCTTGCCCAGCGCAGCCAGTAGGAAGTCAGCTCATTTGTGACCACGCCTATTTCGTTAACGGCGCCTACATCTGGATGCGACCGCTGTATACCGAATTGGGTATTGTATCGCTCTTGTTTCTGGCATCAGCCGCCGTCCTCGGGCTTTACTTGGAGTTTGGCAGCAGACCATCCACAGCAGCCGACCCGTCCAACCCCACCATAATTGCTAGGCCGTTCTGGCAACTAGGCGTATATTCGGCGATCTCCTCGAACTATCGACCTCAATGAAGGGGGCAGCTGTAGTGGGGTTGTTGATTGTGGCGATTCTTGCAGGGGCTGGCATTGGCTACTTTATTGGCGTGAGCAGTCAGCGGGCAGTAGCGACTCCTTCTGTTCTCATAGGCGTCTCTGAGCAGGCTTGCAACAGTGAAGGCTTGGTTATCTGCGGGCAGCAACTCTCAGATTTGGTCAACGGCACGACTCTGTTCCTGAAGGCTGAAAATGGTTCGAGTTTCGTCTTCCAGAGAAGCGCCAGTGGTGAAGGCACCGCTATCCTCGCAAACGGAACGAGGAATACATTCGGTCTGTTCTACGACCTGTTCGGCACCAGTCCCCCTGAGAGTGGATGCAGTGGGATTGCGAGCGTCATTCAGGTAACAATCCCACTCATCAACGGATACTACGCCGTTTCGCAGATGACGATAACACGACAACCACCTCTTTGCTCATCGCCTCCAGTCTAACCCGACCAAAACCGCTGGACTGTTTCTAGTGAGTAGATGCATGTCCAGCAGACTGACTTCGCCCTTCCAGTTCGGACTCTTCCCTAGGTGGCTAGATAGTCGCTTGGGCATGAGACCGTGGACTTCGTGAGATTATGGACAGCCAGATAATCACCAGAATCGAAACAAGTTCTGCAACAAACAACAACAGGTCGAGCGGAGAGGGCACGAGGTTGATGGATTCGGAGGCCGCCCCAAGAGCGACTGTGCCAAGAACGACTACGGCGAAGCAGACCACAAGCACAGGGTTTCTGTGCTCCCATAGCCATCCCTTTCTGCGCTCTTTCACTACGTAAACCAATGCCAGTCTGACCTGAGCCTAGAGGTATAAGGGATTCAGGTCTAACCATCCAACCCCACTAAAAACGCTAATGCGTTGCAATATGCCCTTGCTCGACTAGAGCCTCAACCAACCCCAGAACCGCATCCATCCGACAACAATGCCGACCGAAATGATAACCACGGCTGCACCCAAAAAGTAACCGCCTAGTAGCATGACCACCCCTAGAATGAAGTCGATGGCTGCTATGATGGGCGGACTCCACAGCAGGAGAAGCCTACGGCGTCCGGCGGTCGTCACACGGCGAGTTGGAGGGGCCGCCTCATACGCATTTCGACAACCTGTCAACCTCAACAAAATCGCTAGGCTGTTCTCATGAGCAGGCGTAAATCCTAATCGCGGAGAGCGTGAGATGCATGAGACGCAGAACGAAGATGCTGCTCGGAGTGGCTGTCGTCTTGTTAGTGTTCTTCTTCGCCCCCCTGATTCGAGAGGAATGGGGCAACTTCGGGGGTGGGCCGGAAACCGTAGGGTGGGTGTCTCCGTCCTTTGCGATGTTCCAATGCGGGGCCTTTGTTGGCGGAGTCGACATCGGACTACCAAATGGCGGGGTGGGAAACGCTCCGGGAACCCCTTTCTGGTTAGCATCTTCTAACTGGAACTGCCAGTATCCTCACCTCTTGACTTGACACCTTCCACCCCACCAGAATCGCTGACTCGAATCAAAGGGTTAAGAATCACTCATCATCGCAAACAACCAATGCCCAAGATTGTTCTGGTTCCTGCGGGATTAGGGACATTAGACAAGACCTTTCACGTCGCAGAGATTGATTGGAGCACTGCGTCAAACGGATACGTAAAGACCAAAGCCAACGGCAAGGAATTGACTATTCCTCTGTCCTCGATCCTCTACGTTGAGTCCGACTGATGCCCCTGCCAAATACCCGTCCAAACCCACCAAAACCGTAGGTTCAAATCCGACCGACTCCCACTTTTGAGTTGAGGCGGGCCAAGGCGTGGTGTCGCTAGTGGGCAACACCCCCTAGCCGAGCTATCGCTACATGGCTCTTCTCATGGAGGTGACTTTCTACGATGTTACACCGTCGCTTGCGTGAGTGGCCCTGCTGCTATACGACGTGCACCCAGAAGACTCAGGCGTAGGTCGACATTAGTTCCCGCAGCATCTTGGCCATACCAGGGGTCAGGAATGGCCTGAACGGCCCGAAGTACTTCGGACCCCGCGCCCTCACGATACTCGCCTTGGTCCCCGAAGACGCGTAGGCCTTCAGAAAGGCAGTCGCCACTTTGGACATTGCATCTTCGCGGGCGGAGAGCTTGGCGGTGAAGTAAAGGAACTCGGCGATGTCCCAGGCTTGGTCCCCTCCGGGGACGGCCTGCTCTAGGTCGGTCAGGTAGAGGCCGTCCTGTGATATGATCACGTTGCTCGGTTTCGCATCTCCAAGCGCGATCCCTTCGCGATGGACCCTGGCCATTTCCTCGCCGTAGGCAGAGACCGGGGTGACGTCATCTGAGCTCCTTTTGAAGAAGGAGTTGATTATGCTCGACAGAGTCGGGCCGCTTACGAAATCCTTGACCAGGATTCTCTCAGCCGGGGCGACCGCGAGAATCTTCGGGACGTGAACCGCCATCGCCTGCAGCCTCAGAGTCATGCCATATTCGCGGTCAAGCCTAGAAAGGGCGGTCGTGCTGAACTTGTTGGCCGTGGAGGCCCAGATGCCGAGCAGGGCCCATTTTAGCGACCTCACGTCCGTGTAGTTCTTGACTACAACTGAGCGTTCGCCTGTGGCCCCCCTGAAGGTGAGGACGCGAGTCGTCGAGTAAGGTTCCCCTATATCCCTCTCGTTGGTCGAGTAGGTTTCAAACCCGAGCAAATGGGCGAGTTCTTTCTCCAAGAGGGAAGCGTCGGGGATCACCGTGCCTTCCTCCAACTTCAGGAGAGACTTTGGGAACTGGAGAGGAGGGAAAGGCGGGGGGTTCTCCCGCATCCTTCTGAGCTTCGATAGGGCTTCCCTACTGAAAACGGAGGGTCCCACCCTCCCAGCGTACCCATGTATCGCGTACTGCGTAACCCCTCGAGCGGTCACAGAGAACATGGACTGGACCCGGGTGAAAGCATCGGCCCTCAGCTTTTCCGGGACAAGCTTCACACCGTCCTTGCCAGCTTTGAGGAAGCCTACGTGCTCGAGAGATTGGGCTGCCGTGGCAAAACCCGCGACTGAAATCCTTCTGTTCTCTCCTCCGAGCTGGCAGGTGTAGGTGTGGACGTAGCTGTAAAGTGCGGGCGGGTAAATGGCCGCCCGGGTGTGCAGCTTGTCGAAGAGGAAGTAGTCGTAGGGGACAAGCAGGTGCCTTCCGAACTCCCCATAGTCAGACGAGAGCTCCAGCAGTGCCTCGACCAACACCCTCCGCTTGTAATCAACCTCGACTGAGTGGAAGAGGTCGGGGTTCAGTACGGGCTCGTAGACGTTGAGAAGCCTCCCTACCACGAACTCCCCCAGGTAGGACGAGCGCGCATCCTGGAGAAGCATGTCTTCGTCGACGATGAGCGCAGACGCAGCCACGGGTGAATCGAGGTATCTGTAGCGCACCCCCTCTCTGAAACGCCTCGACACGATGATAATATCGTAGTCAGAGTCGGCCCGGGCGTAGCCTGCGACCTTGGAACCGTAGGCGCAGATAGCCGACAGTCGAGACGGTTCGACCAACGTCTCGGCTACTCGGCGGACGGTCGCGCGTTCGCTTTCTGACAGCCTCAAGGCCGAGTCTTCTCTTTCAGCTCCGCGATTTTTGCAATTACGGCTGGGTCGAAGCGCGTGCCCGTCACGGCCTCCATCGGGAGCTTCACCCTGTTCTCTTCAGGACCAATCCATCGTATGGGGAGGTTCTTCGCTATCCACGAGTCTCCGACTTTCTTGGTCAGTGGCGGGTCTGAAAGCTCGACCTTGAACTTCCTGCTCACCAGCGCTACCAGCGCCTTCTCCGAAAAGAGTAGCCGTGGAGGGACTGTCCTCTCAGCATCGGCAAAGGAAGCTTCGAAAAGGGTTGTGGCGACTTCGTCGCTGACTACGTTGGTCGTGCTCAGCCTCCTGACAAGGTCTACGTAGTGGGTGAACTCGTGAGCTGCGACAGCCTCGATGGTCCCCTTGGTCCCGTAGGCGACCAGGGCTGCTGTGAACTGCACCAGAATGACGACGCTCCCAGTGACGGTGGTGGGGATGACCCTTGCGAAGAGCACCCCCATCTGTCCGTACTCGCCCCCTCCCCTGGACACAGGGAGGGTGGGTTCGACATAGTAAGGAGGATAGCGGAGACCGCTTGCTTTCTCTACGCGCTCGACGGCGCCCTGCACATACTTCATCTTTAGCCTGACCTTTTTCGCCAGGGCCCGCGGCACCTTCTCCTGGGCTACTGCCTGGTCGAGCAGGATGAGCGGGTCCACGACTTGTGCGACCGCCATCGCGTGCTTATGAGTGTTAGTGCCCTCATGCTCGCAGAAACTTCGCGATGGGCGACTGTCGCTCGGCGGTCACTCGGCGAGGTGGAAGTTCACCGGGGGAGTCCTGCGCGAGACCTCCATGAACACCTCGGTGTGCATCACACCGGGGATCTTCCCGATGATATCGTAGACTGCCCGATGGAGCTCGTCCAACGACTGACCTTTGAGGTTGACCAAGATGTCGAACCTGCCCGTCACCTCCCTGATCAGGCGGACCCCCTCCACCTTCTCGACTTCCTTCAGTATCGACTCCCTCAGCTTGGGGTCGATGTTGAGGCCCGCGAGGGCGCCTGCGCCCATGCCAAGCCTGTCCTCGTTCACCAGGACTGTGAATTTCTCGATGACCCCGCGCTTCTGGAGGCGCTTGATTCTGCTGTACATCACCGAGAGGTTGATCCCCATATCTTTGCTCAGCTTGGGGACCGAAACGGAGGCGTCAGCGTACAGGGCGGACAGGATTTTCATGTCGAGCTCGTCGAGCTTTGCCATAGTAATTCGCTGAGGATTGCATTTACGAGCGAGATATTTACACTTTTCAGCCGGATACTTGTCGATGATTCCTAGAAAAAACCGACTATTAGGAGAATCTAGCTGGCCTTCGAAGGCCCTTCCACGCGCTTTGCGTTCACCTGGTAGGTTTCCTCGGTGATGGTGTTGCCTCTGACGAGTTTCCTCTTCTTGACGCCCTCCTCAGTGGTCTTGTAGCCGACCCCCCGGGTCATGAGGACGTAGTTCTTCCCTCCGCCCAGGGTGTCGCTCCTCATTGGGAAACCAGCCTTGTCGCTCCCCCCTGTAATCATGATGCTCCCAGAGAGTCCTATGGTGGCGGCGTCCAACACGTCCCCGATCCTCCTCCCCATGAGAGCCTGAGCGCTGGCGTCCTTCACCTCCTGAACCTCGGACTTGCCTGTCTTGGGGTCCGAGAGGATTAGCTTGAAGGTCGGCATTGGTGCGGCTCCGATTCTGTCTGGATATAAGCTTAGAAGCCGAAGAGCGGGTCAGAAACGGACTTTATCCGGATTATTTCGTCGAGGGTCAGGCGCTCGTCTTCGGTCAGAGAGCCGTAGAGCTTCGTCCGAAGCGCCTTCGCTTCATGGCTGCGGGGCATCGTGAAGATGCTGTCGTTCTCCTTCACCTGGCGCCCCAGAGTTGGTCCCTGGACGGAGATGGCCACCCTCTCCCCCTGCTTGGCTTCAGGGAGCGCCTTCCCCTGGTCCTGTATCTGTTCGAGGAAGCCGAGCTCCGTCCCCTCTTGCGACATCAGCTTGACCTTGGGGCGGAGCCTGCCTGTGATAACCTCGACCCCGAACACCGCGGGGTCTTTGTGCCTGAAGAAGGTCCCTGGCACTACCTTGAGTTTGCAGGGCCTCGTCAGGCTCGACAGGGCGGCTTTTTCGTCGCTGTCTCGTTTGGCTGCGGCCCAGTTGGCGTAGTTGTCAATCACTTCGTAGATGATTCCCGAGACAAAGACCGGGACTGCCCCTACGAATTCCCTCGCCTCAGGGAGGACCTTTGAGTCGAAGCCGAGGATGGCGCCAAGGTACGGGTCGTGGTCTCCCACCACCTGAGCGTCGACGATGTCGTTTTTCGAGATGTCCCCGATGTCTGCCTGTCTGATAGGGATGCCCCTTTCCTCGAGCATCCTCAGCAGCGCCTCGAGTCCCCCGATACTCCCTGCCTTCACAATAACCCCCATGTTGTCTGTCTTTACCACGATGTTGGTAAGCTCCTTCTCCATCTCAGCCTTCAGCTCTCTGAACTGGGCTTCGCTCTTGAAGGCGGCTACCGACGACCCGGGGACCACCCCTGCGAGGTCTGGGGTCACCAGCTTAACCCCGGCCGCTGCGTAGACCGTATCAACAGAAGTGAACCTGTCCCGTGGATCTCGCATTTCGTCGAGCGGTTTAGGCATGAAAAGAGCCTTGACTTTTGATTTGAAGGCGCCGTCCCTCCTCACTAGACCAATCGAGTCCCCTACCCGAAGCGCCCCCTCTGTGAGGATGACATTGGCAGTCTCTCCGATTCCAACCTCCTCCTGCATTTCGAGGATTATCCCCCGGGCGGGCTTATTCTCCAAGTCAGGGGCCTCGAGCCTCCCTTTGAGGAACTGCTGGGCGAGACCTATCAGCATGGCGAGCATTTCAGGGATTCCTGCATGTGTCCGGGCGGAAACAGGTACGATGGAGACCTGCTTTCGGAAGTCTTTCACCCTGTAGTAGGCGTCGGACTGGAAGCCGAGGCGCGAGAGGCCCCCAACGACGTTGTAGAGGCGCTCCTCGAGCTCGTCGTTCCACGTAGGAGGCTGCTGTTTCAGGATCTGCACCAGTGGCCCCTGGCTCCCCTTCTGCCACCCGGCAATCATGTCTATCTTGTTCAGGGCGATCAGAAATGGGACATGGCGCTGCTTGAGGATGTCTATGCTTTCGAGTGTCTGGTTCTCCAGGCCCTTCAGCACGTCCACGACCAGTATGGCAATGTCAGCCGCTGAGCCGCCTCGAAGGCGAAGGTTGGAGAAGACAGCGTGGCCGGGGGTGTCAATCATCAGGAGCCCTGGAATCTGGAGCTCCCCTCCCGCGCTGTCGAGGAGTGGCCCGCAGATTTGCTTCAGGGTCTCCATGGGGAAGAAACTTGCCCCGATCTCTTGGGTGATTCCACCTTCCTCACGGGCTTGAACGCCCGTCCCTCTCAGGGCGTCAGCTAGGCTTGTCTTCCCACTGTCGACGTGCCCTAGTATAACCACGACAGGTTGTCTTAGCCGGCCGCTCTGATCTGGCATTGTTCATCCGGCTCCTTATGACGTCCTCACCCTCTCGTCTTTCCGAAGAACGCGGAGCTCTCCTTGGCGAAGCTTTCGGCTGAGTCGGACGCGTGGATGGTGTTATCAGTGAGGCCGAGTCCGAGGTCACCTCTTATCGTACCAGGAGCAGCCTCCCAGCTCTTCGTTGCCCCGACCATCCTCCTGACGGTGGCGACCGCGTCCTTCCCCGATAGGACTGCACCAACGACCGGACCCGAGGTGATGAAAGTCACGAGCTCTGGGAAGAAAGGCTTGTCCCTGTGGACCGCGTAGAACTCCTCAGCCTGAGGCTTGGACAGGGTGGCCATCTGGAGCCTCCTGATGGCAAAGCCCTTCAGCTCGAATCTCGAAAGAATCTCCCCCACCAATCCCCGCCTGACCCCGTCGGGCTTTATGACCACCAGTGTCTCTTCGCCGGCTGCACTCATTTCTTCTTGGACCCCCGTGCCCACTTCAGCTTACGCGGGTCCCGGCCGAGCTTCAAGTCGTTCGTCTTGCACTTCGATGAGCAGTAGGACCTTGTGGAGCCGTCGTTCCTTACGAAAAGTATGCCCGACCCGAGTCTGACTTCCCTGCCGCAGAACACGCATTTCTTTGGAACGTACATCTCAGGCTACCGCACCCCTTTCTTTCGTGCCCTTTGGAACTCGGAATATAAAGGACTCGATGAGAATCGCTTGTGGGGGGCGGTTGTTCACTTCAGCTTCCGCGCTTCGCGCTCTGTCTCTCTGAGGACCAGCACGTCTGAAAGGCGTATGGGCCCCTTGACGTTGCGCGTGAGGATTCTCCCCTTCTCCTTGCCTTCGAGTATTTTGACCCTCACCTGCGTGATTTCGCCGGCCACCCCGGTACGACCGACTATCTGGACGACCTCGGCGGGTGTTAGGGTTTCTGCTTCTCTCTTGCTGCTCATGCGGACTTCTTCAGCCTCGCCAGCTCTTGGGTGACCTGCTCCAGAACCTGGTTCCCCTCGCCGGCGTCAAGGACGGCAGCGGCAGCGGTGGAGACGTCTATCCCGATAGCGGGCCCGATCTGGTCCTTTGAAGGTACGAAGACATACGGGATCTTCCTTTCCTCACAAAGTATCGGCAGGTGTGCCACGACTTCCGGGGGGGTGACATCCTCGGCGATTACCACGAGTTTGGCCTGACCTCTCTCAATGGCCTTCGTCGACTCGTTGGTCCCCTTTCGGACCTTCCCGCTGCGAGAGGCTTGCCTCAGGACCTCGTAGGCCGCCTCGGCAACTTCCTTCGGGGTTTCGAACTTCACGTAGTAGGCCTTGTCTGGGGTCATCCTGTAAATCTCCCAAGCCAGCCCGATTTGGCCTGGATATAAACGGTTAGGGATTTCGCTGGGAAATTCGCACTAGCCCGTCATTATGTAGGCACCGGGGGCATCGAGGCGGCAGAAACCGAAGCGCGGGAACTGCACAATCTCCCCTGGTTTCAGCGATGAAGCCACCTCTTCGACGAAGCCTGGGGTTTCTTCGAGGCTGTTCTTGTTGAAGACCCCCCCTTCGAGGAAGAGAACCCCTGGGACGGTGACTTTGACCTCTGAGTGGGCCGCAGTGACCCACTGGAGTTTCTTTGTCTCTGGGAGCAGGGCGTCCCCTGCGTACCTGGCTGAGGGATTGGCACCTGCGGATTCCAGCTCTACGTTGTAGAGGTCCATGAGCCTGAAGACGCTCCCCTTCTTCAGTTCTCTGAGGTCGTTCGACGGGACGTAGAATTCCCCTGACGTGGAGATAGTGCGAGAGCCAAGGTCCCGCTGTGGGTGGAAGGGGATCGAGGCGTCGCGCCTGGGCGCCCCGTCGACCGTCAGCTTTACGGGCCTTGGGACGAAGAACAGCCGCCTAGAAATCGGGTCGAGGAGCTTCCGGTTGAGGGAGAGGAGGATGCTCCAGTCGTATTCGTGCTCGGTTTTCGTGTACCCGACCTGTAGGGTGAACTCACGAATCGCCTGGGGGACGATTCCGCGCCTCTTCAAACCCTCGACGGTGGGCATCCTGGGGTCGTCCCAGCCTGTGACCAGGTTCTTCTCTACGAGGGGCCTCAGCAGTCTCTTCGCGACGGGTGCGCCCTTGAAGTTGAACCTGGAGAACTGGATGACCTCCAGGTGCCTGAAGCTCAGGGCATCGCGAATCAGCTGCTGGAGCTCGTTCCTGAACTCCGAGCTCCTCAGAACATGGGTGATACCCCCTTGCTCGTCCTCAACAGCGTTGGCGAGGTCGTAGGTGGGCCATACGGTGTACTTCGTCCCCGTTAGGGGGTGAGGATGGTTGATTATCCTGAAGAGGTTTGTGTCGCGCAGAGAGTAGTTCGGACTTTTCATGTCTCCCTTGAACCTGACCACGTAGGAACCTTCCTTGTGGCGGTTGTTCAGCATCTCTCCCCAGATGCGCAGGCTCGTCTCCACCGGGTTGTCCCTGTGCTCGCAGGGGGTTCCTTCGAACCGAAGGCGCTTCACCTTGGCCTCGTCGCAGGAGCATGCGTACGCGTCCCCCTGGGTGAGCAGGCGCCTGCCGTAGTCGTAGATGAGGTCCATATCGTCGGAGACGTTCTTCTCGTGGTCGCACGTGATGGAGAGCCATTCGATTCCTCTGCGGAAGCTCTCGTAGTACTGGGGAGCGACTTTCCTGGGGTTCGTATCCTCGAACCTTAGCCAGAGCTCCCCGTCGTACTGCTGCTTGTAGAGGAAGTTGATCGTGAACGCCATGGCGTGGCCAACCGTCATGTAGCCGGACGGCTCGGGGGGGAGCCGGAAGGCGGTCTTGCCCTTGATGGCGTTGGGAAGCGGCGGGAGTCCGACCCTCCCTTCTCGCTCGTGGGGGACCTCCGCATCTGGAAACCTCTCTGCCAGGAGGCGCTGCTGTGCTTGGAGGGACATCGCATTGACCCTCTTTACGACGGCAGCGGCTTCTTTGGACACCACTGACGGGTTCGACCTCAGGGCAGGATTCTCCGCCAGGACGCGCCCGATTACGGCACCCGGCTCAGCCTTCCCATCATGTTGCGTCGCGTTCAGCAGGGCGGCTCTCTCAAGCGCCGTGAGCTCCTCCGCTCCGAACGTTTCGCCTACCATTCTCTCTCCACTGCAAATCGCGTGAACGCCGTCAAGAGGCTGGCCGCTTCCGCCTCCCCCTCCCAGCGGATGCCCCTGAGGGTGGAAAGCGCGTCCTTCATCAACTCGGAGGCCCTCTTCCTCGCGTAGCCGACGGAGTCGTACTTGTCGATCATCGAGAGGACGTAGGAGACGTCCGAGTCGGTCTTGGCGGAGCGGGGCTTGTTCATGATAGAGAGGACCCTATCCTTCTCCCCCTGTTCAGCGCTCGAAAGCAGGTTCAGGAGGATGAGCGTCCGTTTCCCCTCAAGGATATCGTCGGACTTCGCCTTCCCGTACTTCTTCTGGTCCCCGACCAGGTTGAGGGCGTCGTCCTGGATTTGAAAGGCGACTCCTAGACTCGTCCCATAATCCTTCAGCGAACCTAGAACATCTGCTCCTGCGCCCGCTACGAGTGCACCGAGCCGGCAGGGACTCGTCACAGTGTACCATGATGTCTTCCGCGTGCACATTTCAAAGTAGTCTTTCTCGTCGAGGTCCCATCGCTTGCCGACGACCCATCCCAGTTCCATCGCCTGTCCCTCGGTCGTCTGGTTTACCATCTTCGAGAACTCGTCCATGACCGCGAAGGTTCTTTCGTACCCAAGGCTGTCTTTGTTCTTCAGAAGCGACTCCCAGGTTCTCGCGTGAAGGGCATCTCCCGCGTTGAGGGCCAAAGGTTCGCCGTACTTCCTGTGGAGCGCAGGCTCCCCCCGCCTCAGTTCGGACCCATCCTCTATGTCGTCGTGGACGAGGATCCAGTTTTGGAAGAGCTCAATGCATGCCGCGGTGAGCAGCGCGTCGTCCTCGCTCCCCCCCGCAGCCCTGCAGGTGGTGACACAGAGGAAGGGGCGCATCCCCTTCGCGGTGCGAGAAGGGTAGTCCCTCATCATACTGTAAAGGAGCGACACTTCCTTCGATGGGCTTGAGGAAGGGAGTAGCTGTGACATGATCAGCTCGTCGACCCTTCTCTTCACCCGCTTCATGTCTTCCTGGAGCCCGGACATACCCCTGGACCCACACTCCTCTGGCCGATTAGGACCTTACCACTGTCCCGTAGAAGTCAAGCCCTTTTAGGGCCTTTGAGAACTCGTTCCTCCGATAGCCTGAAACAAAGCAGACCTTGGTCCCTGCTGCGGCTATCCTCGCGGCCGCCTCGAGCTTGAGCTTCATCCCCCCGGTCGCGTCGTCACCGCTGGGGACGCTCATCCTTCGGATCCTTGATGGGGTGAGCTCGGGGATGATCACCCTTGTGTTTCCCTCGTAGACCCCGTCCACGTCGAGGGCGAAGACGCATCGCTCAGGGGCAAGTATCTTCGCGAGGTCCTGGACAATGATGTCGCCGGAGATCACCCTGAAACCTGAGGACGACAGGCTCACGTCCCCAAAGGTGACCGGAGTGAGCCCCTCCTTCAGCAGGCCCTTCAGCCACGCGGCAACCGGAGCCTTCCCCGCCCTTGCCACCGCGTCGAAGGGGGAGAAGGGATAGGGGTTCAACTTGAATTCCATCATGGTCTTGCAGACCAGCCGGTCGAGCTCGTACATGGCCCCGCGGGTCTGTGCCACCCCCACCGCGGGGGCTTCGGCGGCATCCGTTGTAATCCCGTGCTGCTTTGCGACGACGTGCCCGTAGGAACCACCGCCGTGGACCACGACAACCTTCTGGTCCGAAGAGGCGATTTCCTCGGAGAGAGCCGAGACAACGTCAGGCCGGTAGGAGAACGGCTTCGACTTGTCGGTTATCACCGAGCCTCCTATCTTTGCGACTACCGTTCTAACCAGCTTTTCACTCCCTGCGCAGGTATCTTTGCCCTGAACGTTTCAAACCCTCGCGCTGCCAGCCCTGATACAATGCTTTTTTCCTTTGCTTTGGGGGCGACCGCGAGCACGCTCCCCCCTCCCCCAGCCCCTGTCACCTTGGCTCCGTAGGCTCCATGGGAGGCGATGAAGTCGACCATGTCATCGAGGGTTTCGTTGGTCACTCCGACCGTTCCCAGGACTGCGTGGTTAAGGGTCATGAGCCGCCCGAGGCCCCTCATGTCCCCTGCCTGGAGCTTCTCCGCTGCGCTCAGGCTCAGCTCGCTGACTGAACCAGCGAGGATGGAGAAGAAGGCCGTGTGCCTGTTCCTGGCGAGCGAGACTCTTCCAATCTGGCCCTTGGTGCTCCTTCTCATCCCCGAATAGGACACGATCAGGGTCCTCGGCCCCTGCAGAGAGACCTTTCTGGGCCTCGAGCCTGGCCTGAACAGGAGGACACCGCCGTGGGCGCAGATGGTGGGGTCAATCCCCGAAGGCCGCCCATGGATGCGCCTTTCGCCCACCATGGCACACCTCACTACCTCGTCCACCCCGAGGGAGAGCGAGTATAGCCTAGAAAACGCCGAGGAGACCGCCACCATGGTCGAGGCGGAAGAGCCCAGGCCAGCACCCTGGGGGATGGATGATGTGACCGATACGTCGACGGATGGGCTGACTGAGAACTCCCTCCCCATAGCTTCTACGACCTTCGCGATGGGGCCAAACCCCGTGTAGTCGTTGCCTGGGAACCTGTCCGAGTGGACGGCGAATTCAGAAGCTGGGCGCACCTCGACGCGGACCGTCCGTGAGAGCGCGGCGGCAAGGGCCCAGGCGCCGTGGACCACAAAATGCTCCCCTGTGATGATAGCCTTCGACGGAGCTTCTGCGACTGCTTTCAAGACCTATACGAATCGGAGGGCGCCGTAGCCCACGACTTGAAGGTTGTCTCCACTCGTGTCGCCGCTTGAGGCGTACTTCAGCAGCTCTGCCTTGGTCAGGCCCAGCGCCCGGGCAGTCTCCATTACGGTCGCGATTGCTCCGAACCCGCAGGCCGTGACGTTGAGGCGCTCCAGGGTCGAATAGAACCCCTCGAGGTCCATCTTCAGGACCTGCTGGATCAGTGCGACGTCCTTCACCTTGGCATCGGCGGCTGGCTCGTAGTGGGTGAGGTCAGACGATGCGACGAGAATGGCCCGACGCCCCTTCAATACGCGGGCAAGTGCGCCTGAGACCGTCTTGGCAGTTTCAATGTCCTGGAAGTTGAGCGAGACTGGGAGGAAGGGGACAGAGTCGCCGTAGATCCTCTGGAGGAAGGGAAGCTGCACCTCTAGGGAGTGCTCCAGCCTGTGGGCGCCGGAGTCGAAGGCCGCAATCTCCGCTAGCTCGACGAAAGACTTCGCCGCCCGCGGGTCCACCCGCATCCTCCCCAGCGGAGTCTCCCATTCCCCCGACTGATAGGTAGCGACTCCGCTCCCGATGCCGTAGTGGTTCGGGGCCACCACGACGATCAGCTCGGGTCCCCGCATGGATGAGACGTGGAGGTACGAATGCGCAGCTACGGGACCCGAGTACACGTATCCTGCGTGAGGGGAGACCGCGGCCACCAGCCCAGACTTTGTGGCTGGGGCAGGGGGCTTCTTCCCCGGGCCAAGCGGGTGGAGGTAGCACTCGTCTATGAGATTCGAGAGCTCGACAGGGTCGGCGGGGTAGAATTGCCCAGCGACTGCCGGCCTCCTGACTGACAACCCAGAGGACTACTCGCGTCGGTCGGATATACGCTCATCGAGCCCCTCGGGTTTGGGTTCTTCTTCGAGCTTCGTCTCGAAGTCCTCGATGGTATATTTCATCGGTTTGTCCTCTTCGAGCAGGCCTGCGTGGGTGAGGGTGGCCCGGGCAAGGAGCCAGAAGATTGCGGCGATCGCCTTGCGCCCCCTGTTGTTCCCTGGAATCACAAGGTCGATGTCGTCCGTGACGTTGTCAGTGTCGCAGACAGCGATGACAGGCACCCCGAGCTTCCCAGCCTCCACTATGGCCTGCATGTCGGACATCGGGTCTGCCACGACGACGAGCTCCGCGTCGAGGTGCCCGGGGTAGAGGGGGTTTGTGAAGGTACCAGGCATGAACCGCCCTATCCTCTGCATCGCCCCGGTGAGCTCGCAGAACTTCTCAACGGCCATGGCGCCGTGCTCTCGGCTCGTGTAGACAACGGTGTTCTTCGCGCCCGTCGTGGCTATGAACTTCCCGGCAATGTCGATGCGCTGGAGTGTCTTGGCGTAGTCGATCATGTGCAGCCCGTCGGGCCTGGGCTTTGCCGTGAACTGCTCCATGGTCTTCGTGCGTACCGGCGTCCCGATCCTGATGCCAGTGGCAAGAAGCGCCTTCTCGGAGAGGTCGTGGACGATCATTTTGTCGGCGGAGCCTGCTTCGTCGTCGTCGAATTCGGACATCGTCAGTCAGCCCACCCTTCCGCTAAGGCTCGGCCTTCCTGCTATAGAACGGCAGGACCTGGTCGATGACGTCCACGGACGAAATAAGCATCCTGCGGCAGCAGTACCGCTTCAACCCCAGGTCATCCAGCACCTTGCCGGGGTCTTCCCCCGCCTTCACCCTCGACTGAAAAGAGGCGAACTTGTCGCCGATCAGAGTCCCACAGGTAAAACAACGAATAGGAATCATCATTGTGATTTACCTGTAACTCTTCTGGCGCTTTCTGCGCGCGCCTGGTCCTCCGAATTTCTTTGGCTCAGCTTGTCTCGGGTCGCCCGATAGCAGGTATTTATTGTATGCATTCAACCTGTCCCTGAGTTCGCTCCCCCGGGTCTGGTCGACGAAGGCGCGGGACATGGCCATGGCGGCCGCGTCGGCCTGTCCCATGAAACCTCCTCCCGAAACGCTGACATCGAGGTCGTATTTCTCCCTCAGCTCCCCGACGACGTGGACTGGGGCGAGCATGTGGAGCCGCGCGACCTCGGGCTCCCAGAGCTCCACCGGGGTCCCGTTGATCCTGATCCTGCCGGCTCCTGGAAAGATTGCCGCCGTTGCCCTGGCCGTCTTCCTTGCCCCGGAGTAGAGCTTCGGGGGCTTCTTGGTCTGGGCCTTCGCCGAGGTGGTGGGCATCTTTACTCGTTCCACCCCAGGCTCCGTGAGAGGTCCGCCATCGTCACGTAGACGGGAACAGGGCGCGTTGCAGTCGTGTCTTCGAATGCTGTCAGCTTGACGTCAGCGACGGCGCTCGGCACCCCGATATAGACCCTCAGCCTCTTCATTGCCAGAGCCCCCTTCGGCTTCTTCCTTGGGACCATCCCCCTCACCATCCTCCGGAGGATGTTGTCTGGCCTGCGCGGGTGGATGGGACCGTATATCGGATTCACCCTGCTGGAGAGCTCTAGCCTTTCCTTCCATTGATTGATTACCGATGTCCTGGAGCCGGAGACCAGGGCCTTCTCTGCGTTTACGACCACGACCTTCTTCCCCGAGAGTATCAGCTTCGCGACCTTCGACGAGAGCCTTCCGGCAATCTGGTTGGAGGCGTCGATGTAGACCGTGGCCTCATCTGACAAGCTTGACACCACTCCCCTTTGGAAACTGCTTCAGGAACTGCTCGACCGAGAGTGCCGAGCCACCCGAGGCAACAATCTTCGACCGTGCCCCGGTGGAGAATGCGAAGGCGCCCACGACAAGTTTCTTCTCGATGGACCCCGTGCCGAGCACTTTGCCAGGGACGAAGACCGGCTGGCCCTCCTCCGCGAGCCTGGCTATTCTTCCCAGGTTGACTTCTACTCTGTTCCTGGCAGGGTTCGAAAGGAATACTGAAGCGTCCTGCCAGATGGGAGCCTTGCCCTTCTTTCCCGCCTTTTCAAGCATCACAGACGTCTTCCTCAGCGCAGGGTTGGAAGCCTTCATTGCGCACCCTCCACTGCAACCTGAATCTCCTTCAGCTTCTTCTCCAGGAGCTCTATCGCCTTCAGGACGATCTGCCTTGCCGGCAGACCACCGGCTGACTCGACCATGAGATTGAACACCCCCTCCTTCTTTCCGTCTGTTAGGACCGCGACAGTGCACGGCTGCCACTTTGCGTGCTCCTTCCCCCGGCCTAGTCGCGCGTATGCCTCGAGCTTTACTGACTGGCCCGGAGCCAGCTTCACGAGCGGTATCGTCTCGCTGACCGGCCTCACGTCCCTGTCCTCGGAAACTAGGTCTCCTGACATTACGGTGGAAACCTTCTCCTTCCCCTTTGCGTCGAGCACGAAAAGGACCCTGCACTTGTGACACCCGAGGGGGTTCCCGCAGTCGCACTCTTCGGGGAGGTTGTACCTCTCGAGGTCAGTCCTGATGGGGACCATCCCGAGCCGGTGTGCAAGGATTTCGTCGTAGAGGACCGATGAGTTTTCGAGTATGACGACATCGTCGATTGCCATCGAAGGTACTTCCGCGATGCAAAATCTCCTCACCGCGTTGGCATAGGACCTGTCAATGCCTTCGAGCTGAAGGCTAACCGATCCTCCAGTGTCCTCCAGGACCTCAACCTCAACCAATGACAACACCCGCTAGCTCGCGATTGAAACGCATGAAACCTCAGTTTCGGCGGGCGGGACTGAGTTCGGGTTAAAAAGGTTTGGAGGGGAAGAAATTCTTCTCTCGGGCAGTTTTAGTCCATGAAGGCGTTCAAACCTTATAACCGAAGGGGGATGGGCAGGTCCGGAACATGTCGGAAGCCGGAGAGTTCAGGCACCTGGTTAGAATCTCTGGAAGGGACCTCGACGGGGGGAAGAAGCTCATAGCCGCCCTTTCGGACCTCAGGGGGGTAGGGTACAACTTCGCACAGGTCATAGCCAGCAGGTTGAGCTTGGACCCGAGGACGAGGCTCGGAACGCTCTCCGAGGAGCAGGTGAAGGAGATAGAAGCTGCGATCCAGAGCACATCGAAGTCCGCCCTTCCAAGTTGGTACTACAATAGAAGGAATGACCCCGAGACAGGAGAAGCGAGGCAGCTCCTGGGATCAGACCTGGATTTCATCCAGAAGAACGACATTGAGGAGGAGAAGAACATACAGAGCTGGAAAGGGATCAGGCACGGACTGGGACTGAAGGTAAGAGGGCAGCGCACGCGCACCACTGGCAGGAAAGGACGAACTGTGGGCGTAAGGAAGGCTACACTGGTAGCTGCGGCAAAGGAAGCGGCAAAGAAGGAAGAGAAGTAAGACCTTGGGAGACCCGAAGAAGGCTCGGAAACAGTACAGCAGGCCGAGGAGCCCTTGGAGGGCAGACCAGCTCGCGCAGGAGCTCTACCTGTTGGGTACCTTTGGGTTGAGAAATAAGCGGGAGCTCTGGAAGACTCAGACCCAGCTGAGCAGCGTCAGGAAACAGGCGAGGACCCTGCTTGCGGCGACCCAGGCAGTAAGGCTCAGAGAGGAGAAGAAGCTCCTGGACAGCCTGCACCGGAAAGGGTTGGTGGGAGAAGGCGCGACCCTGGATGACATACTGAGTCTTACCGTGGAAGATATGCTCGGCAGAAGGCTCCAGACGATGGTCTTCAAGAAAGGAATGGCTCTCTCCCCGCTGCACGCGAGGCAGCTCATCGTCCACGGGCACGTCGAAGTTGGAAGCAGGATCATCACCGTGCCTGGGTATGAAGTGGGGGGGTTAGAGGAAGGGAACGTGAGGCTCGTCGGAGGGGTCACGTTGGCAGGGCCAGCGGCCGGGGAGGCTCCAGCAGAAGGGCAGAAAGAGATGCCACCGGTGGAGCAGGCCACGGGAGGCTCTTGAGATAGATGGCCGCCGAGGAGGAGGTTCTGGCAGACAAGTGGGGAGTGGCCCACATCTACTCGTCCTACAACAACACAATCGTACACATCACCGACCTTACGGGGGCAGAAACCATTTCGTTCTCCAGCGGCGGCAGGCATGTCAAGGCAGACAGGTTCGAGTCGTCTCCCTACGCTGCGATGCGGAGCGCCTCGGCAGCATCTGATGTTGCTAAGGGAAAAGGGATCACAGCGATCCACATCAAGGTCAGGGCAGTGGGCGGGACAGGACCAAGGACCCCGGGTCCGGGCGCCCAGGCAGCTATCCGTGCCATTGCCAGAGCAGGTTTCAAGATAGGGAGGATAGAGGATGCGACGCCAATCCCTCACGACACGACAAGGAAGAAGGGCGGCCGCCGGGGCAGAAGAGCCTAGGCCCTAGAGCTGCTTCAGTAGGTCGACCGAATCCACCTTGCCGTCGCCGTCCCTGTCTACTCCTCGGAGAAGGGCTGCGTAGTCTCCAGACCTGTACTTCTGGAAGAGGACATCGGCGAAGTTGCACACTCCTATGATGGCAGCCTTGGTCCCCGCGCCAGTCAGCCCAGCCACAATGATGCAGGTCTTGGAAGCGTCCCATGGGTTCCTCACCTTCTCCACTATGCAGTCGAGCTCCGATGCGAAGGACATCCGCTCTTCGTCGACTATGGTTGCCCAGAAACCCCCCTGACTGAAGCGGATCCTAAGATGGGGGTTGAGCTCTTCTGCAACCACGTTCGTCCTAGGGCCTCCGACGACCAGCAAATTCGATGCCAGGAGCTTCTCAGCCCTGATGTCGACGTCAAGCTTGACCGGGAATCTCGTCGGCAGCGTCACATACTGGCCGAGGGCGAAGCCGAGCTGCACTGCGTAGTGCCCGTCCCTTGCCTGAGTTCTGGCCTCGCCGTGCTCCACCGGAGAGCCTACTACGACCCAGCCATCGAACTCCCCACCCGTGAGGAACTCTTTGAAGAAGCGTCCGAGCGCCTTGGAGCGGGCCGAGGACTGAAGTGACGGCATTGGCTCCCCCTTGACAGGGAACTCGACTGCGTAGCCGTCAGAAGCCAGAGCGAAGAGATTCGCCTCACCGCCCCGTATGTGCTCGCGGCTCACCCGGGCTATCAGGCCCGCTTTTTCGAGTCTCCCGATGTGGTAGTAGACCGTTTGATGGTGGGTGTCTAGGGCCCTAGCCATCTCGGCGGGGTACTTCGGCCCGGAGGCGAGGAGGGCCAGGATGCTCTGCCCCACCCTCCCAGAGGCAGGTCTGAAGCCGTCGGGCTTGTCAGAGACTAGGACGCGCTTTGCGATTCCCGTGCCAGACCTCGGGTCGAACAGGATCTTTTCCTTAGGCATGAGGCTGGACGTCTAAGGACTACTACTAAACAATTTTGCATGGTGAACCGCGAGGGTTCCCAGGGTCAAGGGGGAGAGTGCAAAGGTGGTTTGGCAGGGTACGGTCTAATGTTTTATGGGGTTTAAAATGGGACAAGAGATTCACAGGGCCAAATGTGCGGCATCATCGGGTGCGTCGCCGAGGAGCCGGTCGCAGGCATCCTGCTTGAGGGGCTGCGACGCGTCGAATACAGGGGCTACGACTCGGCCGGGATGGCGACGATATCCGACGGCGTCCTAGGGGTGAACAAAGGCGCCGGAAGGGTCAGCGAGATCGAACAGAAGTACTCCTTGTCGCTGATGAAGGGAAACACAGGGATGGCTCATACGAGGTGGGCCACTCACGGCGGGGTTACAGACCAGAATGCCCACCCGCACACATCGTGCGGAGAGCAGGTGGCGGTAATCCACAATGGGATCATCGAAAATTACGTCCCGCTGAAGAAGGCGCTCAGAGGAAGGGGGCACAGGTTCAGGAGCGAGACGGACACCGAGGTGATAGCGCACCTTGTGGAAGAGGAGTACAAGCGGACCGGGGACCCGCTCAGGGCGACGGTGGCTGCCACGAAGAAGCTCAAGGGACAGTACGCCATCGCGCTGATGTTTCAGGACAGGCCTGAGGTGATCACGGGCGCAAGGAAAGATGCACCGCTGATCGTGGGCGTCGGGGACGGCAAGATGTTCCTGGCCAGCGATGTTCTGGCCTTCATCGGTCACACCGACAGGACGATCTTCCTCGACAACCTGGAGGCCGTCGAAATAAAGAGGGACAGGGTGCGGATAGTCGGGCCGAAAGGGAAGGAGGTGAAGAGGAAGCCGACCCAGGTTGCCTGGGAGCTGTCAGACCTCTCCAAGAGCGACTTCGAGCACTACACCCTGAAGGAGATCAAGGAGCAACCCCAGACCGTCGTGACAGCATCGCTCCAGCCGCCTGGCGAGCTGGAGAAGTTCGCGGGGGCGATCAGGAAAGCGAAGGCGGTTTACATCACGGCCTCGGGAACCTCTTTCCACGCCGGCCTTCTCATGAAGTTCAGGCTGAACAAAGAGGCGAAGATCAGGGTGGACGCGGTGTTTGCGGGGGAGCTGAAGGAACACGCGGGATTCCTGGGGAAGGGCTCCGTGGTGATAGCCCTCTCGCAAAGCGGAGAGACCGCTGATGTGATGGAGGCCGTGAAGGAGGCGAAGCGACACGGTGCCAGGGTGTACTCCATCGTCAACGCTGCAGGCTCGTCCCTTGCCCGCGAGAGCGACGGGACGTTGCTCCTGAATTGCGGCCCCGAGGTAGGGGTGGCGGCGACCAAGAGCTTCACCGCCCAGGTCGTGCTCGCGAACATGGTCGTCGATGCGGTCCTGGGTAAGAGGCGCTCGAACGGGTTCAAGGAGCTCGCCGAAGCGGTCAAGGAGACGCTGAAGTGCGAAGAGCAGGTCCGCGACCTCGTGGACATCTATAGAGCCAGGCCCGACTTCTACTTCGTTGCTCGGGGCTACGAGAGCCCTGTAGCCATGGAAGGGGCTCTGAAGCTGAAGGAGCTCTCCTACATCCACGCGGAGGGGATGCCCGCCAGCGAACTGAAGCACGGCACCCTCGCCCTCATCGAGAAGGGGACGCCCGTCGTCGTACTGAATCCTAGTGGGGACAATCACGCAGACTCGCTCTCGAGCGCGGAGGAGCTGAGGGCGCGAGGAGCGGACGTCATAGGCATCTCGGACGTCAAAGACGCCGTCTATCGCCACTTCATCCAGGTCCCCAAGGTTCAGCCCAAGTTCACCCCGGTGGTCGAAGCGATACCTCTCCAGCTCCTCGCGTATCACATGTCGGTGGCTCGGCGGAATAACCCGGACTACCCGAGGAACCTCGCGAAATCTGTGACAGTGAAGTAGGCAATTTTGGGCGAGCGGCTCAGAAGATAATTAAGTGAATCATGTGGACGCCTCCGCGTGGTATCAAAGAAGGACGTACTTTCCAAACCAGTAGAGACCATCGAGGTCGGCAAGAAGAGCATCTCGGCCTTGTTGAACGAGATGGCCCAGACGGGATTCCAAGGGAAGAAGTTGGGAGAGGTGGCCAGCATATGGGCGGAGATGGCCAAGCAGAAGGACCTCACGGTGTTCCTAGGGCTTACGGGTTCCCTGAGCACGACGGGGCAGTGGAAAATCATCCGCTGGCTCGTCGAGAACAGGTATGTGGACGTGGTTGTGAGCACTGGGGCAAACATCTCTGAGGACATCCTCGAGGCCCTCGGATACCATTACTATCAGGGGACTTGGCTGGCCGACGACGAAGCGCTGCTGAGGATGAAGGTGGATAGGTTCTACGACGTCTACGCCGATGAAATGCAATACCGGAAACTTGAGAACACCATCTACCGGTTCGCTGCTACACTCGATGACTCCAAGGTGTACTCGACGAGGGAGTTCCTGCATGGGTTCGGGGAGTTTCTTTCGAAGAAGAGAATCAACAGCATCGTAGCCGCCGCCTACAAGGCGAAGGTGCCAATCTACTCCCCGGGGCTGATAGATAGCGGCTACGGGGTCGCCCTGAGCCTCCTGAAGAGGGAGAAGGGGAAGCTGATCAGGCTAGACCAGACAAAGGACATGGAGGAACTGGCGCAGATCGCCGAGAGGACGAAGCGGACGGGGGTAGTGTACCTCGGCGGCGGAGTTCCAAAGGACACCATCCAGCTCTCGACGATAATCAAATCCTTGGCGAAGGGAGGAGAGGAGGAGACCCCCCATGAGTACGCAATCCAGATCACGGCTGACAGCCCGCAGTGGGGGGGCCTGTCCGGGTGCACCCTGGAGGAGGCGATCAGCTGGGGAAAGATCTCGTCGCAGGCGAAGAAAGCCACCCTCTACTCTGACATTACCCTCGCCCTGCCTCTCGTCGCGCACGCGCTGAACGAGAGGGCGGACAAGAGGAGCTATCCGCCTGACCTCAGTTGGGTGTTTAGGAACTAGCTCCCAGAAGACGACCCACGACCGAAGGGCATTCCTCTGCCAGGGCGACGGCCTCACCCAGGTACGGGCCGACCTTCGGGGAGAAGTGCCCTTCCTCAATCGCCTTCTTCACCTTCTCGTAGCCGTGTGCTTCGCCCTTCAGCCTAAGAGACACCTGCTCCCTCTCGGCAAAGATTTCTGGGTGCCTGCGGAGATCTCTGCTCATCTCCTCGGCGTCGACCCTCATGGACAGAAGCGACGCATGAAGCCTTTG
>Ga0335079_10001575_pt1 | contig 26085 bp, 20 predicted proteins | sample Lox_Sample_33_FD_206719 | JGI IMG/M metagenome (GOLD analysis project Ga0335079, IMG submission 206719) | Soil microbial communities from Loxahatchee National Wildlife Refuge, Florida, United States - Lox_Sample_3.3 | ecosystem: Environmental > Terrestrial > Soil > Wetlands | place: USA...
GGCCGGGGTTGGAACTGCGGATTCGGCTGTTCGGGCCCGGCGGTCAGGCGTGCGGCGTTGGTCAGCTTGATCACGAGAAACTGGCCGATGTCGTAGCGCGGTGAAGGGAGAGCAGGATCACCGTAGTAGACAGTGTAATTTCCGGAAGAGGACTGGAAACACATGTTGCGTTCGTACATTTCGAGGCGAACGGAAGTGGGGACGAGCGGGGTATTGTCACCGTTGTCGATGGAGAGGGTCCAGCGCGACGGCTGATCGAACGCGGTTTGGACGGACTCGACCTGGAGATATTCCTGATCGATGCGGTGATTGTCCTGGTTGGTGTGCACGCGCAGCAGGTTTCCGGATGCTATGTAATTCTGCGGTGGCGGCGCGGATTCATCCAACGGATGAGGTGGAATCTCGGTCGCACTGATGGTGACGTCGCGACTGAAATTGGTGGGCTGGGCAGGGGCAGAAAACGACACGCGCTCGACGGGAACGTGCGCAGGAATCGTGAATTCGATGATGGTGGCGCGGCCTTTGCGCGCAGTTTGCGAGGTTTCCGCCACGGTGGAATAGGTTGGATGCGACTCGGAAGCCTGTGAGATTGTGAGCGCAGTGATGTTTTCGGGTTGGAGCGGCCCGGCAATACTGAAATGAAGGAACCGGTAGTCGGATGCTGGCAGATGCAGGATGGTGCTGCGGCCGAGGCGCTGGCGCGTGAGATCGAAAATGGTGTAGGTTCCGATTTTTGTGGCAGGGCCGCCCTGCTGCTGGCTCCCGCTGACCAACACGTTTGCGATGAAGTCGTGAGCGGTCACACTGAGCAACAGTTCGCTATAGGTGCGATTCGGCATGGCCGCATCAAAGACGACTGCGCCGTTACGGCTTCCGAGATTCAATACAGAGAGGATCTGGTCCACGGACGGCGGGGTGGAACCGGAGGTCTGGATAAGATACGGCGTCTCTTCGCCATCGCGATAGAGCCGCAGGTCAGACAAACCCAGTGACGAATGCTCGAAGATTACGGGATCGAGCACGATGCATGCCTGGGTCGGTTGAGCCGGCACGCTCTGGAGCGGGCGCTGGTATCGGAAGTAGCGTATCTCGGGCGAAGCGGCTGTGACGAGTAGAACCAGGACGGGGAGGATTTTCACGATACCGGACCTCCGCGGGAGCGAAGGTTGAGCCAGTCGCGCTGATAGACGAAGGAGACGGCGAGAAGCAGCGCGCCCAGGCCGAGGAAGCTGAGGATCCGGAAGCCCTGGCTGAGTTCGCTTGTGTCGACCAGGAAGACCTTGCCGATGGAGACAGCAAGAATCACAAGGGCCTGCCAGCGCAGAAATGCCGAGCGGCGCCAGAATCCGATTGCGAGTAGAAGGGCGCCGAAAATCATGAAAAATGCCGAATAGGTGAATTGAGCGTACATGGCATAGGGCCGATAAGTCAGAGCTTCGCCATGCCACAGTCGCGACCACCAGAAGCTGTGAATCTCCCACCCTATGGAGTAAAGGATAAGGACGTTGATGATCAGAACGGCAGTCGCGGCAAGCGAGGCCCAAGTGGGAACCATTTCGGAGTCTTCATTGCGTGAGCCGTAAGCGAGCCATGCAACGAACGCGAATACAGCGATAGCTACGCAGTTGGTACCGAAGCGCTCATTGAAGATGGGCACGGTGGACGCGTTGGGGTTGATGGAGATAACTGCCAGTAAACCGAGACCGAGGCAGAGCAGTGAGAGTACGCGCAACAGTTGCGAGTGATTGCGCCTGGCCGTCCAGAGCAGCGCTGCGCCTTCAACGAGCCAGCCGACGGTGAGCCACCGTCCGTGGGCTTTCAGGGGTAGGGCAATGGTGAGAAAGACGACGGCGGTGGAAAGGTGCAGCGAGTGGAGAACGAGCCGGTCTTCGTTGAGCGGCCCGGCGGCCGGGAGGCGCAGCAGAACAAGGTAGAACGCGGCGAACAGGACGGCGAGCCATGGCGCGGCCCACTCAGCAGTTTTGTAATCGAGGAGCTCATAGAAGGCGACAAATCCGAGGGCCGCATTGCAAACGGGGAGGATGATGACGGCGAAGTTGTCCCAGCCGGAGAGCGCGCCCGAATCTAGAAATTTGGGGCGAACGAGTCGCGGCGCAAAGGCGAAGATGAGGAAGAAGCAGATCAGGAAGAAGGCCGTCCGTCCTGCTTGCAGTTTCGTGTAGAACTCTGACCACCAGCCGAGAACAAACAGCACGGTGCCGAGGAAGGCTCCGAAAAGAAGACGCGACCAGGGACGCAGCGTGACCAGAATCAGGACAGCGATGTCGAGCATCAACAGGTACGAGAAGAGCGCGACCTCGTGGTTTTCTCCCGTGGAGACAAGGAGCGGCGTGCTGAGGCCGCCAACGATGGCGTAGAGCGCCAGGAGTTCGGCATCTTCTGTCCAGGCCAGATAGCCATTGAACGCGGTGACCACAATCATCGCGACAAACGCCAACGACGATGGGATCAAGTGGTACATCGAGAAGGCCGCCCAGATCGACAGGTATAGAACGCCGGTTCCTACTGCCTTGAGGGAATAGGAGAAGGCGACGTAGTTTTTCGCCCGAAAACGTTCAGACCAACCGATGAGGCCGGCGCCGGCCACGAGCCCAATGACGACGCGGCCTAGCGGACCGATCCACTCGTTGTCGATCGCGAATTTGAGGAACCATGCCATGCCCATGAGAACGGCGAGGATGCCGATGCGATTGAACCACTGGGAGCCGACGCGGCTCTCGAGGGAGCGTGCGTCGCGTGGCGCTTGCGGTTGTGCGAAAGAGAATTGTGGGGGTGCAGCAGATTGCGTTGGGTATAGAGGAGTTGGAGGCGCCGCAGGTGCAACGGATGGGCGATATACCTGGTCAGGCGCACCGGCCTGAAGCGGGACGGATGCTGCTGCGTGAGGCGATGCTTGGGATTCCTGCCGCAGCGCTATACCACGCGCTTTCAACGCATCTTCCAGGATTTGCACACGAGAACGCAGCTCACGAAGCTGCTCGTCAAGACTTGCGGGGTTTTCCGGGTCCATTGCCATACAACTGTACAGCAGGTTTGCCGGGTTTTCTAGCGATGTCAGGCAGACCGCAGAATCAAGAAAGAGCGATATCGGGAATCGAGCGTAACCGGCGTGTTCGCGCTCCTGGAGTGATAAATTGATCCGGTTCGGCGGATGTTGTCTGCAGGACGGCAACGGTCCCAAAGCGGCGTTCGCGGTGGCGGAATTCGTTGACGGCGGACTCAAGATCGTTGCCATCGAACTCGGGCCACATGCGATCGGAGAAGTGGAGTTCCGCGTACGCAGACTCCCAAAGCAGGTAGTCTGACAAGCGCTTCTCGCCTCCGCTGCGAATCAGCAGGTCGACCTCGCCGCAGTCCGCAGTCAGGGTTTGCGTAATGATGGCGCGCATGCGATCCGTTGAAATAGGTTCAGTGAGGGAGGAAAGAGAAGCAGCCGCGACCTCGGCAATCGCTGAGCGCGAGGAGTAGTCGATGGCGATACGCAGATGCAGCGTGCGACCGCCGGAGGTTGTCGATTCAGCATGTCGGATCTCGCGCAGGAGAGGCTGCGGAATCCGGTCGCGGCGGCCGATCACCTCGAGACGAACGCCGTTCTTGCAAAGTCGTTCGCACTCCAGCCGAAGAAATGCACGAATGATCCAGAAGATGCTTTGCACCTCCTGGGCCGGACGCGCCCAGTTGTCTGACGAGAATGCATAGATCGTAAGAGCGTGAATCCCAACTTTCGGCGCGTGTTCCACAACGCGGCGGACTGCGGCAACTCCGGCGCGGTGACCGGCAACTCGGGGAAGGCCCTGGCGCGTGGCCCAGCGGCCGTTGCCGTCCATGATGATGCCGACGTGAAGGCTGGAGTGTGGTCTGTTCTGTGCCATAGAAGTCATTTCGCCTTGACCTTGGTGGATATTGCATCACCGGCTACGAGTTGGTTGTTGATGTCTGCGGCAGTGATCCGTACCAGTCGATCGAACGTGTCAGATACATCGCTGCGGTCACAGCCAGGAAACTTGCAATCGCTCCTACGAGCAACGCATTGTCTTCGAGGCGGAGGAGCATGTAAATCAGCGCATAGAGCAGAGTGAAGACGACGAGTGCACGTAGTGCGAGCGCGAGGCTTGTAAAGATCCAACCGGTGTTCACCGAAAGCAACGTCACGGTTGCGGTTCCGGCGATCAGAAATCCATAGTCGAATCCGATACGTTCCGCGAGGGAAAGCAGGAGCAGGTAAAAGATGATCTGGGCAACGCCAACGAGCACGTACTGAGCGGGGTGCACCCGCTTGCCAGTTGTCACCTCGAAAACGAAATAGGTCAGGAACAGAAGGCCGAGGAAGAGGAGGACGTACTTCAGTGAGCGGTTGACCGACTGATACGGGTCGGCCACTTCGACAAAGGATGCGCCTAGAGCCGTGGCATCGAGTGCGCGGATCGAATCGACGCCACCTTCGGCACGAACGCCACGAGCGATGAACGGCACTGTCCATTCGGCCCTGAAACCTGACGGTGTAACGGTTCTGTTCGCAGGGAGGAATCCGCCGTCAAAACTGGGATTGGGCCAGTCGCCTTGCATATTCAGTTGTGTAGTTTTGCCATAAGCCAGCAAGGCAATCCGCTGCGCGCCGCAGAATCGCATTTGCGCACTGACATCAAGTTTCGAACCTGTCGCGAGTTGTCCTGCGGTAGTTCCGAAAAGCTTGAGCCTGAGCTGCTGATTCGACTCAGAACCGATCGTCAGGTTTTCGGCAATTTGCGAGGGCATCAGCGTGAAGCTCTTTCCGCCGAGTGTGACCACGCCATCGGCGAGAGCTCCACGTGCGTCCGTCACCCCCACGATGAATTCGGCGCGGCTCCAGTCGAGCACCGCGCCTTCAGGAGCGTCCGCCGGCACGCTGGCAAGGTCGAAGGCCGCGTCAAGCTTCAGATCTGCCTGGAACACCGGCACACGAAACAGGGACCGGCGACGTTCTTCCGTTGCGATCTTGACGGTTGCCGTTGCCTCTGCCGGAAACACGAAGTAGGTTCCGTGCCTCGGGGACTCTTGCGGACTGTGCGCGGAAATACTGTAGGGAACAGCAAGCGTGGGTCCGAGAAATGTCTGTTGGCCTCCCACGTGGGAACTGATCTCTTTCACAACGTCGCCGGCACGGTGAGTGCGATCGTTCACCAGGGCCTCAACGAACAGTGCGGGGATGGTCATCGCCAGCGCAAGCGCGCAGACAATGAGCAACTTCACTCCCATCGAACGTGATTTGATTTTCGCCGGAAATTCAGAACGGAACATCTGCGCGTCACTCACCAGTTCCTCCACCAAAATCTAGCTTTGCGTTGCAAAGTATGCAGGCAAATTTTTTATGCCCCCGAGGGCGTCAGGCCATCGAGCAAATTGGATACTCCGGACTCTGACTGACTTGCACCTGCGTCGCGCACTACCTGCTCCAGCGTTTCCAGATACTCGAGGTAACGCTTACGGCCAGATGCTGTGATCCGGCAGATCGTCAGAGGGCGATTCCGGTCATAGCTGCGGATGATCTCAACCATCTCCGCTTCTTCGAGGACGCTGAGATGCCGGCTGAGGTTTCCATCGGTCAGCGAGCAGAGCTGCTTCAGATCGTTAAAGCTCACGCCCTTTGGATTGGTAATCAGAGAGGTGAGCACGCTGAGGCGAGCGCGCTCATGAATGACGCGATCGAGACCTTCATAGGCGTACCGGCCTTCTGAATTGGGTGTTTTAGATTTCATCGTGACTTTCTTTCGAGCCCCAGAGAAGAACACCGGCTACGATCAGTTGGCCGATGCCGTAGGCGATGCCCATAGTCCAGGGGGCAAGGGCTCGCGCATCGCCGATCGCAAGACACGCGAGACCGGTAACCAGATACCATCCTGCGGCGGCGGTCATCGGGCGCGGAAGAAACCGGCACGATGCAAATACGCCTAGGCTGAAGGTGATCTGCCACATGGCAGGCAGCATCCATACACAGCTGGGCACGAAGCGGATGAGAACGACAGCGATGAGGGCTCCGGCTCCGACGGAGGGCAGGAACTGCTCCATCGCCATAAAGATCATCTCGTCGGCTAGCCCCGAATGGATGCGGCGGGCTCGCGTCAATGTCTGCATTCCGATGAGCGCAGCCGATACGATCGCGGTTGTGACCCAGATGCGCAGGTAGGGACCGATGTGATTCGCAGGATCCGGAACGAGGAAGTTCTGGGCTACGGCAGCGATCATGGCAAAGATGCCCGTGGCGGCCAGCGTAGCGGCACCGTAACCACGGAATTCGGTGGTTCGCGCAACCTGCCGCCGGATGCTGGTGATATCGCCGAGCGCCTTATCGAGGGGGTGGACCGGGAAGCTCATCGGAACTCACTTTACAGTGCAAAGTATCTCAGTACCAGGTAGCTGTCAAGTTACGAAGCATATTCCAGAGCCGGAAAGGTAAACATCATCTGTACTAAGTCCTTACAGTTGTGCGAGTTGCAATCGTAATTGGGAGGATCGGAGAATCGAGCGGGAACAAGGCCGGTGCGTTATGATTTGCCCGTGAAAAAACAATTAGTTCTGCTTGCATTTGCTTTTCTTTTTGCCGCAATCTCAGTCGACCAAACCAAGGCGCAGCATGGTACGGGCGCTGCGAAAACCAGACAATCTGCAAACAGCCCCGCCCCACTGAATGGATATGAGCCGATGTGGTGGAAGGAAGCCGTCGTCTACCAGGTTTATCCGCGCAGTTTTCAGGACTCTAACGGGGATGGCATCGGCGACCTGAACGGGATCACCGAGCATCTCGATTACCTGAAGAAGTTGGGCGTGAATGTCATCTGGCTTTCGCCCCACTACGACTCACCCAATGCTGATAACGGCTATGACATCCGCGACTACCGCAAGGTGATGAAAGAATTCGGCACCATGGCCGACTTCGATCGCATGCTTGCAGCGATCAAGGCGCGTCATATGCGGCTCATCATTGACCTGGTCGTGAATCACACATCAGACGAACATGCGTGGTTCGTACAGTCGCGGTCATCTCGAGACAATCCATACCGTGATTACTACTTCTGGCGCGATGGCAAACCGAATCCCGCCGATCCGGCGCATCTGTTGCCTCCCAACAATTATCCGAGTTATTTTTCGGGCTCTGCCTGGAAGCTGGACGAACCAACGAAGCAGTATTACCTGCATCTCTTCGCAGTGAAGCAGCCGGACTTGAACTGGGACAATCCGAAAGTTCGCGAGGATGTGTTCTCCCTCATGAAGTTCTGGCTCGACAAGGGCGTCGATGGCTTCCGCATGGACGTGATCCCGCTGATCTCGAAGCAGCCGGGATTGCCTGATCTCACACCCGAGCAACTGAAGGATCCTTCGCGCATATGGGCCAATGGTCCGCATCGCGATGAGTACCTGCTGCAGATGAATCGCGAGGTGCTGTCGAAGTACGACGTGATGACGGTGGGTGAAGCGATCGGCATTACGCTTGAAGAGGAGCCAAAGCTCATCGACAGCTCGCGCCACGAGCTGAATCTGGTGTTCAACTTCGACGCGGTGCGCATCAATCGCGGGGATTTCTATTCGGAGAAGCCGTGGACACTTCCGGATCTGAAGGCGATCTATGACCATCATGCCGAAGTGCTGGGCAAGACAAGCTGGGACACGGTGTTTCTCTCCAACCACGATAATCCGCGGCTGGTTTCGAATTTCGGCGATACCTCAACGCCGGAGCTGCGTGTACGCTCTGCGAAGCTGCTTGAGACGATGCTCATGACGTTGCGCGGGACGCCCTTCGTCTACCAGGGAGACGAGCTGGGAATGACCAATTTCCCGTTCAAGCAACTCGACCAGTTCGACGACATCGAGGTGAAGAATGCCTACAAGGAAAAGGTGCTTGGCAGCAAAATGACCGAGGCGGAGTTCATTGCGGAGTCGCAGCGATTTGGACGCGATAACTCGCGCACTCCCATGCAGTGGACCGATGCGCCCAACGCGGGATTCACGACGGCAACGGCCAGACCGTGGCTTGCCGTGAATCCAAATTATCCCGAGATCAACGCCGCGAAGGAGCAGGCTGATCCCGCATCGGTCCTTCGATATACAGAGGACCTCATTGCCTTGCATCACGCGCATCTCGCTTTCGTCTATGGCGACTACAAGGACCTCGATCCGGACAATCCGCAGGTGTTCGCCTTCACTCGAACCCTGGCCGTTCCAGGCAGATCTGACCAGCGTTTCATGGTGGTGCTGAACTTTGGCGAAAAGCCGGTAGATTACGCGCTGCCGAAAGGGATCGTTGCCGGAAAACTAGTGCTGGCGAACGTTCTCGGCACCCCGCAGACAGGAGGTACTACTCTCAAATTAGCTGCGTGGGATGCTCGCATCTACACGTTCTGACCTGCGCGGCAGGCTGGGCTCCGGATTGCGCCGGCCTGCCGATCCAAATACGGTTCCGAACCAGTCCGATTGTCTGAATTGGTCTTTTGGGCCGAAGACAACATGCCCAGAACGTGTGCGATACTCGAAAAAGCATGTACAAGCGGATTGTTCTCAAGCTTTCAGGAGAGGCACTGGCAGGGCCGAACAAGTTTGGCCTGGACTCCATTAAAGTCGCCGCAATTACAGATGAGATTACCGAGGTGCATAAACTCGGCGTTGAAATCGGGATTGTTGTTGGCGGCGGCAATTTTTTTCGCGGAGTAGCCCAGCAGGCGAAAGAGATGGATCGCGTCTCCGCGGACAACATGGGCATGTTGTCGACCGTCATCAACGCCATTGCCCTGCAGGACTCGCTGGAGCAGCGCGGCGTGCAATGCCGCGTCATGACCGCCGTTTTCATGAACCAGGTGGCAGAACCGTACATCCGCCGCCGGGCTGTTCGGCATCTTGAAAAGGGGCGCGTAGTCATTTTCGCGGCGGGCATCGGCAATCCGTTCTTTTCTACCGACACCGCTGCGAGCCTTCGTGCCATGGAGATCAAGGCTGACGTTCTGTTGAAAGGCACCAAGGTGGAGGGCGTCTACAGCGCGGATCCCGTACTCGTGAAGGACGCCGTAAAGTACGACGAAATCACTTACATGGAGATCCTGCGGCAGGGCCTGAAGGTGATGGACCTCACGGCCGTGAGTCTCTGCAAAGACAACAACCTGCCCATGATCATCTTCAACATGAACCAGCCCGGAAACATCCGCAGGGTGGTGCTGGGTGAGAAGGTTGGGTCGTTGGTGACTGCTTAACCAGTCAGGTTCCTGGTTGCTTTGGCCTGAGGCTGCTTGATTTATGGGAGTTTCGATTTGGCCGGCAACTGCGTCGCGCGGGAGCACGAAGACGTCTAAACAGCAAGTGGAAATGAAGAAGCCAGCGCGGCTCGACGCCCTGACAGGCTTGCGCTGTTTCGCGGCCATTAATATTGTCCTTTTTCATTTCTCAAATCCCCAATGGTTCGGCCCACTGGCTCCGGTTGTGAACGCCGGATATGCCTCGGTGAGCTTCTTCATTTTGCTTTCCGGGTTCGTCCTGGGATACAACTACAACGCCCGCGCGCGCGCTGGCGAACTGGAGACAAAACGCTTCTATGAGGCGCGCTTTACCCGCCTCTACCCGATTTATCTGCTTAGCCTGATCCTCGCTTTCAAGATCATCCCCATTGAATGGAGTTCCCACACACCCGGCATGTTCTGGACGGGTATGGTTCTGTCGCCGCTTTTGCTGCAGGGATGGATCCCGGAGATCGCAACATTTTTGAATACCCCGGCCTGGACCATGTCCGCGGAGTCGTTCTACTACGTGCTCTTTCCCTGGATGGCGCGATGGAAGAAGCCGGAGCGTGTGGGACCGCACCTGGCAAAAATGGGCCTGGTCTGGATGCTCGGCCTCGTGCCTGGAACGCTCTACGTTATCTTCAATCCCGATGGGCTCGCGCATGTCGATCGCTTCAGCTACGGAAAGTGGCTCCAGGCGCTCAAGTACACGCCAATGCCGCACCTCGCAAGTTTCGTATTCGGCGTCCTGCTGGCTGAATTAGATGAAATCGTGCCCAGGATGGGAAAGCGCCGGCTGGTTGTGGGTTTGTTCGGATTCGTTGCCACGTTTGTGGTCCTGACGCAGGCACATCGATTGCCCTACGCGCTGCTGCACGATGGTTTTTTCATGCCACTTTTTGGTTGCATGATTCTGGGATTGGCGGGCATCAATCCGTTGTCGAGGTTCTTCGGCCTGCCGCCGCTGGTTTTTGTCGGTGAGGCTAGCTATTGCCTCTATTTGCTTCATTTCAACCTCTGGAACATGATTCATGATTCCCATTTGCTGGATCACCTTGGCGTAGCCCGATTCGATCCTTGGGTCAGTTATGTTTTGCTCATCGGCCTGGCACTTCTGGCGCTCCATTTCGTGGAGAAGCCCGCACAGAGAATCCTCCGGGGCTGGATGCACGTGTGGAGATGACGAAAATAGAGGGACCAGGGAATTGGGAACATGAGCAAGGAATATAGAAATGGGGAGTAGGAGACCAATTCCTACTCCCCATCCGGCTTCCTGGTACTACTGCTTGCTTCCCTCTTCTGTGAACGCCATGAAGCTGTGAGGCTGAATTGTGAAGTGGAACTCACGGCGGGCGGTTCGATGCGGCCCACGGCCCGTGTAGCTTGTCTCGCCTTCAACCTGTTCATGGGTGATGAGATTGCGCAGACGAGGTAGGTTTTTGTCGGTAGAGACTTTGATCTCGGCAGGCACGTCGAGGAACGACTCCACCACGAAGCTGCCATTGTCATAGGCGAAAAGACTAACCTTGCTCGGCGCATCAATCAGGAACGGAAACCCAAAGAGAAGGTAACGTCGGATCGCGGTGAGCACCGGTTGCGGCAGAGTGTAGAGATCGTTGGCGTTTTCCGGAATCGTGAGAACGTACAGAATCCCCTTCGAATAGCGATCCATCAGCAGCATCGGCGCGCCGCGTCCGTTTGCGGTGCCGCGAACGATAGGCCACGCGTCGTTCGTCAGGAAGGAGATCTCGGGGACGAGCATGTCTGAGTTTTTCCCGAGGGCGGCCCCGCTGCCCGCCCCGTATCCACCCCAGAATTCGTTTACGCGCAGAATATTCCCGGTCATCTGAATGTCCGCAATCTGTTCGATACCTTTGCCCTGCAGCTGCTTTAGCAGCCCGGTGGTGATGACCACATCGCCCACTTGCTCGAGATGCGTGCGGATCTTGCTGACGACATCAGGATCGAAAGCCGCTTGTTCGGTGAGCAGGATTGTGTGCGCGTCCGAAGGGAAGTCGGGGCGCATCTCGATAGGGATACCGATCATGCCGAGGTAATTCTGCAGGAAATCCTCGCCGGTCGAGTGGTACGGCTTGTAACTAGCGATACCGATCGGTTTGCCCAGCGTCCCCAGCACTGCGTTCACCTTGGAGAGTGCGTATCCGGCAGCCGTGGCCCAACTCGCGGGATCACTTGATCCGGAGCCGGCATGCCACTTATCGAGGCCAGTCGCAGTGAAAGTAGTCGGCAGATCGGCCCATGCCTTGCGATCTCCCATCTGCAACGGCCGCAGCAGATCGCTGTATTGGAACAGCATCATCTGGGGTGTCTTCGCGAGCAGGGTGTCCCATAGCTGCTCGGCATAGCGATCGACATAGCGGCTGTCGTAGATGTCGACCCACCCGCCGCCGTTATGACCCGGCGCGATGTTGTCGAAGTAGCGGACTATCTCGTAGCTCTCGTATTGCTGAAGGTGCTGATCGTTGTCGACCGGGTCGCGCGTCTCGGTCCCCGTGTAGATACCATCGAACATCTTCGGCTCTTTGTCGAGGTCGTAGCCGTTAGCCTGAAAGTGCTCATACCAGTTGGGGAACTTGATGTTGATCTTAACCTCGGGATTAACCGCACGCGCCGGACCAAGTACGAGATCGCGCGAGACGTCGTCCATCAGGTTGAGCCGGAATGCATCCCATGTCTGCCTTCCCTTCGCAGCGATGTCGGAATCGTACTTGGTGTTGTTGAAGAAGAAATCGTCCAGCATGATCTCGTCGAAGTGGCGAGCAGTGAGTTCAGCGATGTGCTTCACGGATTCACGCTGCTTGGGATCGGTGTAGCACATTGAGATGAACTGCCCGCCGCTGTCATCAGGAGCGTCAGCTCCGGCGGTGTCGCCACGTCCCACGTAGGCTATGCCGCCCGCTGTCAGAACGTGGTGGGCAGCGAAGAAGGCCTTGACCTCCTCAAGATTCTCCTCATCGGCGATGGTGCCGCTGCGGTAGGTCTCGATGTAAACCTTGTCGACCTTCACCTGGCTGGAGAGTTCGTTCCAGGATTTCTGGAGGTAGGTGGAATCCTTCATCTTCTGAACGACGAAGACCGGGATGTAGACCGCGACACGAAACTGGTCGTGGCCTGGTGCAGGTGCGGCGCACAGACGATCGGCGGCTGTCGAAAAGAGAAGCGGAAACAGAAGAACAAGAGAGTTGCGAATCGACAAGAACAATCTCCTTGCTGGCGCGGCGGCTCAGAGCAACCAGGAGAGTCGCGGCAGACGCGGAGCCAGTATAGCGATGCCTGCGCTTCTAGTAAATCGTTTTGCCAGAGAGGAGACAATCAAACTGACTTCACTCAAAAGCCCAGCCTGATAAGGGCTGGGCTTCGGGAAAGGAGCTACTAGCTCTCACGTTTAGGGGGTAACCACTTGCTGCGAGTGATTTCCGTGGGGCACGAGTGCAATTGCCGTCGGGTGGATGCCGGTGGGGTACGGCGTCGCCTGATTGGGCTTGAGCGTGCCGGCGACTGGATCAAGACGAAATCCTGAAACCGAGTTGCCGAGGTAATTCGCCGTATAGACAAAACGGCCGAGTGCGGGATCGACTGCTACGGCGACCGGCTGTGTATCTGTGCTGTTCAACTGGCTGCCGCTGGTATTGACAGCAGCGGAAGGCGTTCCCGTCGCGAGGTCGATGACATAGGCGCTCACGGTTGAATCGAGAGAATTGGATACGTAGATGAATCGGCCGCGTGGATCGACAGTTATCGCCGTCGGCTGACCACCGCTTTTGTAAGGGCCGTTCAGGAGGAAGTTCAGGGTGTAGCCGCTATACACTCCGTATCCGATCAATTGATTTGAGGCGTAATCGGTGACGTAAATGTAGCTGTTCAGCGGATCCGCCGACACACCGGAGGGCTTTACGCCTGCGGTGTAGGGGCTACCTGGAGTGGGCGCCAGCGCGCCGCTGGTACCGATTGTGAATCCATAGATCCAGCCGGGAACTGCCGTGCTCGTCGTGATTCCCCCGGGATTGTAGGATGACAAGTCATAGGCGGTTGCGTATACAGCGTTGCCGCTCGGCAGTACAGCGACCCCGGTCGGAACCACCAGGTCGTCGGGATTGCCCGGGATGGTGAGGCTGACCTGCGCGGCAGGCGTTGTGGCGATGGCTCCCGAGGAAAGTGGAAAGGCCGACAGCGTTGCCGTCGTTGATCCGGAGAGCGCATAAAGCGTATTACCATCCGGGCTGATGGCCATCGCGGTAGCCGGCGCAGCAAGTGTGATGCTGTCCTTCTTGGTGAGCACTCCATTGTCGGCAATCGAGAAATGGACGATGTTCATGTCGACCTGGTTGGCCACATAGAGATGCTGATGTCCGGGTGAGACAGCGAGCACGTTCGGCGTGGTTCCACCCGAGCATACCTGTGGCGCTCCATTGCGAATGGCGCCCGATTGCGAGTCGATTGCGTAGGTCTCGATCTCGCCATTGGGGCATGCCGAACTGTTTCCGGAGACTGTGCTTGCCGAGGTGGCTACGAATAAGTAGTCAACCGTCACAAGAGCACAGCCGGAGAAGAGCGTGGCCACAACCAGGCCTAGTGCAGAGACCAGAAAGAGCTGTCTCAATTTGTTGAACTTCATGCGCTTCCTTCGTTGCGGGCTGTCGTTGCTAAGCCCAGAGACTGCTGGTTGAATTGGATCCTCTCAGACATTGTAAAAGCACTGAAAGGAGTGCTGCATTCCTTACGGCGATGTGCCGAATCGTTCCTCGCGTTCGCCACGAAAAGCGGCTGCAGCCTAGTTCTTGCTGCCATTATGCGTAATTGCTGCTACCGCGGTTGGATTGGCGTTGGACGGCGAAGGAGAAAACTGCGAATTCAGAAGTGAGCCGTCGTTCAGGTCCAACTGAAAACCAGAAACGTCATTACCCAGGAAATTCGCCGTGTAGACATACTTATTCAGCGAAGGATCGATGCCGACAGCAACGGGCCGTGTACCCGTCGAGTAGGTACCCAGTTTATTCAGAGTTCCGGAATTGATCGCGTACACGCTTAGGTTCGAGTCCTGGCCATTCGTAACCATTGCGAATTTGGAGGCTGCATCCACCACGATGGCGGTGGGCTGGCTCCCGGTGGAATACGGGCTGCCACCCAGCGGAGACAGTGCCCCGCCGCTGATCAGGAATCCGTAAACAACATTTTGGTTGAGATCGGTCACGTAGAGGTAGGCTCCGGACTTGTCGCTGGTGACCGCCGACGGGTGCGTTCCCGCCTGGACAGGAAATCCCGGGATGGCGGTGAGTGACCCATCTGATGCTGAAGCGAACCCAAAAACGTAGCCAAGGTTGGTGACGGAGTCGTATCCGGTCACGTAAACGTAGGCTCCGGAAGAAGCCACATTGATCGCAGTGGGAACAATAACATCTGCTGCGGCGGCGCCGGGAAGCGTCAGCGGCCAGTAGCTCGCGCTGATACTCGTGTTCACCACGGGAGTTCCGAGAGTGTTTGCCGGTTGCGGAGGGGTGAGCGCCGACGCCTGCGAAGCATCGAGAATGGGAAAAACGGCGACCGAGCCGGAGCAGGGAGAGGCAGGGTTACATGTGGGAAGCGGTTGGTAAGTGTCAACAACGTACAGGAAATTGCCCGAGACCGCCACCGCCATTGGGAAAATGCCGGGTGTATTCACCGTGTTCTGCGGATAGAGCTTGCCATCGCTTCCGATGATGAACTGCACGATCGTGTTGTCGTCTTCATTCACGACGTAGAGATCTGCTTCGTCAGTCGAAACAGCTTCGGCTACCGGGTTTCGGCCGCCCGAAGGGAACGGCGAGGTGACGATTTGCCGCATGCGGCCCGATTGCGAATTGATCTCGAAGACATTGACTTCGCCATAGTTGTACGCTCCCGCAGCTTTGGCAGTGGTGACGTAGACAAAATCGACCGTTAAAGTCTCCGTCAATTGGGAGCAGGAGGAAAGAAACGTGGCTGCCAGCAGGCTCACTGCCGAAACCGCCAGCAACTGAATCGGTTTGTTGAACTTCATGCGCATCTTTCGTGTTGAGCCGACGTTGTCATATTGCGAACTGAATCACCGTGTCGCGCTGCCGATGCCGAGTTTGTCTTACGGTACCGGCAAGGCGGTTGGTTTCCCTCTTCTCAACGCATTCGCACTTCGAACTGTCTTCGCCCCGCGGCCTCGCGAGGCGGAGACAGTTAGCTCGTGCGACCGGAGGCAACGCACCATGCAGCCGGCCCTGGCAGAGCGTAGACGCCATTTTTAGCTTTCGAGCTCAGCGGCCTCAGGTTCCCCTGGTTCTGATCGATCGAGAGGCCAGTCACGGTCGAGTCGTTGAAATTCGCAGTATAGATGAACTGATTCGATGGATCTTCGAGTAAGCACTGCGGGCCGGCTCCAGTTCCAGCTACGTTGCCACCGTTGGCAATCGGGCTGAGGTTGTAAGGCTGAGTGATGGTGAACCCCGCGATCCCACTTTGAGACTGTACGGTATTGGTGTTGTCACCTTCATTCAGCACATAGAGCCACTTTCCGGTGTTGTTCGATATGACATAGTTCGGATTGCTTAACGTGGGATCGTCCGCAAAGTAGCCGTTTGCCTGAGCCTGCAACGAGCCATTCGAGGTCGTATAGGCGAAGATCTGGCCGTGAGTACCGTTCGTGTTCACCCCATTATCGAGGACATACACCACGCTGCTCGCAACCACCATCGCCGTTGCTTGCTTCATTCCAAGAGGCTGCGGACTGTTCTGAGTGATCGTCAGCTGGCCATTCGATGCGTTGTAGGCATACGGGAAATTTGAATCGCCGATGTCCGGTGTGCCGCTGAGGGTAAGGACCGTGTTACTGACCAGCGTGAAATCGATTGGGTCAGCCGGAACCGGGAAGTAGGTGAGCGGCGCTCCGCTGGCGGATGTAACCTGTGCGTTCAGCACGTAGCTGAGCCGGCCAGTCGACGGGTCAACACTGAACATCGTGATATCGCCGCATGTTGTTACCCCGTTCCCGAAGACTAGCGAACATCCAGTGCTGTCAGGGGCGTCATGGTCGAGAACCATGATGTGAGCGCCTGACGCGTCAGCCAGAATACGGAATGGATTGTGACCCTGCGTATAGAAGGTCTGCTGGGGGGCTAGGACACCGTTGCCACCAATGGCAAACTGCACGATATTCGCATTCGAGCAAACGTCGGTCGGGCTGCAGGGGCCCCCGTCCGACGTCGTGCCCTGGTTCAGGACATAAAGGAATCTCTGGCCCGAAAGCAATACAAACCGGCCCGGATTTGACCCCCCGGAGCTGATCGGAAGTCCATGGATGGGGATCAGGTTTCCCGTGTTGTGATCAATCTTGAAGCCGCTGATAACACCCGCCCCGGTAGTCGATGCGGTCTGGGTTCCGGTCACAAAGAGATAGCCGACCGAATAACTTTGCACGCAAGACGATACGCCGAAGACCGCGCCAGCAGAGATGGCAGTCATCAGAAGTGCCTTGCCGAATTTCCTGAACTTCATGCGATTCCTTCATCCTGGTTCGGCGAGAGCCGCCAAGTGTGCTGATTCCGCAGCAGAGCTGGGTTTGGGATGGGTCCCTGAAGCATTGTAAAAGGCCAGGGCTTGTTATGCCTAGTTTGGACACGACATTGGTCCGGACCGCCCGTTCGCGGTTGGATTTCGACGGGAATTTGAGGGTACTGACGCATCTCTCTCTCGTGCTGGAAGGTGCGGATACCGATGTGAATTGGACGGTTAGGAGAGGCCAATGTCATCGGCCGGCCCGAGAGACAAAAACTGCCCAAATCGGATGAAGGAATGGGGAAGCATCCTCCCCGGAGCCGCAATTGAATGCGGCTCCGTCGGGAAACCGGCTACCAGACGCGGCACGAGTTTTCGGGGTACATCGGCTGCCCTTTGTGACAGCCGAACGCCTTGCCGAACTCCTCGAAGTTCTGCACACTGCCGTTTGCACGCCACCTGCCCGGCGAGTGCGGGTCGGTCAGAGCCAATTGCCTCGCCGACTGCTCGGTCTGGTTGGAACACCATACCTGGGCAAATCCGATGAAAAAGCGCTGTGCCGCCGTATAGTCGTCGATCTTGTCGTCAATGGACTTGTTTTCTTTGGCCAGTGTGTCCAGCAGAGCCATATAGGCAATGCGCAGACCGCCGTTGTCCGCCGTGTTCTCGCCAAGTGTCAGCTTGCCGTTCAAATTCTGGGCAGCAATACCGTCATGCGCAGGCGCAGTTTCGAAGCCGTCATATTCCTTCACCTCGCAATCCGTCCTTTCAGTGAATTTCTGCCGGTCTTCCGTGGTCTGCCACTCGCGGAAATTTCCGTGGCCGTCATACTTCGAGCCCTGGTCGTCGAAACCGTGAGTCATCTCGTGACCGATCACCACGCCGATCCCGCCGAAGTTCACCGCTGGGTCGATGTTGGGATCGAAGAAGGGCGGCTGTAGGATACCGGCCGGGAAGTTGATGTCGTTCATAGCAGAGCTGTAGTAGGCATTCACGGTCGGCGGGGTCATGCCCCACTCCTTCTCATCGACCGGCTTGCCCAGCTTGTTGAGGTTGTAGTTCCGCTGAAACACGGCATCGCGGCGTGCATTTCCAAGGGCATCATCGCGATTCACTGACATGGCGGAGTAATCGCGCCATTTCTCTGGATAGCCAATTTTATTGCGGTAGAGTGCCAGCTTCTCCTCGGCAGCTTTCTTGGTTTCCTCGCTCATCCAGGGCAGAGTCTTGATGTCATCGGCAAGGGCCTTGTCGAGAGCCGCCACCAGCTGATCCATGCTGGCCTTCGATTTGGGTGGAAAATGCTCCCTCACCCAGTCCTGTCCCACGGCTTCGCCCAGCGCACGGTCGGTCTGCGCCGTGCACTGCTTCCAGCGCGGTGTCGGCTCTTTCTGGCCTGCCAGCGTCTGTTCGAAGAACTCGAAATTCTCGTCGCGGAAGGCCTTCGGAAGATCGTTTGCCGAGCCATGAATTGCGTGCCACCGGAGGTAGGACTTCCAGGCCTCCACCGGTTCGGAGGCAATCAGTTCGTTCAATCCCTTGAAGAAGTCCGGCGTGCCAACATTGAGTGTGTCGAAATGGCCAACATTGATGTCCTTGAAATACGTGGAAAAATCGAAGTCGCGGACAAGCTTCAGAAAATCGTCGACTGTATAGATGTGGTAGCGCTTGGCCGGATCGCGCAGATCCACCCGCGGAGTTGAGGCCTTGGCAAGCGCCGTTTCGATCTTCAGCACGGCATCCGCTTCCTTGGCCGCCTGGTCCGGACTGTCGCCTGCGAGCGCGAACATCTTTGTCATGTGCTCGCGATACTGCTGCCGGATCGTCTGGAAATGCTTGTTGTCCACGATGTAGTAGTCGCGATCGGGCAAAGACAGACCGGCCTGGAAGGCGCTGGCAATCTGCTTTGATGAGTCCTTCTCGTCCTGCTGCACCCCAAAGCGAAACAGCGGGGCGGGGTCGCCCTGCTTGGCTAGTTCTCCAACAAGGGTTGCCAGGCGCTTCGAATCCTGGAGTTCGCCGATCCGATCGAGCGCCGGTTTGAGCGGTTCCAGGCCCCTCTGATCGATCAGCCCGGTATTCATGCAGGCCGCATAGAAGTCCCCGTACTTTTTCTGCAAAGGTGTGCTCGGAGCTTTTGATGCCGCGTCGAGTTCTTGCCACAGCAAGTACCGGTTGCGCTCAGCGAGTTCGCTGAATGTGCCCCACCGAACCTGGTCGGCGGGAATCGGGTTGTTCTTTACCCAGTTGCCGCAGGCGTACTGATAGAAGTCTGTGCAGGGATCGGCACTCTTGTCGATTGCCGTTAGATCGAAGCTCTTCGGTGCAACGGGTGGTTTGGGCTGCGAGTCGTCGCTCGATGACGCCGGGGACTGGGCAACTGCAATCCCGCTTGCGAGCACGAAGATCGGAATGAGACGGGAAAGGCGCATGAATTCTCCTCTTGGGAAGCTCATACTGTGGGCGACACCCTCCGCAGCACACGTCTTGATTGCCGAAGAGGAGGCCCGCGACGAAATGGCAGCATGGTCGAGCTTCGCTGCGCGCCGCAGGAGAATTATATGTCGCCGATTCGCCTCGAATTTCGCTGTACGAACCCGCGACAGCGTTTGCTAATCTCAGCTAGTCGTTCCCCGATTGGAGAAAACCTGATGATCCGGAGATGCAAACTCTTAGTGTGCATGCACCTGTCCTTGTGTATCGTCGCTTTCTCGAGCGCAGCTTGGTCGCAGCAGGATCCAAGGCCGGCCAAACGAACGCTGGTGCGCGCAGGCCACTTGCTCGATGTGAAATCCGGCAGAATATCGGATGCGCAGACCATCGTGGTGGTCGGTGATTCAATCCAATCCATCGCGTCCACTGCATCGGTGAAGGCCGAACCGGAAGATTCTGTCATCGACCTCAGCAGCCTGACCGTGATGCCCGGACTCATCGACGTACATACCCATCTGACCATGACTCCGGACTTCGATCCCTTTCACGAAGTGACCTCGACCGCGGCCAGGGAGGCAATCAACGGAGTTGTGAACGCGCGTACCACGCTGATGGCAGGGTTCACATCGGTCCGCAACGTCGGAGCGAGCGGCTATGTCGATGTGGATCTGCGCGACGCCATCAACTCCGGTCAGGTCGCCGGACCGCATATGCTGGTGAGCGGTCCTGCAATGGGTATCACCGGCGGACACTGCGATGACAACCTTTTGCCCTTCGAATATCACAGTGTAGGCGACGGCGTGGCCGACGGCATCGCCCAGGTGCAGCACAAGGTACGGCAAAACATCAAGTACGGCGCCGATCTGATCAAGATATGCGCCACCGGCGGCGTCCTGTCGAAAGGCGATGACCCCCAGGCGGCACAATACACCCTCGAAGAGATGCAGGCGATTGTGGCCGATTCACACCGGCTGGGCCGCAAGGTGGCTGCGCATGCGCATGGTGCCCAGGGAATCCTGTGGGCTACTGAAGCAGGCGTCGACTCGATCGAACACGGCAGCTACATCGACGATGCCGCCATTGCCGAAATGAAGAAGCGTGGGACATATCTCGTCCCCACTGTGTACCTCGAAGACTGGCAGCTCGAACACGGCCATTTGCCGGCGCTCTATCACCAGAAGATGATCGATGTGAGCGCCGTGGCAAAGCGGAACATCAAGCATGCGATGCAATCCGGCGTGAAAATCGCACTCGGCACCGATGCCGCAGTGTATCCGCACGGACTGAACTCCCATGAACTCGACGTCTATGTGAATCAGCTCGGAATGTCGCCTCTGGCCGCGCTGCAGACGACGACCATCAATGCTGCAGATCTCATGGGCTGGTCGTCGAAGACCGGGACCCTCGAGCCCGGGAAATGGGCAGACATCATCGCCGTCGAAAAGAGCCCTCTCGACGACGTGCGCATCTTACAGGATGTGAAATTCGTCATGAAAGGCGGAGTGGTCTACAAGGAAGAGGGCGTCGAGAAGAGGTGATTGCGGAGCCAGGGAGATTCAAAACGCTCCGCCCTCGTCCCGGAATTCTGGCGCTAATTGCCGGGCACTTTTCGCGCGACGGCAACGGACGGACAGCGGTGCCCTGTACTCAAAATGCAGGAGGCCGCGTCCGAGCGAACCCGGCATGCACAAAATTACCGTTTGGTGCGTCGCGCTCTGTTCTTGGCGCGGGCAGCAATCGAGATCCTGAGACGGATAAAACTGATGGGCGCCGCAAACATGAGGAAGGCGAAGAGCGTTAGTTGCTCGCGCGCCATGGAGAAGTTAGCACCGAAATTCGCGATGTCCATAGTGGCCCCCCTCCTTTGCTGAGGCTGTCACCAGCGTGCTCGAGCACGACCTCCAGGTTCCAGGTGCTGCCCGCATGGGATTCTCAGACTCTAGGGGCATTCTGTGCGCCGCACAATACGGCTTTGGTGCAAAAGTTGCCGTCTATTAGTAAGGCCGAAAAGGTGCTTCAGTAATCGAACGAAAAGTTACTTGGTGAGGTGATGGAGTCGGCGCGGACCGGCCGCCACTACCAGGAAATAGCGGGCGAATCGCAGGTCGAACCACGCAGATTGGATCAGGATTCCTTTTCCTGGCATTCAGGCTACACCCTGGACCTCAATCATCTTTACAGTCCGCCCGTGCCCCTGCCACACTGGAAGGTGGACACCCAAACCATCGTTATCCTTGATTTTGGCTCGCAGTATACGCAGCTCATTGCCCGGCGTATCCGCGAGATGAATGTCTTTTCGGTTGTGCTGCCGTGCACGGTGCCGCTTTCCGAAGTCCAGGCGTACAAGCCCATCGGCATCATTCTCTCCGGCGGTCCGTCCTCTGTTTACGACGCCGACGCTCCCAAGGCGGATCCGCGGTTGCTGGAACTCAATCTGCCCGCTCTCGGTATCTGCTACGGACTGCATTTCATCGTTCACCATCTCGGCGGAAAGGTCCGTACTGCGCCCAAGCGCGAGTATGGCCACGCAGAAGTAGCGCTTGAAGACACCTCGACGCGACTTTTTGCAGGTCTTCCCGCTGCCATCCAGGTGTGGATGAGCCACGGCGACGAAGCTCTCGAACTTCCAGCTGGTTTTCGCCGTACCGCCGTTACCTCCAGCGCGCTTGCCGCCATCGCCAACGAGGACCGACGTATCTGGGCCGTGCAGTTTCATCCCGAGGTTCATCACACCCCACTCGGTGCGCAGCTCATCAGGAACTTCGTCTTCAACATCTGCGGCGCAAAAGGCGACTGGACTGCCGCGCACTTTATCGAGACCACGGTCGCGAGCATTCGGGAAAAAGTGGGCAAGGGCCACGTGATCTGCGGTCTCTCCGGCGGCGTGGACTCGTCTGTTGCGGCCATGCTGGTCCACAAGGCCATCGGAAGCCAGCTCACCTGCATCTTCGTGAACAACGGCGTCCTGCGCAAAAACGAATTCGAGAACGTCCAGAAAAACCTACGCGACAAGCTCGGACTCAACATCGTCGCGGTAGACGCCAGTGACCGCTTCCTGAGGCAACTCGCCGGCGTGACCGACCCTGAAACCAAGCGCAAGCGCATCGGCGCCGAGTTCATCGCCGTCTTCGACGATGAGGCGCATCGCATCGCTACTGAAACCGGCGGAGTCGATTGGCTAGTGCAGGGCACGCTCTACCCCGACGTCATTGAGTCCAGCAGCGTCAAAGGGCCGAGCCAGACCATCAAAAGCCACCACAACGTTGGAGGCCTCCCCGAGCGCATGAAGCTCAAGCTCATCGAACCTCTTCGGGATCTCTTCAAAGACGAAGTCCGCCGCATCGGCCGCGACATGGGAATGCCCGAAGACATCCTCGGCCGCCAGCCATTCCCAGGCCCCGGCCTTGCCGTTCGTATCCTCGGCGAAGTCACGCCGGAGCGCGTTGCCCTGCTCCAGGAAGCCGACGACATCGTTGTCAATGAAATCAAGGTCGCGGGCCTCTACTCCCGCATCTGGCAAAGCTTCGCAGTGCTGCTCCCCGTGATGAGCGTCGGCGTCATGGGAGACCAGCGTACTTACGCCTATACCTGCGCCATCCGAGCCGTGCACTCTGAAGACGGAATGACTGCCGACTGGACTTTTCTGCCGCACGAAGTGCTGAAGCGCATCTCCAGCCGCATCGTCAACGAAGTTCGCGGCATCAACCGCGTCGTCTACGACATCACGAGCAAGCCGCCCGGCACCATCGAGTGGGAATAGCTAGCCGCTACAGGCGAACGCGCTTCGCGCTCTTCGTGCTGATCAAAGAGGTCTCATCTTAGTCTTGGGTATGCCTTGCTTCTGCAGGAAGCAGGGACCTTCAGGTCCCTGACTTAAGGTTCATTGAAAACATGGTCTTAGCTCCGGTCCTCAGGTCGCGTCACCGTGAGAATTTCATCCCTTCGCCGGCACCGGGGGAATTGGCGTGCTGGGCCGCGGCCGCGAATAGATTCCAAACGCCACCGTCCCGATCACGATCAACGCCAGCATTCCCAGCCACGTCAGTCCGGCCATCATCCGCACATCGCTGATCCGCGCTTCTACCTCGCGCATATTGCGACCCGCCAGAACGAATCCAGGCTGCGGGCCCTTCACGCGCACGACCACTGCCGCAATGCGTACACCTCGTTGAGGCTGCCACGTCACGCGCTCTTCGCCATGTCTGCGGACGTAATCAAACACCCCTTTCGGAGGAATCGGAGCCTGCCCATCCAACTGCGCGTTCGTGCCCAGCAGTTGTCCAGCGTCATTGAACACCATCAAAAACGGGGACAGGCTCCGCTCCATGTCTATGTTTGTTCCCAGGCCGGACGCCAACAACGCTCCCTGCCTCAGCCCGTCATTGACTCCATAACGATCGAGGATAATCGCCAGATCTCCCGCCATCTGGATCTGCGGATCATTCAGCCCCGATCGCAGAACGTGCTGCGGGATCGCGTAGAGCGCAAGCCCGAGGCCGGTCGCAATTCCGGAAAGGATGATCGCATTGAAAACGAGTGCCGGACGGAAAGTGGAGTCGCGCAGCATAGCCAGGTACTCCTTGAGAAGAGAAGTGATCAGGTCCCGAACCATCAGCCGGACCAGCGCACGGCGGGGAAGTGTCTTGTCGCGAAGAGCATCGTGAAAAGCCTGGCGCATTGGCGCTGCATACGCCTCGCGAAATTCCGCCGGGTAAAGCCACAAAATGCAAGCATATATCCACTCGGCGCGTTCGGTTCGCTCCGAGCCCCGAGCATCCGGTTTCACGACTGACCTCCGCTTGGAATCAGTCCCAGGGAACGAGCCGAAGACACAGCCGCATCGAGCCGCGCTAACTCGGTCGCCAACACCGTGCGCCCTCGGGTTGTCAGCCGGTAGTAGCGTCGCCGCTCATCATCCTGGCGGTCCGACTCTTCGACAAGCCCGTCGCGCATCATCCGCTCAATCGAGCCGTACAGCGTACCCGGCCCCATCTGGATTCCACCGCTCCTTGGGGAGCGCGCGTCTTTCATCATCGCGTAGCCATGCTTCTCACCCTCCGCCAGCGACAGCAGAATTGCCAGTACCGCCGGGGAAAGGGGAACCTCGGGATGGGTGATAATCTCCATCCCTTCCATATATATATCCATTGCGGATATATCTGCAACAGAAATATCGTGCACTCGAGAGGTCGGCTGCAAGGGAGCAGCGACCATGAGTGTCGAGCCGCCAACGTACCTCTCGCGCAGTCAATGGATATTGAGTGATCTTGGACCGCTAACGAACGGATTGTCGCAGAGATAGAACCGCAGCAGGCGTTGTGCATCCCGCGTGATGCCGATCCTCACGCTTCGCCCGATTCTGCCCGGATGGTGATCGCCGTGTCCCAGCCAGAGCGGACCTTCCCGGCAAAGATCGAGCCCATCGAGACGCAGATCAACCTGCAATGCGGCAGCGAGCCTTCCTGGTCCCCGCGCCAAGTCGTACAAGCGTTCTACCCCGCGATTCACCTTCATGATCGGGACGCCTTCGAGTGGTTCGAGCGCCCTGATGAGGACACCGGCTCCGATTCCTCGCCTCTCACTTGACACGTTCAGCATGTATGAGACGCCATAAGCGAGATACACATAGGCGTGCCCTCGTTCGAGAAACAGCGAACGATTACGGCGGGTCATTCCGATGTAGGCGTGCCCTGCGGCGTCGCCGACAACATACGCCTCGGTCTCGACAATACGGCCAGTGACAACACCCTCGGGCAGTTCGCGCACCAATGTCTTCCCAATGAGATAGCGAGCCAGAAACTCCGTATTGATTGGCAGCTCCGCGCGCGTAAGCGGCCTGTGGCCATCTTTGTGGCGACCAGTTTCAGGAGATTCGCTCGACCCATTGCGCGCGCGAGGGCCCCGGCTCGAACGGGTCGCCGAAATACTGGGTTTCGCGGGCAACTTTCCCATCGAGGAACTCCATGATGCTCACAGTGTAAGATGGCCTGCTGTCATAGCTCAGGACATATTCGGTGACCCAGAGGTTGCCTGCGCCGATGATCCGTCGCACCGCGAAGCGTTTCCGATTCGGCTGCGCGGCACGAGAGGAGAGAATGTTACCCCGGCCACGGATGCGCTCGCCTGATTGCGGGTACTCGAGCACTGCGTCCTCTCGATAAATCTCGTGCTCTGTCGCAAAATCGTTTGCATCAGATGCAGCCCAGTGGCGATCCAGGGCCTCTCGAATCTCCGGGTCATCCATATCAGATTGCCTCCGTGACATCGTTTCCTTAATCATCCGCAGTCGGGCCAACGGGGAGATCGTGTCCCATTGCTGGTGGGACGAGAATTTCGTACCGAAGTTTGCACAGGGCGTGCCGGATCGCCGGTCCGGTAGAGTTCTGGAGAGGATGTCATGACACACCACCCCTATCGCCCGCAGGACGACATTATCGCGTTAATGAAGCAGTTCCACCAGGAGGTGAAGGAATCTCCCGAGCTCCCGGACGCTCCTACCCGCCTTTTGCGTGCCCGTCTTGTCTTCGAAGAAGCTCTCGAATTCGTGAGAGCCTGCGGATGTACCGTGGCCATGCCGTCAAGCAGCTCAAGCGAAGGCGAGTCGGTGCCTGTCATCGACAACATCGCGGTCGAACTTGATCCTGCCGGTCTGCCCGATCTAACCGAGTACGTTGACGGCTGCGTCGACCAACTCGTCGTCACCTATGGCGCCCTCAACGCCGCTGGCATCAAAGCGCAGAGCGCATGGGACGAGGTCCAGCGCAGCAATATGAGCAAGGCCTGGCCGCACTGCTCCGCCTGTGACGTTGTTCTCGAGCGCGGTTCAACCTCGGACCTCGTCCACCCGGGAAGCCACAACGCGCATGGCGGC
>Ga0335079_10001576_pt1 | contig 26084 bp, 23 predicted proteins | sample Lox_Sample_33_FD_206719 | JGI IMG/M metagenome (GOLD analysis project Ga0335079, IMG submission 206719) | Soil microbial communities from Loxahatchee National Wildlife Refuge, Florida, United States - Lox_Sample_3.3 | ecosystem: Environmental > Terrestrial > Soil > Wetlands | place: USA...
AATGCACGTGGCAGCGGTCACTGCGGGCAGCGGCATCCCAGTCTCGTGCAGGATGGCCGGGTTCACGAAAATGATGTACGCCATCGTCATGAACGTGGTGAATCCGGCCAGAATCTCGGTCCGCCAACGGGCCCCGAGTGGTTGGAATTGGAAGTGATGCTCCAGGCGGGAGCGCAGGGACATGTGCAATCCTACCGCACTTCGAAGGTCATGTACTGCCACGCAACGCGCGGCGCCACCTCTTTCGCGAGCAGGTCGATGGCTTCCACCTCGATCACATACTCGCCCGGCGACAGGCTGCTGTCGAGCTGCACCTTGCCGTTGACGCTCCGCACATTGCTGGTCGCCGCCGGAAAGTCCAGATCCACGGGCCGTCCATCGTACACCTGCCTGCCCGTGGCATAGATGTTGGTCTTTACGCGCAGGCGCGATTCCTTCGCTGGGCCAAGCGTCGAGTTGAACACACTGTAGGTGAACGCGATGGGCGCCCCGGTCTTGAACTGGCGGACCGCCGCCGTCTCCTGCGCCAGCCGGATGCCCTCCGTGGCGTTCTGCTCCGCCCCCGCATTGAGCACGATTCCGCTGACCGCGAAGGCTCCCTGATTAACCGCGGGAATCTCGATGAACTGCATGGCCGAGCCGCAGCGATCCGAAAGGCCGTCGATCACCGCCGCGCGGACCTGGTAGCCGCCCGCGCTGGGCACGGTCAAGCGGGTGGCGTAGACCAGTCCTTCAGCCTTCGCTCTTTCGTATTGATGGTCGATCAGCATGAGGTCGTAGCCCTGCCCGGGAGGGCCGGCCAATTTTCCGGCATCGTTGTAAACGGCCACGTGGACTTCGACATCGAGCTGGTGAGCGACCTTCAGGCTGCGCATGTCCGAGAGGTTGTTCACGTCGATCTTCACCAGCACCTCGATCGCGGCTCCATTGCGGGTGAAGCCGGCGAACAGGGGCGTGACCCGCACGCGGAGATCGCTGCCCTCCGTTGCGCCTTTCAACGCCCGGTCGATCGCCACACCGCGCCCGGGCGGCACCGGCCCGCGCGGACCGTCCGGCGGACTCAGAAATCCGAAACGCCAGCGCAAACCCAGAATCTTATTTCGGAGTTTGAGCACCACCGGCGTCGACGCCGCGCCTTCACCTCCGGGATGGAACCCGAAAACATAGTAGCCCTGCTGATCGCGCATGACCGCGGCGAGATCGGGCGCGGCCAAACCGCCGGTCTCGCGAACCAGCCATACGAGCGCGGAATCGCGTGGAGGCTCAGCCGGCCCGCGCGGATCCACCGTGTACAGAACGGCCATCCCTGCGTGCGCCGCCGCGCGGATGCCGTTGCGCGCATAGTCCGGGTCGCTGCCGCGAGCCAGGGGAGCGTCCAGATGCTCCGAGATGAGCACCACCGCCTTCCGTCCGGGGACGCTGCGCAGTCCCTCGACGGCCGACCGAATCGATTGCCACAGGGCGCTCGCGGCGGCGGCGCCGCTCAATCCGTGCCCCAGGGGTTGGATGCGGTCGATTTGCTCCATCAACGGGCGCCGGTCGGTAACCAGCGGCTGCTGCCACCCGGCGCCTGAGGAGGTTCGCAGGAGCGCGGCCGCGTCGTCCGGCGCCAGTTGGTCTGCCACAAACCTCTGCAACAGGCTCTGTGTGGCGAGGGCGCGTTCGGGGCTGAGTCCGAGATCGTCCACGATGAGCACAATCTGGCGCGGAGTGCCGCACCATTCCAGGCTGTCGACCCTCCGCGGCGCACCGTCTTGCGTGACTTCGAAATCCTCAGCCGTCAGGCCCGGCACCGGCTTGCCGGCGGCATCGGTCGCTACCGCGTCGAACGTCCGTGCCTCGGGCGCCTGCTTCAGCGCCTGGGCGAAGCCCGCGAGCGCGCACAGCAGAAGAATCGAGAGCCGGCATTTCATCCACCAACAGTGTAGTTGGTTGCGCGCCGGGCCAAGGCTATCTTTCGTCGAGCGCGCGCTACTGCAAATCCAGTGGCCGGATCACTCCGTCCTTCTTGATTCCCAGCCGCACCGGCCGCGGCGGACCGCTGGGCGGCACGGACACTTGGGCCCAGAGTTCCTCGCCTGGCCCGACGCGGCTCGGATCTGCCGCATGCTCCGGAATGAAGTACGCGACCGGCTCGGCAAGTACCCAGACCTGCGGGCTCCGCCGCCAGACCGGCACTCCGCCGGATGCCACCGGATGCGCCGCCAGCCTTCCGTTCTCCGCCGCCAGCCGCGCGGTCAGCCACGAATCGTTGCCCGCTGCGGGCTCGACGCGGAGTTGCAGCACCACGTAACGCCCGCGAATCGGCAGGTTCGGATCCACGGGCGTGGCACTGGCCCACGCCCGCGGCAGGCGGTCGCGATCCCATGCGAACTTGCCCGCCACAGCCAGCACCAGCAGGCATTGGAGCGCCATCAGCGTAGCTCCCCGATACACCGGCTTCATGACGCCTCCGTCCGGATGTGGGCCATCAGGCGCCGCCGCGTCCGTTCCAGCACCCAGCCGCCGCCCAGGAACAGCACCCCCAGTCCCATCAGGCTCTCCGAGCGGCCCATCTTGTCCATCACGCTCGAGAAGTAGAACGCAAACACCGTGCACGCAAATACCGCGATCCCGAGATTGATACGCTCGGGGCGCGAATCGTGGATGCCCCAGATCGACAGCCCCACCGCCCCCACCGCGCACCAGAAGTAGATTCCCAGGTGCTCGGGACTCGATCCCGCCAGTGCCGCCAGCACCAGCGTCCAGAACACCGCGGTCGCGTTCCACACCGCTTCGCGCCCGCGCAGAAGAAAGGCGATCCCGATGGGCAGCACGATCGCGGCGGCCCACGCTGGAGCGTCCGCGGACCGGAAGGGCGTGGTGGTCCACGAATCCGACGCGGTGAGCGCGACCGCGGGCAGCAGCGCGAGGCCGCCGATCCAGCCCAGGGCTTTGCGCAGCGCACCATCGGCGGCGCTGCGGCGCGCGCTCAAATAGGTGGCGCTGAGCGCGCAGATTCCGACGGCCACAGGCAGCGTGCCGAACGAGCCGGTGCGCTGCGTGAGCCATTCGCCGGCCAGCCACCATGGCACCAGAATCGCGGTTAGCGCGGCCTGCGTCCAGTGGCCCAGTAGCAGCCAGCCCAGGGCCGCGCCCACCGCCCATAGCAAGATCGCCGAGGGCCAATGCTCAGAGAGATTAAAGATCTGCCCGGCGAGCGCAATGCCCGCGCCCAGCGCCACCGTGCCCACGGTGTGCATCGCCAGGCTCAGGGCCTCGAAGCGCTCCGCCACCGCGGCGCCCCCGGCATGGAAGCAAGCCACCAGGAGCAGCACCACGGTCATTCGCTGCGCCGGCGAAAGCTGGTCCCAGTGCGCGGAGACGAAGAGCAGCACACCAGACGACACCAGCACCGCGCCGCACACCATCGCCAGCAGAATCGGCCAGCGCAAACCTTGCGACTGCGCCTGCTCGCGCTCCCACGTCCGGATACGCTCCGCCGTCGCGAGGTCGAGCACGCCTTCGGCCAGCCACCGGTCCAGCCGGATTTCCCAATCGGCAGCCACAACTCACATATAGGACATGGCAGTTAGGGCTGACAAGCGCACCAAGGTTAGCCCGCGTTAACCGCCGATATTAGCCGTTCGGCGTGCGCCGCCACCGCCACCAGCGCGTCGTCCCGGCCCCAGGCGCCCGCGATCTGCAATCCGAGCGGAACCGGCGCCGGCAGCGGCACCGAGATCGCGGGCAGTCCCAGCGCCGTCCATGGGGCGTTGTGCGACGGGTCGCCCGTCGAAGCGAGCCCCTCGGGAGCGGGCCCTCCGGCCGCGGCCGAGAGGATCGCCGGATATTCCCAGAACATGGCCGAGATCTCGGTGCGCATCCGCTCCACCATGCCGAGCGCATCTTCATAGGCGGCCTCGGGAAGCGCCAGCCCGTCGCGCACCAGCGCCGACAGCTTCATGCCGATCCGCTCGCCGAATTCCGCGTAGCGCTCGCGATGACTGCGCGCGCCCTCGTACCGGTTGATGAGAAACGCGGCGTCGACCAGGTCCTTCCATCCCGTCGGAGCGTCGACGTCGTCAACCCGGATTCCCTGGGTGCGCAGCCGCGCCGCGGCATCCGTGAGCGCCCGCGCCATCGGTTCCTCGGTGGGTACGCGCATCAGGGCCGCGCGATGCAGCTCGGCATCGAACTCGCCGCCGAATCCGCGCGCCCACAGCCATTTCATATCGGCGGCGGTGGCAGTGAATAACCCGACGGTGTCGAGCGACGGCGCGAAGGGCAGCGCGCCCTCGTAGGCGATCAGCCCGAAGCTGGGCTTGAATCCGCAGATGCCGCAGTACGACGCGGGTCGAAGCACACTTCCCAGCGTCTGCGTGCCGATGGCGAAGGGCACCATGCCTGCCGCGACCGCCGCGGCCGAACCGGACGAACTGCCACCGGGCGTGTGGCCGGGGAATCGCGGATTATTGGTCGGCGCCGGGTCGAACGATGCGAAGGCGGTAGTGCGCGTCTTGCCCAGCAGCACCGCGCCCGCTTCATGCAGGTGCCTGATCAGGTGAGCGTCGCGATCGCCTTTGCGGCCGGCATAGATCGGGGAACCGTATTCGGTGGCGAGGCCGCGTGTCTCGAAAATATCCTTCGCGCCGTAAGGTACGCCGCGCAGAGGGCCATCCATTGCACCTTCGGGATCCGGGAGAACCTCTACCCAGGCTCGGATCTGGGGATCGAGCCCGGCAATGCGGCGCAGGCAGGTGTCCGCGTCAACGCCAGTCTCCATCGGAGAATTATATCTGTAATAAGGCCGGAGTCTGGCCCGTTACTGTTGCCAACTCCTTCAATTCGTGACGTTTTCGGGATTTTCTGGAATAATGGGACTGGCCCTTGGTGGCTAGTGCGGGCCTTTGCCTTCACCCGCAAAGCCTTGTAACCTGTCTACTTGCCGGTACGCCTTACATTTCGGAGCAGATGCGCAGACCGGATGCCGGCACTCCCGATGGTGCGGCATGCTGGTTGATTTCGAGTTGATCAATCGCGCGCAGAAAGGCGACAGCGCGGCGTTCAACGAAATCGTTCTGGCCTACCGGAAACGCATCATGGGGACGATCACCCGTTTGATCGCCCGTCCGGAAGATGTCGAGGATGTCGCACAGGAAGTTTTCCTGCGGCTTTATTTTTCCCTCGATCAATTGCGGACGGCAGAGGTCTTTGAACCGTGGCTGTACCGCTTGACGGTGAACGCGGCGTACGATTACTTACGCAAGCAGCGGCGCCGCCAGGAATTCCGCATGTCTGATCTCAGCGAGCAGCAGGTCATGATGGCCGATGCCATGGCGGGCGGCAAAGCGGAACAGGAAGACCAGCATCAGAAGAAGGTTCGCGAGGCCGTCGATTCGCTCCTCGGCGGCGTCAGCGAAGCCGATCGCATTCTTCTGATGTTGAAAGAGGTAGAGGGCCTTTCGTTGAAAGAGCTTGAAAAGGTGTACAAGGTCAACGAAAATGCTCTTAAGGTCCGATTGTTCAGGGCCCGCCAGCGGGTCCTGAAAGCCTTCGGATCGGCGGAGAAAACGGAGGGAGCCGGCTAATGCCGGTGATGTAGAGGTAAAATGAACCCGATGCGCGGCAGCGACGACGAAAAATTGGATGCGCTGTTCCAGGCCTATCGCGAGGCTTGTGTGGCCCCGGAGACGAGCGCTAACTTTATGCCCAGCCTGTGGGCACGAATTGAATCGCGGCAGCGGTTCACGTTCTCATTCAGCCGTATGGCCAATGCGCTGGCCACGGCCGCGGTTGCGCTGTCCATCGCTCTCGGGGTCTACATGGCCATTCCACGCACCACTCCTGGCCTCGATGCTCAAACCTATGTCGAAGCCTTGGCCGACTACAATAGCGCGGACGCCGTGGACCTGACTAGCCCTGCCGTCTTGGGCCTTGCCGATCACCGCTAAAGAGGCGTCATGCCCAAAACCAGATTCTCCGCCCTCCTCTCCCTGCTCCTCGTGTTCTTCAGCGGGGCGGTTCTCGGCGCGTTCGCCTACCGGTTGTACTCCGTGGGCTCCGTCCAGACTCGGGGAACGAACGCCGCCGGACCGGGACACCGCCCGACCCCGGAGGAATTCCGCCGGAACTATACCGCCAGCCTGACCAAAGCCGCCAAACTCGACGACCAGCAGATCACCGCCCTCAACGGGATTCTCGACCAGACCCGCGACGAAGTCGACAAGCTGAACGAGAAGATCAAGCCGGAGCGCGATGCCCTCAACGAGAAGTGGCGCCCCGAGCGGGAAGCCATTCAGAGCCACCAGGTGGAGCGCATCACCGCCATCTTGCACCCCGACCAGCGTCCGTTATACGAAGCTTGGCGCACCGAGCGCGACCGGCAACACAAACTCCACGAGCAGCAGCGGGATCAGTTCAAGAAGTAGCGTTTTCAGCAGCCGGGCGCGTCAGCAAACGGCTTAGGTGGTCGGCTGCGCTTTCTTGCCGCCGCGCGTGCCCTGATACTTCTTTTCGAAGCGGTCGATGCGCCCGGCGGTGTCCACCAGCTTCTGCCTCCCGGTGAAAAACGGATGGCAAGAGGAACAGATTTCCACGCGGATGTCGCCCTTGTGCGTCGAGCGAGTCTTGAACGTGTGCCCGCAGGCGCAAATGACGTTCACTTCGTTATACGCGGGGTGAATACCAGCCTTCATTTTGTTGCGGAATCCTTTCGATACGGGGAAGTTATAGTATACCAGAAACGCGAACCCCCGTGCGCCCTATGGCGCACGGGGGACGGTTAGCCTTGTAAGAGATACCTGAGGCTTTAGCTGACGCGAAAAGGCAGCCGGTCCACAGGAACTTGATCCCGCCACTGAAGCGGAATCGGCTACATTAGAGGCTCGACTTCAACAGTCGGCCACCTCTCGCGGTCTTTTACTACTACTATCCATGTTTGCTGGACCACCTCCTTCTTCAGTGATAACCGCATATTCTCACGGAGGTCGCGGATTGTCAATATGAGTTTTGGTAGAATCCTCGACCCAGCGCAGCATCCTGTGGCATGATGCCCCTTGACTCCTATATGCAGTGGTATAGTTACAAGGCGCGCGCCGCAAAACGGCACATTGCCAGCCCGTCCATCAGGTTGAAAGGGAACTGGCCCGTGGTGTAGTGCCCGCAGGGTAGGTTGAACACCTCATGCGGCAGCTCCAGTTGGTGGAAGCTCTCAAGCACCTGCTGCGAGTACACCGGCAGAAATGTGGAATCGTGGCTCGCCCACACCAGCAACGACTTCAAATCCCTTCCTTTCATACGCTTCAGGTAGCTCGCCGGCGAGATCACGCTCCAGTAGCGGCGCAGGTCGTCCTGGGTGACGCGGTCGCCAAACCCCTCGCGCACGTTCTGAGTCGAGAGCCCGGTCCATACCACGTCGGAGAAGTACATGGAGACGTGATTGAAAATCCCCATCCGCACGCGGGCATCGTGCGCCGCCGCGATGAACGCCACACACGAACCCAGGCTGGTGCCCAGGATCCCTAGCCGCCCATACCCCTGCTGCGTCAGCCAGTCCAGGCAAGCCCGCACGTCGATCACGCTCTGCCGGGACGCGTGAATGGTCCGGCCGATATTGCTCGAACAGTGAAAATCGGCGCGCTGGGTCTCCGGCGGGCGGCGCTCCGCGTGGTACGCCATGGTCATGCGTAAGGCACTGATCCCGAAGCGGTTGAGCAACTTGGCCAAGCCCACGTGGCCATCCGGCCCGGAGTTCCACTGCGGCAGCACGACCAGTGCCCGGCCACCGTCTTTTTCGGCCGGGAACCAGAGGGCGCGGGCCGTATTGTTCCCTGCGTATGCCGTGTGTACCGGGCTGGTGAACGTCAGTTCGCCGCCCTCGATCCGGTAGTCGCGCACCGGCTCGTAGGCGAAAAACCGGGCGCTATCCGCGAGGGCCGCGGACACAAATCCCTCCACACACTCCGCCGAGTTGCCGTTGACATGCACGGGGAACTCCGGAAATCCAATGCCCGCAAGCCATTCCGTGCCCCACTCGAACGGCAGGACCACCCGGTTTGTGTCACGGGTGGCGAGCTTTCGCTCCCAACGATCCATCCATCGCGCATAAATCCCTGGCATCGGTTGAAAACTCAGTGTAGCAGGCGGGAAGAAGACAGAAAAAAACCCCGCACGCGGGAGATGGTTCCTTCACGCGCGGGGCGGCAAACAGCCTAGACGAGGCAACTCACCAAAAGCGAGGAAAAACCCCTTAGAACCCGCCTTTCCCGTGTGCATTCCACCTGCCAGCCGCAACTCATTGAAAACGTGCCGCCGCCCCCACCAATCTCCAGGATTCGGGATGGGCCCCCTACGATTTCCCGTAGAAAGCTGACGGAAAATACCTCAGAACTTTCAAAAAGACCGACTCGCCGATTCGGTGGTATACTCTTGGCGCGAGATGGACTCGCATGCTGACAGGGTTTTTCGCAGGGAAGAGCCTCATCCGGATTTCATACTCACCTCCAAGGGGGTGCTCGCTTGTTTGACTTGGTTATTGCACGGGTACTCTTTGTCATCGTCCTGACAGCTTCCGCCTGGTTGCTGCATCCTTTCCAACTCAACCCCTGGATCGCCGGATCCTTCGGCTTTATCCTGGGCGCCGCCATCATCTTCTTCGAGATCCGCCTGGAGCAAGTCAGCCTGAAAAGGTTGATCGGCGCCGCCTGCGGATCCGTCATGGGCATCGTGGGGGCCTACGTCTTTTCCCTGATCCTGGCTAAAGCCACACCCGAGCCCTTTCTGCATGTCAGCCTGCTCCTGCTCATGACCTACATCGGTCTGATCGTGGGCGCCAAGAAGGGCGACATGCTCAACCTGGCCGCGCTCGGCGGCATCTTCGGCGGCGAGAAGGCCTCGAAGAAATCCTTCAAAATCCTGGATACCTCGGTTATCATCGACGGCCGCATCGCCGATATCGCGGAAACCGGCTTCCTCGACGGCGTGCTGGTCATCCCCCAATTCGTCCTGCGCGAGCTTCAACTGGTCGCCGATTCGGCCGACTCCATGAAGCGCAACCGCGGCCGCCGCGGCCTCGACATCCTCCAGCGCATCCAGAAAATGGCGCACCTCAACGTGCAGATCGTCGAGGAAGACTTTCCCCAAGTCCGCGAGGTCGACATGAAGCTGATCGAGCTCGCCAAAGTCTACGACTGCAAAGTCGTCACCAACGACTTCAACCTCAACAAAGTCGCCCAGCTTCACGGGGTCGAGGTGCTCAATATCAACGAGCTGGCCAACTCTCTCAAGCCCATCGTGCTGCCCGGCGAGACGATGCGCGTCTTCATCCTCAAGGAAGGCAAGGAATACAACCAGGGCGTGGCCTACCTCGACGACGGCACCATGGTAGTGGTGGACAATGCCAAGAAGATGATCTCCAAGACCATCGACATCTCCGTGACCAGCGTGCTGCAGACCACCGCGGGCAAAATGATCTTCGGCAAGTTCGACGAGCGCCAGCACGCCGCGGCTGCCACCGACCGCCACGAGCGTCCGCCGCGCAAGCCCGAAGCACAGGCCGCCGCCGCGGCTGCCCCGGCAGTCGCGCCCGAAAAAACCACGATAGAATCGTAATCGAATGAAAGTCGCCGTCATCCTGCCCGCCGCGGGCCTCGGTACCCGCATGGGCAAAGGCCCCGCGGAAAAGGCCGGCACCAGCCGAAAACAGTTCATGCTCCTCGACGGCTCGCCCATCCTCATTCACACCGTCCGGAAATTCGCCGCCAATCCGCGCGTCGGCGAGATCCTGGTCGCCGTCCGCCCGGAGGATATCGACTGGGTCCGCGACATGCTCGCCGGCGAATTCGGCTCGCGGGTGCGCGTGGTCGCTGGAGGTAATTCGCGCCAGGAATCGGTGGAAAATGCCCTGCGTACCCTCCGGCCCGATACCGACATCGTCGCCGTGCACGATGCCGTGCGTCCCTTCATCGACCCCGCCACCATCGACCAGGTGCTCGACGAAGCCATCGAGACCGGAGCCGCCATCGTCGGCGTGCCCGCCGTCGATACCGTCAAGCGGGTCACGCGCGGCACCAGCCACGTCAAGATCCGCGAAACTCTGCCGCGCGAAAAACTGGTGATGGCGCAGACTCCGCAGGTGTTCCGCTACGACATTCTGGTGCGTGCGTTTCAATCCGCGCGCCAGGACGGCTTCTCCGCCACCGACGAAGCCAGCATGGTCGAGCGCCTGGATGTGGAAGTCACCGTAGTCCCCGGCAGCGACCGCAACATTAAGATCACCAAACCCACCGACATGGACCTGGCGCACCTCTTCCACTCCGAGGAGCACCGGTAGGCTGCGCCATGCCCGAACTCCGCACCGGCCTCGGCTGGGATGTCCACCGCATCGCCCCCGGCCGCCCGCTGATCCTCGGCGGCGTGACCATCTCTTCCGAATTCGGGCTCGAAGGTCATTCTGACGCCGACGTCCTGGCCCACGCCATTACCGACGCCATTCTCGGTGCCGCCGCGCTGGGTGACATCGGCATGCACTTCCCCGACACCGATCCGCGCTGGAAGGGCTGCGACTCGCTGGTGTTCCTCCGCCACGCCCAGGAACTGGCCGCCGAGCGCGGCTATCACATCGTCAACATCGATTCGACTGTGATCCTCGAGCGCCCGAAACTGAAGGATTACCGCATATCCATCCGCGAGCGCCTTGCCGAAACGCTCGAGCTCGACATCGACCGCGTCAGCGTCAAATTCAAAACCGCCGAAAAAGTCGGCCCCGTTGGCGAAGGCCGTTCCGCCGAAGCGCAAGCCCTCGTCACAGTAACGCGGGCCACCCGGTCCGCACCCGCGGGCAGCGCGCTATAACTTCATTTCCCAACCCTTGCGCGTTGCCGGTCTTACATACTTGTTCGCTTCCGCGTTATTCGTAAACCGCAGCCCCTTGCTGTCCCAATCCAGCTTCCCCGGCACCCGGTAAGCGATCGGGATCAGGCTCAGCCACTCCGCATACGGCGCCGTAATCGCGAAGTCTGCGCATCCGGGGTCGCCGCCTTTGCAGGCCCGCACCCAATCCAGCATGTGTCCCGGCGAGCGCGTCAGTAGCTGTGGAGGCAGCCGGTACTCCGCCCATCGCGCGGCCGGCAGTAGCCACACGCCCTCCCCGCGGCTGGACGTCGCCATAATTCCCTTGGTCCCGACGAACACGCTCCCGTTGCCCGAGAGGATTCCGGTCTGCGCCGCGCCGGGACGTTCGCCGAACACGCGCACGCCCGGACCGCCGGCGCCCTGCCGCGGAGCGTTCGGATCGGGAGTCCCGCGTCCACCCGCCGCCGCGCCTCGTCCCGCGCCTCCACCGCCGCCCGCACCGCGTCCACCGCCCATGGGACGGCCCTTGTCGGTGAGATTGTTGACCGGCGGCAGGATGACCTCGTTCTCCATGCCCGGCACGTGGAAGGTTTCCGGATCGCCGGGTTGGCAGGAATCGTGGAAGAAGACCTTGACTGCGGACATCTCGCCGCGCGCCGGAAAGTCGAGCCGCACCACGCCGCGCACCGGGAACGTGTACTTGCTCGGCGTCACCTGGCTGACGCACTCCACGCCCGTCGGCGCGCCGAGCATCAGCGCCGTGTGCACCGGCCCGGCCGTATGCGTCGCCCAGTTACCCACCTGTCCGGTGCCGAAATCCCAGAAGCCGCGCCAGTTGTAGGGAACGTAATAGCTCGAGAAGGGCCGCATGGCGGCCCCGCCGAGCCAGAGGTCCCAGTTCAACGTGTCGGGGACGCTTTCCTCGGGCGGCAGTTGCTGGAGGCCGGTGGGATGGGTGCCGGGCGTGACCGAGATGTGGGCCTCGGTCACGTCGCCGATGGCGCCGCTCCAGACGATCTCGGCGGCGACGCGGTTGCACTCGTGCGAGAACCCCTGGTTCCCCATCTGTGTGGCTACCTTGTATTTGACGGCGGCGTCGCGCAGAAGCTGTGCTTCCCACGGGGTGCGGGTGAGCGGCTTTTCGACGTAGACGTGCTTGCCGCGCTGCATGCAAGCGAGGGCGACGGTCGCGTGCATGAAATCGGGGATGCCGATGGTGACGGCGTCGATGTTCTTGCCCTCTTTATCGAGCATCACGCGGAAATCTTTATACTTCGGCTGCTTTTCGAAGCGCTTGAAATTGGCCGCGGCGCGCGCGTCATCCACGTCGCAGAGCGCGACGATGTTCTCCGTCTGCGCGGCGGCATTGAGGTCGGCGCCGCCCTGCCCGCCGCATCCGATGGCGGCCACGTTCAGCTTGTCGTAGAAGGGTTTGTATCCGAGCGCCTTGAGCGATTGCACGCTGCCGAATCCGCCTGCGGGCACCGCGCCCGCAAGCAGCGAGCCGAAAAAGAAGTGTCGTCTGGAAACACCGTCGTAGGGCATGACCTAAGTGGTATCGGAGTGCGGGGGCGGGTGTCAAGTGATGCTGGTGCGGCCGCCCTGGAGGAACCGGATTGGGCCACGCGATGCCGGTGTTGCCGCGAAGTTCTGCTTCCAAGCGCTGTAATGGGATAATAGGCTTGTGCTGACATCGTACATCCGGGCCGCCATGCGACAGGCGCGGTACGAAATTGTCGAGGACGATGGTTCGTTCTACGGCGAGATCCCGGTCATTCCCGGCATCTGGGCCAATGCCAAGACCCTCGAAGCTTGCCGTGAAGAATTGGAGAGCGTGCTGGAAGGATGGCTGCTTCTCAGCGTCGCCGATCACTCTCTGATTCCGGAGATTGACGGAAACCGCATCGAAATCCGGGAAGTCGCTTGAGTGCCGGCCATCGGCCCGATCAAACGGAGAGAGTTGATCGCATACCTGCGCGCCCTGGGTTTCGACCCTCCTGTATCCGGCGGCGATCACCAGTACATGCGCGGGCGAGGGCGAAAGCTGCGCATTCCGAATCCTCATGCGGAGGACATCAGCCGGGGCCTACTGGTGCGCATTCTTCATCAGGCTGGAATCGATCGTAACGAATGGGAAAAGCTCTGAAAACCCGTTTCGCGTTTTGCTCGTCACGTTGAATTAGCCAACCAACGCCGGGACTTTAAGCACCGATCCCGTCTCGGCCTGCGCCGGGTGTACACTCAATCAGACAAAGGAGTCTCAAAATGAGATTCGCACTGATCATCGTCTTGGCGGGCCTGGCCTGCGCGCAGGGCGGCCCGGCCGGCCACTGGGAAGGCACACTCCCGGTGAACGGCCGCGAGATCGGACTGACGCTTGACCTGGCTCAAAATGCGAAGTCGGAATGGATCGGCAGCATGGGCGTCGCTTCCGCGAATGCCACCGGGCTGGTGGTGATGGATATCGCGGTGAACGGCGCGTCCGTCAAGTTCATCGCCGTCGAATTGCAGATGGCCCGCTTCGAACTCACTCTCGGCCCGGACGGAATCCTGAAAGGCACGGTGACCAACGCCCAGCGGTCGGCGCCGGTCGAGTTCAAGCGCACCGGCGAGGCGAAAGTCGAGTTGATTCCACCGAGCCCGGCGGTGTCGAAAGAGCTGGAGGGTGATTGGGAAGGCTCACTGACTACGCCGAACCGCGTGTTCCCGCTGGTGGTCCACTTCAGGAATCAGCCGGACAAGACGGTAGCGGCGACCATGGACAGCCCCGACGCCAACGCGATGCACGTGCCGCTCAACGACGTGAAGCAGACGGGGCAGTCGGTGGACTTCGGCATCAAGGTGGCGCATAGCAGCTTTCACGGAACGCTCAACAAGGAAGGCACCGAGATCACGGGAGCCTGGACTCACGAAACCGACAGCATGCCGCTCACGCTGCGGAAGAAATGACTGCGCCGCTTACTGCCAGCTAAGTTTCATTATGAACGTATCGTCGAAGGCGGCTTTGAGAGGCTGCGCGGCGTTCACCACCGGAAAATCGTCCGAGTAAGTCTGTCCTACGATCAAGATCGCGCCTTGCGGCTCGACCGCAACTGCGCGTGCCCCGTCGCTGAAGCCTCCGCCCAGGTATGTCGAGTACAGCAGGCTGCCGCCATCCGGGGAGAACACGGTCACGAAGACGTCCAGGAAATTGCCGGACGCGGATTGCCAGGCGTTGACTGTGGGAAAGTCCTTCGAGCGCGTGGCGCCGGTGACCACCACGTTGCCGGCGGGGTCGAGCGAGATTCCCTGGGCATACGTGGTGCCGCCCGACACATAAAGGTTGTTCTGAATAAATCCGCCTCCGTTACTTTGCACCGGATCGAAGAGCTGATGGCCGCCGAGAAACGTGGAGAACAATAGCGTCCCTCCATCGGCGCTGAGCTCGGCCACGAAAGCCGCGCTGTGCGAGCCCTGCGCCACCGCCCAGAAGATGCCCCGCGCCGCCGCGTCGGTGGCCAGCAGGCCGATCGGCGGCACCGTGCCTTGAGTCCCGGTGAACGGCGTGCCGGGCGCGGGCTGCCAGGTGGCCGCGTGATCGTATGAGACGTAAATCCCCACGCTGGGATACTGCACGGCGGCATAGAGCGCGCCGGTCGAGGGGTCCAGCGTGAGATTGCCGGGGATCGCGACGCCCTGCGGTCCCGCGATCTTCGTCCAGGTCACCCCGCCATCGTCGCTGCGCAGTCCGGGCCCGGCATAGACAATCGACGGCTGCTTACTCGCGTCGATGACAAAGTTGCCGATGCTGTCAAAAATGTTTTGGGCGCCGGTCCACGAGGCCCCGGCGTCGGTCGAGCGGTACAGTGTCGGCTTGCTGGGCGGCGGTGGCGGCGGGCCGAAAAAGCCCGGGAAGAGAATCGGCGGGACTTCGCCTGCGAACACGTTGCCCGTGTTCGGATCCACGGCCAGCGCCCCGGTGCAGTTGCCGCAAGCGTCGGTGAGCGTGGCCATCACACTCCACGAAGCTCCGCCGTCGGCAGTCTTGTAGACCGATCCCGAGGCCGCGGCATAGAGCGTGCCCGGTCGCGTCGGGTCGGCCGCCAGACGCTGCACGGGAGCATTCGCGGGCAGTCCCGCCGAAGCAGCGCTCCACGTCTTCGCGCCGTCGGCCGACTTGTATACACCATTCGCCGTGCCCACGTAGAGCGCTCCGCTCCCGTCGCGCACCAGCGTGGAGATGGCTCCGCCGGTCAGTCCCTGGTTCGCCGCCGTCCACGTGGCGCCGCCGTCCGTAGTGAAGAAAAGGCCCCCGTCGAAGGCGGCGACGTAGAGTGTCCCCGAATCGGCAAACATCGCCGAGATCTGGCCGAAGGGCGCGTTGTCGATCGGGTTCCACGTGGCCGTAGTATCGCTGGACTTCCACAACGAGCGCGCCCCAAACAGATTCTGCGCGGGACGCACCAGCGGGAAGTCGGCGGACCCGGTCATGCCGGTGACCCACGCGCGCGCGGCCGAATCCACCGCGACCGCGGTGCCTATGTCGAACAGCGAGCCGCCGAATGCCGCGCGGTAGACCTCGCGCGATCCATCGGCGCTGAGCTTGGAGACAATCGCGTGCGACGTTTGTGAGATGCTCTGCCCGGCGCCCGTGAGGTAGACGTTGGAATCGTGGTCCACAGCGATTCCGCGGATCGTGAGGCTGCCGAGAAACGACGTGTAGACGATGCTGCCCGCCGGCGATAGCTTCACCACGAAGGTGTTCGAGAAGCCGCCGGGAGGCGCAACCGTGCCGTTCGGCCCCGGGAAGATCGACGATTCTGTGTCGCCGGCGACGTAGGCGTTGCCCGCGGCATCCACCGCCAGGGCCCACCCCAGATCGCTGCCCTCGCCCCCGAGATAGGTCGCGTAGAGCAGGTGCGCGCCATCGGCGCTGAACTTGGCGACAAACGCGTCGCGGTAATACTTGAGCTGGCCGTCGTCGAGCGAGGGCTGGGCGGCATTCACCACCGGGAGATCGGTGGACGATGTCGTTCCCGCGATGATGACGTTGCCGGCAGGGTCCACGCCGATCGCGTTGGCCGTTTCGAAGCTGGATCCGCCATAAAAGGTGCACCAGAGGAGCGCCCCGCCAGGCGAGAATTTCGCGACGAATGCGTCGTTGTCGCCGGAGTGAGTCGTCTGATAGGCCCCGGGCGTGACGGGGAAATCGTGCGAGGCGGTGAGCCCGGCTGCGTACACGTTGCCCGCTGAGTCCGTGGCCACGGCGGTGGCGAACTCGCCCCACATGCCCCCGAGGTAAGTGGAGAATTGGGGACCGGCAGCGCGGGAGAGGGAAGCCGTGAGGAGTAAGATGAACACTGGGGCCCGGAACACAAATTTATTATAAGATCCGATGTTCGCCATTATCGGGCCTCCAGCGTGAGCTGCCTCACCAACGCGGAGGAAAGATGAGAAGCTTTTTCAAGTGTCAACCGGGGCTGCTGCTCATACCGGCTACCCTTGCATTCGCGGCCGATTTTACCCCGCCGCCCACCAAAGCCGAGCCGGTCACCGAAACGCTGCACGGCGTCACCATCACCGACCCCTACCGCTGGCTCGAAGACCAGAACAGCCCGGAAACGCGCGCCTGGCTCGCCGCTCAGGACAAATTCGCGCGGGCGTACCTGGATAACATCCCGGGGCGCGAGCAGCTTCGCAAGAAATTTGAAGCGCTGCTCAAGATCGATTCCGTCGGCTCGCCGGTCGTTCGCAACGGCCGATACATCTTCAGCCGGCGCTTGGCCTCCGAGGATCGCCGGTCCATCTGCGTGCGTCAGGGCTTCACGGGGAAAGACGAAATCCTGGTCGACCCAGCCAAGGTAACCGACGATCCGACATCGTCGGTGCAGATGCTGGGGCTGTCCGAGGACGGAAATCTGCTGATGTACGGCGTCCGCCGCGGCGGAGAAGATGAATCCGATGTCCGCCTGCTCGATGTGAACACGCGCAAGCCGCTCCCCGACCAGCTTCCCCGCGGCCGCTACTTCACGTTCGCGATCAAACCCGACAAGAGCGGTTTTTATTACTCCCGCTTCACGGTGGGACAGGGCACGCGCGTCTTCTACCACGCCATGGGCAGCGATCCCAGGCAGGACAAGCTGATCTTCGGCGAGGGCTACGGTCCGACGCAAGGAATCGGAGTCGAGCTTTCCGCGAATGGGCATTGGATGCTGATCCAGGTCGGCGACGGAGTGCCGACCAGGCGCACCGAGTTGTACTTCCACCGGGTCGGGCAGCCGGGGTCGCTCCAGACGCTGTTGAAAGAGGATGGCGAATTCGATGCCGATTTCGCCGGCGACATGCTGGTGATGAACACCAATTGGAAAGCGCCCAACCGGCGCATCCTGCGCGTCGACCTGAACCATGCCGCTCCGGACCAGTGGAAGCAGATCGTGCCCGAATCCAAGCTGGCCATCGCTCGCACCACCCTGCACGGCGGCCGGCTCTTTGTCAGCTACCTCGAGAACGTCACCACGCGCATCCGCCAGTTCGATATCGATGGCAAGCCGCTGGGCGACCTGGCGCTGCCGGGGATCGGCACCGCGGGCCTGTCGGCCGGCCGTTGGGAGGACGACGAGGCGTTCTTCGGGTTCACCTCTTTCGTGGAGCCCGGCGCGACCTACCGGTTCAGTGTATCCACCGGCAAGCGGGATCTCTGGTTTCGTCCGAAAATCCCGGTGGACACCGGCAACATAGAAGCCAAGCAAGTCTGGTATACGTCCAAAGATGGCACCAAGGTGCCGATGTTCGTGGTGCACCGCAGCGATCTTACGCTGGATGGCAACCGTCCGACCTACCTGACCGGCTACGGCGGGTTCAACCTGTCGAGCATGCCGACCTTCAGCTCGGTGGCCGCGTTGTGGGCGGAGGCCGGCGGCGTATACGCGGTCGCGAATATCCGCGGCGGAGGCGAGTTCGGCGAAAGCTGGCACAAGGCCGGCATGTTTGAAAAGAAGCAAAACGTCTTCGACGACTTCATCGCCGCCGCCGAGTGGCTGCAGCAGAACAAGTACACGCAACCCGCGAAGCTGGGCATCGTGGGCGGCTCCAACGGCGGCCTGCTGATGGGCGCCATGATGACCCAGCGTCCCGGCCTGTTCGGCGCGATCATCTGCGGCGCTCCGCTGCTGGACATGCTGCGCTTTCAGAAGATGTCGGTGGGGGCATGGTGGACGGCGGAGTATGGCTCCTCCGACGACCCGAAGCAGTTCGAGTATCTGTACAAGTACTCGCCCTATCACAACGTCAAGAAGGGCACGAAATTCCCCGCGATCCTGTTCGTCAGCGGCGATTTCGATACGCGCGTCGACCCGGCCCATGCGCGCAAAATGACCGCGCTGGTGCAGGCGGCGAATGCTTCGGACAATCCGATCCTGCTGCGCTACGATACCAAGGGCGGCCACAGCGGCATCGCCAACATCAGCAAGACCGTCGAGGAACAGGTGGACCAGGTCGGATTCCTGGCGGCGCGCCTGGGCCTGAAGTTTGAGTAGATTCAGTGGGGCAGGTTCCCGGCCTGCCCCTTTCCGATGGCCGCGTAGTTCCCTTCCGTCGCCCGGATCAAATCGTCCGGCCTAAGCAGCATCTGGCAGCCGCGGATTCCGGCGCTCACGCTGATGGTGTCGAACAGAATCGCGGTCTCGTCCAGGAAGAACGGATACGGCTTCTTCACCCCGATCGGTGAGACGCCTCCGCGAATGTAGCCCGTCAGCCCGAGCACCTCCTTCACGGCGACTAATTCCACCTTCTTATTGCCGCTGGCTGCGGCGATTGCCTTCAGGTCGAGCTCCGTGTTCGCCGGGATACACGCCATAAGCACGCCCGCCCGGTCGCCGCGCGCCACCAGCGTCTTGAAGACCTGCTCGGCCGGCATGCCGATCTTTTCGGCGACGTGCGGCGCGCTCAGGTCGTCCTCGTCCACCTCGTACTCGCGCAGCTCATAGTGGACGCCGGCGGCGTCGAGTATGCGGGCGGCGTTGGTCTTGGCGGCCATGGTCCGATTGCTACTCGAATACGGGCATCCGCGCCAGCTCTTCGGCTGGTATCGGCTCCACCGGCAATCCGGCCCGGCGCCAGGCACTGAGGCCGCCTTTGATCACAGCGGCCGGAATCCCCTTCGCGATCAGTACCGGCGCGACACGCGCGCTGGTGGCGTCGCGCAGTCAAGTGCAGTAGAGATACACCTGCTGCCCGGCGGCAAGGTCTCCGACCGGCATCTCCTCGATGGCGGCGGGGTCGATGCGCCGCGAGCCGCGGATCCGCACCGCGTGGCGGTCGTAGTAGCCGTGGCTGCGGACGTCATAGATCACCGCGGTGCCGCCGGCGAGTGACCGGGCCGCTTCCGCGGGCAGGACAAACGGCACCGCCGGGTCGCCGCGCGACATCCACCATACGCGAACCTTCACCGCGAGATATACGGCGATGGCGATCGGGATCAGCCAGGCAAGGACGTTGCCGGCCGCCTGGTAGCCGTGAAAGAAGGCATTGACCAGGTCGCCGCCGATGTATCCGGCAGCCAGATAGACGCCCGTGTAGAGCGCCGCGCCGCAGAAATCCCAGCGCAGAAACCGGGCGAACCGCATCTGCATGGTGCCCGCCATGGGAGCGGACAGGGCGTTGATCCCCGGAAGAAATTTGGCGATCACCAGCAGCGTGCGGCCGCGGCGTCGGAAGGACTCCGCCGAGCGCAGCACGCACGACTCTGGATTGATCGAGATCCGGCACAGCACGCCGAGCAGCCACCAGCCGGCGTGGCGCCCCATCGCGAACAGCAGGACGTCGGCGGACATCATCGCCGCGATCGCCGCCCCATAGGCCAGCGGAAAGCTCAGCGAACCGCGCGCTCCCGCGGCGCCCACGATCAGCAGAGCCGGCGCCGCTGGAATCGGCAGCCCGATCGCTTCCAGGAACACGACCAGGCAGAGAATCGAATAGCCATGTTGGATGAGGCCGGTGATCCAGGATTCCATCGCGGGCGACAGAACGATGATCGCACACCGATGGCGGCTATCGAAAAGCCGCACTTACGCTCGTCATTATATGAATCGTTGAAATGCCCGTTTTGCTTGACTGCAAACGCCTACATCGTTATACTCCGGACAATCATAAACGCGATGCTCCGTCGCACATCGGAGCATGAACGGGGTCGTTTAACAAGTATTTCGCGCACGCGTACCGGAGGTCCCTGTGAGACACTTGCTCCTCGCGCTGCTTTCCATGGCAGCCCTGCTCCACGCCCAGGAAAACCGCAGTACCATCAGCGGCAGTGTCGCCGACTCAACCGGCGCCCCCATTGCAAAAGCCAAAGTCACCGCCACGGAGACCCGGACCGGCGTGAAGACGTCGGTCATCACCGAGAGTTCCGGCGCGTACACCATCCCCTTCCTGCCCATCGGCGAATATGAGATCTCCGCCGAGGCACCCGGCTTCAAGAAATTCGTGCAGAGCGGCATCACGCTGAGCGCCGGGGCACACCCCGTAATCGATATCCGGCTCGACGTCGGCGCCATCGTGGACACGGTCGAGGTGCATGCCGACGCGCCCATTCTGGAGACCGCCAACCCGACCGTCGGCCAGGTGATCACCAACGAGGAAGTGGAGAGCTTCCCCATCAACGGCCGCACGCCCATGATGCTGGCCAACCTGGCCATGGGCGTCATCTCGACCTACGAGCCGGGCCCGGTTCGCCCCTTCGATAACGGCGCGCCCAACTCCATCTCGATCGGCGGCGCGCCTTCCAGCCGCAACGAAGTGCTGCTGAACGGCGCGCCCAACGCGGGTTTCAGCAACCAGATGGCCTACAGCCCGCCGCAGGATGCCGTGGTGGAAGTTCGCACCAATACGTTCCAGATGGACGCCTCGTACGGTCATACCATGGGCGGCACGGTCAACCTCGTCACCAAGGGCGGCACCAACGACCTTCACGGCGTGGCCTACATCTTCAACCAGACCTCGGCGGTAGACGCGAACTCGTTCTTCAACAATGCCAGGGCCGTGCCCCGTCCCCCGTATCACCAGAATCAGTATGGTGTGAACGGCGGCGGCCCGCTTTGGGTACCGAAGGTCTATAACGGCAGGAACAAGGTGTTCTGGTACGTCGGCTGGGAAGGCATGCGCGATTCCGACCCCGCCAACTCGCCGCTCGAAACCGGCAACCCGGTGAACTTCACCAGCGTGCCCACTGCGGCCGAGCGCACCGGCGACTTTTCGGCCTTGCTTACCGTCAACCAGATCAACCCGGCCGACAAGAACAACTACACCATCTACGATCCCAACACCGGCGTCATGTCGGGCAACAACGTCGCGCGCTCTCCGTTTCCGGGCAACGTGATTCCCTCCAACCGCATCAACAAAATCGCGCAGAACTACCTGACCTATTTCCCGCTGCCCAACACTCCCGGCCAGGCCAACGGGCTGCAGAACTTCGTCATCAACGCGGTGGACAGCGACGGCTACGACAACGAGCTCGGCCGCATGGACGTCAACCTGAGCGCCACTAACCGGCTGACCTTCGACGCCCACCACAATTACCGGGCGCAGAACAAGAACAACTTCTTCGGCAATGCCGCCACCGGCAACTACCTCTACCGCATCAACCAGGGCGCGGGCCTCGACTACGTCGCCACCATTTCTCCGACCGTGGTGGCCGAGCTTCGCGGCAACTGGACGCGCTACCAGGAGCATCATTTTTCTCCCGCCGACCAGGTGAGCCCGACCGACCTCGGTTTCCCGAGCTACATCGCGGCCAATGCGGGCTTCCTGACCATGCCGTACGTGGTCTTCACCAGCACCAGCGTTGCGGCCGGCGCCCGCTCGGGCTTCGAGCCGCTGGGCTACAACGGCGACGGCACCAACTACTCCGATGTATTCCACATCTTCGGCAACGTAGTGAAGATCCGCGGCAACCACACCATGAAGGCCGGCACCGACATCCGCGCCTACCGCTACAGCCTCTACACCTTCGGCAATCCCTCCGGCACCTACACCTTCAACGGCAGCTTCACCAACAATCCGGCGGTCAGTAACTCCACGGTCTTCGGCCAGGACATGGCGGCCTTCCTGCTCGGCCTGCCCAGCAGCGGCAGCCTGGACCTCAACGCGCAGAGCACCGTGCAGAACCACTACCTGGCGTTCTTCTTCAACGACGACTGGCGCGCGAAACCCAACCTCACGCTGAGCATGGGCCTGCGCTGGGAGCACGATTTTCCGGAGATCGAGTGGCACAACAAGTCGCTCAGCGGGTTCGATCCCGATGCGGCGAATTCAGCGTCGGGCGCGGCGGCCCTGGCTTATGCCAAAGCTCCCAGCCCCTTGCTGCCGCCCAGCCAGTTCAATGCGCTCGGAGGCCCGTCATTCGTGACCTCGGGCAGCCCGGAGATCTACCACACCGTAAGCAAAATCTTCAGCCCGCGCTTCGGTTTTGCGTGGACGCCGCGCGCACTGGGCAACAAGACCGTCCTGCGCGGTGGCTTTGGCATCCTGGTGGACCCGATCCTATTGCCGGCGCCTAACCAGCCCGGATTCAGCCAGCAGACAGTGTATAACTCGACCAACAACAATTATCTGACGCCCGCCACCACGCTGTCCGATCCGTTCCCTGGCGGCTTCCTCCTGCCTGCCGGCTCCTCCGGCGGCACCAGCACCAACCTCGGACAGAGCATCACGTTTTACAATCCCAATGTCCACAATCCGTACACGGTGCGCTGGCAATTCAGTGTGCAGCGGCAGCTTCCGCTCGACATGGTGCTGGAGGTCGCCTATATCGGCAGCCACGCCGTGCGGCTCATGATCAACACCCAGTTGGATTACATCCCGGCGCAGTATCTCAGCAAGTCACTGGTCCGTGACAACACGGTGATCAACGCCTTGTCCGGCTCGACTTCCAATCCGTTTAAGGGCCTGGTTCCCACGGGCACGCTGGCGACCGCGACAACCGTGGCCACCCAACAGTTGCTGACGCCGTTTCCGCAATACCTGGTGCCCACGCCGCCTTCCAGCACCAGCAACGGCATCGTCATGCAGGGCAACAATGCCGGCTCTTCTTTTTACGAGAGCCTCAATATCCGCCTCCAGAAGCGATTCACCAACGGCCTCACGCTGATGAACAACTTCATCTGGAACAGGCTGACCGACCGGCTGGCGTATCTCAACGACAGCGATCCGGCGCCCGAGAAGCGCGTCTCCAGCGACTCGCGCCCGATTCGCGAAGTGCTGGCCTCCACTTACAACCTGCCCATCGGCCGCGGCTTGAAGGTCAACCTGCAGAACCGCGTGCTCGATTCCTTCGTCGGCGGATGGCAGCTTAGCGGCATCCTCACCCTGCAATCCGGGCCGGTCCTTACATGGGGTAACTATATTTACTTCGGGGGCCCGATCAATCTCAATCCACACCAGCCCAACGGAAACGCCTTCGATACATCGCAGTTCGTCACCGCGTCCGCGCAGCAGCTTGCCGATAACATACGAACCTTCAATAACCAGTTCAATAGTCTGCGCCGCGACATGACCAAGCAGCTGGATCTCACCTTGAGCAAGAGCTTCCGGTTCGCGGAGCGGCGGTACATCCAGTTCCGGCTCGAAGCGTTCAACGCCACCAACCGCGTGACCTTCGGCGGGCCGCAGACCAACCCGACGAACTCGGCATTCGGCACCATCAGCAGCCAGGCCAATACTCCGCGCAGAATTGAATCCGGTTTGCGATTAGTCTGGTAAACTAGAGCGGGGCAGCCCACCCTGCCCCACCAGGCGGGGCGCCCCGCCCCACACCGCCCGGGCGCCCCGCCACTTCCAAACCTGCCCCTTTCAAACCAACGGCACGTGAATCACCGTCAGCAACTCCTCCGCCCGGGTATTCTGCGGCGTATTCAGGTACAGCTCGAAGCACGGCACATCGCGCAGCTCGCGCCCGCTGCCCGGCAGCCACCCGCCGAAAATCAGCCGGTACGTCGCGCTCAGCTTCTCGTACGGCCCCTTGTGCATCAGGGTCGCGTACTCGCCGCCGGCCAATTCCGTAACGCCGAACTCGCCCTCGGGTTGAATCGGCCGCGCCAGCGTGATCGCCGCAGCGTAGCGCAGCTTGTCGGGTGGAGTGATCTCCGGGTCGTCCCAGGAAATCCCCAGGAACCGGCTCGCCGGACCGATCAGCCCGCGCATGCCCGCCCACATAGCCAGCCGCCCCCAGGTCGCGCCCACCTGGTCGTACGGCCCGACGTGCCGCAGGAACACGACGGTCTGCGGCTCCAGCGTCCGGATTTCCACCGGCGCCGGCGCGCCGTAATCCGGCGGGTCATAGCCGCCGGGCTCGCGGAGCTTCTGGCGGCTGTTGCGGAACTCGGAAGGAGACATCCCGAACATGGTGTGAAACGCTCTGGTGAATGCTTCGTGAGTTTCGTAGCCTGCCTCGAATGCAAGGTCCGTGACCGGCTGTTCGTCCAGCTTCAGCCGCTGTGCCGCGCGCTCCAGCCGGAGCCGCCGCACGTACTCGTGGACTCCCTCGCCGGTCAGCGCGCGGAACACGCGGTGAAAATGACATGCCGAGAAGCAGGCGACGCCCGCCAGCTCCTCCAGCGAAAGTGGCTCGTCGAGCCGCTGCTGAATATGCCCCAGCACACGCAGAAGGCGCTCGTGATAGCTGGCCGAAGTGCCGGTCTTCATCGCAGCACCCAGGCCGCACCCCCGAGAAACGCGGGATAGAGCAGGTAGCCCGCGCCGATCTCCGCATAGTAACGGCCGGCGGTCATTTTCATCGGCCCGTATGCGAACATCGGGTAGTCGAGAACGAGGTTCACCGCCAGCCAGACGAAACCGAGCAGCACGGCCTCGCCGATCCGCGGCGCCGCCTCCCCGCGGAAGTATCTGCGCGCGAGGAGCGCGGCCACGATGACCACCGCCAGCGACATGACGGTATCGAAGAGCGCCGGGTTGGCGTGCTTGAGCGGAAACACTGCGAAGGCGAACACGAAAGGCGCCAGCCAGCTCAGAAATCCGAGCGCCAGCGCCCGTTTCCAGTGAGTCAGAAGCATAGGTGATTCGATGGTAGCCGAGAGTAGGGGAGGGCGCTTGACGATTTTTGCGCTTTTTGCCGGCAACCAGCGCTCGCCCGGATGTCAATATCTGATCAATGTTATTGGGATAACTGCTTGAGCGTGCAGTTTCGTGCGCGCCATTCCGCATAGCAACATCTTCACCCTTCGGGCACGCCCGAACCTCCCCCCATGCTTCAGTTCTCGACCGGCACTTTCTCGGCGTGGTCGATCACCACCAGGTCGACCAACATTTTCTTCGCCTCCAGCTTCAACCCGAGCTCTTCCTGTAGCGCCCGCGTGACGATGCTCATCGGGTCCGGCGGCGCCTCGTGCGTGCCGCCCGCCCCCGGCGGGTTGATGTCGCCGATATATTTGGCCACATTCACCGTGATATCGTACTTCCCTTTCAGCCCCGTCTCGTCGATCACCGGCGCCCGGAAAATGTTCGACAGTACGTCGATCAACTGCGCAACCGGGGTGCGCTGCACCGAAACCGTCATCCTCTGCTGATCCGGCTTGATGTCCGGCTCCCCCTCCGAGGTCGATTCCTTCAGCTTCACGCCGCCTTTGGCCGGCTGCAGAACATACGCCTGCATCTCCTTGGTCATGCGATGCACCGTCATCTTGAAGCGCTCCGCCAGGAGCGTCTGCATCATCAGGCGAAGCTGCTCCTCCGCCACTTCGCCGCCGGCCTTGGCCGTGATCATGTAACGCTCGGCGCCGATCCAGTCGGGTCCAGTGACCTGATAATCCAGCACGTGATACGCCCAGGCCACGCACGACCTCAGGCTGTTGTTGCGCATGATCACGCTGTCCGGCGACACCACCACCCGGTTCGCCAGCGGATTCATTCCGCGCCCACCGCCCTGGCTGGCCCGTACCGAAGCCACTTCAAAGGCCGGAGCCTGGCCCCAAGCCGCGGACGCGAGCAGCATCGATGCCGCGAACAGTCTGCACCTCATGAGTTCTCCTGGAAACATGACGGTCCGTCTGATAAAAGATTAACTGATGCTCACTTCCAGACGTACCTTTGTGCAAATGGCCGCCGCCGGGCTCGCCATGGCCGCCCCCAGCGACCGCGTTCGGATGGGTTTCATCGGCCTCGGCGGCCAGGGGACCTCACGCCTCACCGAGTTTCTGCGCCACCCCGATGTCGACGCCGGCGCGGTCTGCGATGTCGACGCCGCGCACGTCGACCGCGCGGCC
>Ga0335079_10001578_pt1 | contig 26066 bp, 18 predicted proteins | sample Lox_Sample_33_FD_206719 | JGI IMG/M metagenome (GOLD analysis project Ga0335079, IMG submission 206719) | Soil microbial communities from Loxahatchee National Wildlife Refuge, Florida, United States - Lox_Sample_3.3 | ecosystem: Environmental > Terrestrial > Soil > Wetlands | place: USA...
AAGGCACGCTCGCCAACTGGGCCATTCCCGGCAAAATGCTCAAAGGCATGGGCGGTGCGATGGATCTGGTCGCCGGAGCGAAACGTGTCTTCATCGCCATGGAACACGCCACCCGCGACAGCAAACCAAAAATTCTGAAAAAGTGCACGCTGCCGCTCACCGGCGTCGAAGTCGTCGATCACATCGTCACCGAGTTGGCGTTTATCGATGTAACGTCAGAAGGATTGCTCCTTCGCGAATTGGCTCCCGATGCCACGCTCGAACAAGTCCAATCGCTGACCGAACCAAAGCTGCTCGTTCCCCCCGGTGGCCCGAAACAAATGCCGGTCTGAGCATGTTTTGTACCGCCGGCATCTTGCCGGCTTCCGAAAACGGGGCAGCAACCTTTCTGATTTCAAGCAGCAAACCAAAAAGCGCCGGCAGGATGCCCGCGCTACAAAACAAAGCAATGCTTTCGCAAAACTCAAATGATGAACAGCGGCCGCTTCTCGAAACTGGAAAACTGCGGCCGCAGCCGCTCGGTGTTGTAGTGCTGCGAAATATCCACCACCTTTTTCGTCGCCGTGATGGTTTCGATGGGAACATTGCCGTACGCTCCATTGGCGAGCACCACCAGGCGGCCATGTATGCCTTTCAGCAGCAACTCTAGCGCGATGTTGCCGTAGGCCATCGGCACAATGGAATCCACGACGTCGGGATCACCGCAGCGCGCCAGGTAGCCGAGCTTCTGGTTCACGACTTCAATTTTCTTGCCTTTGTTGAATTTTGCGGAAAGATCCTTCACTTTTTCCGAAACCAGATCGCCAACGCCGCCCAGTTTCTTGTGGCCATAAGCGTCTGCGCTTTCACCTTCGAAGACCATTTCGCCGCCCTCGAACATCGCGCCTTCGGAGACCAGCACCGTCGAGTAGCGGCTGGGATTCCGGTTGCGGTCCGCCACCAGTAGTTCCGTGAGCCGCTCGATGTCGAATTTGAACTCTGGAATCACGCAGCGATTCGCAGCGCCGGCCATGGTCGGCAGGATGGCGGTGTATCCCGCGTACCGGCCAAACACTTCGAGCACCATGAAACGCTCATGCGAGCCGGCCGACGTGCGCAACGCATTTACCAGTTCGAGCGTACGCGTCACGCAGGTACTGAACCCGATGCAATAATCCGTTCCGGGTACATCGTTGTCCATGGTCTTGGGAATGGCGATGACCTTGAAGCCTTCTTTGTGCAGGCGCACGCCGTAGCTCAGCGTATCGTCACCGCCAATCGGAATGAGCGTGTCGATGCCCAGCCACGCAAGATTTTTCAACACTTCCGAAGTGAGATCGTTTTTTTCTGCCGTGAACTGGTTTTTCAAATGCGCCGGCACACCGGATTTGCTGACGCGGCCGGGATTGGTGCGCGAAGAGTGCAGAAAGGTCCCGCCGGTGCGCGCCGCGCGATCCACAATGTCCTGCGTCAGGACGAGAAAATTGTCGGAGTTGTCGTAGTCCTTTTCGCGGACCATTTCGACCAGGCCGGCCCAGCCGCGGCGGAAGCCGATCACCTGATAGCCTTCGTGCAGCGCGCGGATGGTGACGCCGCGAATCGCGGGATTCAGGCCGGGAACGTCGCCACCTCCGGTAAGAATTCCGATAACGCCCTTTTTGGTGTTTACATTTGCCATGGAGGTTCGCCTTTGCGTGGACTGGGCAACAGGAAAATTATCCACGCGCCTACGGGTTTTACAAAGAAAGCAACCGAATTTTTCCTTGCCGGAGCAGCGAAAAAATAAAATGCGCCGCATTAGAAAACTCTATGCTGCGCCTGTCGCTCGCATCATGCGGGCGCAAAAGCTACGGTTCAATTTTGGTGCCGAGAAGGCTGAGGAATTTGTTGAGGTAGGAGGCAAGGGCTGGCCATCCGGGGCCGCTGACGAGGTTGCCGTCCACCAACGCGTCGGTCATGGGAAGACTCACGAACGTGCCGCCACCCAGCGTGACTTCGGGGCCCGTGGCCGGGTACGCGTTGCACTTTTTTCCTTTGAGGACACCAGCCACCGCCAGCACTTGAGGACCGTGGCAGATGGCGGCGATCGGTTTGCTGGCTTTGTCGAAGTGGTGCACGATTTCAATGACGCGAGGATTGAGGCGGAGGTATTCGGGTGCGCGGCCGCCGGGGATCATCAGCGCGTCGTAATTTTCCGGCTTCACCTCATCGAACGTTGCATTGAGTTGGAAATTGTGCCCGCGCTTTTCGGTGTACGTCTGATCGCCCTCAAAGTCGTGAATGGAAGTAGGAATCGACTCGCCGGCTTTTCTGCCGGGACACACGACGTGGACGGTGTGCCCGACCATGGTCAGCGCGTGAAACGGCACGAACACCTCGTAGTCTTCGGCGTAATCGCCCGCGAGCATCAGAATCTTTTTCGTGGCCATGGAACCTCCGGAGCCAGCATTGTAGCCGAGGAAGACAAGAGCCCCAAATTGCGTGCCGCTAGCTGGGGTCGCACCGCAAAGTGTAACGCATGCTTCGCGAAAACCGTTAACGTTACCGCAATCCTCATGGCAACCGGTTTTGTTGCTCGGATTCCGGTGCGCATGGTGTCGCAATGTGAGATGCATCACACGATTCCTGCGTTCCCTGAGACGTTTGTACGTAGCACTACGTATAGCTGATCTTTATACGTTCATGGATATAACTGGCGTAAATGCTTAGAAAAAAAGGTCCATAGCCTTGCGACTCGGAAAGTTGATGTTTTGTTAAGAACTGGCGTACTAAATGCATTTAGTGAACGGCGTATAAGTTTAGGGGCCCCATCTTCGCCGGGATATCGGCCGGCTTTCGAGGGACGTGACCGTGAGAGGGTCGAGGGGAATTGCAGTGGTATGCCTGAGCGCGGCGCTGTTAGGTGCGGGCGTCGCGTCAGTATCCATCCATGCGCAGTCGGAAGATGCGCCGGGATCAAAACGACATGTGAAGTACCTGGGAAAACCAGTGTATCCGGACCTGGCGAAGAAATTGAATTTGGCCGGGACGGTGAAGGTCGAAGTGACGGTCGGGACCGACGGCAAGGTGAAACGGACGCGCGTGCTGGGCGGCCATCCCGTGTTGGCGACGGAAGCGGAAAAAGCAGCGATGCAGAGCGAATTCGATCCGGGCCCGAAAGAGACCACCGAAATCATCGAGTTCCGGTTCGGCGCGCAATAGGCGCCAAACATCACAAAGAACAATCTAATCCCACATTTCGTGATGCCGGCAATTGCATCGCTGCACTCTCATTTCCGAATCGTCTTCGGATTCCCGGTCGCAACGATGGGCCAGCCTCGACTGGGCGTGCTCAGCACACGCGGGCCGAGGGCGCACAGCACGAACAAGCGACCGAAAACCGGCGCGCAAATCCGCGGATAAAGATCTCCTGCAACCTGTGCGCGCGTCATTTCTTCTAATCCAGTAGAGCCGCGAGATTTTGTGCAGGCCCGCGACACGCCCCGCCCGAAGTATTGAGCTGCAACAAAGTGAAACATACGCGCCACTTTCGAATGAAGCCGAGTTGAGTTTTCTTTTTGCAAGAAGGCAGTAAGCGCGCGTGCCCAGCCCATCTTTTCAAAAAAGGGGGACTTATTCATGACCACTACAGCAGTCGATACCGATGTCTTGATCGTAGGCGCCGGACCGGTGGGGCTATTTCTGGCAAACGAGTGCGCGCGCCGGGGTCTGCGGTACCGGATTGTCGAAACAAATGCCGGCCAGTCGGTGCATTCCAAAGCGCTGGCGATTTTTCCGCGGACTCTGGAAATCCTGGACATGGCAGGAGTCGTCGCACCGTTTCTCGAAACAGCCAATCGGGTCACGTCGGTCGCGGTGATGGCGCATCACCGCAAATTGGCACACATGCGCTTTACGCCGGAGGAAAGTCCCTATCCGTTTGTGGCGATGGTTCCACAGGACGTAACCGAGAAACTCTTGGTGAAGGAATTGGAGCGAAGAGGCGGCAAAGTGGAATATGGGACAACGTTTCGCTCCGCGGAGCAGCAGTCGGAACGCGTCGTTGCCTCGACGGAACATAGCGGCATTACGAGCAACGTGGCGGCATCCATCGTGGTCGGATGCGACGGAGCACACAGCGCCGTGCGGCATTTGCTGAAGATTCCGTTTGTGGGCGGGGACTACCCGGGTTTGTTCGTGCTTGCGGACGTCGAGACCAATGAGGCTCTGCCGGCGGAAGAGTTAGAGCTGTGTCCGAGCGAACTCGGACCGATCGCGATTTTTCCGATGAGCGCCACGCGGCGGCGCATCGTGGCGACGGTCGAAGCAAAGGAGGGCGAAGCTCCGTCGCTGGAGCTCGTGCGGAGGATTATTCGCGAGCGCGGCCCCAGCAACATTGAGGCGCGGATACTGCATTGGAGTAGCTACTTTCAAATCCATCACCGACACGTGGCCACGTTGCGGAGCGGACGTATGCTCCTGGCGGGCGATGCCGCGCACATCCATAGTCCGTTTGGCGGACAAGGGATGAACACCGGGCTGCATGACGTGTGGAATCTGGCCTGGAAGGTAAAGCTGTTTCTGGACGGATGTGGAAACGAGCAACTGCTGGAAAGTTACAGCGCGGAACGCATTCCGGTAATCCAAGGAGTTATCGAAACAACGCACCATTTGACGCAGATCATGGGGACGCCGAATAAGTTCGCGCAGGCGCTACGCGACGCGGTGATCCCGATGGTGTCGCGGCTGGCACCTTTTCAGCACGCGTTCGTGCAGCGGCTTTCCGAACTGGGCATAGCCTACGGGGGAAGCCCGATCATCGAAGGACCAGGGAAACGCTATTTCGACGATTCCCTGCGTGGCGGAGCGGGGATCGGCAACCGTTTCTTACTGATGGTGGGCAAAAGCGATCGAGGCAAAGAGACGGCACAAAATATTTGTGAAGCGTTTCCCGAAGTTGTCGACTTGCGTTTTGCGGAGCGGCCGGGAATCACACTGGTGCGTCCGGACGGCTACGCGGCGTATCACGCGGAAAGCGGAAGCGAGTCTGCCTTAAAGGAACTGGAATCCGTGCTGGCCCGACAAATAAATGGACCCCATGCGACAGGGTCGCGGCAGGCCAAAAGTTCCGCGGCAGGTTAGGCGACAAAGGCAGAAAGGAGAAAACGATGAAAGTTTTGATAGCGGGAGCAACGGGAGCGATTGGACGTCCGCTGGTGGCCGCACTGAGGGTCGCTGGGCATGAAGTGATCGGAATGAGCAGCAGTGAACGAGGTGTGCAAAGTTTGCGAGAAAAGGGCGTCGAAGGCGTAGTGGCGAATGCTCTGGATGAAGCTGCAGTGATGACGATCGTTCGCAAAGTGAAGCCCGACGCCGTGATGGAAGAACTTACATCACTTCCGAAACGGTACACACCGGAAGAGATGCGAAAAGCGGCCGATCGCGACCGAAATTTGCGGCTGGTGGGCGGGCGCAACGTGCAAAACGCGGCGCGGGCTGCGGGTGCGAAACGCTACATTGTGCAGTCCACGGGATTCTTTTATGGCCCGGGAGGAGGCCTGGCAGGCGAAGAGGATGGGCTGGCAGTGAATGCGTCGCCTGGAATTGCGGGCAGCGTGCGGACCTACATGCAAATTGAGGAGCGGGTGTTGGGCGCGAAGGATCTGCAAGCCGTAGCATTACGCTACGGATTTTTCTATGGACCGAGAACTTATCAGGACCCGAAGGATGGAAGCGTGACCGAACAGGTCCGCGAGCAGGCCTATCCGGTGATCGGGTCCGGCAGCGGAGTATTTTCGTTTGTGCATGTCGCGGACGCGGCGACAGCCACGGTGGCGGCGTTAGAAGCCGATCCGGGCGTGTACAACATAGTGGATGACGATCCTTCAGAGATGCGCGTATGGTTGCCGGCATTCGCACAATTTCTGGGTGCACCAGCGCCGCAACATATCAGCGAAGAAGAAGCGTTGCGAATCGCGGGCGAGGATGCCGTGTACTATGCGACGCGGTTGCGCGGCGCTTCGAATGCGAAGGCCAAGCGGAAGCTTGGATTTGCACCGCGGAAGCTCGAATGGTTATCTCAGGCCAAAGCCGCTCCGAGATAGTCAGCAAAAGAAAGGTTTTTTAGCTCGCCGTATGCCGGCGCGCGATTAATGCGCGTGAACGGGAGCAGCTTTGATGGATGCAGAGTCCTGGATGGTGAGCATGTCGGTGCGGACCTTGTCCCATTCGAGCAGATTGAGGCCGTAGGAAGAAAATAAGCGGCGGATCTGCGCGGAATCCCAGTTCAGAACTTTTTCGAGAACGGGAACGAGAACGCTCATGGCGTTGTCGCTAAGGACAGTGCGCTTGGCGACGCGGGTAATGAACTTTGCTTCGGAGACGGCGATAGTCAGGCCGTCGTGCTGGTTGACGTGCATCATGACCGGAATGTCCGAGCTGCCGTCGCCCATGTAGATGATGTGGTCGTGGCTGATGCTGAGTTCGGCGCGGCGTTCTTCGAGGACGGTGATTTTGCCCCAACCGGCGGAAGCGCGAATGATGGAGTCGACTTCGCCGGTCGACTCGTTGTAGCGGAAGCGCGTGCCGAAAATGTGTTCGGGCGGGACAATCCCTTCTAGCGCGGAAACGATAATTTCCTGTGGCGCGGCGGAAATCACGTTGAAGTGAAATTTGTAGCCTTCAGCGAGATTGTCGAGGGCCTTCGCAAAGAGCGCGACGTTGTGCTTCAGGCGGATACGTTTGCCGGTTTCGATAAGATGCTCGCGACGGACGCGGCGAAATTCGGGATCGTGCAGGATCAGGTAGCTGAGTTCGGCGCCCTGCTGGACGAGGTTCATTTCGGCAAGGCCTTTGACCTTATCGTGAAAGCCATGAAAGCCGATGAGTTCGGATAGGACGACGCCAGAGTCGTTGAAGCTGAGGGTCTGGTCGAAGTCGCTGGCTAAGAGGTAGTGCTTGGACATGTTCTAGTACTCCCTTGCTCCTTGGCGCTTCAAGGCGCCGTTGCGGGATTGCTCGGGCTTTTCTTAGCCCGGCGCCGCAACTGAATACACGTTAACTACGTTTCTCCCCGCTCCCGCACGAATAATTTTGATGGTTGCTATGCGTTAAAAGCGTGAACGAAGCATTATACCTCGGTTGGATGTGCCGTAAGGTTAAAAGATACAAAAGAAAGGAGATGGGTGGCCTTTTGGACACGGGAAAAGTGCAAGGGACGCGGATAGAATGAGTTGCAGGATGCGAAATAAAAGCGAAACAAGACGGGCGAGATGTGCGAAACGTGGTGCGGCTCAGGTTGACCCTTGGCTCGGCAATGACACCTGCCGCCTTCGGCCAACAGATCAGGCGGAGGCGAGGAACTGCCGAGGGTTTGTCCCTGGTTATGGTGCGGATCTGCTGGTCGGTGACGCCGAGCTCCTTGAGGTAGGGGATCGTTTTGCGCGTGTTGAAGAGCAGGCCATCGGGATTGTTTTTCTCCGAGGCGTCCATGGTTCCGGTCGGAGCGATGGAGACACCGAAATACCAGTCGTTGGAGAGAAAGAGCTGGTTGCCAAAACCGGCCTCAATGAGCTTCTTGACGCATTGCGCGCGCTGCTGCCAGGAGAGGATTTTTGAATCGATGGTGTTGCGAAGGCCCCAAGTCATGTGGTCCATGCCGAGGGTATAGCCGCGTTTGAGCAGACCGGTGAGATAGCTCATGTCGTCGGTGTCGTCGCAATGCCCCAGACAGACCATGGCAGGATCCAGACCTTCGCTTTCAAAAATATCGGCTTGTTTTTCGCCGATGCGAGCAGCGGCGAGGGTGTGGGTCGTGACGGGGATGCCGGTGGCTTTGCTCGCAAGGGCAGCGGCGCGCAAAGCTTTTTCGAGGAATGGAGTGACACCTTCCTGATCGGTGGCCACCTTGATGATGCCCGGCTTGATGCCGGTGTCTTCGATGCCGCGTTCGATTTCCAGGACGAAGAAGTCGGCGAGTTCCTGCGCGGTTCGCGCGTTCATTGATAGGGACGGTGCAAGCCAATGGCCGGTGCAGGCGACGATGTGCACGCCCGATTGGCGCGAGACTTCTGCGAGGAGACGAATGTCGCGGCCGATATCGAGAGGAGTGACGTCGACGATGGTGTCCACGCCTTCGTTCTTGGCGGCTTTGAGTTTGTCGACGACCTTGCGGATGAAATTGGCGCGGCCGCCGAAGAACTCCGGCCAAGCCTGCCAAAAGCCGGGGGAGCTGACGCAGATGTGTTCGTGAGGCAAGGTGAAGCCGAGTTTGGATGCTTCGATCGGCCCTAGCACCGTTTGAACGATGCCGGATTTTCGCGGGGCGGCGGTGGTTTGGGCGGCAGGAGTGGGAGACTGTAGAGCCTCGACGGGTGCGCTGGTTAAGGCGGCACTTGCGGCTATTTGCGTTAGAAATTCGCGGCGAGTCGGCATTGAAAATTCTCCGGAAATTCGAGGACAAAGAATTCTGCGGGACGATAGCAGAAAGTGTTTTGGTTGTCGTTGGATTTTGCGAGAGATGGAAGGCCGGAAGAGGAGGGCGATTCCTTACGGAAGCCGGCAAAACGTGCGCTTCGATAAGAGCGAGGCATGCATGTCGTTTTGAGTTGTGGTGTGGACTTCACCGTGGGACGCGCTAAAGCGCGCCCCTACAGGTTCGTGATGAGGCTGCGGCGGAGTCGGACGGCAGTAGCGATCTCTCGCGCCCAAATGCGAGCGCCGCCGCGGTACGAGAGCGAGTCGAGTTGGCGAGGTCGATGGGAGATCGTAGGAGCACAGGCTGAAGCCTGTGCCACTTAAAGGCCGAGGGCGTTCATTTTGGGTTCTTCGTAGATGCCGTCTTCGCCAGGATAGCGGAGGCGGTCTTTGAAGCGGCCGGATTCGGAAGCTAAGGCCCAGATAAGGCTTTCGCCGGCGGGGAGCGTTTTGGGTTGGCTGCGGAAGACTTCGTCCTGATAGGCCAGTGCGGCGTCGACCCATTGCCAGCCGTTAGCTTCGAAGGCAGTCATGACTTCGGGAAGCACCAGAGCGTTGAGAGGATTGTAGTGAACGAGAAGAGTATGGCGAATGTCGCGATTGAGGACATCAATGGCGAGTTGGCGGTAGAAGGCGGCGCGATCCAGGAGATGCGCGATGAGGTAATCGCGATAAGGATTGATCGAGTCTTTGGGCTTTTTGACCCAGTGGTCGCACATGCGCTCATTGACATACCAATCGGAGGCGTCGATGGTGACGTGGCCGACGCGGTAGCCATTTTCTTTGAGCAAGGCGCGGAATTTGTCGCGCTTTTCGACGGTGTCGCCTTCTTTGAGAAAGGGATAGCGAAAGAGTGTGGTGCGATTGTGGTAGGGCGCGATGATTTTTTCGTTTTTGAGAAAGTCGACGGCGAAGTCGGAATAGCCGAAACGGGTGTCGCAATAGTTGAGATGGGAGTACGAGTGATTGCAGATGAGATGGCCGGCTTGGTCCCAGGTGGAGAGGAGTTTGCCGCCATCGTATTCATCGACGCGCATGCCGCAGACGAAGAGCGCGGCTTTGACATTGCGGGAATCGAGCGCTTTGAGGACGCGGGAGTTGGCGTCCTGCCAGCGCAGCATGTTGTCGAGCTTGAGATTGGGGTCGTCCATAGTGAGGGCGAGTTGGGGGACCTGGCCGTTCCAGGGCTTTTGTTTGGCGGGAGCAGGTAACTGAGCCGGCGGTGAGGTTTGCAAAGCGTGAAGCGCGTTGGGAAACAATGGAGAGACGGAGGCGACGGAAAGAGTTTGCAGAGTCGATTTCAGAAATTTGCGGCGATGCATTGGGGTCACCTCAGAAAAAAGATTGGAGCCAGTTGCGGGCATGGGTGAAGAAGGAATTGTCGGCCATGTGCGCCCCAGATGCGTTTGTGGATGTGGGGGCGGAAAAGCACGGGTCTAAAGACCCGCCACTACAAGCGAGTCGGCGCGCGGCAGTGGGGGGTTCGTCGGTGACGGAGTAGAAGGAGCCGTTGGTGGGATGGATGTAGAGCTTCTGCATTTCAGCGCGATTGAGAGGACGGGCGCCGCGGCGGCCGAAGACGGCAAGTTGATTGCCGGATTCGTCGACGGCGCGGTCGCGGTCGATGCCCTTGGAAATGGCGAGGGCAGGGCCGAGGGTGCGGGCGGTGGCAATGAGTTTTGGCGTGGGGCGTGGGCTGAAGCCCGAGAAGTGCGCGGGATCGTCCCAGGGCGAGACGATTTGCAGGACTCGAAGGCCGTTTTTGCCGTCGGCGACAAAAGCGAAAGCACTGCCGGCGACCATGCCGATTTTTACGTCGTTGACATCGTTGAGCTGGCCATTGGCAGTGAAGCGCTGATCGAGTTTGGGAGATTCAGGGTTTTCGATGTTGATGATGGCGAGGCCGTCTTTGCCGGCGGAGACGTAGGCGTAGGTGCGGGCGAGGTAGATGTTGCGGGCGTCCGAAAGTGGGATGAGCGTGTAGTCGAGTGCGGTTGTTGCGGACGACGGAGATTGGGTGATTGCCCGTTGTTTAGAGTCGGACGAAGTGACATCTAAACCCGCACCCTTAGAAGCGAAGGGTGCGGCACCCGTCCCAGCAATCCCGGTCGGGATGACAAATTGAGGATGGGCAAGGTCAGTGACATCGAGGACTTTGAGGCCGTCACGATCCACGAGGAAGGCGTAGCGGAATTGAATGGCGATGGCGCGGGGGTCGTTGAGGATGGGAGCAGCGATGGTGGAAGTGATTTTGGGTGCTAAAGGATTATCGAGGTCGACCACGACTAGCGACTTGTCGGTGAGGACGTAGGCGTAGGTGCCAGCGATGGTGATGTGGTGCGCGCCGGTAAGCGCGCGGTTGGGATTGAAGGTGAGGGCGCGTTGGAGGAAGTTGTTGTTGGGATTGCCGTCGAGAAGGGTGCCGACGCCGGGACTCCTAGATTTGAGATTGGGATTGCCGATGATGACGAGACCCTCGTCTTTGTCGGCGACGTATAGAAAACCATAAAGAAGATGGATGGGCTGCTCCTCGTTTTCGGGGAGCTGCTGGCGGAGCGGATCGACGCCGAGCGTGGTGGGTGAGGCAACGGCTTGAGCGTTTTTCGTGGAGACGAAGAAGCGCTGGCCGAGCGGCGAGACGGGCGCGGTGATCACCCGCTCGGAAAAACCTTTGTTGTCGATATTGGCGATGTCATAGACGCGGAGGCCGCCGGAGCCGGTGGCGGCGTAGGCGTATTCGCCGCGCGCTTGGATGTCGAGGACATTGCCTTCGTGGCGATAGGCGGTCGAGAGCTGACGGCCGCGGCTCGCGAATTTCTTGAAATTGTCGGGATAGGCGATGCGCTGGAGGTCGCTGCCGTAGATGGCTTCGGGCTCATCGTGTTCGGCGACAGCGACCGCTTCGAAGCCCTTTTTGCCGGTCGCGACATAAACGTAACGGCCCATGAAATTCATGAAGTTGGTGCCCTGGAGAAGAAGCTGGGCCATCCAGGCGTTGTTGTCGTTGGCGGCAGAGACGTGGCAATCGCTGCACTGCTTGGTTTCTCTGGCGCGCACGGTGTGGGGAACGAAAGTGCTGAACGCCTGGCCGGAGAGGCCGGAGGCGGAGATGGTTTGTTGCGTGTAATAGAGCCATTCGCGATTCGCGTTTTGCGAGCTGACGAGAATGGCGCAGCTCGAGCGCGCGGGCGCGATGCGATGGCCGGTGACAGTGCCATCGACACCGAGCATGTAGATGTCATCGCGAAGGACCTGAAAGTTGTAGCTGGTGTAGTTGCGGGTAGTGAGGCCTTCGTTGTGCAGCATAGGTTTGCGGGCGTTGGCAGTCATTTGCAGGTGGCAGCCGAAGCAGGTGGGCGTCCAGGAAGTGTGGCAGGAGTAGCAGGTCATGGACGAATTGGCGTGCGCGAGAACGGTGTCGTTTTGCGGGAGTTGCTGCGGGACTGTGCCGTCTTTGGCGACTAGTTTGGCGCGAAGAGATTTGGCGCTGAAGTGCGGATTGCCGGGAGTGATGGAGTCGAGCGTTTGAACCACCTCCCAGGATTTGTTTTCGTCGGACATCGAGCGCTGAATGAGGGCGCCATCCGCGCGCCATTCGAAGCGGCGCAAACCCCACGGCGTACGAAGAAGTTCGAGATGACGGCCACCTTCCGGAGCGGCTGGCCCTGAGGTCAGCAATGTGGCTTTGTTGCGAATCGTGCCGTGGCAATCGATGCAATCGATTTCGACGGCAGCGCGCGGTTCACCGTAGAGTTTGCCGTTGCCGTGATTGTCTTGTTCAAAGTGGCAGTCGTTGCACTGCATGCCTTTTTCAAGATGGATGTCCGCGAGATGGACGGCTTTGCCGAACCGCTGTGGATCATCGAAGGCGATGGGCTGGCCGTCCTTGTCGAGCCAGTTGCCGCGGCGATCGTGATTAAAGACTGAGCGAAAGACCCAGCCGTGGCCGTGGAAGTCGGCGAATTGCGTGGTTTTGAGCTTCGCGTTGAATTCAGGGCTGCCGAGATTCTCTAGAAACTTTTCTTCGCTCCAGAGGCCGCGGGCGGCAGCGGATTCGGGATTGCGTTGGAGCGATTCGAAGCGCTGCTGTTCGGTGGGATTATGCTGCTGCGGCGGATACATTTTGTCGCCGTCGATTTCGTTGTCCCACCAGGTGAGGCCGAAATACGTAGTGAGCATGTTCGTGCCGGGATGGATGTGGCAGACCATGCATTGGCTCGAGGGAATGGAACGCGTGAAGACGTGCTTGATGGGATGGCCGGCCTCGCCCTTGGGAACGGTTGGATCGGAGGAGGCGCTGAAGCCGGAGTGGCCAAAGGGTGCGTAGGTGCTGGAATGTGCGGGATCGCGATCGTTGGCGTAGATGACATGGCAGGCGGAGCAGCCGCTGGAGCGATAGTCGCCGGGATGATCGTTGGTGCCGGGAAGGGACATAACGGGATCGACCAAGCGCGTTTTTTGCAAGCCTAGGAAAACGGGATCGGTACGCAGCTCGGTGCCGAAGCCGCGGTCGCTGAGCTTGTCGTCGGGGCGGCCAGGAGTTTCCTCGCGATTGGGATTGCCAAGTTCGGATTTCTTTTCGCCGCCACGTTCGAACACACGGAGAACGTTGCCGGGCTGCGAAATTTCCCAGCGACTGAGGGGATCTAGCTCGGCAAGGATGCCTTTGGTGCGCATTTCCTCGGGCGTTGGGGGCGGAAAGGTTTTGAGCGACTGTGGGTAGCCCTCGCGGTCATAGCTTTCGCCGAAGCGCGCATTTTTGTAAGGGGAAGCGCCGTTGTTGTAGAGCGCGGCGCCCCAGAGAAGGCCCGTGTGCGTCATCATGCTCGTCGCGGCGTCGCGAACTTCTTTGGGATGGCAGCCAGCGGCGCCGCAGGTTTCCGGAGCGACGCGAAGGTCGGCAGGATTGCGGAATTTGATGTAAGCGTAGGATTCCTGAAGCCATTTGGCGTAGGCGCGTTCGGGAGGGGCAGACCTTTGCTTAAAGGCCGCATCGCGTGGTTGCACGTGGGCTTTTTCTTTAGCCGCACCGTATTCGGGGGAGTCAGGCGCTGTGTTCGGTGCGATTGAGATTTGCGGGTCGCCGCCGTGGCAGTCGGTGCAAGCGAGATGGACGGTTTTGGTGGGATGCATGGTGGGTTCGTTGGTCGAAGTGTGGCAGGAGACGCAGCCGGTGTTCCTGTCAGAAGATGAGGATTGTGCATAGGCTGGAAATGCGTGGGCGTCATCTGCCTCTGTTCTGGCAACGAAGGAAAAAAACAGAAGAGCGCTAAACGCAGAGACACAGAGGACACAGAGAAGAGAAAGTCTGGCCGAGGGTTTTGAAGGGCGCGAGTTGGTGGTTAGCTGGACCATGATGGCGCGCCTTAGAAAGTAAACTTCGCCTCGACGAAAAGAGAAAAGAGCGTTCGGCTAGTGTAGATGTCTTTGAAGCCATTGCCGGGCTGGAGTGCGGAGGCGCCGGCGGTGACTACGATATTTTCGCTGAGCGGCGGGCGGTAAGTGACGCCGATGCCGAAGTCTTCGCCAATCGAGTGGCGGATGTTGGATTCGAAGAGTAGCAATTCCAGTGGTTCGGTGCGTTCGAAGCGGAGATAGTTGAAGTTGGCGAAACCTTTTAGTTTGGGCGTGATGTCGAAATCGGCCCCGGCATTGGCGAGAAAAATCCCCGGATTGACGAAGTTGGCCTGGCCTTCTTCTTTGCTGGAACGAAGCGAGGGGATGAGGCTGCCGTCGGTGGTGAGTTGCACGCCGGAGCCGAGCAGACGAATGTCTTCGCGGTTCCAGAAACTGAAGATGCCGCCGGCAAAATTGGGGAGATCGTCAATGGCATCGAAGCCGCGAGCGCGACCGTCGCGAGGATTGGCGTCGCCGGAAGTGTAGAACGCTGAGACGCGATAACGGATCCAGTCGCGGTCGTAGGAAATTTCCGCCGCGGCCATCTGTGCATTGACACTGACGGGCCGCGCGGCGATGGGATTGAACGTATCTTCGCCGACAGCTTGGTAAAACGCGTGGGTGAGGTTGATGCGGCGGATGTGGCCACTGCCGAGCCAGCCGAAATAACCGACACGAATTCCATGGGCAAGCGGGCCACCACCGGGACCTTGATTGATGACATCGCCGATCGGAGCCGGACGAACGAGAAAGCCGTTGTCGTCGTAGTGGACGCTGGGATCGTCTTTGTTCCAGGCACCGACAAATTCAACGGTGTAGCCCGGGAAGTAGAAGTCCTGAAGATAAACGTTGCCGAGGACGACCTGCTGGTGGCGGCGATGAAAGGTGTTCAGATCCGAGTTGGTGTTCTTCTCTAGCATCTGAAAATAGGCGGCGTTGTACTCGATGCGATCACTGTGAAGATTGCCGAAGATGCGCAGGGCAGGCTGCTCGTCAACAAACAGAAAGCCGCGAAAATCGGCGTTGAATTGCTGAATGCCGGCGCGGACAGAGACGAAATCGTAGTTGTTGCTGAGGTCGTGGAGCTTCATTTCGGCGAAGGCTTCCTGAAGGCCGACATGATTGTCGAAGCGGTTGGTACCCGCGCGCACGTCCGGTTTCACGATGCCAAGTTCGCGGACGTCGAGATCGTTGAGGCTGAGTTCGGGAGCGATGCGGATGCGCCAGTCGACCGGCTTGAAGGACGCGTCGCCGTGAAAGAGATCGAAGCTGAAGCGGAAGGTTTGGTCAACGAAAGCTTGTTCTCCGCGGCCGAAGAAGGCGGAACTGCCGGGTTCGGCAGCACTGACACCGCTCGGAGAGGGAACGCGGCGGCCATCGAAGAACGTTTCGGCAGTGGCAGTGAGGTTGAGAAAAGTCTGTTGACCGAAGGCCTCCGGCCAGATGGGTTGATCGCCTTTGAGGCGATTTTCGTTGAACGGATCGTACCAATGGGACTTCGTGTATTGGTATTCGCCTTTTTGCGGATAACGGCGATAGTCGGGTTGTGAAAGAGCCCAGCGATTCGGAACAGCGTTGAAAATATCGGCGACAGGCGGAAGATATTCTGGGGCGAGTTCGGCGATGTAGTTGGGGTCGGAGTCGAGACGATGGCGAAGCTCGCGATAAGCGCCAGATGTGGCTGCAGCTTCGGCGGCTGCAGTCGGTGGGCCGAGTTCCGGGAGGCGCGGCAGGCGTGAACGCACTTCGGCGCTGGCCGAGGCGAGCAGCGAGACTTCGAGTGTGGTGACTTCGTTCGCGTTAATGACGAGGTCATTCAGCATAAAAGGCGATAAACCTTCGGCTTCCACGCGAAATTCGTAATGACCTGGAATGAGCGGCACGACGCGAAAGACGCCTTCGGCGGAGGCGGTGGCGACTGTAGTCTGACCAGTCTGCAGATTACGCAAGGTGACGCGAGCGCCAGCCGCAGGACGCTGCTCGGCAGGAGAGACAGTTTGTCGCACGATGCCATCCACGGCCCCGCTGGAGAGTGCTTGCTGGCGCGGAATCCGCTGCGCGGGCGCCGACTCGACCGATTTTTGTACGGTGGCCTGCGGCGTGCTCTCCGATTGAGCCAGTGCGAGCGAGTCTGCAGCAATAAAGAAAAATGGCAGCGCAAACAAACAGGTCGCGCCGCGCACGTGCTCCAGTGCTCGCCGAAAAAGAAACGCCATTCCGCCGGTCCGCAAATTTTCGCAGGAAGAAAGGATCGCGTTTCTAGCTAACAATATCGGGAACGGGGCGGCAACGAATTTCGGGAAGGCATGAACACAAGCGATAACACTGTGCGAAAAGCAAAACGTTCACCGATTGGAAGCGGAGTGCCCGATGGGCCGTTGAGGGCCGGCCCGACCGCGTGTTACTAAGGAAATTACCTTCCATGCCCTCCGAACACTTCCTGCGCAAGCCGGTACCGGCGCGGCGCGCGCTGCAAAAACGCCAGCACATGCTGGTGTTGGGGATCGTGCTGGCATTGGGAATGGCTGGTGCGCTGGCTTTCATTCTGTTCGGTTGTGGCGGCGGAGGCGGCTCAGTAGCGACTCCCGTTGGGCCAACACCTGCGCCAGCCATTCAGCCGCTGCAGACGGGCGACGTGCAGGCGATCGTGCAGGCCGCGGTGAATTCCGTGAATGTGGATGTGGTCGTTGCGGTAGTGGACAGGGCCGGATTTGTGCTGGGTGTATTTCGGACGCAGAACGCGCCGACGATGTCGGCGGCAAATTTTGGGCAAATCCTGGACGCGAACGACGTAGCGGTTGGCCTGGCACGCACGGGCGCGTTTTTCAGCAACAATCAGGCGCCGCTTTCGTCACGGACGGTGCGCTTCATCAGCGGGATTCATTTTCCGCCCGGGGTCACGAACCAGCCGCCAGCAGATTTGTATGGGATTGAAAACACGAATCGCGGCTGCACGCTGGTAGGCGACGCGGGGTTCCAGAGTACGTTGCCGCCAGCGCTGGCGCTCGGCGGGGGCTTCGGTCCGGGCGTGATTACGGGAAAAGCCGATGCGATGGATTCGAATCCTTTGGCGGTGAATCCGGGCGGCGTGCCGATTTATTATAAAAATGTTGTGGTGGGGGGGATTGGCGTTGTGACTTCGGCGAGCGATTTGAATGTGGCGGAATACGCGGCGTTTGTTGGATCGACCACCGCCCGAAGCGCACCGACCGATACGTTTGGACCGACGCCGGCGACTCCGGGTGTGGTGATCATCGGAGGAGTCGCGCTGCCGTTTGTGAATCAAGCTTCATTGCCTGCGGGAATATCTCCCGGGCCTGCGGCGGGAAGTGGAACGTTCGTGATCGTTCCGGCGAACAGTGCGGGGCAACCTCCCGAAGGAGATTTGATCACGCCCGTGGCGGGACCGCTTGGCGGATTGAGCGCAAGCGACGTACAAACCATTCTGAGCAATGCCGAAAACACGGCAAATACAACGCGCGCGGCGATTCGTCTACCGATCGGTTCGCGAGCTCGCATGGTCATCGCAGTCGCGGATCTCGACGGAACAATCATCGGTTTGCGCCGCATGAGCGATTCGACGGTGTTTAGCATTGACGTAGCGGCGAGCAAGGCGCGCAACATGGTGTACTTCAATAGCTTCGCGCGAACCGCGACGGATTTGAATCAGGTGCCAATGGGTACTGCGGTGACGAATCGCACGATCGGATTTGGCGCAGAGCCCCTATTCCCGCCGGGAATCGATGGTTCGACAGCCGGTCCTTTCTTCAACCTTTATTTGCAGGACCTCGCAAATCCCTGCACGCAAGGAGCGCAGGCGGGCGCGCCAAATGTGAACAAGAGCGGCATCGTGTTTTTTCCGGGCAGCACGGGCTTGTATCGCAATGGAGTGCTGGTCGGCGGATTGGGCGTGAGCGGAGACGGCGTTGACGAGGATGACTATGTGACGAACGGAGGCGCGGCCGGATTCGAAGCGCCAGCCAACATTCGCGCGGACCAGATTACTATCAGTGGTGTGCGGCTGCCCTATTTCAAATTTCCGAGAAACCCCACCGACTAGCCGAGGTCCCTACTTTCTCGCGCTGTGCTTTTTGGTGCGCGCGAGTTTTGCGAGCGCCCTGGAATACGCTTCCAGTGTTTCCGGCACGCTACGGCTATACACGAACTGGCCTTCCTTGCGGCACTCAATCAATCCGGCATCGTTGAGGATTTTCAGGTGATGGGAAACCGTGGCGGGTGTGACACCGCGCATGGAAACGATATCTCCGCAATTGAGTTCGAAGATGCGCAGCCGGGTCTCGTCGGCGAGCGCTTTGGAGATTTTCTCAATCTGGCTGCGGTTCATTTCCATGAATCCCAGTGTAAAACGGCTTAACCCGCGACGGCTCTTACATTTGCCCGGGGAATGGAACTCTTTCGCAGCTTCTTGCAACCGAGCGTTTCGATGTTCATCTAAGTATCGAAACACGGCGAGACCTGCGGGCAGCAACGGTCTTCCCGGATAAAGGATGTTAACGGATTTTTACCAAAAGGGGCACGTCATGAAGAGACTGCAAGGAAAAGTAGCGGTAGTGACCGGCGGCAACAGCGGCATCGGGCTGGCGTCGGCGAAGCGATTGCAGGAGGAAGGCGCGAAAGTAGCGATCGCGGGCCGCAGCCAGAAGACGTTGGACGAGGCTACCAAGTCGATTGGCAACGGTGTGCTGGCCATTCAGGCCGATGTTTCGCGAATCGAGGACATCGACAAGATTTATTCGACGGTGGCGAAGAAGCTCGGCAAGATTGACGTGCTCTTTGTGAACGCAGGCGTGGCCAAGTTTGCGCCGTTCGAGCAGACGAGCGAGACCACTTACGATGAGAATTTTGACACCAACATCAAGGGCGCGTACTTCACGATTCAGAAGGCGTTGCCGCACTTGAACGACGGCGCGTCGATCATCTTGAACACCAGCGTGGCGGGGATTAAAGGTACAGAGGGCGCGAGTGCCTACTCGGCGACGAAAGCGGCGCTACGCTCATTAGCCCGGACAACGGCTGCGGAGTTGGTCGGACGCGGGATTCGCGTGAACGCGGTGGCTCCCGGCCCGATCGAGACGCCGATCTTCGAGCGCACTGGATTGCCCAAAGACGCGGTCGATCAATTTGCAAAAACCATCAGCGAGAAAGTTCCGATGAAGCGCTTCGGCCAGCCGGATGAAGTGGCGGGAACGGTAGCGTTCCTCGCGTCGTCTGACGCCTCGTACATCACCGGAGAAGAAATTCACGTGGACGGCGGGCTGGGACAGATCTAAGCACGGTTTAGGTTGTTCAGGTTTGGCTTATCGAGGGCGGCTTGTAAGCCGCCCTTTTTTTGTTGGCTCATCGCCCATGCGAGGGGTCGGGCGAGCCGGAGGTACTCACGTCCAGAAACCACGTATGCGCTGTGTCTCCGGGCGCATAGCAGTTGCCATCCGTGTGATAGCCGGGCGGGCAGTGGGCGGAAAACTCGGTGCGGGGAGAGCGAACGAACTGCCAGATGGCGGCGTACGCGATGCCGCCAGTGGATGGCTTGGGTGGATTCGCGGGAAAGACGCAGCCCGGCGCGGGTGGACAGGCGTCGTTGCAAATGAAATAGGAGAAGTCCTGCGTGCCGAGGTGAGCGCGAATATCGTCGGCAGTGTTGATGGTCGCGCCTCCTCCTTCGTGGACAGTAATTCCCGAAGAGTACGCGCCAGCACGATAGCCAGCTTGACGCACCTGCGCAGCCCACGCCTGCAAATATGCATGATAGTTCTCAGACAAACGCCCGCCTTCTTCGATGTCCACGAAAATGATGGCCTTAGGCGGAAAACCTTCGCGTTTGGCGGCGGCCGCGGCAGTTTGTGCATCTTGGCCGCCGCGTTGCGCAGCGGCTGTCGCATTCTTCAGCTCGCGCTCTAGCGGACCCCGATAGAGAAGCAAAAAGCCAAAGCCCAGCGAGCGCAGCGCGTCGCGCTGGCCGACCCAACTGTTCGCGGTTTCGCCAGGCGGCGGATTGAGCCAGTAGCCGGTAAATGCAAAAGTCTTGCGGAGCATCGGCAGCGCAGGCGCGCCAGGAAAAATGTTGCGGTCGAACCCGAGGAAGGTCTCGGGCGCTGAGGTGGCAGGTGCAGGTTCGGCTGCTGGTTGTGAGTGGCAGGAGAGAGCGATGAGCGCGCCCCCAAGCGCCAGAACAAAAATAAATGACCATGCAGGCTTCATTGCTTCTAGCTTCGAGGATGCCAGAAGCTGGAACGAGCCGCTAGCCTTCGCGCAATTTATGACCGGAGAGATTCCCCAGCCCGTCGTAGGCCGCGTATTTATACATTTCGCTGAGTGTGGGGTAGTTGAAAACTTGCTGGATGAACTCGTCGATGGTTTTGCTGGCGTCCAGGACAAGCAGCCCGACGTGAATCAATTCCGTGGCGCTTTCCCCTAAGATACTCACGCCGAGCAGCTTCCGATCGGCTCGCGCAAAGATCAGTTTCAGCACGCCGCTGGTGTCACCTACGATGTGGCCGCGCGCGTTGTTGGCATAGAGCGCTCGACCAACACAGTAGTCGATGTTTTTCTCGACACAGCTCTGTTCGGTTTCGCCAGCCGCGGAAATCTCGGGAATCGTGTAGACGCCCATCGGCAGGAGCGACGCTACGCGTCGCTTGTAGTCGAAGCCAAACGCATGACAAACCGCCACGCGGCCTTGCTCCATGGAGGTGGACGCGAGCGCCGGAAAACCAATCACGTCGCCGGCGGCGTAAATTTGCGGAACCGCGGTGCGATAGTTGTCGTCCACGGCGATGTAGCCGCGGTCGCTGAGTTCCAGGCCGGCTTTTTCGATGGCCAGGCCGTCCACTGCGGCCCGGCGGCCCGCCGCGAATAGGGCCGCCTCTGTTTCGAGAATTTTCCCACTCTTCATGGAAAGGCGCACGCGATCGGCAAGATTCTCGACCTTGGCCGGCCGTTCGTTGAAAAGGAAGTGCATGCCGAGAGCGGCGAGGCGGTCGCGCAAACGCGTAGAGATTTCTTCGTCCAAAAAAGGCAACAGGCGATCGCGGCCGTCCACCAGCGTTACCTGCACGCCCAGTGCCATGAAGATGGAAGCGTACTCGCAGCCGATTACGCCGCCGCCAATCACGGCCAGGCTTTTCGGAATACGATCCATGCGCAGAAACGTGTCCGAATCGAACGTGAGCACATCATCAAAAGCGATTTCGGGCGGACGATGGGGCTTCGAACCGGTAGCGATCAGAATGGTCTGACCCGACAGGCTGCGCGGGCCATTTTTGCCTGTGACCGAGATGGTGTGCGCGTCTTCAAACCTTGCTTGCCCCCGCACCAGCTCAATGCCATGCAGAAGGAGGTTCTTCAGGATGCGGTTGCGCTCCATCTCGACGACTTCGCGCTCGTGGTGCATAAAATCATGGACAGTCAAATTCTCGCGCAGCGAGTAGTCGATGCCGTAGAGTCCGCGTTGCTTTAGGCCGGAAAAATAGAGCGCGGATTCGCGCAGGGTTTTGCTCGGCACGGTGCCGGTGTTGATGCAGCTTCCGCCGACGTGGCCTTCGCGCTCAATCACGGCCACCCGTTTGCCGAAATATGCGGCTTGCGCGGCGGCTTTTTCGCCCGCTGGACCGCAACCGATCACTAGCAAATCAAAACTGTCGCTTGAGGGCACGCCGCCTCCATTGAGCGAAGCAAGGGATATTCGAATGTTAGAGTAGGAAGCGCGCGGCGTTGGAAAAATCTGGCGGCGTGTGACGAATGCTCCTCATAACGTGCGCTTAACGGGTACTGTGGTAGTAGCAGTGATAAAGAGAGGGCGGCTTCTTCGCGAGCGGTTTTCTAGACTGGCTCGCGCTTGTGCTACGAACCTGAATCCTATGACACGGAACAGCAAAAGCGATCGAAGGCACGGACGCTCGGCAGAGCGCGACAAAACGAAACGACGGCCACTCGTGTTGGGCGTAGACATCGGCGGCACGAAAGTAGCTGCGGGTTTAGTCGATCCGCGGACAGGCGAAATTCGTTCGCAAGTGAAAATGCCCATGGCGGCCTGCGGCGCCGCGAAAGATGGCTTAGCTGCGGTGCAGGTTGCCATTGACCGGCTGCTGCAAGACGCAGCGATTGGGATTCGCGATGTGCAGGGAATCGGTCTTTGCGCGCCGGGACCGCTCGACCCGCGGCGCGGTGTGGTAATCAACCCGCCGAACCTGCCGTGCTGGCGAAATTTTCCGCTGGCGAAGGAAGTTTCCAAAGCTTATGGGCGGAGCGCCAAGCTGGACAACGATGCCAACGCTGCCGCTCTTGCGGAAACGATTTGGGGATCGGGCCGCGGCTATCGCAACATTTTTTTCGTCACCATCGGTACGGGAATTGGCACCGGCATTGTGCTGGATGGAAAGATTCTTCACGGGCGAACCGGAGCCGCCGGCGAAGGCGGTCACGTGAGCATCGACTATCGTGGCCCACAATGCGCCTGCGGAAAGCGCGGATGTATTGAAGCGCTGGCGGCGGGTCCGGCGATTGCTCGAGCCGCTCGGGAGGCTGCGCGACAAGGCCCCATGGAAGCGAAGATGCTGCTCGAGCTAGCCGGCGGAGATACCAACGCAATAAGCAGCGAAGTCGTCGGACAAGCTTATGCAAAGGGTGATGCTATCGCCCAGCAAGTGCTGACACAGACGATGGAATATCTTTCCTGCTGGCTCGGAAACATCATTGACCTGCTTGAGCCCGAAGTGATCGTCGTGGGCGGCGGTGTCAGCCTGATGTTGAAGAGGTTCTTCAAGGGGTTAAGCAAAACACTGCCGCGCTACTGCGAGAATCAACGCGCCGGAGAGACGCCGATTGTGGCGTCGCATTTCGGTGACGCAGCTGGAATTGCCGGCGCGGCAGCTCTTTGTGTCGATCCGGATTGAAGTTCCGAGCCTGATTCGGATTGTTTCAGCAAATCGCGAAAAATCTCTTCAGGCGCATGATTCGAGATACCCGACGCCGGTTCGTCGCAAACCAGGATCGCCGATCGCGGCACGATGGAGTGTTCCGCTTCGGCCGATTCAACATAGCGCGTCAGATGCAGATTGATGGGCGTAACTTCGAAAGGAATTTTCTCGCGAGGAGAGATGGGCGACATCTGTTGTGTCTTTATAAGCGTGACAGCATCGTCCCAGACGTTGACCTTGATGCGCGAGCCCATCGGCAGAGCGGCGGTTTGCTGCAAACTCGCGGGATCGAGCGCGGGGGCGGCCTTGAGCAGCTGTTGCGTGAAATAAACACGGTTGCCGAGACGGGGGTCGACTAGTTGTTTCAGAGCAGACTTTTGCGACTGCAGTTGTTCGAGAAAGAGCCCCACATTGGCCAGCTTGTCCTTGTAGGGTGAATTCTGCAGCAGTTCGAGAGCGCGGTCGCTGTTCTTCTTGGCCTCTTCCGGGGTGTCCACGAAAGAGAGCTTCCTAATGGCCTCGGTAGGCTGTAGGCGGAGAATGTCGCTAAATCCGTACTGGTCCTGCGCGGGCTTGGGCACGGTAGCATCAGCGATTTCGAACGCGAGTAGCGCGGCAAGTGTTTCTTCGTTTGGCACAACGTCGATCAAGCCGCGACTCAGCACAACCGTATTCTGCATGGAAAACATATCGAGGTCGCTGGTCAGCAAGACGCGACACTGCATTTCGATGCGCGGATCGAAATGGTTTGTCACCAGAATGTTGTTCACGATCGTATTCAGTACTTTTTCCACGTCGCCCTGCTTGGCCACAAGGCCAACCCGCTCGAGTACTTCCATGACGTTTTGCTCCGACAAATCGCGCCAGCCACGCTGTTGCTCAAGCGGTGAGCGATCGTGCTGTTCAGATTCATCTTTTACGGCGCCCTCGGTCTCGAGCAGCAGGCGACCCAGTTCTTCCTGGCGGCTTTGCTGCGTTAATCCATAGCCCCAAATATGGGTGCGCGCTTTGAAGCGCGGACCGCCGGTCGGTACAGGCTGCCCCAGTTCCTGCGAGAAAATATCGCTAGGCAGCCAAACACCCAGCTTGACGTTGGTGCGCCACGAATCAAAGTGCAAGTAGAATTCGTCTTCGAAATGACGGAGTGAAAAGTGCGCTTCCGGAGCGTAGCTGCCGTTCATTCGGACGATCGTGAAATCCTGATCCTCGACCCAGATCCGCCCACGGAAGCGCGCGCCTTTTGCCTGCGGTTTGCGGGTCACGTCGAATATGTAGCAGCGCACGTCTCCCAGGAACGTGCGCCCGCGGGGCGCGAGTGTATAGTTCTGTTCGTTGAACCCGCCCCAGTCGAGCAGGCTCATCTGCAGGAAGCCGCTCGGCTCGAACGACCACAGGATCGAACCCTTGTGGGTGTGCGGCGTCATGTCATGAACCTTGATGTTCTGGTGCCGAAAATCGCCGATGCCGAGGAAGTAGAAGTCGCTTTTCGGAAGCGTACCCATCAATTTGTCGGATTTTTCGATTTGAACGTAAGTCTCGACGATCGGTGAGTAGCTGGTAATGAGGTCTTCTTCTTCCGCCTCGCGCTTGTAGACGCGAGTGATGACGTCGCGCATGCTGAGCGGTGAGCCTGCTTGGGGATTGGCGGCGGCTGGGGGATTTGCCGCGCCGGGCGCCGCAGTGGCAGACAGCTCTATCCCCGAATTGCCGGCATCTTGCGCTGCGGCGCTGCTTGCGGATACAACAAACAACATAATCAAAATAAACGCTCCAGTATGCATATCTATCTCCCCGGTAAGGCGCAGGTCGCGAGTTTCCTGCAGGTTTTCGAGAGAGGCGAATGCATGGGGAATGCCAGCAACGAAGAAAGGAGGGCACTCTGCGCTGCGAGGCTAGAACTAAGGAAAATCTAATATTTACGAGGATAGGTGGACAGTGAAAAGGAAATACGGACCATTCCATTTCCCGAGGTGGAATCATGAAGAGTTCCGTAATGGAACTCGACCGTCGTTATGGGAATTGCTGCGGCCTCATCTCACCGGCAAACCCGTGAAGCGAATGCCAGCACTGTGCACTTTGTAACGGATGTTGATGCCGACGAGCAGGGCGGTGATGGACTCGACGATCCGCGCGTTTTCCAGCTTGCCGCCGTTCAGGGCGCGAGCGCCGGGGATTTTTTCGGCCAGTTCGCAGGCGATACGCTTGGCGTTTTCGTCATCGCTGCAAACGAGGATGTCGCAATCCACGGCTGTATCCTCAGCGAGCAATTCCGCGCCAAGATTCTGGAACGCGGCAGCAAGCGCAACGTGCGGCGGCAGCAATTCACGGGCCTGTTCCGCAGCCGAGCCTTGCCAGACACCGAGCATGCGGGTCGCAGCGCCGCCGACCGTCGCAGCGAGAGGAACCGTCGTGTCGATCACTACAGTTCCGGGCTTCCAGGAGTTCTTGAGTTGCTTGAGTAGCGCGGCTTGGCCGGAAAAAGGGACCGTGAGCACAACAGTGTCACACTGAGCGACGACGCCGGCGTTTTCCGCGCCGCTTATCTTGCAGTCGCCGCCAATCCTGGCGCGCAGTTCGGCCGCAGTTTTCTCGGCGCGCTCAGCATCGCGCGAGCCGATCACAATCTCTTCGCCTGCGCGCGCCCAGCGGTAGGCCAGCCCTGAACCTTCAGGTCCGGTGCCGCCAAGTATCCCGATTTTTCTGTTCATCGTCGCTAACTCCGTTGAGAATCGAACCTGTGCTACGAAAAATCAGCGAGCTTTCTTGCGCCGGTCCGGTGATACAGGCGGCCATCGCCTCTGCTACGATACGTTCATAAGGTTCACTAAAGCTAATCGCGAGAGCAGGCCATATCACGCGCGTTCCTTCCTATGACGGAAAGCAACGACCCCACCCAAACAACCGACGCATCATCGGAACGGCCCATGACTGGCAATCCAACTGTCCGCGTCGTCTTGTTACCGGTCAAGGATTTGCGCAACGCCAAGCAGCGGCTGGCGAATCTCTTGACACAAGCTGAGCGGACCGCACTGGCGGCGGCGATGCTGGCCGATACCGTGCGTGCGTTACGGAGCATGACGCTCGCGAACGGCATTTTTGTAGTGACGAACTACGAGCCAGCGATCGAATTGGCCGCAGAAAACAATTGGCAGGTCCTGCGAGAAGAACAGCAAGTCTCCGAAAGCGCTTCCGTGGATTTTGCTTCGCGATTTTGTGCCGAACGCGGCATCACACACCTGCTGCGCTTGCCGCTGGACCTTCCGCTGTTGCGCGCCAGCGACATCGATGAATTGCTGGCGA
>Ga0335079_10001581_pt1 | contig 26036 bp, 22 predicted proteins | sample Lox_Sample_33_FD_206719 | JGI IMG/M metagenome (GOLD analysis project Ga0335079, IMG submission 206719) | Soil microbial communities from Loxahatchee National Wildlife Refuge, Florida, United States - Lox_Sample_3.3 | ecosystem: Environmental > Terrestrial > Soil > Wetlands | place: USA...
CCCCAGAAAAACACGAGCACGGCGAGCGGAACCGCGATATGCTCCGCGCCCCAAGGCCCTACGATGCGCATTAATCCGGCCAGCATCAGATCAAACAGGACGTTGGTGCGCTGCGAGACGATTGCCATGCCCGTCGCTTTTCCCTTACCGATCAAAATGGAAAGCCAGGCGTTGTAGAGGTGGCTGGAGAGATCGACCGCCTGGATGTGCCTTTGCCAGAAACAAGGAACTAGCAAAAGAAGGGAGACCAGGCCGGCACGTGCGGGAGTTCTAGCCAGGAAGCGGTTGCGGCCACGCGGGGGAGCCACGGGCACGCTTGCTGCCTCCGGCGCATCCGCCTCCACTGCGGTGTTCATATGCGCAGATCTTGGAATTCCGGATTCACCGCAAATGGAGTGGCGACCGTCTTGATGGACTCGCCGATTTGCCGGATGTTCTCTTCGCCCAGACGATTGGGGCCAGCCGCCAGGCGCAGATAATGGATGCCGGCTGGATTGATGCGCATGATGCGGCAGCAGGTGGCATCCACCGCCGTCATGTCTCTGCCCGCTACCAACACACCGGCGCGCTTGGGATTGCCCTGGATCGGGCCATTGCCTTCCATACCTACCACGCCGTCCACGATCGCGAAATGACGGGGAAAGGCGGAATGAATGTCAGCGATACATTCGTCGATGCCGGCCCAGTGCAGCACGTTCTTCGGCCAGCCATAGACACCTCCGGGCACCAGGCCAAAGAAGTTCTTCATGCTGAGCGTTGCGCCCACCCAGTGATGCGTCTTCATTTTGGGCAGCGAAACCAGAAGGTCTGCGCCCAGGGCGGTGTTCGGGAAGTAAACGGAATTCAGGCGCGAGAACGGCTCCCTTAACAGAACCTGAGAGACATCGTCGAGATTCAAATCGGTGAAGAGATCTTCGAACTGAGAAATGGTTTTGAAATACCCCGCGGCATCCGCGAGGTCCATGGTGACACGGCGGTGCCCGGGTCCTTCGGCGATGCGGACGTCCGCGGCTCCCAGGGCGCGAAAACCTTCCAATGCCGCGTGCACCAACATGGGATGCGTGTTGATCGTGGTGCCGGGATCAAACTCCACCAGGTTCGGCTTGAGGACCACGCGCTTGCCCTTGACGTCGACGCGGTGCTCCACCAGCAGCCGGCGCACGGTTTCATAAAGCGACTGGTCGTAGGCGGCGCGGACAATCGAAACCCGGGGCAGCGGCGGCGGTCCGCCGACCAGCGAGCAGCGGGTCAGTGTCAGGCAGCCGGCGGAGGCCATCAAGGCCTGGCGACGTGTGATTCCCTGTTTCACGCTCTACTCCAGAAAAATGTTCCGGCCGCGCAGCGCGGCCCGGGCCAGCAGACCAAGCGCGGAGTCCATGAGTTGGCGGCAAGGCAGATTTTGCTCCGGGCCCTGGAGCACCATTCCGTGGGATTGCAATCCCAATTGCAACCAGCTCAGCCCCTCGGCCGACTGGCATCGCTTTGCCTGATCCTCGGCTGCGGCCAGCGTTTTGGCGAGCTTGGCGGACGGCACCGAATTCAGCGCCAGCAAGGCTTGTCCAGTGGTTTCCGGATACGAATCCGCCTCCACGCCCAAAACACTGCTACGCCCGTAATTCCAGCCGCCATCCTTGCACATGCGGTCGAGCAGAAATTGGCAGCCCACCTGGACTCGCTCCTGGATCCGGCCCGGGATTTGAGCCCGCCGCGCTTTTTCCAGGGCCAGGATGCTCATCGCCGTAGGAGCGACCCAGGCCGCTGCACCCGGAAAAAACGGCCAACCATCACGCGGTTGATAGCCGGCGCCGTTGCCGATCAGCTCGCCGCGAAGCTTGAAAACCAACGACGTCTCTTCCCCGGTTTGTCCCAACAGCCAGCCGACAGCAGCAGAATATTGCGCCTGACCCAGGGAGCCGGGAGGCAACAAGGCGACCAAAGAGGTGACCCAGGTGCTCTGTGCGACCGAGGGACGCGGAGCCCAGCCGCCATCGCGGCGCTGGGAAGCCCGCAACCAGTTCAGGCCCCGCTCGGTACTCTGCGCATCGCCCTTCTCCACGGATTGTGCCAGGAGCGCAAAGACAGTGGGTTCGGTCCATGAACCACCGCCCTTTCGATACGGCCAGCCGCCATCGCGGTTCTGCAGACCAATGATCGTTGCGATGTCGAGCATTCGAGGAAAGGATTCAACTTCTGCACTCCCAAAGGAACGAAATCATGGGAGACATGAGACACACCACCAAAATTGAGTTCGGAAAGTCCGGCCACCGGCGTCGATCTGGCATCCACCCTCGGGCAGAATGCCGCATCGACGCCCACCCACATTACGGCCCCAGAATCAGGACCGCATTGCTGCAGACCCAGCCCATCCCTCCGAGATGGCCCGGGCGGCCGGCCTCCGAAACCCAAACCTGCCGCGCATGCCAAGCCCTACCGCTGGACTTTGCGTTTGCGCCGGCGCATCATCAGCATCACCAGTAAGAACCCTGCGGTGAGCCAAAGTACGGTTTGCATAACCATGTCATTCATGATCGGCGGTTCTCCTTTCTATCCTTGGAATTGCTTCATCAACGGGAAGAGATACTTAAAGACCTGCAACAGGCCCGGGCCGGCCGCCACCACCAGCATGGCGGGCAATATGAAGAAAAAGATCGGGAACACCAGCTTCACGCCGACTTTACCGGCGCGTTCCTCGGCTTCCTGTCTGCGTTTCACGCGTAAGAAGTCAGAATGCGCGCGCAGTGAATCTCCGATGCTGGTACCGAAGCGATCGGTTTGCACCAGAACCGCCACCAGCTTCTGAAGTTCCGGTTCGCCGGTACGTTCAGCCAGGTTACGCAACGCCTCGGAACGCCTCTTGCCGGCGCGCATCTCGAGGTTTACCAGGCTCAGTTCTTCGCTGAGTTCCTTATGGGTCATTTGCAGTTCGCGCCCGACGTGCTGGATCGCCTGATCGAGGCCTAATCCGGCTTCTACAGAAACCACCATCATGTCGAGAGCATCCGGCAAGGAGAGCCGCAGAGTTTCCTGCCGTTTGACAATCCTCTTGTCGAGCATAAAGCCCGGCAAGAAGTAACCAATGAACGCCCCAAACCCCATGGACACGACGCGCAGCACAGGGTTGGGAATGGACGCACGCATCGCGATGGCAAACCCAAACAACAGAATGGCCAGAGCCACCTTGATGCCGTTGAAAACCTTGACCGCGTTCTCAGACTTGTATCCCGCCATCATCAAATCGCGGCGCGTCACGCCGGCGTCTTCGGGCGAAATCGGGACCTTTTCTCCCACCTGCTGAATGACACGGACGATCCAGCCGATTTCCGATCCGGGCGCGGCCAACGCCGCACCTACTCCGCCCTCCGCCTCCAGGACGGGGCTGCCCAGGCGCTCTAAGACGCGCGCCGGCCGCGCATAACGGCGATAACCGTAAACCGTGATCGCCCCCATGAGCGCAGTAAACAAAACGATGGAAATTACAATTGCCATAGAGATGTCCTATACCTTGATCTTGATGATGCGCCGGATGAAGTAATTGCCGATCACCTGGCCGATGATGGCAAAAGCGATCATCCACTTACCGTCCGTATCTTTCGCCATGCCCTGCAGGTAACCCGGTGAAACTACCAGCAGCGCGAACATGGTGCCGATCGGCATCAGCATCAGAATGGTGGCGGTGAGCCTCCCGTGAGCGCTAGCCGCTTTCACCTGCCCCTTCAAGCGGAAGCGTTCGCGAATCACGTCCGCCAGCCGCGTCAGAATTTCCGCGAGGTTGCCGCCCGTCTGCTTCTGCAGCAGCACGGAAGACGAGAAGAACCGCACATCCAGCAGCGGAACCCGGTTGCACAGGTTCGCCAGCGCCACTTCCAGAGCGGCACCGAGGTTTTGCTCATTGAAGAGCGTCCGGAACTCCTGGCCCAGGGGCTCGGGCAACTCCTCGCCCAGCATCTCCAGGCTGATGGTGAAAGCGTGGCCGGCGCGCATGGAGCGCGCCAGGAACTCCAGCGCCTCGGGAAACTGCTCTTCCAGTTTATTCAGCCGGCTGGCACGCACTCGCCTGACGTAGAAGTAGGGAATGGACGCCGTCGCCACGCCGAACACGAGGGAGCTGACGCCAAATCCGAGAATGGGAAATTTGATTCCGGCGACGATGCCGATGACGGAACACATCACCGACATGATCAGCAGTTTCATCGGCGACCAGTCGAGACCGGCCTGTTGCATCTGGGCTTGCAGTTTCTGAGCGAAATCCAGGCCTTCGATGAAGCGCTCCATCCAGGAGCGGTTGTCTTCGGAGGGCTCCATCAGAAGATTGCTGATGGAGACCTCGGGCTCCTTTTCGCCCGCAGTCTTCAGCATGGAGCTGACCTGCTTCTTGCGCTTGTTGTCCCAATACTTCGTGCCCAGCGTCGCTGCCACCATGATCACGATGAACAGGACCAGAAAGCTGATGATAAACGGAGTGAGCATGTTGCGTGCCTCTTTACGAAATCTCGACGACCGTTTGGAAGATCGAAGCCGGCAACTGCATGCCCGACGAGCGCAGGCGCTCGTAGAACTTGGGCCGGATGCCGGTCGCGCGGAACCGCCCGGTGACTCTGCCGTTTTCGGTAATCCCCGTCTTTTCGAATACGAAGATATCCTGCATGGTGATCAAATCGCCTTCCATGCCGACGCACTCCGTGATATGCGTGATGCGGCGCGTACCGTCGCTGAAGCGCGCCACCTGCACGAATAAATCGATGGCCGAACTGATCTGCTGGCGCATGGAGCGCAAGCTCATATTGGAATTCGCCATGCCCACCATGACCTCCAGGCGTCCGATGGCGTCGCGCGGGTTGTTGGCGTGCACCGTGGTCAGAGATCCGTCGTGACCAGTGTTCATGGCCTGTAACATGTCCAGGGCCTCTTCGGAACGGCACTCACCGACGATGATCCGGTCGGGCCGCATACGCAGAGAGTTGACCACAAGCTCGCGGATGCGGATGGCGCCCTGGCCTTCCACGTTGGCGGGGCGGGTTTCCATGCGCGCCACATGCGTCTGTCGCAGGCGCAACTCGGCGGCGTCTTCGATGGTCACAATGCGTTCGTCTTCCGGAATGTAGGAAGACATCACATTGAGCAGGGTGGTCTTACCGGCGCCCGTTCCACCCGAGATGACGATGTTCAGGCGCGCCTTGACGCAGCACTGCAGCAACTGCAGCATGCCTTCGGTCAGGGCCAGCTTCTTGACCAGGTCTTCGCCCTGCAATGCATCTCGGCCGAAACGACGGATGGAGAGCAGCGGTCCGTCCACCGCCACCGGCGGAATGGCGGCGTTGACGCGCGATCCGTCCGGCAGGCGGGCGTCCACCAGGGGCGACGACTCGTCCACGCGGCGGCCTACGCGCGAGACCACTTTTTCGATGATGCGCAGCAGATGGGCGTCGTCCTTGAACTCCACCGGCGTGCGATGCAGTTTTCCGGCGCGTTCTACGTACACCAGGCGTGGCGTGGTGACCAGAATGTCCGAGATGGTGGGATCGCGCAACAACGGCTCGAGGGGTCCCAGGCCGAACACTTCGTCCAGCACTTCTTCGATGACCCGGTCTTTCTCCATCAGACTGAGAGGCGTCTTCTCCTCTTCAATCAGCCGCGCCACGGCGGCGCGGATCTCGGCGCGGGCCCGTTCACCGGCCATGGCCGAAAGAGCTTCCAGATTGATGCGATCCAGCAGCTTGCGGTGCAGTGCAAACTTCAGCTCCTGGTGCTCAGGCGTGTAGCCTTCATTGCTGAAGAGGCGATTTACCCAGCCCGCTTCACGGCCTCCGGTACGTTGTACTGTGTCTGTTAGCATTCGTTTGATCTCTTAACCAAAAAGCGAAAACTTCTTCTTTCCACCCTTGTCATCAGGTTGAATTCCCGCCACTTTGACCGCCATGCGACTTAATTCCTTACCCAGTCTGCTGCTGGCGGGCAGCAGAGAGCCTTCGGAATAAGATTCATAAAGCGACGGATAATCGTTGGGCAGTGTGGCAAACACCGGCAGTGACATCATTTTTTCCAGCTCGTCGGGAGTCACATCCAGCCGCTGCGGCATCCGGTTGAGCACCAGGCGCAGCCGCTCGCGCCCATACCCTACGTTGGACAAAGTCTGAATGATCTGCTTGGACTGGTGCAGCGCCGGAACGTCCAGTGTGGTCACCAGGTAAGTCTCGTCGATCTCGTCCAGCGCGTTCATGGCCGTCAGATTGAGGCTGCGGCCCAGGTCCACAATCGAGTAATCGTATTGGCCGCGGACGAAGGTAAGCATGTTCTGCACCTGGTCCTGATTGGGCTGCTGCTTGGAGGGCAGCGCCGGCGGCGCGGCGATGACTTCCAAACCCGGCAGTCCGTTGGAGATCAAAGCATTCCAGTAGCTCTGATCCAGCCGGTGCAGATTGTTCATGGCATCCAGCACCGAGTACGGCGACTTGGTCTTCATCAGGAAGCGGATCATGCCCACATCCAGGTCAAGGTCGGCCAGCAAAACGTGCTTGCCCTGCCTCCCCAATTCCGCCGCCGTGTGGCACGCAATGGTGGTGGCGCCACAACCCCCTTTCGCCGAAAGGAACCCGATCACCTTGCCTTTTTGGCGCAGCCGTTCCTTGGTTTTGTTGCGCTCGAGCGATTTACGCTCGAGCGCCTGCTGCAGGTTGTTCTTCAGCGGCGGGTGCAGGAATTCGTGCGCGCCCGCGCGCAAAGCGCTCAGGATCAGCTCCGGCTCCGCAGTGTTGTGGAGCGCGATCACCATGGGATCCGCGGAACAGGCCTTGATCCGGCCGACTACGTGTTCCATCGGCTCGCGAAGCTTCATGACCTCGAGGATCATGACCTCCGGCCGAAGCCGCTCGATTTTCTCCAGGAATTCCGGCAGGTCGCCCAGCTCGTGCTGTTCCACGAGAAGACGCACCGGCAGCTCCTGCAGTGTGGCGTGGACTTCGTCCCACAGTTCCTTCGTTTCTATGACTAACCCAATCGTCAGCGGATACACTTCACGACCTCAGCGCGAGCGACATCTACTGGCTCGCTCCAGTTCCTCCTCCGGTATGCGGCGCCGATGGTGCGGGCGGCGCGGCGGGTGTCGTGGGCTGCGCCATCGGTTGTGGCGCTTGTCCCGGCTGCGTTAGCATCGGCACAAATTGAATCTGCGGCGGACCCGCTTGCTCCGATCCAGGTAGTGCCTTCTGGCTTTGAATCAGTTCTTCCACGGGAACCGTCTCTTGGGTCGGTTTCGTCGGTACCGGACCGGTTACGTCCATACCGGGTGTGGCGGGAACGTCCGTGCGCGTGCCTTTCAGGAATGGTGTCGGGAACTTGACTTCAGGCCCCTTCTGCCCTTTCGGAATGGGCCGCACCAACTCCGGCGTCACCAGCACCAGCAGCTCCGAATTGTTCTTGGTGATGGATCGCGACTGGAACAGCTTGCCCAGCAGCGGAATGTTCCCCAGACCGGGAACCTTGCTCAAGCTTTCCGTGGTGCGATTATCCAGCAGTCCGCCGATGGCGAAGCTCTGCCCGTTTTCCAGCTCAATTTCGGTCTTCACGCGCCGCGTGGCGAGAGCCGGAATGTTGAATCCCTGGAATATCAGCCCATTGGCAAAATCCAGCGAGCTGACTTCCGGATTTACTTGCAGGCGTATGGTTCCGCGCGGCGTAATCACCGGTGTGAAGTTGATGCGCACGCCGAACTCACGGAACTGAATGGTCACCGCTCCCAAGCCGCCGCCGCCGCCCTGCAGCGTAGGATAAGGAAACTCGCCGCCCGCCAGGAAGCTGGCGGTTTTTCCGTTAATGGCCATGACGTTGGGCTCGGCCAATATCTGCAGCACGCTCCTGGCTTCCAGCGCTTTGATGGTCGTCCCCAGATTCAGGTCGGGCCGGAAAAGAAATATGTTGAGCAGATCGCTGTAAGTGACCGTTGTTGGCGCCCCCGGAGTCGAGGTCAGCAGCGGGGGGCTGAACGTCCCGGTGGTTACACGGCCAATGGTGTTGGTGGCGCCGGTGCTGAAAATGTTCATACCCAAGTCCTGCGAGAGGGAGCGGTCTACGTCGGCAAATCGCACTTTGAGCAGAATCTGGGCTTCGGTCGGCGGAACCATCACGTGCAACAGATTCACCGTCCCCTTCCCCAGGGTGCTGGCGATGGCCACGGCGCGTTCGGCGCTGGTGACGTCTTTGGCGGTGCCGTGCAAGAAGGGCGTTTCGTTCTCGTACGAGACTTTGATGTCCTGGCCTCCCAGTTCGCGATCAAGCTGCTGCTGTACGGCAGTGACTTTAGAGTTGCTGGGCCGGACGGTCAGATCGAAGAAAAGCCGGTTGCCGCCCTGTTGCCAGATGATGATGCTCGTCTCGCCGGCGGCCTTTCCGTTCACCAGAACTTCGCGCGGGTTGACGGCTAGCGCCTCGGCCATCTCGCCGTTACCCACCGAAACACGCTGAATGTTCACCGGGCTGTCAACGACTAATGACTTTCCCACGGTGACAAACAAATCGCGCGCGGCCTGCGAGTGCACCTCCTGCGCGGCGGCGGTCTGCACCGCGGTCACCGCGGCCGGTAGCGCGGCTTCAGCCCCGGACATCGGCGCCAGCGCCAGCGGGGTTAAGCAACCGCCCAGCGTGCAACTCAGTACCGTCCGAACAAATTTTGCGGACATCATTGGTTAGCCTCCGAACCGGGGAATTTCGATTCGACTCGTTTCGCGCCGTTGATGACTTCCACCATCACGGGGGGAGCCGGCTTGGCGGGCTCGACCACCACGGGAGCGGAAAGCTTCACATGCGCCACCACCGGACGCGGTTTGGCAGCCGGCGGTTCCGGCGGCTTCATCGTGCCGCCGTACAGACTGGTCAGCGCAGTTCCCGCGGTTTTGGAAGTCTCCGTGTCGAGCGGGTTGCGCAATACTAACTGGATTCTCGTCTCGCTGCTCGCCAGGCTCAGGATTTCCGCCTGCTCCGGCGTCACCAGCAGGTTCACTACCGGCACTTGCACGGGCTTGCCCTCGGCGTCTTTCTGGAAATTTTGCCCCGCCGATAAAACCTCAATATTCTGCAGGAGGGTCTTGGAGACCGTGCCGGTACTAACCCCAGGAGGAGTTCCTGAAATCAGAATATCCACGCGCATTCCCGGCACTACAAATCCGGCCACACCCACCACGTCGTTGACGCGCACCGCCACGGCGCGCATCCCGGCGGGGATAGTGGCGGCCAGGCCCGCGCCTGCGCCTTTCGGGGCCAGGCGGTTCTCGAGGACGGGCTCCCCTTCATAGATCGCGGCCATCACGCCGCGCCCGACGACATCCTCTTTGCGCAGCACGGAGCCTTTCGGCAGCGCGCCGGGCCAGTCTCCGAGCTTAAGGTCGGAATCCCGGATTAACGTTCCCAATTCCATGGTGCGGGCGGCCACGATCACCTGGGTGGTCGGTTGCTTGGCGTTGGCCGTAACCCGCGAGGCAATGAGCCGGTACAGCAACAAGCTCGCTCCCGCGGAGACCACGAACGCGAAGATAAGCACTGAAAACAGACGCTGGTTCATTTTTCACCTTTCAATAAACAAAACTCATTCAGCCGGTTTGGCCGGCGATTCAGCTCTTGATGGCTGACGGCTTTGGATCTCCCGTTCCAAGACCGATTGACCGAACTGGCGGACTCACGGTTGCGGTTAGGTAACGTTAACTCGCAGATGTGTTCGCGGCGCCGAGCCGGCTATTTGCCGTAATCCAGATCCCCGAAAGGCTACCGCCGGAGTTTACAAACAGCGCGGCGGTGGCGAGGCATACAAACGCCACCAATAAGGTGTACTCAATCAGGTCCTGACCCTGCTCGTCTTTCAAAAAAGCCTTCAGCATTGGATCTTTCTCCTCCATTTGGATCTTCTCCTTACCCCTAAATCGAACATGCCCTCTCGTCCGCTCGTGACTGGCTGGCAGACGCTCTCGCAACAACCCGGTATTGCGCCTTGCAATTGAGCGGAGGGACGTGTGGTTCACGTCCCTCCACACGGAAACTAGCTGGCGGACGAGTTAGCAGCAGCCAAGCGCGAGTTGGTGGCGCTCCAAATGCCGCCCACGCTGCCGCCGGCGCTGATGAAGAGCGCGGCAGAGGCAAGGCACACGAAAGCCAAAAGCAGCGTATACTCGATCAAATCCTGACCTTGTTCGTCCTGGATGAAGTTGTACAGAAACGTTTTCATGATGGTTCACTCCTTGGGTGTGGTTTTGTGATCGTCAGATCACCGGTTTGGGATTTCGTGATCTTCCGATCACGATCTTTTCCGTCGTTGGTGGCAACGGAAACTTGTGCGGCCTCGCTGTCGCGGCGATCCCCGGTCGCCCGGAACACGATCGCCACCCCGTCGTCATAGACGGGATGCCAGTGCCGGGATTCCTTCAGGGCGCCCGCGAGCGCGGCCCTCGGCGATAGGAGGATGGTGTTGACGTGATACTGCCCCAGGCTCTTCTCCCAGTCGTATCGCACGTTCATCACGCTCTGATACTTCTCGTTGAAGGGGGTGCCGTAGAAATCACTCCTGCCGTCGATAAAAACTCGTTTGGATGGATAAAGGCGATAGATGAGATACCCGCCCCACTCGTCATCCGTAAAAATAACTTCCGGCGCGCCGGCCTGTCGCAATACTTCCACCGCTTTGGCGGGATAGCGCTTGGCATCATACTCGGCCCGGCACTTGGCGGGCGCATTCGGCGCGTAGAACAGCGCCCCCAGCAGCACAATCCCTGCGGCGCTGGTCAAATGCAACCGTGCGATGGAGTCTGTGGAACCGAAATCCTGGGCGAATTCTTCGAATTTCAGCGCGCTCCGGCGGATCCACGCCGCCACGTTTTTCATGGGAAGATCGCTCAGCAGGCTCTGTAGCATCTCGGCCACGAGGGGAGCCGCCACGATCATGAAGATCGGCTCGTTGCGAACGACCACCAGCGCCAGGTGCGCCCAACCGGCCAGAAGAATGCTGTAGGCAAACTGGCGGCGGTACAGGTTCCATACCGCGGCGCCCAGCGCCAGAATCAGCATCGGCTCGAAGTACGAGGCCACGGGATTGTGAAAATCGAAGGATTGAAACTCGACAATGTTCCGGTACTGATAGCCGTCGCCCAAGAACGCGAGGATGTGCTGGTGCAGATGGTAGAAGTACGGGTTGACAAACGTCATCGCAAAACAACCCGCGGCCGTGATCCAATAGGGCACGCTCCGGCGAAGGGCAAGCTCGCGGCGGCCGGCATCGGACGTGAACACCGCATCGGCGATTTCACCCGCGGCGTACGCGCCCACCAGGGCGATTCCCAGGAAGAATCCGCCGTGCAGGTTGGTCCAAAGCACCGTCAGCACCGGCAGCGACCACAGCAGCCGCGCGTTGCCGTCCTTCACGCGCTCCAGGATGGAGTAGAAAATCACCGTGAACAGCATGGTGAACAAGTGCGGCCGCGCCAGCCAGTGAATGGCCGTGCCACCCGTAACCAGCACCATGAGCGCGATCGCCAGCAGCGGGTTGCCGCATTTGCGGCACATGAGCCGGAACAGCAGGACTGAGGTGACGCATACCACCACGACGCTCGCCAGGATCACCGCCTCCATGCCCGCGCGTTGATGCAACCACCCGAACATGACGTCCCATAGCCATTCCCACGCAAACCACGGCTGGCCGGCGCGTGTGTACGAGAACATGTCTTCGTGCGGCACCCGGCCGTTGGCCATGATCCACTCGCCGGTTCGCACGTGCCATCCCGTGTCGCCGTCTCCCAGCATGCCTGTGGCGCCGCCCATGCGAAGGAACAAAAACACGATGGGCATGAGGAAGGCTGCATCCGTGAGCGACGGCAGCAGGCGAACGGCGAAATGTGGCTTGGATACTTCCATCTTAATCGGCCAATGTCATCTGTTAAACCTGAAGATTTCCTACGCCAGCCGCTTCTATCTCCTCAAACCGCGCTAGCGGATTCGCATATTCTGCGAATTTCATTTGATTCACGCTAAACGCCACGCGAAAAGGCTGGCCCTTCTCGCCTGATATTCGCACCACGGTCGCCTGGCACTGAATGCATTTTCTGCCGAAAACCGGGTTTTCCGGCAACTCAATTTCCACCGTGACCACTTCGCCCACCCGCGGTTGCTCGCCTGCGCAGCCTTCGGCGCAAGAAATCAGCACTCCGTTCCGGCTGATGTTTTCCGTTATGCCGGTTAGCCCCTGCGGCCACGTTTTCATCGGGGCCACATGGCATTTGAGCTGGACATCCATACGTGGGCTTTCTCGCCTGTTCATGCGATAAAATTCAGATACTCCAGCAATTTAAATACTTAGACCGCTTGCAAGCAATACCGAAATTAGTGGGTAGTGATATATCTACGAAGGTTATCCAACCAAAATATCCCGACTGGCTGTAGGACTCGCACCGACACCGGGCGTCAGATTTTTATTAATTCATTTGTAATTCTGAGTAAATTATAAAAAATTTCAAAAAAGTGCTAGCTTTGTGGATAACAGCGATGATATTCTGGCCTACGAAATGACACGCACGCTTCTCTTCAGCGATGAACCCATTCTGGCCAAGGGTCTTGAATCTGTTTTGGCCAGCGTAGACGGCTTTCAATTAACCGGTGTCTGCTCCACGACGGCCAAGCTCAAAGAGATCTTGGACGCCGGCGAGCCCGACATTCTGTTGATTGACTTGACCTCGGACGTCACCTTCAGCATCTTAAGCGAGCTTAAAAAAGCCTCGGTTAATGCAAAAATTGTGCTGTGGGTGCACTCGATCTCAACCGAGCTGGCCCTGCAGGCCATGGCGCTCGGCGTGCGCGGAATTTTGCGCAAAACGCTTCCTTCCGACCTGCTCATTAAATGCCTCCAGCGCGTAAATGAAGGCGAATTCTGGTTTGAAAAAGCGCTGACCGACAGCTTCCTTTCGGCCAAGCGGATCGCCCTCACCAAGCGCGAAGGCCAGCTGGTGAGCCTGTTGAGCCAGGGGCTAAAGAACAAAGAAATTGCCTCCATGCTGCTCATCTCGGAAGGGACCGTGAAGGTATATTTGTCGCGTCTTTTCCAGAAAGTCGGAGTGAAAGACCGTTTCGAGCTGGCTCTCTACGGTCTGAAAAACCTGACCACGGGGCACGGCACGCTGGAGAAGTCGCCCACGGTGCCCTCGGAGCGTTCGTCCATTCCGGAATCGCTTCCCATGCAGGACCTGCGCGCGCTGTTCCTCGAGAAATCGTCTCTGCGCATGTCCGCGCCGCCCACGCGGCTTAGGAACGCGAGCTAGATCCGGCACGGCTTCCGCACGGGAGAGTGAGAAGTCATGCCGGCGTTGCTCATCCTTGCGGTCATTTCCTGGCTATTCGGGTCAGGAAAGCCTCGTTCGCAAGAGGACGCGCCTCCCATATTCACCGCGCTGGAGGTGCGGCCCCGGCGCCGGTGGAGCTCTTTCTTCTGCTCTATCGCTGCCCACACAGCCTGTATCACTTTATTGTTTCTTTCCTCGGACCTGTTCGGCACTTCGGATGATGACTTTCATCCCCGGGAGGCGACCAAGCACGCGCTGGTCATCCGCCTGCCGAATCATCTGGATCTTGCGTCCGCCCCACCGGATCGCAAGGTCACTGCAGATCTCAAAAAACCAACTCCCCCGGTGGCCATCCGGCGCAAGGACCTCCGCAAATATGCCGAGGAAGGCGCCCAGGCAAAGCTGACACAGCCCCCTGCCGTGAACGAGATCCGCCCCGAACCCAATCTCTTCTCATCCATCACACCGCTTCCCGAGCCGCCAAAGGTCGAGCCCAAAAAATTTGAATTGCCCGATATTCCCGTGAAAAACACCGCGAGGCAGACCATTTTGCAGGCCGAGATGCCGCCAGTCGTTCCCGTGCAGATCGACAAGAAGCTTCCACAACTCGCCTTCTGGGACGCAGAGGCCTCCAAACCGCCCGACCAGCCGATCGTGCCCGGCAACCGCAAGCTGCGGATCGAGGCTCCGCGGCTGGCGTCCACCCCGCTCCTGGAAGCGCCCAATCTCGAACTCAAGACGTCCGACCTCAAAATGGCGTCGGCGCCCGTTCCGGCGTCCGCAGCGTTGACTTTGCCGCCCGCGACCACCATGCCGTTACGGATGCTCCAGCCGGGCAAGGATGCCAAGGGCCCCACTTCGATTGATCCCTTCACCGGCGAGCCGGTAAATTTGATCGCTCTTTCGGCTGACCCAGCTCCCCTCACGGACGCGCTCAAGGCATTGTTGATACCTGCCGGCAACCAGATGTCGCGATTGCCCGGGGCCACCCCGTTTTTCGGTTTCCCAGGCGCCGGCGGAGGCGTGGACGGCGCCGGCGGCTCACCCGCAGGCTCGGCAGAGGGCGGCGACGGCAGTGGCAGTGGGAAGGGCGCTACCGGCTCGCGGAGTGGCTCGGGCGACGGCAAACTCTTCGGAATGCTGAATCCACCCGGACTACATGGCACGCCTCTCCGAATTATTCACCCGAATAATGGCGTTTTCGACATCGTCGTGGTGCAGAACTCGACATCCGAGTCGTTCCCGGATGCCGCGGCGTCTTTGTCCGGAAGACCGATTTACACGGTGTACCTGCAGGTGGGCGCAACCAAAGAATGGGTTCTGCAATTCTGTATTCCGGATGCGTCCGGCCCGGTGCAGACCGGCGGGCTGGTATCGCTTGGAAAACCAGCACCCGTTGGCGCTCCCTACCCCATGGTCACCGTGCGGCCGCCCGAAGATTGGCAGCATGGTTCGGAATATCTGCTGGTCCACGGATTCCTGGACGAATCCGGACGGTTCCGCGATTTGAGAATCCTGCAAGGCGAGGCCGCCGCGCCTCCAACCACCAGCGCTTTGCTGGACTATCTGGGCTATTGGGAGTTTCGGCCGGCCGTCCGTGACGGGCGCCCGGTGAGAGTCGAAGTCATCCTGGCAGTGCCGCCGGATCACCTGAGCCAAGCGTCTTCGTGAGATTCGCGTCCCGGCGGAGACATTTGTTCAGGAAGAGAACAAGTATCACAGCCACGGCAGCCCAGCAAAGCAGTCCAAGCATCGCGTGCCGCACTTCCCAGGGCCGGAACAAGACATTGGCCGCAGACCACGGAAATCCGCCGCACCAGTCGTTATACACAATGATGACGAAGACACCGCTCACCGCGTAAAAAACCAGCGCGGGCCAGAAACCCAGAGCCAACACCCACGGAACCACCCAGGCCAGGTACTGCATGGCAAATCCCGGAGTCAGGAAAAGAAACAGGAAAGCCATGGCGCCGCACTGCAGAATAAGCGGAGGCCTGTTCGGAGGGAGGTTGATCGCCAGGGACAGGCAGAGAATTGCCGACAGCACCAGGATCTTTCCGCCCGCCGCGTAGGAACGGAAGAGCCAGCCCCAGCTCTCGCTATCCCGAAAAAACACCGAGAGCACGGAAAATCCCCACAATCCAGGCGTACTGCTGTAACTCAGCAAAGTCCTGCCGATCAGGACCGGATTCCGGACTATGTAGGGCAGAGACGCCAGCACGAAGACCGCCGCGACCGAAGCGAGATACCGCCACCGCTGGCGCATGCGGGGGATGTGCCACAAGATCGCCGGGATGAAAATGACCGGTACGATCTTGATGCTGAGGGCCATTCCCATGGCTGCGCCGGGCATCCAAAGTGCGCGGCGAGTTTCCAGCCAATAGACCGACAGAAGAACCAACGCGATCATCACCGGATCCGTGTTCCCGTGGAAACCGGAAATCACAACGGAAACTGGGCACAGCGCCATCGCTAACAGTCCAAGTCCCGTGTCTTTCAAGCTCGGCAGACCTTTTAATAGTCTGGCCACCAACACGAGGCTGAGAATGTCGGCCATCGAACTGGTAAGCCTCAGCCAGAATCCCAGCGGGAGCCCGGTGAGTTTTGCCAGCAAGCCCCAGCCACGCAGAACCGCCAGCATGAATGGGGGATGGATGAAGGGTTGGTTCTCAGATCTGGTGCGGTCGGCGGAGGCATACGTGATGCCTTCGCGATAGAGAGTGGCCGCCCCGTACCGCTGCAGCTTTGCCAGGTCCCGCTCAAACGTCATCACATCGTTAGTGCCATAAGTGTTGAAGGCGATCGTCACCTTCAGCGCGAACGCGAAGGCCGCTGCGGCGATGAGCAGCCACGATCGTTCTCGCGGCGGGCGGATTGGAGTGGCCTGCATCGTCGGTATGATAACAGGCTGCGCCTGTCCGCGCCGCGCTGCGGATTAATTACTAAATTCCAATGAATTAATGATTAATTACTTACAGTTTGGTGGCATCGCGCCCGCCCGGAACGCGGCGCGGCGCCGGAATTCCACTCATCCGCGGCAAGGCCGTTTCATGCCCGTCCTGCAGTGCTATTGGCCTCTTCGCATCGGTGAACTGTTAACGCTGGTAAGGTAAACTCCGCTACCCTTTTACGCTATTGTTTTCTCATACAATAATGATACATTTACAGGGTAATTTTCTTGAATTTATGTTCGCGGTTCCGCGCGGTTTCGACTTTTTATGAAGCGGGTACGGTCCATTGGCGCAATGATGTTCCGGACTGGGTTGTTTTTGGCGGCGGTGATGCTAACCCTGCTGCTGGTGCCGGGAATGGCCGCTCCCGTGTCCGCCGCGAACCACATCGATTCCTCAGATGGGCTATTCGACGCCCAATTTACCCGAAGCTACGGCACAATCCACAGCCGTCCCGCCATAAATCCCACCACACCACCGGCGCCACAAGCCTTATCCGTGGCGCCGACCTATCCTTCGAATCGTGGGAAGCGGAATATGCGGGGAATCGACCGTTAATTTTTGTCTGAGTCAGCACCTCCCAGGCGCCGGTCAGAGCCCCGGCGCCTTTTTTTTGTCGGCCGAGCGATCGCAAGGAATCCAGCATCGGGTACTCCTCTTTAGTCGAACAAATACCTCATCCAGGGTAGTTACCGGACCTCTGGCTAAATCGGTCCAGATAACAGAGGAGAAACAACAGACCATGAGACGCAAACCGCTCATCCTGGCCGGAGCTCTCGCACTAATGAGCTTGCCTGTGCTGGGCGCCAAATCGTACGACATCACCCTGAGTTCGCCGGCCAAAGCTGGAGCATTGCAGCTGCCTGCGGGCGAATACAGCGTGAAGCTTGAAGGCGCGAACGCAGTCTTCACCAACGAAGAAGGCGAGAAGTTGTCCGCGCCCGTTAAAGTGGTGACCGAGAACAAGAAGTTCCGGTATACCGCCGTCGAAACAACCAGGACCAACGGAACAGACCAGGTGACAGGGATCGAACTGGGAGGCTCGGCGACCCTTCTGAAGTTCGGCGACTAACACTTCGCGGCGGCAGGAATCACGCTCTCGCGCCTGAGAATTCTACTTTAATATTCCCAGGCGCTTGCCAACCCGCGTGAAGATATCGAGTGCGCGGTCCAACTGTTGACGCGTGTGCGTCGCCGTCACAATGGTGCGAACCCGGGCCTTCCCCTCGGGAACAGTCGGAAAGCCAATTCCCGTGGCCAGCACGCCTTCTTCAAACAAGTTTGCGGAAAGCTGGTGTGCCGTCTTGGCCTCTCCCACAATCACCGGCGTAATTGGAGTTTCACTCGCGCCCGTGTTGAACCCTGCGCTGGTCAGACCTTGCTTGAAGTACTCCGTGTTTTTCCAAAGATTCTGAATCCGCTCCGGCTCCTGCTCCAGCACATCGAACGCCGCCAGGCAAGCCGCGGCGACACCGGGAGGGTGTGAAGTGGAAAACAGGAACGGCCGCGCGCGATGATACAGAAATTCGATCAGGTCGCGGCTTCCGCAGACATATCCGCCGAGAACTCCGATAGCTTTCGAAAGTGTCCCCACTTGGATGTGCACGCGCCCGTGCAAATCGAAGTGGTCCACGGTTCCGCGTCCGTTGCGCCCCAGAACCCCGGAAGCATGTGCGTCATCCACCATCATGATGGCGCCGGAGTTTTCCGCCGCCTTGGTCAATCCTGGAAGCGCGCCAAGATCGCCATCCATGGAGAAAACGCCGTCGGTAATCAAGATCTTGTGCCCGGAAACCGAAGCCAGTTCCTGAAGAATGCGCTCGGCCGCGGCGACATCCTTATGGGGGAAAACATGAATCTTTGCTCTAGATAAGCGGCAGCCGTCTATGATGCTGGCGTGGTTCAGCTCGTCCGAAATAACATGATCTTCTGGCCCGAGGATCGCTGAGACCGTTCCCGCGTTCGCAGCAAATCCCGATTGAAAGACCACGCACGCTTCGGAGTGCTTGAACTGCGCAATGCGCCGCTCCAGCTCCAGATGCAGGCTCATCGTGCCGGATATGGTGCGCACCGCGCCCGACCCTACGCCGAATTTCCGCGTCGCCTCAAGCGCCGCTTCCACTAATTTCGGATGGGTGGTAAGGCCGAGATAGTTATTCGACGCGAGGTTGATCACCTCATGCCCGTCGAACCTGGATTCCGCCGCGCTCGCCGATTCCAGGACGCGCAAGCGCTGATAGGTGCCGGCTTTCCGCCACGCCTCCAGTTGCGCGGTGAGATATGCCTCAGGATCGCCGCCCATAGCTAGGAGGGTCTTCTCCTACACCTTCTCTGGCACGACAAACGGAGCCCGATACTGGCGCGTAAACATGCGAGTCGCCTCAGGGTCGCCTTTGCAACTTAAGTTTTGCGCGTCGAATTCCAGCGTGCGTCCCAGCCGGTACGAGATGTTGGCCAGGTGCACCAGCACCGTCGACATGTACCCTTCTTCGATCGGCGCGTTCAGGTCCGATTGCTTGCGGCTACGAACGGCCTCGATAAAGTTCGCCCAGTTGTTGCCGCCTTCGGCGCGGGACGGCCCCGGCTCCTGCTCCCTGCCCAGCCACGTCTTGTACTGGCCGTAGCCATCGATCGCCAGGTACCCTTTCGACCCGTAGAACGTGTTGCCCACGGTGTTGGAGTCTTTCTTTTTTCCGCCTTCGCCGATGCCGGCTTCGTGATTGGTCATCCAGTGCCGCACTTCGAACACCAGCATCTTTTTCTTGCCGCCCTCGTCGAACTCAAAATTCGCGACCATGGTGTTGGGCGTCTGCTGGTCGTCATCGAACATGAAGTGCCCACCGATGGCGCTCACCCTGGTGGGATATTTCACGCCCAGGCCCCAGCGCGCGATGTCCATCTCATGAATGCCCTGGTTGCCGATGTCGCCGTTGCCGTAATCCCAGAACCAGTGCCAGTTGTAGTGGAACCGGTTGCGCGTGAAAGCGCCGAGCGGCGCCGGACCGGTCCACAGGTTGTAGTCGACGCCCGCGGGCACCGGTTCCTGCGGCTTGCGGCCGATGCTGTCTCGCCATTTGAAACAAAGGCCGCGCGCCATGTAGACGTCGCCAATAACGCCTTCGCGCATTTTGTCTACAGCCTCACGCACCGCCACGCCCGAGCGGCTGTTGGTGCCGTGCTGCACGATGCGGCCATATTTCTCGGCGGCCCGCACCAGTTGCCGGCCCTCGAAAATGTTGTGCGAGCACGGCTTCTCGACGTACACGTCCTTGCCCGCCTGGCACGCCCAGATGCCCATCAGCGAGTGCCAGTGGTTGGGCGTCGCGATCGAAATGGCATCGATGGATTTGTCTTCCAGCAGCTTGCGAACATCCGTATAACCCGCCGGCTTTTTCTTGCCGGCGCTCACCATTTCCTGTGTGCGCTGGTTCAGAACGCTCTCGTCCACATCGCAAAGCGCCGCGATCTCGACCGTGGGCATCTGCGAATACACATGGATGTGCGACTTGCCCTGCCCGCGAATCCCCACGCACGCCACCCGCACGGTGTCATTGATGCTGGGGGCCGCTTTCAACGCAGCCGCGCCCGCCGCTGCCGAACTCATCAGAAAATGTCGTCGATTCATTTCGTTGGCTCCGACTGGTCAGATTTTATCACCACAGGCCGGCAGGAGCCGTAGCACATCGTGCCGCCTCATCTGTGTCTCACCACAAGAACGGCACCAGGCGGAAGCGCGTGCGGGCGCAGTATTCGGGATAGCCCGGCAGTTCCTGGCGCAGAAATTTCTCCTCGTTGAGCAGACGGTACACGTAGAAAGGCGTCACCAGAGCGAAGGCCGGCAAGGTAAGATACGAGCCTAGCGCCAGCGGCACACTCAATAGCATCACGATGCTGCCAAGGTACATCGGGTGGCGAACCAGCGCATACGGCCCGCTCGAGATCACTTTCTGGCCCGGCTGAATCTCGATGGTGCGCGAGGCGAAACTGTTCACCCGGAAGACCCACAAGACGAACAACAGACTCGCAAGAATCACACCATCAAAGATCAGGCACAGCCACGGTGGCGCCGCGCCCAACCAAAGCCGCGACCACCCCAGACGGTAGTCGAGGCCGGGAAGAAGCAAGGCCGCGAAAAAGACCGGGCGCAACCAACGGACCAGGTGTTTCTGTTCGCGGATCTTCTCACGGCTGCGTAACCTGCTTTCGAGCAACGACCGGTCATATCTATAAAGATAAACAAACGCGCCCGCCAGAACGGGGAAAACAACGGTCAGAAAGACCCAAGCCTGCCAGAACCTACAGGTGCCCGCCGGAATGAACAGCATCGCGCCCACAAGAAGCAGCCCGAACGAAACGCGGAGTGCCAGCCGCAAACCCAGGCTCATGTCCCTTCACAATACAATCTCGGCGCCTCTGCGTCTCGCTGGTAGTGCTACATTGCTAAGAGATGACCGAAGTGTACCGCCGCTGGATGCACCAATGGGAGGAGCGCCTCTGCTCGCGCGCCACCGACCGCGTCGTGCGTCCCTTCGAATGGGGTCTCGACTGGACCCGCCACTGGCCCATCAACGGCTTCCACTATCGCAACGGTCATGACGACGAAGCTTGGCTGCGCGTCCTCAACCAGGCCGCCATCGAGCGCAGCGAGGAATTCTTCGCTTACCGGACCCCGTCGGATTTCACGCTTCAGGAAAACGGGCTGCGGTTCACCTCCGCCGTCGCCTCCCCTTATCCCGAGAACAACATCGTCCACGCGCAATGGTTCCCGGCCAAGCGCACGGTCTTCGAGCCGAAACCCGGAAACAAAGCCGTCATCGTGCTGCCGCATTGGAACGCCAAGGCCGACCAGCACGTGGCGCTCTGCCGCGGCATCAGCTTTCTAGGCATTTCGGTTCTGCGATTGAGCCTGCCCTATCACGATCGCCGCATGCCGCCCGAAACCGTGCGCGCCGATTACGCCGTTTCCGCCAACGTCGCGCGCACCATCGACGCCACCCGCCAGGCCGTCATCGACGTGCGCTCCTGCCTCGACTGGTTCCAGCAGCAGGGCTATGAAAAGTTGGGCATCGTGGGCACCAGTCTTGGCTCGTGCTACGCGTTCCTTGCCAGCGCCCACGACGACCGCTTAGCCGTGAACGTATTCAATCACTGCTCCACGCAGTTCGCCGATGTCGTCTGGACCGGCCTTTCGACGCAACACATCCGTCAAGGCATGGAGCCCGCCATCCCACTCGACCGCCTTCGCGAAGTGTGGGCCGCCGTCACCCCCGCGCACTATATCCACAAGTTCGCCGCCAAGCCCAAGAAGTCCCTGCTGATTTATGGAGCTTACGATACGACTTTCCTGCCCGAGTTTTCCAGGCAGGTGGTGGACGGCTTCCGCGAACTCGCTCTCGATCACGCCGTGGCCGAACTGCCCTGCGGCCACTACACCATGGGCGAAACCCCGTTCAAATTCCTGGACGGCTACCACATCTGTGCATTCCTGAAACGCGAACTGTAAGCGGGCTCCCCAAGCGCGAAGTTCCGTAACACTTGTATCTCCCACCGGTACGCGAAATCGGATATCATCTTTGGATTCTGGAATAGTAGATGTCTACTATGGGAGCCGCAGAACCGCAAGCCATTTTGTTTCAGCATCGAACCTCCAGCAAACCGTGGCATCGGACTTGCTCCGCACCACGAATCACGGCAGACCACGAACACATACGCGAGGACCAAACGACGGATGAAACATTTCAGTCTCAGTTTGTTGTTGACGCTTTTTGTGACGGCGCTTCTTGGCCAGGAAATCACGGGTAACATTTCCGGAACCGTGACGGACCCCTCCGGGTCGATCATCCCCAGCGCCACCGTGACCGCCACCAACACCGGCACGGGCGTTGCGCGCGCTACGCAGACCACTTCGGCGGGCGTCTTTTTCTTGAACAATCTGCCGGTGGGAAACTACCGGCTCTCGGTCGAGGCCTCCGGCTTCAAGAAGCATGACGAGACCGGAATCCGTTTGGACGTCAACGACCGGCTGAACTTCGCCATCAAAATGGAAATCGGCGCGGTCAGCGAGGCTGTGGAGGTGTCCGCCGCGTCGGTACAACTGCAGACCGAAACCGCCGAGGTCTCCAACCTCATCGGCGCCGCGCAGACGCAGGCTCTGCCCTTAAACGGGCGCGTGTACAGCCAGCTGGTGGAACTGGTCCCCGGTGTGGTCTCAGACAACGGACGCATCGGCGGGGGCACGGGTCTTTCCAGCGACACGGCGGTGTCGGTCAACGGCAACCAGAGCAACTCCAATCTCTGGCTGATCGACGGGCAAAACAACATGGATATCGGCTCGAATGCGCAGAACGTGGTCACTCCGCCGCTGGACGCGCTGGAAGAATTCAAGGTGCTGCGCAATAACTTCAGCGCGGAGTTCGGACAGGTCACGGGCGGGGTGATCAACGTCGTAACCAAGTCCGGCACCAAGGATTTCCACGGAAGTGTGTACGAATTCTTCCGCAACGACAAGCTGGATGCCACTGACTTCTTCTTAAACTCCTCCGGCACTCCCAAAAGCGAGCTGCGATACAACAATTTCGGCTACACTTTCGGCGGGCCCTTCTGGATCCCCGGTGTTTACAACAAAGATAAATCCAAAGATTTCTTTTTCGCCTCCTACGAGGGCCGCCGCGAGGTCCGCGGAAACGTGGCCACCGACAACGTCCCCACCCTGCGCCAACGCCAGGGGATACTCGATCCGAACTGCTTGGCAACACCGGCACCCTGTACCGTGCAACCGGCCGATCCTCAGGAACTGCCTCTCTCGGCAGAAGGCAACGTGGCTCCCTCGCAAATCGATCCCAACGCCACCGCCATCCTGAACCGTTATCCGCTGCCCAACGCCAGTTATGCCTCCGCCGGATTCAATTTCATCGCCAGTGAGAACACCGGCACCATCGACAACGTGCAGTTGTACCGCTGGGACCACAACTTCACCGAGAAGGCAACGCTGATGGTTCGTCTGATGAGCGAAGACCAGGGTCTGGCAGGCATCAACAACCAGCTTTGGGGTGATGACAGTTTCCCGTCAGTCAACAGCGACTGGAATTTTACGGCGAAAAACGCGGTGGCCAAGTTTACTTATTTGATCACGCCCAGGATGGTGAACGACTTCCAATTCGGCTTTACGAACAATTTCATCCACTTTCAGACCGGTAGCTCGTCCGATAAAACGCTGGCTTCGCGCGACGGTTTCACCTACACGGAGCTGTTCCCGGAAACCAGCGGCTCCTTCCCCACTTTGAACGGCGTGGATGGCTTTGGTTCCTTGGCCCACCAGGCCCCCTTTACCAACCGCGAGTCGCTGCTGTCATGGAAAGATGACATCGCGTACACTTTCGGGGCCCACAACCTGAAGTTTGGAGCCTCTTTTGGACGCAGCCGCAAACGCGAGCCGGCAAACGGCGGCGGCGACTTCAACGCCGGAACGCTGACGTTCAACAACTTCCAGGACCTCCTGCTGGGCAATCTGGCTAACTACCAGGAAGAGCAGACGCTGAACCCGGTCTATGACACCTGGCACGATGCCGCGCTCTATGTTCAAGACACCTGGAAGGTCACCAGCACCCTGACTCTCGACGTCGGCCTGCGCTGGCAGTATCTCGGCCAGGTATTCTCGGCCCACGATAACATCGGTAATTTTTATCCCAACCGGTATGATCCATCGCAGTGCCCGGCGTCGGCGTTTCTGCCCGGGGACCTGCTGGATCCCACCAAATGCAACACGCTCAACGGGCTTGTGACCCCGCACTCGCCGAACCTGCCTAGTCGCGCCCTGGTGGAAAACCACCCGAATGATTGGGAGCCGCGCGGCGGAATCGCCTGGGCGCCATTGCGCAAGTTTGTATTCCGCGCCGGCGCGGGCATGTTTCACGGGCGCGACGCCATCTCACAAACCAGCGCCCTGGGCGAGCTTCCTCCGAATGACCGCACCGCGACCTTGAACAACGTCACGTTCTTGCAACTGGCGCCGTACAACCCCGCGACGCCGCAGCCGCCCACGCTTCTGCAAACGCTAGATCCGATTTATTACAACCCGCTCAGTTATCAGTACAGCGCCGGCGCGCAGTATCAACTGGCGCAAAACGCCGTGCTGGAAGTTAATTACGTCGGCAGCCATCAGATTCACCAGGGCCGCAACCGGGACATCAATCAGGTCGCTTCTTCAGCGTTGCTGGGTGCCTACCAGACCACGCTCAATCCCGATCTCTACCGGCCATATCTCGGTTACAGTGACATCTTCGTGAACGGACGAGATGCTACCAGTCGATACAATTCCCTGCAAGTGTTCGCCAACCGGCGCTTCACCTCGGGCATCGAGTTTCAGGTGGCGTACACCTGGAGCCGGCTGATCTCCAGCACCCTCAACACGGATACGGAAGGGCGAAACAGGCCGGTACAAGATACCTACAACCTCGCAGCAGAGAAGGCTCTGGGCACGCAGGACCAGCCCCAGACGCTGACCCTGAACTACATCTATGAGCTGCCCTTCTTCAAGAAAAGCACCAACCCGTTCGCCCGGCAAGCGCTGGGCGGCTGGGAGCTGGTGGGCATTTACACGGCGCGTTCCGGTCTTCCGCAGACCGTTTGCCTGGATCATGATGTCGTGGGACTCAGCGACGGCGGCACCATCTGCGAACGGCCGGACGTCATCGCCGCTCCTAATATCGACAGGAGCAAGCAGACGATTCAGGAATACTTCAATATCAATGCATTCGTGCTCCAGGCGCCGGGAACCTTCGGGAATTCAGCCCGGAACAATGTGCGCGGTCCCGGAATCAACAACTGGGATTTCTCTCTGTTCAAAGACTTCGGCCTGCCGCGGTTCGCGGGTGGGAGCGGCGAGAGTCCCAAGCTGCAATTTCGCGCCGAGTTCTTCAACTTCCTGAATCACACGCAGTTCTCCGGCATCAACACCAACTTCGTGCCCACACAGGACGTGGCCGGGGCGACGTCGCCTAGCCCGTTCGGCAGCGTCAACGGTGTGCGGGCGCCGCGCGAGATCCAGTTAGCGTTGAAGCTGGTATTTTAGTTTCTTGCCGGTTCCCAGCTGCGTCGTTTTGGTTGCGGTCTCGCTCGCATGCCTCTCAGCGGGCGAGACCGCCCAGCAACATAACGAGCGCGGTCTCTTTGCATTTCGCGACAAGCGATTCGCCGACGCCGTCCAGGAGTTTGAAGCCGTCAAAAAACTCGACCCGGCCTTCCCTGACGTGGATCTCAACCTCGGCATGGCGCTTTTTCAGGCCGGTGCCTACGCCGCGGCCCTCAATCCCCTGCAACGCGCGCGCGCGGCTCACCCCGATTCCCCCCAAGTCCTTCTCGCCCTGGGAACTTCGCTCGCCCGCACGCATCAGCCCGCCGAAGCCCAGCGCGTGTTCGAGGAGTTCGTGCGTGTCCAGCCCGATACCGCGGCCATGCACGTTTTTTGGGGCGACGCCTACGCCAGCCAGAATCAGGTGGATAAAGCCGCGCAGGAGTTCCGGCGGGCCCTGGAACTCGATCCCAAAATCTCCGCCGCGCACTTCAGCTTGGGCGTGCTGGCGCTAGGCCACCGGGATATGGAGGCGGCGGAGAAGGAGTTTCAGGCGGAGCTCGCCAATCACCCCGAAGATCCCCAAGCCCAATATCATCTGGCCTTCGTCTGGCTCAAGCGGCAGAACCGGGCACCGGCGCTCAAGCTGCTCGATCAGGTCATCCAAGAGAAACCGGATTACGCCGAAGCCCACTACAGCCTGGGCAAAGC
>Ga0335079_10001582_pt1 | contig 26035 bp, 13 predicted proteins | sample Lox_Sample_33_FD_206719 | JGI IMG/M metagenome (GOLD analysis project Ga0335079, IMG submission 206719) | Soil microbial communities from Loxahatchee National Wildlife Refuge, Florida, United States - Lox_Sample_3.3 | ecosystem: Environmental > Terrestrial > Soil > Wetlands | place: USA...
CGGGGAACCTCGGCGTCGGGCATTGCGGCGGACGCGATGGGCTCGGTCTACGCCGCGGACGTCGGGGCACATAACCTGCGCAAGTATGTGAAGGTCCGGTAACGGGAGCCGCGCGCGGGAAAACATACGGCTCGCCGGCGACAAGATCGCCGGCGCCACTTCATAACCGCAACAGGCGTTTCGCGTTTCCCTGCAAGATGCGGAGGCGGTCGGCTTCGTTAAGGTGAAGTTGATCGAGCACCGCCGCCGGATATTCGATGTCTCTGGCGGCAAAATTGTCAGTGCCCACCACGATTCGGTCGCTTCCTACCATGTCCATCAAAAACCGGAACGCCTCCGGATAGTAGATCAGATAGTCGTAGTGGAACCGGCGGATGTAGTCATGGAACGGGTGCTGCAGTGAAGTGGAATGGTCGCGCATGTGAAACAGGAAATGCTCGACGCGCCCGGCGAGATAGGGAAACGCGCCGCCCGCATGCGGCAGCACGAGTTGCAGGTTCGGATATTTGTCCAGCGTGCCGGTATAGATGAACTTGCTCGCGAGGAATGTGTGCTCGATGGGCGCATCGATGCCGGCGGCGAGCGGCGGCGGCCCGGCCGTGCGGCTGCCGCCGAAGGCATTGGCGTCACCATCCATCTGGTGAAAGATGATGGGATAGTTCAGTTCCTGAATGCGCGCCAGGACGGGCGCAAAGCCCGGGTCGAAGAGGTAGTCGTGCCGTTCGATCGAATCGGGAAGGTGGACGGCGCGCACGCCGGGCTGCCCGGCGACGCGGTTCAACTCCTGGATCGTCAACTCCGCATCGCGGACCGGCAATTCGGCGGCAATGACGAACCGGTCGGGATATTTTTGGTGCGCTTGTATGCCGGTATCGTTGATGACCCGCGCCAGATGTGCGCCATCCCGGGCGGTTGTCCTCTGCCACGGCATCGCGCCGGATAAGGTGAGGCAATGCATGAGATCGCCATGCTCATCCATCCACTGGCGGCGCTTATCGAGATCGTGGTCCAGCGGAAAGGGGTTGGCGACAGGCTGCCCCAACTGGCCCAGCGCCTGATTGTACGGCTCCGGAGACCAGTGCGCATGCATGTCGATCGAAACCGGTTTGCCCACGCCCGTCTTGCCCGGGCGCGCCGCCCACCACGGGATTGCCTGCGACAAAGATGTTTGCGCGGATGTTTGGAGGGCGCTCAGGATGCCGAGCGCGGCGGCCGCACCGGCACCCGTCTTGAGGAACTCGCGGCGCCCTGCACTGAATTGCCGCGATTCGGAATCTGCCATAGTGATCTCCTCCTGGGGCACCGAGAATTTCCCGCCCATGATACACCCGTCCCCGGACTCCTGGTCGCAGGGGGTCGCGCGATCCGCTTGGCCAAGTATCATCGTTGGGAACTATTCTCGTTGCCGCAATTCGCGAGGGGTCGCGGATTGCGTGCCCGCTCGCGAAACGGCTCATGAAGGGACAATCCCGAATATTCAAGGGCCAAATCGCGCTACGATGTCTCGGCTACCGTGAACCACGCTCAGGATCAGCACCACGTCATCCTCGGCGATGCGATGAATGATCAGGTAGTCGCCAACCGGGAAGCTACGCAAACCAGATCGCAAATCCTCGTCCCGCGCGCGTCCTAAGTAGGGATACCGAGCCAACGCCAGAAATGCCCGGTGATGTTTTCGACCACGCCGGTCGCGAGATCTGCTCTCCCGTTACTCCGAGCGCAGGGCCTGAATGACGTCGACGCGGGCCGCGCGTAACGCTGGGATGGCCGATGCGGTCATGGCGGCGACCAGCAGCACTAACGCCGAACCGGTGATTGGTACAAGACCGGGCATTTTCAAGCCACCGAAAACGCTGCCGGCCAGTTGCGCCAACCAGTAGCCGCCGGCAAAGCCGAGAGCCAATCCGCCGATGGCCATGGTCGCGCCCTCCGCAATCACACGCAGGAGCAGGTGCCGCGGATCGGACCCGACCGCGAGCCGAATTCCAAATTCGCGGGTTCGTCCACTCACCGAGAACGCGAGCACGCCGGCTACGCCCACCACGGCAATGAGCAAGGCCACGCCCGCGAAAGCGGCGGAGACGATGACGTTCAGCCGTTCTGGAGAGAGCACCTCCGCGCGGATGTCTTCGAGGGTTTGCGCCTTCTCGACCGGCTGGTCCGCGGAGAGGTTTCGAATGATCCGCGCGATCGGCTGAACCAGAGCATAGGGATCGGTGCGCGCATTGACCAACAGGCGCCCTCCGCCCATGAGCTGTTCCTGATCGAACGGATGATAGATCGTCACGGTTGGCTTGGGCACCAGATCGTTGTTATCAATATCGGGCACCACGCCAACGATGCGGCGGGCCTGAGGGTGCATTCCCGGGATGAACTGCAGGATGGGGTCGTTAAAGGCGACGTGATGATTCAGCGCGTCCCCATTCGGGAACATTCGCTCGGCCAAGCTCTGACTGATAATGGCAACGGGTTCGCTTTTGCTGCTGTCGGCATCGGTGAAGTCGCGTCCTTCAATCAGCGGCAGGCCGAGCGCCGCAAAGAATCCCGGAGAGATGACGTGAAAGGTAGCATGCGGCGGTTCCTCGCCGGCGGCAGGAACGTGGCCGTCGGGTGAGAACTGGAGCCCGAAATCACCGGCATCGCGCCACGGAACCGATGACCCGATCGCGACACTCAGTACACCAGGAATCTCATGAATCTGGCGGGCCGCCTCTCTGTAGTAAGCGACGACTTGGCCGGGTGTTCTTCCTTCGCGCATGACCGGCACGTTGACGGCGAGCACATGGCGCATATCGAAACCGGTTTGAACCCGTTCCAGCGAAAGGAGGGTATTGACGGTGGCGGCAGCCGCCGTCACGAGCACAAAGGACGCGGCGATCTGAACCAGCGCGAAGATTTTGAGCTTCCGATTGGTGCCGCCGGCGATTCTCGGCGTACTGCCGCCGAGCGGGGCTGTCTGGATGCCGCCCGACGTGGGCAGGCGCGGCACGAAGGCCAGCAACGTTGCGGCGACCACGGCCAGCCCGGCTCCGACCCACAGCATGCCGGGGTCGAGCTCGAGGTCGAGCGCGCGCACCGAATATCTTGATGCATATCGCGCCAGCAGGGTCACCATGGGGCTGGCGATGAACAGTCCGAGCGCTGCGCCCGAGACACACAGCAGAAGGCTCTCCGCCAACAGAGTGCGGCGCAAATCGAAAGTCGAGGCGCCGAGCGCCGCGCGGATGCCCAGTTCGTTTTCGCGACGCACGGTGCGCGCGAGAATCAGATTGGCGACGTTGGAACAGGCAATGATAAAGACCAGCAAGGATGCCGCCGTGAGCACCAGCAGGATGGTTCGCGCGCCGGAGGTAAGCTCATCGCGAAGCCGCGTGGCACTGAGCTGGAAGTCGGTGTGGGCGGAATAGGCCTCGGGATGCTCCCGCTTCATGTTCTTGTAGACCGAGTCCAACTCCGCGCGAGCCATATTCAGATCGGCGCCGGGCGCAAGCCTCGCGAACAACTCCGTCATGCGGTGGATTCGGCCGGTGACCATGGTCGCCGAAAGGTGATGCGAGCTGCTCACGATGTTGGCGATGATCTCGGTGTCTTGCGGATACGGGACGCACGGCTCCAAAACGCCCACGACTGTGGCGGAACGCGAATCAATGAAGGAGCCGAGCCGCACGGTTTTGCCGATCACGGAAGGATCGCGGTTCAACGCGGTCGACCAGAAACGGTAAGTCAAGACAACGGCGCCGGTGGCTTTCGGGCCGTCGTCGTGCGCGTCGAGCAGCCGGCCGAGCACGGGGCGCAAACCCATAGTTTGGAAATACGATCCTCCGACCACCCCGGCGCGAACGGAGCGAGGCTCTCCCAGGCCGACCAGTGTAAATCCGAGAGTGGAGAAGTCGCCAAAGGAGGTCAGCGTCCTCACACGCGATTGCAGATCCTGGATTTCGGGAACGGAGAAATTGGTATTTTGGCCGTTCGCATTCTGGCGGATATAGATGAGCCGGCTCTCGTCGCGGTTGACGAGGGGACGCAGGAGCACGCCGCGCACGAGGCTGAACATGGCGGCATTGGCGCCGATTCCGAGCGCGAGGGTCAGGATGACGGCGACGGTGAGCCCCTTGGCGTGCGCCAGCGAGCGGGCGGCGGAGCGCAGATCCCGTAGGAAGGTCACGATGCTCTCGAACATGCAACTCTCCTTTGCGGATGATTTGGCAAGTCGCGAACCAGTCGTATGTTTTGGTAAGAAAGACAGTTAGCTGCGGGCGTATCGGGCGAGTGTTCGTTTTCGGGATTTCCGGAACCGGAATCGGACGTACACAGGCCCCCATGGGCTAACCAACTCAAACTGGAAGCGTCCTATAGTTCGGTTTGGCGAGGAAGGGGGACGTGTGGTGCTCACCGATGTGCGAGAGGGGCTGCGGCAGCTGCGGAAGGCGCCGGGAGTCACAATCACCGCGGTCATCACGCTCGCACTCGGAATCGGCGCCACCACGGCGATCTTTACTCTTATCCACCAGGTGATGCTGAAGTCGCTGCCGGTTACCAGGCCGGAAGAGTTGTGGAGGATCGGAGACAAGGTCCGCTGCTGCAACTGGGGCGGCTACACCCAGGATCGCGACGGCGACTTCTCGTTGTTCTCGTGGGAGGCCTACCGGAACTTCCGCGCGATTACACCCGAGTTCGTCGATTTGGCGGCACTCCAGGCGGGCAACGCACCGCTCGGCGTCCGCCGCGCCGGTTCCAAGGCGCAGGCGGATACGCGCAATGGGGAGTACGTCTCCGGAAATTTTTTCCGGACTCTGGGCGTGCAGCCGTGGATTGGCCGGATGATGACAGACGCCGACGACCGCGAAGGTGCGCCTCCGGTCGCCGTGATGAGCTACCGGATCTGGCGCGAAAAGTACGGCGCCGACCCCTCTGTGGTGGGCGCCAGTTACCAGATCAACGGGCATTCCTTCACGCTGATCGGCGTGGCTCCGCCGGGATTTTATGGCGCAAAGCTGGGAGGCGGGGGCATGCCGGATTTTTGGCTGCCGTTGACCACCGAACCGCTGATCGATGGAGCGACGTCGCGTCTGAAACGACCGAACGGCAATTTTCTCGATCTGATCGGTCGCATTCGCCCGGGAGTCAACCCGCGCTCGCTCGACGCGAAACTCAAAGTTGAACTTCACGACTGGCTGGCGAGCCATGTGCCGGATATGGAGCCGGGGGAAAAACAACTCTGGCGCCAGCAGACCCTCCACCTGATTCCAGGCGGCGCCGGGGTGGCGGCTCTGCGGGATCAATATCAGGATGGACTGAAGCTGTTGCTGATGGCGGCGGGATCGGTGCTGCTGCTGGCCTGCGCCAACCTGGCCAATCTCATGCTGGCTCGCCGATTGAAGGATCGCGCGCAAACCTCGATACGAGTCGCGCTGGGCGCTTCGCGAGCACGCCTTGTGCGCAAAGTGCTGGTGGAATCGATGCTGCTGTCGGGACTGGGCGGAGTGCTGGGGATTGGCGTCGCTTATGCCGGCACAAAACTGATCCTCTACCTGGCCTTCCGAATCGGCGGCGCCGATAACTACGTTCCGATCGACGCGGCGCCCTCCTGGCCGGTGCTGCTGTTCGCATTGGGAGTGTCGTTGCTCACCGGAATCGTGTTTGGGATCGCCCCGGCTTGGATCACTTCGAAAACCGATCCGGCAGAGGCATTGCGCGCCGCGAGCCGTTCGGTGGGCACCGGACGTTCGTGGGTACAGAAGTCCCTGGTCATCGCGCAGATTGCGGTTTCGTTGATCTTGCTCTCCGCGGCGGCCCTGCTGGGCCGGAGTCTGCGAAACCTGCAGCATCAGAATTTTGGGTTCGAGACCGAGGAGCGGTATATCGCCTGGATCAATCCGATGCTCGGCAATTACAAACTGGAGCGGATGGAGCCGATGTTTCGGGATATCGACGAGCGCCTGCTTCAGATTCCCGGCGTGCACATGGTGGCGCCGGCGCTCTATGCGCCCATGACCGGCGATAGCTGGAACGACGCCATCCGTATTCAAGGAAGACCCGAGCCCGGCCCCAGAGAAGATACCGGCGCCTCGTGGGCGCGCGTGATGCCGCATTTTTTCGAGAGCATCGGGGCGAAGGTTATGCTGGGGAGGCCGATCACGGACCAGGACACAGCGGCCACACGCAGGGTGGCGGTGATCAACCAGGCGTTTGCCGCCCGATTCTTCAAAGGTCAGAATCCGATCGGCCAGCATTTTGGAATCGACAGAATCAAGTACTCGGGAACTTTCGAAATCGTCGGAGTCACGAACGACGTGCGGTATTTGACCTACGGGTTAAAGAACCCGGTGCGGCCCATGTTTTGGCTGCCGGAGACGCAGACGGTGCAGTATGACGACCCGGCCTTCCAGAGCGGTGAAATCTGGTCGCATTATCTGTACAACATCGTGCTCTGGGCGCCGGGGCACCCGCCCGATCTGGAGGAGCGGGTGCGCAAGTCATTGGCCGGGGTGGATCCCGACCTGGTGCTCTACCGCGTGACCCCTTATGACGAGGTGTTGAGCGTAGACTTCCAGCAACAAAACATGATTGCCACCCTGACCACGCTCTTCGGTGTGCTCGGCCTTGTGCTGGCGGCGGTCGGATTATACGGAGTGCTGGCGTACATGGTCGAGCGGCGGACCAGTGAAATCGGTGTACGGATGGCGCTGGGCGCGGATCGGGGGCACGTGATCGGGATGGTGCTGCGCAGTGCCGGCTGGCAGGTGGCCGCCGGACTCGGGTTAGGGATCCCGGCCGCGATCGGGGCGAGCCGGCTCATGACCACGCAACTCTTCGGCGTGACTCCCGGAGATCCGCTCATGCTGACGCTCGCCGCGCTGCTGCTCGGCTTGGCCGCTCTGACGGCATCGGCGATTCCGGCCTGGCGCGCGGCGGGCGTAGACCCGATGGCGGCACTGCGCAGCGAGTAGCGGAGCGGGCCGCTTCGCTATTTCCGATTCAACGGGACAGCGCTCCAGCGGTAGACGCGGCGGCCGGTATCGACCTCGCCCAGGTAGATGTTGCCTTTGGAGTCGGTCGCGATGCTGTGAATGTGGGAGAACTCCCCCAGTCCGTGACCTCCATAGCCGCCGAAGAAGCCCAGAATTTCCAATGTCTGACGGTCGACGATATGCACCTTCTTATTCGTTCCGTCCGGAACGTAGAAGAAGCGCTGCTGCTTGTCGGGTGAGAAGGCCAGGCCAAAACCGGTGCCGAAGCGTGCCGACGTCTTGCGCTCGATGAACACCTCCTTCACATAGGTGCCATCTGGACGAAAGACCTGAATGCGATTATTCACCCGATCGCCGACATAGACCAATCCATCGTTGGAAACGGCGATGCCGTGCACTGTATTGAACTGCGGGGGGCCGGCGCCTTCGTAGACGCGCGTGAATGGCGCGGAATCGTCGGGCTTGTTTCCGTAGGCTCCCCAGTGCCGTTTGTAGCGGCCGGTATCGGCATCGAACACGATCACGCGGCGGTTGCCGTACCCATCGGCAACGAAGATTTCATTGGAAGCCGGATACATCGCGATACCGGCCGCGCGATTGACATTGGCGGTATCGTTGCTGCCGCCGGTGGTGCCGTGGCGCCCGATCTGCAGGAGGAACTTGCCCGAGTTAGAGAACTTCAGGAGATTGGTGTCCTTGTCGCCGTTGCCGGTGATCCAGACATTGTCTTTCGGATCGACGAAGATGCCGTGTTCGATGTCGGGCCAATCGTAGCCTGGTCCGGGTCCGCCCCACGACTGAACCAGATTTCCGGCCTGATCGAATTCCAAAACCGGCGGCGCCGGAGCGCAGCAGTCCGCAGTTTTATCGCGCAAATAATTATCGTGCTCGTCGGTGGTGCGGGGACGGTGAATCACCCAGATGTGGTCGTGCGAATCGACCGCCACGCCGGAGGCTTGCCCCAGGAGCCAGTGATTGGGCAAATGTTTGGGCCAATACGGATCGGGCTCAAACGCGGGTATGTTGGGAGCCGACGCGCCCCACAGAATCAGTCCGGTGAGGGCGATACCGCAGAGGATTTTCATTGACATTTGCGATCTCCTTGGCAGGCAGGAGGCCTGCGCCACTATTTCCGGTTCAACTGGACGACGCGCCAGACGGGCTGGTCCTTTTCCCCTGGGTCCTGAAGGAACTCCTGCGCGGTCTTGGCCGGATCGTAATCACGCCAGAGCCAAGTCAGCGCTTCGGGCAGTTCCGCCGCTCCCTGGGCGTTGTTGTGCTCCCCCACGCCGAATGAGAAGTGATACTCGTAGCCTTTGAACTTCAGCGCGTTCGCCATGCCGATATTGGCGGCCGGCCAATTCCCAGGCTGGACATCGAGATCCTGAGCGCCATCCTGGAGCCATACGCGAATATTCCGCTTCGGCTCGCGGCGCACCAGCGTCGGATATTCGGCGCCGCCTTCGGGATGAGCGGCGGATCGTTGCAGGGCTGTGTAGCTGCCAATCCAGCTCAACACCCGCGAAAAGTCCTCCGGTTTGTGAAACGCCGCGTTGAACGCCATGATGGCGCCCGAGCTCAGACCCTGAATGGCGCGGCTGTATCCGTCGGCGCGCAGTTTCACACTCTTGGCGACGACCGGAAGAATCTCATCCAGGAGGCGATGCAAATACGCATCGCTGACCGTGTCGTATTCGATGGATCGCTGGTTGCGCTCCGGGCCGGTACCGGGCTGGACGAAAATGTTCACCATCAGCGGAATCCTCTTCTGAGCGGTCAAGTTGTCGAGCGTTTCCAAGACGCGCCAGGGTCCCGGCCGCGGGCCGGTGAATTGCTGGCCATCGCCCCATATTTGGACCGCGAGCGGCGTTGCTCCATCCCATTGTGCGGGCACATAAAACCAAACGTTTGCCTTGACGTTGGGATAAATTTTGCTGGGCACCTCGATCGGTCCGGTCAGTTTGCCTGGCGGCACCCCGGGCTGGGGATAGCTGTCGCGCCCGAATGCGGGCAGGTTGTAGTCGCCGCCGAACACCCTTCCATCCGCAATCCAGGTGTATTTGTAAGCAGCCCCCGTCTTCAGACGGCTCTCGACTACCCACAGCGACCCGGCTTGGAAGGCCGGGATTGGCGGGTCATTATTAATCTGGAGCGATGGCGCTTTGTCGGATGCCACTGCCCATACGAAATCGCCCATCTCGCCGGCGGCGGCCTTACCCTTTTGAAGATTGTCCACGCCGAACGTATCGCGGAGCGCCTGTTCCAATCCGGCGGCGCGCGTTCGAGCCATCTGCAGCAGGTCCGGTGTGGAGACTTTCTGCGCAGCGCAAACACCGGCGAGCGTCACTAGAGTGAGAAGCGTTCGCATATCCGTGAACCCACCTCCTTATGGCGACTGAGGTCCCTTTTTTGGCGACGTGCTGTGCATCTTAACAAAAGGTGCGTGGAGACGGGGCCTCGGCGCGATGTCCGCGGAGTGCGCTTCATATATAATTCCTTGCGGACGGGATTCCAGGAATCCGATGGCGAGGAGAAACTAGAATGCGAATGACGTGGGTAATTACACTTGTGTGCGCGGCCGGAGCCGTGAGCGCACAGCAGCCCGTGGCGAAAAGCTTCAGCAGCGCGGCGGATGTGCAGGCCATGATTGAAAAGGCCAAGACTGAACGCAAGCCGGATCAGCCGAACTTCATTCAGCAGATTCTGCAAGCGGCTCCCTACAACGTCAATCTCGAGTATCGAGTGCAAGGAATCGATACCAACCCCAACATTCATGACGTGGAGGCGGAGATCGTTTACGTGGTGGATGGCGCGGGGGTCCTCACGATTGGCGGCAAACTGAAGGACGAACGGCGCACGAACGACAAAAACCGAACCGGGTCGAAGCTCGAAGGCGGAACACCGCGGCACATTGCCAAAGGCGATTACATAATGATCCCCGAAAACACAGCGCACTCGTTCACGCAGGTGGAGGGGCGACTGATCATTATGTCGGTGCACGTGCCGAGGGGCGGCGCGACGAATTGACGGGGGCCGCCGCCGACAAGATCGGCGTTATGACCAGAGTTGCTGGGTGGCGAGGGCGGCGCCTTCGGCGAGGGCTTTGAGCTTGGCCCAAGCGATCTGGGGATGGACGCGGGCGCCCATGCCGCAATCGGTTCCCCCGATCACGTTTTCGCGGCCCACCAGGCCGGCAAACCTCACGATGCGGTCGGCCACCAGCTCGGGGTGCTCGACGACGTTGCTGGCATGGCTGACCACGCCGGGAATCAAAATCTTGCCGGCCGGCAGCTTCACGTCTTTCCAGATCTTCCACTCGTGCTCGTGGCGCGGGTTGGCGGCTTCGACTGAATATGCGCCGGCTTTCACCTTTAGCATCAAGTCGACGACGTGCTTCAGCGGCAGGTCGTTGGTGTGCGGGCCGTGCCAGCTTCCCCAACAGATGTGATACCGCACGCGATCTTCGGGGAGGCCGGTCAACGCGTGATTCAGCGCGTCCACTGTCTCGGCCGCGATCTTGCGGTAGTCCTCGATGCTCGGCGGCGGCACGATCATGTCGTAGGTGTCGGGCAGAGCCGGATCGTCGATCTGGAGAATGAAGCCCGCGTCGACAATTGCCTTGTACTCGTGCTTGATGGCGTCGGCAAGCGCGAACAGGTACTCTTTCTCGCTTGAATAATGCTCGTTGTAGAAGAAATGGTGCAGCCAGCCGGGAGCCAGCACGCACATGAAGGTCTCTTCGCTCTTCACGTTGGCTTCCGCCAGCGCGGCTTTGAAGAATTCGAGGTCGCGCTTCACTTCTTCCTGGCCGATGTATTTGACGGGGCCGTTGCAGATGGCGCGCTCGGGCGGAGCGGGCATGAACTGGAGTTCTTTATAGAAATCGGCGAACTCGATGCGCTCATTGGTCTGGAGCGCCATGAAGGGGGCCTCGCCGGGTTTCAGCTTGCGGGTTCCCAGGCCGCTTAACCGCCGGCCGTAATACGTCACTCCGCCGAAGCCGATCTTGCCCAACTCGCCATCGCTGATCACGTCGATGCCGGCTTGCGCCTGTCTGCGCGCGACGTCAACGATGCCGGCTCGGATCATCGGCATCAGCTTGTTCATGTCGAGCGTATGGCCGGCGATAATTCCGCGCGTCGTTTCCATCAGTTCACGCGGTCCGTCCAGCCGGCCGGCGTGCGTGGTGAGGATACGAGTCGAGCTCCGCTTCATTACGGATTGACTCCCGGCTTGATGTGGCCTTCAACGAGGTCCTTGTTGTTTTCTTCGCAGGAGTACTCCATGATCTGCCAGTCGGGCCGCAGCGTCCACGTGCGCACGCTGTCCCACGGTTTGCTGTAGGTCTTGGGATCGTCGATGGTGAGCACGTAATCGATGTGGCCGAGATCGCGGCGCTTGTAGCGCTCGATGGTGTGAAGCTGATCGCTGACCGGATGTCCGATGGTGTCGACGCGCGTTTTGCCATTGAAGGCGATGGTATCGATTACCAGGGTGTCGCCTTCCCAGCGGGCGACGGAGTTGCCGAACCAGGTCGGGTCGGGATCCTTGGGATGTTCCACGCCAATCGGGGTGATATGGAACCAGGTGTTCTGCTCCCAGAGGAAGGCGATGTATTTTTCGTCCTGCATGATCTGGACCGGATGCGGTCCGCCCACCGAACGCAGCAAGCCGAACGGCAGGCAGCTTCCCGCGTAATCGCCCTTGGACGCGTCATAGGCTTCCCAGCGCTCGCGGCCCCATTGAGTGAAAGGAAGATTCTTGACGCCCTTGCAGCAGAGCTCGTCCTTGGTGACGTCGGCCATGCGCGGGGTTTGCCAGACGCCGCGAAAGTCGGGCTTGCCGTTCCACAGCTTGGGAGCCGGGCCCTCCGGCGGTTTAAATGCTTTCATCTGGGCCGAGGCGGCGGCCAACCCGGCGGCGGCGAGAAGAATGACTCTGAGAAAGGACAGAGATTTCATGGATGCACTCCAGTTCGCGGATATTATATCAGCGGCGTTCGGCGGTAATTTCCGGATGGTCTGCGGGGGACCGGTCTCCGGACTGCCCGACTCAGAGCACTTCGAGCGGCGGATCGACGGCGGCGGCTTCGGGCTTGCCCAAGTTATCGAGGTGGCCCTTGACCAGATCCACATCCGGCGGGGCGGGATCGAGCTTCAGGTAATTGGCCATGTGGTCCTTGGCGCCGTTGATGTCGCCCTTGGCTTCGAGGATGCGGCCGAGCACATACTCTTCACGTGGGAAGTGGTGGACGGGATCTAGCTTGATGGCTTCCTGGACGCTGGCTTCGGCGCCCGTGAGATCCTTCATCTCGTATTCCGCGACGGCCTGGTGGACGTACAGTTCCGGATAGATGCGCTTGACGTCCATCTTGAGGCCCTCGGCCGCGGTCTTCGCGGCGCAGTCCCAGTCCTTGGTTTTGAGACAGAGACGTGCCAGCGTGACATAAGGCTGCAAGAACTTAGGGTTGGATTTTAAGGCGTGCTCATAGGCATCGCGCGCTTCGGATGATTTGCTGAGCCGCTCGTCGACCACGCCCAGCGCATGCCAGCCTTCCGCAAACTTTGGAGAGGTTTTGACCGATGCTTCGAGTTGGGCGGCGGCATCCGCGTAATTCGAGGCGTCGAGCGCCTTCATGGCGGCGTTGAACGAGCCCTTCGCGCGGAACGGGATATCGTCGCCATTGACGACGATGGCGGTCGGTTCGGGAACCTTCTTTGAGAGCACAACCGGCGGGAGGGTGTGCTGGGAATCGTGCGAGGTGACATTGATGCCCGAAATATCCACGGTTGTGGAAACGTACCCGGCGTGCGTTGCGCGGAGCACGCAGGCACGGCTGGCGAACGCATCCATCTCCATATTCCAGATGAATTCGCCCTTTTTATTTGTGATGGGGCCGGGAGCCGAGCCTTGAAGATCGCTGCAGACGCGCTCGATGCCGACGGTGAACGGAGGCGGCGAACCGTCTTCCATGGTCACCTTCCCGCTGACGATAACTTTATAAGTATCGGCGGCTGCAACTGTAGCAAAACTGAAACAGAGGCAGAAGCCCGAGAGTGCGCGAATCGGGAGCACGATACCTCCTTAGTTTTTACAGGTATAACATATCCAGCCTGGACGCATGAAGCCGCAAGGCGGTTACAACGCTTGGCCTGCCACGAAAGAAAAAGGCCTCGCCGCATTTGCGGCGAGGCCGGAAAGGACTCTCGTTTCTTAGAAGGTAATGCGAGCGAGCAACTGGCCGCTGCGCGGCTGTTCGACGTACGCGGGATTCGCTCCGCCGGGCACCATGTTGATGAACCCGTAACCGGCGGTGTAGGCCCCGTTGGTCAGCGTACCCGCGGTGTTTGAGTTCACGCCCGCGAAGCCGCCGACGGTGGGCGGAGTCAAGGCCACGCGGTTAAACACGTTGTAGAACTCCGCGCGGATGCTGAGGATCACTCGGCCTTCCTTTGCCAAGGGGAAGTTGCGTTGCAGGCTGAGCGATTCCTGTGGCTGCCGCTGCCACCGGTAGTTGTTGTAGTAGGCAGCGGCAGTTCCGAATGTCCCCGCGGGTGCATCGGTCCAGGCAGCCGGGTTCAGAGGCAGCGTGGTCTGCGGGTTAAAGCAGTGGCAGTTTGGATCTACGTTATACAGCGACGCACTCGAGTTGCGGTTCTCGAAGGTATTGCCCCCGCCGAAGATCGCGGGGTTGTTGGATGGCCCGCGAGCCAACTGAGTCAGGAAGTTGTTGCTCGAGGGAGGCGTCGGAATCAGCACGCCGCTCTGGTAACGCAGCACGCCGCCGACGACCCAGTCGCGAGCAGCCCACGAGAGGGCCTTGAATCCTTTGCTGTCCGCTTTGACCTTGGGCGTCGTGTAGTTGAATGAAATCACGAGCTGAAACGGACGGCTCAGGTCGGAAATCTGCTTGTTTTGCTGCCGGTTGTAAACATCGTTAATGAGCACGTTTCCGGGCGTGAAGAACCCGGTCCCGGAGTTGGCGCCGATGGTCTCCTCTTTCTGCCAGGTGAACGCGGCCTGGGCATCCAATCCGTGGGAGAAGCGCTTGGTCACTTTGCTTTGGAGCGAATCGTACCAGGTGTCACCCAGCGGCGGCCCGAGGAAGGGAGGAACGCCACCCCACTGCGGGAACGGCCGCAGCGCCTGGTTCAGTGGCTCGGTAGCCGGGAAACCCTGATACACCGCCGGCACCGTCTGGTTTCCATTGAGGTTGACCACACGGAACTGCGGGAAGCGGGCCTGCACCAAGGGCGAGTTGATCGGTGTGGTCAGCAGGGCGAGGTCCGCGGGGTTGGAGGTATTGATGCCCCAATTCTGCAGAAGGCCTTGCGGTGTCAGAGCGTTGTAATTCAATGAAGCCATCGTGGGCGAGGTCCACCACACGCCGCGGTTGCCGACGTATTCGGCCTCGACGACGAGGGTGTTGGTAACCGAGCGCTGCAGGCCGACGCTCCATTGAATCGTTCGCGCCGGACGGCCGTCATTCCGGTCGATCGAAATGAACGGCGACGAGGGAGTGATCAGGCCCGAAGCCGCCGCCTGCGGGAATTGCGGCGTAAAATTCGGGTATGTCGGAACAGGGTTGCCATACGGATTGCCTACTGCGTACGGATTGCCGGCAGCGAGCGTACCAGCGGCGATGCCGTATCCGGCGGCCGGAAGCGTGTAGAAATCGGGAACGCTATAGGAAAGGAACGCGTTGTCGGACGTCTGCGAATACGAGACCCCTGCGCCCGCGCGGAATACGGTTTTCGACGTGATCTGATACGCCGCTCCCAGGCGCGGTCCGAGCGCCCATGGATAATTGTTGTTGAAGGAGCAGTGGCAGCTCCCTTCGTAATACACGCTGCCCAAACGCCCGCCCACCACCGGATTCGGCAGGTTCCAGGCGGCGTTCTGCATGCGGCCGTACTGCTCGCGGAGCAACGTCTGGTAGTCGTACCGGAGGCCGTAGTCGAGCGTGAACTTGCGGGTTACCTTCCAGGTGTCCTGCATGTAGAGGCCGATGGCATGGCTGCCGAGCCGCGAATCGGTGGTTGCCGAATAGGTAATGCTGTCGGCTTGCCCGGCCAGGAAGCTGGCGTACGGGAAGCCGGTGGCGAAGGTGGGATTGACATTGCCGTTATCCCAGGGGTTGCCGGTCTCGGCAGCGGCGAAAGTAAATCCGCCGTTGGCGCGCGCGTAGCTCTGCTGTGGGAGACCTTCCACGATCAGCTCGCCGCCCCACTTGAAGGTGTGGTTGCCCTTGACCCATGTCATGCTGGCATTGGCGGTCGGCTTGATATCCTTCAGCTCGATGTTGTTAAAACCGCCGGATCCTGGACCGCTGCCGCCGAAAAGGCCCGATCCCATCGACACGCCGCCCGTAAAGAAGTTATAGGCCGCACCCATCGTCGGCGCATACTGATTGGCCGCGAACTGGGCGTTGGCCGGCCAGTACGCGCTTTGCGGTTGCTGCAAGGCAAACACGGGATGGTTGAAATACAGCAGGCCGACACCCAGGTGTAGCAGCAAAGTCGGCTTCAACGTGTCGTCGAAGTTGATGCGCGTCGTGTATGTCGTGTCATCTGTGGGTGCGGCAGGTAACGAGGCCGCTGGGAAACCGTTGGCATTTGGTGATTCGGTACGTGTCACCGATTGATAGCCGGAGATCTTCATCGTCGAGCTGATCGAGTGATCGAGCTTGATCGAGGGAATCGTCGTGTGCCGGAAATTGGCGTAGCCCGGTACAGCATAGTTGTTTACCGAGGCGTTCGGCACGTTGGGCAGCGGAATCAGGTTCTGCAGCTTCAATGCCACCTGATCGAATTGGCTGGCAGGCATCTGATTGTTCTGATACGGGTTGCGCAACAGAGCGCCGCCCGGCCCCGTGAATGTGCTGGTTGGATCAAACACCGTAAAGGCTGGGAAGGTACGGTTCAGAGGGTCGGGAGGAGCTGGAGGGCCGAATGGGAAGACCGCGCCAGCGAAGTTGCCCTGACGATAGGCCAGCGTGGGAACAGTGCTCACGCCGTTGACGACGAACTGGTTCTCGCGGAACTGTTCGAAGTTGACGAAGAAGAATGTCTTGTCGCGCCCGTTGTAGTGCGGCAGAACTACCGGACCGCCGAAGGTGCCACCGAAATCGTTGCGGTGAACGGCGTTGCGCAGCAGGTGTCCCTGGCCATCGTTAGTGAATGGGATGCCGGCATTGAGGGCCGTATTATCGAGGTAGTCGTAAGCGCTGCCATGAAGCTGGTTGGTGCCGGATTTCATTGTGAAGTTGAAGTACCCGCCGCCCACCTGTCCGTACTCGGCGTCGAAGTTACTGGTCTGCACCGCAACTTCCTGAATCGAATCCACACTGGGCTGTGTGGCCTGCGTGAGCTGCCTCCACATGCCGTTGGTTGCATCCTGGCCCTCGACACGGATCGCCGCCGTGCTGGACGGCATGCCGTTGACGCGCAATTGGGTGTCGCCCTGGAACGAAGCTCCCGGCAGCAGCTCGGTGGCTGCCAGCGGATTTCGGATGTTTCCGATTCCCGTGCCGGTTCCGGTCAGGGTATAGATCGGCAGGTTGTCCGTCCGGCTCGTATCCACTGTGTGGCTAAGCTCGCCGCTTTCCGTTTTCAGAAGCGGCGCTTCGGCTTGAACCGTGACGGACTCGCTGGCGGCGCCGACTTCGAGAGTGAAGTCGACGCGGACCGTCGACGCCACACTGACGATGATGCCCGGCCGAACCGCCTTCTTAAATCCCGGCACCGTCGCGCTTAGTTCATAAGTGCCGGCCGGCATTTGGGCGAGCGTGAAATTTCCCGTAGCGGACGTCCCGGCTTGGTAGGTCGCGCCGCTATCTGTATTTTTGGCATCGACCACGGCATTGGCAACCACTGCGCCTGCCGGATCCGATACGGTCCCCGTAATTGTGCCGCGATCGGTCTGGGCTGAAACTGCTGCTGCGAACGCCAGAAGACACACGGCATGCTTTAACAAACGCATTCGATCCCTCCTCGTCGTCAAACTTGTAACCTGCTAGACCTCAAGCTTTTGGCGCCAGTGTATCCCAGGAGATCAAGGGGGTCAAGGCGCTATCAGGTAAAAACCGCTCAAAAAGAAGTCAAAAGTTGCAGGGGTGGATAAATTCGTTAGAAGGAGCGGTGAGGACGGCCAATTGCTTCCTGGATGGCATCGAATTCACTGCCGGTTCCGATTAACAAATCTTGCGGGAAGCGGCGATAGGAAAGGATTTCGCGGTAGACCTGGGGACCGAGGACCGAGTTCAGCCCGATCCCCGCGAGATATTGGAGGCGCATGTTCAGGTCGCTGGAAGTTTCGACACCGGCGATAAAGGGTTGCAGGTCGGAAGCTCGGCCCGCATACGTGGCGAGCAGGTCCGCGGCCGAATTGAATCGGGCGTCTGCGAGGGAGGCCGTCACGGCGGCGTACGCCGGCTGTTCCAAACGCTGCCGCAGCGCATCGACGTTAATCGGGCGAGGGTCGGGTTGCGCCAGCAGCACCAGATCGTACCCGTCGCCGTCCAGGTAGTTGCTCCACACCGTGCCTTTGGGGAAAACCGAAAAGAAAGTGGCTAACTCGGTTTTGACCGTCTCGAGGTCGCTTTCATAGAGCGGCAGCCATTGAGCGACCACGCCCCCGGGGTTCAGATGCGCTTTGACCAGCTCATAGTATTCCTTTGAATAGAGCGTGGAAGTACCTTTGACCCAGGGATGGATCGGGTCGGTGGTGATGACATCAAACTTATCCGGGGCGGTGAGGATATAGTGCCGCGCATCGTCATAGATGATGCGGGTGCGGCCATCGCGGAGCACGTGGTTGTTCTCTTTGCCGAAGTATTGGTCGGACGCGGGGGGAATGATCGGCTCCAACTCGCAGATGTTGATGCTCTGGACCTCGGGATAGGGAACGAAAGAACCGGCCGTCACGCCCGCCCCAAAGCCGACCACCAGCACGGAGTGCGGAGCGGAATGCACCAGGGCCGGCAGGTGGCCCATCAGGCGCTGCAACCGCATATCGAGGATACCGGTGGACGCTTCCGATTTGCCGCTGACATAGAAGAATCGCTGGTCGCCGCGGTCGGTAATGACGACCGAGGAGTTGATGCCTTCTCCGACGAACAGAGGCTGGGCTTCGGCGGAAAGGCTGAGGCCGCGCAGAATCGGGGTCACGCGGCGGCCGTAGGCGATAGCTTGCCAGGGGACCTCGGCGACAGTCCACGCGAGCACTCCCGTCACCGCGAGGGCGCCGGCGAGGGCGCCGGCATATTTATAGGTTACGCGCGGCAGTTCGACGAGCACCGGCGCCACCGCGAGGGCGCCGCCGGCGAGCGCCAGCCAGATGAGCCACTGCTGGGAAGCCCGCGTCCCAATCGACGGAATGAAGATCAGACTGAACAACAGGGCGCCGGCGATCGAGCCGGCGGTATTGGCGGCATAGACTTCGCCGGTCAGTTGGGCCGGATCCTCGCCGCGCCGTGCCGCGGCCGCCAAGGCCAATGGAAAACTCGCGCCCCAGAGGAAGGTCGCCGGCAATATGGTTCGCAGGCATCGCGTCACGTCGAGATCGAAGTTGAAGATCGGGTTGGTGGAGAGCCATGGGTCGACCGGCCAGTAGGGCAGCAGGTAGGCGAGACTGAACGCGGTCCATGCAATTGCGAGCGCGAGAAGAATCTGGCAGGCGGCCAAAGGCAGCCGGGCATCGGAGACGCGTCCGGCAATCCATGACCCGACACTGCTTCCCGCCCACAAGCCAATCAGGAAGACGGCGAGAATGATCGAGAAGGTGTAAACGGTCGCGCCGAGCAGGAGCGAGAGCAGGCGGGTCCATACCACTTCAGCTCCGAGGGCGGTCAGCCCGGAAATGGCAATCGCCGCGTAGATGAATGCCGCTCCGGTCGCGCGCGGCGCCGGGCGGGCGCGATCTTCTGTTTCGAGGGCTGGCGTGTGGCGGCTTCTACCGGCCAACGCGAGCGCCAGCAAACCGACCGCCAGATTCACCGCCGCCGCGGCGTAGGTGGCGAAGGCCATGTCGTGGACGCGAAGCAGGTAGAAGCCCGCGAGCAGGCATCCGAACACCGCGCCGGCGACATTGGCGCTATAGAGCAGGCCCATCCACGAAATTCCCTTGGGCGTCGTCTCAAGCCATCGCGAGATCGCCGGCAGCGAGCCACCCATCAAAATAGTCGGCGGCAGAAGACACACCGCAGCGACCGCGCCGCGCAAGACCAGCCCGAATAAGCCGGTGGTCGCGCCCAGCACGTACAGCCGGCCGATTAAAGGAACACCGAACAGCGCGACAATTCCGAACGCGCCGATGCCCAGTTCGAGAAAAGCGTAGATCCGCAGCGGATGTTGACGTTTTGAGATCCATCGCGGCAGCAGCGCACTGCCCAGGCATAGGCCGCCCATGTAGGCGGCCAACAGGAGGCCCAGCGAGACGGCCGAGGCGCCGATCACCAATTGCAACAGTTGGAACCAGACGATTTCGTAGATGAGAGCCGCACAGCCGCTGCCGGCGAGCAGCAACAGCAGCCAGGGAAGGGAACTGCGGGATACCTCGGGGGACGCGACGGGAACCACTTCGGCGCCGGGCGGTTCAGCGGGCTCGCGCCGGGCTTTCAGGGGCCGTTTGGACACAGAACTATTACAGTATCAGACCAAAAACAAAAGGGCCCCGCCGAGCGGATCGGCGAGGCCCCGAAAGGAAGGGTACTAGATTTAGTCATTATGGAGCGACCAACCGCCGATTCGCAGTAGCGCGGGTTACGCTGCGAAGAGGTGAATCCAGCGGCGCAGAGCCGCATACGAAAGGAGTTGGTCGCCAATGTCCAAAATACGCTTTGTAGGTCTCGATGTCCACGCCGACACAATCGCGGTGGCGGTGGCGGAGATGGGTGGGGAGGTGCGCTCGATCGGGGTGATTGCGAACCGGTTGGAGTCGGTTCGCAAACTCATTCACAGGCTGGGGCCGGTTCAGCATCTGCGGGCCTGCTACGAGGCCGGTCCGACGGGGTACGTACTCTACTGGCAACTCACCCAGTTGGGAGTTTTCTGTGAGGTGATAGCGCCCAGCTTGATTCCAACCAAACCGGGAGACCGGGTGAAGACGGACCGGCGGGATGCCGAGAAGCTGGCACGCTGCTATCGCGCCGGCGAGTTGACGGCAGTCTGGGTGCCGGATGCGGCCCACGAGGCGCTTCGTGATCTGGTGCGTGCGCGAGAAGCAGCGAAAAAGGATCAACTGAAAGCACGTCACCGCTTGGGAAAGTTCTTGCTGAGGCACGGGCGCCGGCCGGAAGGGCTGAAAGCCTGGACCCGGCAGTACCTGGAGTGGATCAAGTCGCACGTTCGTTTTGACCAGGCCGCATTGGAAGTCACTTTGGCGGATTACCTCGAAGAAGTGGATCACGTCGCCGCCCGCATTATCAAGCTGGAGAAGGCCATCGACGAAGCAGTCCGGCAAGCGACGCCGGAGATCCGAACCGTGATTGAAGCCCTGCAAGCACTGCGTGGGGTGGCGCAAACGACCGCGGCCACCATCGTTTCCGAACTGGGTTCTTTGTCGCGCTTCCAGAGTCCGCGGCAACTGATGGGCTACAGCGGCTTGGTGGCGCGCGAACACTCCAGCGGGAATCGCGTGCAGCGTGGAGGCATCACCAAAACCGGAAACAGCCACCTCCGAAGGGTACTGGTGGAAGCGGCATGGGCCTATCAGCACCGACCGAATGTCACCGGATTTCTGCTCCGCCGGCAGAAAAACCTCGCGCTCAGCGAGGAAGCCAAGAAGGTCGCCTGGAAAGCACAACAGCGTCTGCACAAGCGCTACAAAGCCTTGGCGGCCTGCGGCAAAAATAAGAACCAAATTGTGACGGCGGTTGGCCGTGAATTACTCGGATTCATTTGGGCGATTGCCGTCGAAACCGAAAAGCAGCAGCGGCACGCCCAAGCCGCCTGAAAGAAGAACTCGATTGTTCGGGACAGCAGAGCCGATGACAGCGCCGCGGCCACGAAAAGGAGAATCCTCCCATGTTTTATGCGGCACGGCTCCGGCCCCAACCCGCGCGTTTAGTCCGAGGCAACTCCCGACGGATCATGTCCATGCGGTTCCGACCCGCGAATATCAGAGTGATCAATCGTCGCGTTTGCGCTTGGGCTGTCATCGGCCCTGCTATCCAAAACCGGTGCTCAAAGCTCACCAGCGGGAATGTGTTCCCCCCAAGCCGCCCGTCGATGTTTTGTCGATGCCAGAACGGTGCTCGCCGTCAAGGGTCCGCTCCGCCGCGCCAAACTACGGCGCGCCCTTGACGGCTGGGCGCCGTTCCGGCCAGACCCGAATCGCGACGGGCGGCTCCGGCGGGAACACACGACGGCCCCGGCCAAAAACAAAGGCCGGCGTTCCTCCCGCTAGCCGGAACGCCGGCCGAACTCAAACAGCGTCAAACCCGGAGGGGCTTGACAGGTCGCTCCATATCAGAACACAAAGCGCGCCACGATTTGGCCGGAGCGCGGAACTGCTCCCGCACCTCCGACGGTCGCGATGTAGCCGTACCCGCCGGTATAGACGCCTCCCGCCTGCGTGGCGGGGGTCAAGGGGTTCGCGCTGAGCGTCGGGCTGGCGGTTCCGGTCAAAGGCATCGACAGGAAGAGCCGGTTAAAGATGTTCTGGAACTCGGCGCGGACAAATAGAGTGTATTTGCCTTCATGACCCAACCGGAAGTTCCGGCCGAAGCTCATCGACTCGGCAGGCTGCCGCTGCCAGCGGTAGTTGTCGTAGAACGGCGCCGACACTCCGAAGGTCCCGGCCGGCGCATCTGTCCAGGCACTCTTATTCAGGACCAGCGCAGTTTGCGGGTTGAAGCTTTTGGAGTTCGGGTCGACTCCCAGCGGATTCTGGCCGGGAACGTAGTTCCAGAATGTGGGACTGGCGCGCAGCAGTTGCAGATTGAGCTGGTTGCTCGAATAGGGAGTTTGGATCAGCGCTCCGTTTTGATAGCGCAGCACCCACCCGAGCTGCCAATCCCGCACCACTTGGGACAGGGCTTTGAACGCCGTGCTGGTTGCTACAAACTTCGGCGTGATGTAGGTGCCCGAGATGACCGCGGCATCCGGACGCACCAATTGGTTGAGCTGCTTGTTGATCCCGTAGTTGTAAATGTCGTTGTAAATCGGAATACCGGAGAGAGTCGTAATGTTGCCGGCCTCCGCGCCAGTGCCGAGCACCAGGCCCTTCGACCAAACGAACGATCCCTGCACGGACAGCCCGTGGGAGAAGCGCTTGGTGGCCTTGAACTGCAGCGAGTCGTACCACGTTTTGCCGATCGGTGGCCCCAGATCGACCGCGCCGGGCGCAGTGAACTGTGGTGACGGGCGGAGAGTTTGGGCCACGGTTGAGTTTGGGGGCATCCCGGGGTATGCGGCGCCGAATCCGCGAGCCGCGGCTACCGGAGAACTGATCGGACTGGTGAGCAGGGAACGGTCTGCCGCATTGGCGAGACTGAGCCCGTGAGCGGCGAGGATCGCCGGGGTCAGACTGTTAGACGAGATCTGATCGAGGAACGGCGCCGCCCCCCAGACCTCGCGATTCCCCACGTAGGTCAGCTCCATGACGATGTCTTTTTGGACTTCACGCTGGAACCCGAAGCTCCACTGCACAATGCGCGGCGGCCGCGCCTCGGGAGCGAAGTAGATGTTGGGATTTCCGGGCGGCAGGAAACCGCCGGCTGAGACCGGGTATTTGCCGGCACTGAAATCGGGGAATACGAGATTCGGGGCTGGATTTCCACCCTGAAGACCGTTGGGGAGCGGAGTAATGCCGTACCCCAACGCATTGAATGTGTAATAGTCGGCGACGCCATAAGAGAGACCCTGGGGGGTCTGCGTCGTTCCGTACATCACGCCGGCGCCAGCACGCATCACGGTCTTCGAGTTGATCTGGTAGGCGGCTCCGACGCGGGGCCCAAAAGCGAACGGGTAATTGTGCGAGAAGGAGCAATTGCAGTGTGCGCCACCGCCGGACCCTTCATAGATGCCGCTGCCCGGGAGCCCGCCGACGGTCGGGTTCGGGGTGCTCCAGGAGATCTCCTGCATGCGGTTGTATTGCTCTCTGAGATAGGTTTGGAAATCGTAGCGCAGGCCCAGATCGAGAGTCAGTGTCCGCGTCACCTTCCAGGTATCCTGCGCGTAAAAGCCCATCGAGTGATTGCCGAGCTTGGTGCTGTTCAGGGGACTGAGCTGCAACTGGTCCGGGAAACCCAGCATGAAGCTGGCATAGTTAAAACCGGTGCCGTTGGTGATATTCAAGGCTTGGCCATTTTGCCAGGGGTCGGAGGTCTCGGCGTTGGAGAAAACGAAGAAACCATTGGCGCGCCAACTGCTGATGTTGGGGTATCCCTCAATCGTGGTCTCGCCGCCGAATTTGAGAATGTGATTCCCGTTCACCCAGGTCATGTTCGTGTTGGCGGTGCTCTTCTCTTCGTAGAGACGCGTCTTGAACGCGCCGCCCACCCCGTTTACATTTGCAAAAAGAGCCGAGGCCCCGCATGGCGTTGCCGCGTTGACGCAACCCCATCCGCCCGTAGGAGTGGTTGTCGGACTGCCCAGGTTGAAGATGCTCGGGAAAAGGGTCTCGTCGAAATATCCATGCAGACCAAGCGAGTTTTCGTCGAAGGACCTGGGGATCGTCGGCTCGTACTGGTGCAGATAACCGACCCCGACGTGGAATAGCAGGGTGGGCTTGATCGTGAAATCGAAGTTCACACGCGTGGTGAGATTGCGGTAAGCGGTGGGCACCGCACCGGTGAAATCGGCGGTGATGCCGTTGGCATTGGGAGAGTTCCAGCCGTACCGCGAGAGATACCAGGAAAGCTTGGCCCTCGGGCTCAACGAGTGGTCGATCTTCCAGGAGTAATTCGTTGTGTGCGTCCAGTTGGTGTAGGAGGGGATGGAGTAATTGTTGATGATCCCGGCCAGATTGGGGAGTGGAAGCATTTTTTGAATCGCGACCGACACCGGGTCGAACCGCGCTGTCGGAATCACTCCGTTCGGAAACGGATCGCGCACGGTAGACCCGCCGACCACGCGGGTGGTGTTAGGATCGAAGACCTGTCCGTAAGTGAGAGCCTGGCCGTTGGAATCAACGGCCTGTGCGCCACCGATAGTAAGCGGCGCGTTAGGCCCATTGCAGATGCCGGCGGCGGCATTAAAATTCAGGCAGCCCGAATTGCTGAAGTCGCCGCCGCGGTACGCCGGCGTGGGCACGGACATCAACCCGTTGGAGATCTGCCGGTTTTCGCGGTACTGCTCGAAGTTGAAAAAGAAGAACGTCCGGTTTTCGCCGTTGTAGACCTTGGGAATGCGAATAGGGCCGCCGATCGTACCGCCAAAATCGTTGCGGCGCTGCGTATTGCGGATGTGTTGCCCTGCTTTTAACGGCGTCAGCGTGCCGGCATTGGTGAACGGCAAACCGGCGTTGAAAGCCTCATTCACCAGATAGTCATAGCCGCTGCCGTGCAGCGAGTTGGTGCCGGATTTCATGGTGAAGTTGAAATAGCCGCCACCGGCTTGCCCGTATTCCGCCGCGAAATTGCTGGTCTGAACATTGACTTCCTGAACGGCTTCCACGCCCATCGTCTGGCTCCGCTGCTGATAGACCTTCCACAGGGTGCCGGTGGAGTCCTGGCCTTCGATGCGGATGGTTTCGCTGTTGCTCGGCAACCCGTTCACCACTAAGTTCATGTCGTTGGCGAACGTAACGCCGGGGAGCAGCAGCGACGTCTGCAGCGGGTTGCGGATGTTGCCCATGGTCGTGGCGCCGGAATAACCTCCGCCCGCGATGGTGAGAACCGGGAGGTCCACGACGTCCTTGGTTTCGACCAGATGGCTCATTTCGCCGCTCTCGGTCTTGAGCAGGGGCGCCGTATCGGCCACCGTCACCGCTTCGCTAGCCGAACCGAGTTCAAGCGTCACGTCTTTGCGTGAGTCCGTGGCCACGACCACCTGCACGTTCGATTGCACATACTTCTTGAAGCCCGGCACCGTCACCGTAATTTCGTACGTGCCCGCGGGCACGACGATCACGTAGTTTCCCGTGGTGGACGTGCCGCCGGGATAGACCACGCCCGTGGCGGAATTCCTGACCTCGATTTGAGCCCCCTGCACAACCGCGCCTGCCGGATCGGCAATCGTTCCGGTAATGGTTCCCTGATTCGACTGCGCAAACGCAGTCGCACCCATAGCAATCACGAACAACGCTGCCAGCTTAGAAGCGATCGTCGACATCGAGTTCCTCCTGTCTTTCGGAAGTTCCGGCGAGGGGTGATTCAACGGCACAGTTCGCCCACCCCTGAGCAATTGTGCGCAGTAAATTTGGCGCAGCAGATTGGGATGAATTTTATTCCATTGGCAGTGGAGTGTCAATGAAATGTGTTTGCGTGCCAGCGCGCAATGAAAACTACCGGTCCTGCGCCACGCCGGCCTCAATTCCAGCTTCGGCGAGTTATATCATTCGGACTGATCGAAGGTATCATCCAATCGCTATCGACCTCGCCACACGTCTCATATATAATCGCCGGGACTTCACGGGGATGAGCCGGCCTTGCGTTTCCGGCTACGGGCTCGAAAAAAAACTGGGGTAGAGACCGTTCTCGTGACCGGGGAGAAAACGATGATTCGGTCTGTCGGAGCAACCTTGTTGCTCTTAGCTGGCGCTACTGCGTTTGCGCAGTCTAACCAAGGCACAATCACAGGAACAGTTTCCGATCCCGCAGGGGCAGTAGTTCCCGGCGCGGTGATCCAGATCAAGAACCAGGACACAGGAGTTGTGTTTAACGGCGGCACGTCTGCCACGGGAAACTATGTCCTCCCGGTGCCCGCGGGCACGTACGAAGTTACAGTCACTGCGGCGGGATTTAAGAAGTTTGTCCAGTCCAACGTGCAGGTAGTTGTCGCTACCGATACCCGCAAAGACGTCAAACTGGACGTCGGCCAGAACACCGAGGTGGTGACGGTGGTGGATTCCGCGCCGCTGCTGAAAACCGAAAGCGGCGAAATGAGCCACCTGGTGACGAC
>Ga0335079_10001585_pt1 | contig 26005 bp, 19 predicted proteins | sample Lox_Sample_33_FD_206719 | JGI IMG/M metagenome (GOLD analysis project Ga0335079, IMG submission 206719) | Soil microbial communities from Loxahatchee National Wildlife Refuge, Florida, United States - Lox_Sample_3.3 | ecosystem: Environmental > Terrestrial > Soil > Wetlands | place: USA...
GATTGGTCCGGTAATATTCGCGAGCTACAGAATGTTATAGAGCGGTCGGTGATTTTGAGCGCCGGGTCTGAGCTCCACGTCGCTATGCCGGAGTTTATTGGCAAGGCCGCCCCGGTGGGTCTGCACGGCCGGCCTTCGAACATTTCCGAGGCCGCCGAGCGCACAAGGATCCTGCAGGCTTTGAAAGACGCCAAGGGCATGGTCGGGGGGCCGAACGGCGCGGCGGCCCGGCTCGGGCTGGCGCGGACTACGCTGCAATCACGCATGCGGAAATACAATATCGGCCGGTTATATCAGTGAGCAGCTGCGGTGAGGCGGGCCGTGTATCGGGAAATCAAGCGAGCTTCTTCCACGGCGACCTCTGCCAATGCACTTAGGTCTTTTCGATCTCGCCTCAGCAGAGCCGGCGCTGATTTTCGACCGAAGGATCGTCGGGCACTGCTTTACCTGAGGTCAGCGATTGGACGAGATAGGAGGTATACACGCCTCTTGCGACCAGGCGGACGCCTTTGGCCGCCAGCCGACTCAGCAGAATTTGGCCCGTCTGGTCCACTGTCGTGACGTCACGCAGGAAGAGCTCGACCGCCTTTCCGTTTGGCTTGGCTTGCTTGCAGCAGGCCTCGACAACGGCGACGGAATCGCCCGAGAGCTCTCCATCAATGGTGATGATGGTGCGTGACTGCTCCTCTGTTTTTATAATCCGGATCATTGCAGATCACCTTCCATTGCATGAATCTGCACGCTTGTATCCAATCCGCACAAAACATTAACGTGCCTGCTATCAATGGCGTCGTGATGCAAATGCCGGGCGTACGCCGACCCAAGTGCCGAGAATGGGCAGGGACCAAGATGAACGTACCTCGTGCACCGCAAATGAGAGGACTTGAAAGCGTGGGCATTTCAACCTGAATACCAGAGAGGGTGGTCGCAATGCTTTCCTACAACAACGCCCGCCAACAGTTGTATCGCCGGGGCGACGGCTGTTTGGATTTTACGGGTGCAAACAATATCAAGAAACTGTCCGCAAGCTGAACGCGAGCTCAAATCCACGGAAGTCCACCCGGCAAACGCCATGATCCTGTGGTGGCCGACGTGCATGACTCCTTCTGTCGATACCGAGGACCCGCAAGCGCATGATCGCCTTACTGCTCGCTCTTATCCAGAGAGCGCTTTCTGCCCGCGGGCCCGCCGTCGAGAGTCAAGAAATTCTCGAAGCCAGAAAGGATTGCTTTATGAAAAGACTACTTATAGGTGCAGTCATGATCGGATGGATTGTCGGGCAACTGGCCGCACAGCCGAATTCTCCCGGAAGTGTTGTGGTGATATCTGCCGGAGGCCTCGAGCTTTTGCTCGGGAGCCCGAATCTGAGCTGGTGGGATGCCCCACCTTGCGGTAGGCCACTCGGCCGTAACGGAGACAAGGGCTTCGGTTATTGGGGATATGCTTGCGATCCCCTTTACGCCGACAATAATGGTAACGGCTATCCCGCGCCGAGTGTCACTGTTGCGATACCGCCGGTAGTGGCTGCTCTGCCGGCTCGGCCACCGGATCGACCGATTCGGCCGGAGGTTCACGAGTACAACTGGCCATCGTCCCCCAGCGATTCCAGCGCGGCTAGCTTTTCTATCGTTTCCAAAGATGGCCGGGTTCAATCCGCTATTGCGGTGTGGGTGCAGGATGATGCGCTCTGCTATGTCACACCTGACGGCAGCGAAAGCCGCATGCCAATCGATTCCATCGATCGCCAGGCAACGCGGCAGCGCAATGCCGAGCAGCAGCTAAACATCTGCTTCCCTGCCGATTAGCACGGCACACCTGCGGGTGTCAGTATCTCGGACGTCAGAGAAACGGTTAAGCCTATGAACATCTTAGTCATAAACGCAGGAAGCTCTAGTCTGAAATTCCAAGTGATTTCCACAGATCTTGAGCGAATCAAGCAAGACAAAGATGAGCTATTGTGCCGTGGGCAGGTAGAACGGATCGGCGGGGAAGCGATTATCACCTTCCAGACTCATGGAGATCTGCGCCAGAAGCTGACGGCGCCGATTCGCGATGTATCTGCGGCACTCGATTATGTGCTGCGCTGGTTGGCATCGGATCGCTCCGGCATCGATGAGATTCGCAGCCTGGGGGACATCCAAGCAGTGGGACACCGCGTGGTGCATGGCGGCGAGCTGTTTAAGGAGTCGGCCATCATCAACGATGAGGTGCTGAAGGGAATCGAGGACTGTATCGACCTCGCGCCGCTTCACAACTCCAACAACCTGAGCGCAATTCGGGCGTTGCGGGAGATCTTCGGCCAGGCTACGCCACAGGTCGCCGTATTCGATACCGCTTTTCACACCTCGATTCCGGAGTACGCGTATCTTTACGCGGTGCCCTATCATCTGTACCGCCGTCACCGCATCCGGCGCTATGGCTTTCACGGAACGTCGCATCGCTATGTGGCGTTTCGTTATCGAGCCTTGCACGGGCTCACCCGCGACCAAACTCACATCATCACACTGCACCTGGGCAATGGCTGCTCGGCCGCCGCGATTCGTGCCGGCCATCCTGTAGACACGTCAATGGGCATGACGCCGCTCGAGGGCCTAGTCATGGGAACGCGCTCGGGCGATCTGGACCCGGCGATCGTAAACGTGATCGCAACCAAGGAAGGGCTCTCCACACACGAAGTTGAGACTCTTTTAAATACGCAGTCCGGGCTGCTTGGCATCTCCGGCTTGACCAATGACATGAAGGTATTGGAAGAGGAGCTGAGAGAGCACGATGACCGCCGCGTCTGCCTCGCGATCGAGGTCTTCTGCTATCGGGCGCGGAAGTACATAGGCGCTTATCTGGCGTGTATGGGCGGGGCTGATGCGGTGGTATTTACGGGCGGTATTGGCGAGCATTCGCCGGAGATCCGAGCGCGCATCTGCGCCGGCCTCGAGTGGGCCGGCCTGACAATAGATGCGAGTCAAAACCAGCAGAGAATCGGGCGGGAAGGCCGCATCAGCACCGAGGGGTCGAAGCTGCACGCCTGGGTCATTCCCACGAACGAGGAACTAGTGATTGCGCGCGACACGGTTCGCTGCATTCTGGGAGCGCCGCACCCGTCATAACCGCGCTCCGCGCGAACGCTAAAACGGACATTTCCAGCCGGTAATTTCCGGGCGATCGATGCCATGTTCGTACGCGTAGTTTGCGACAAGTCGGTCTGCATTTTGTAGAAGTGCTCCTTGCCGTGGGCGTGCCGATGTACCGAACCTGATTCCAAGCGCAACCGATCCACCATGTTGATAGCACATGCCAAGTCACGAGCCGAACCCCGATAGCAGCACATGGCACGCGTGGGGCAAATAAGCGGCTTGCCAACAGCGAGAGCGCCGGCGTTAGTGGAAGCAGAACTGCATTCACAACGGTTGCGGCGAAACTTTGACGGCCGCAAAGCGATCTCAAATCCTTCCGGCGCCGTGGCGTCGGGAGCGCTTATCCAATTTCGCGGCGGCGGTTCCGATGCGGTGAGTTCCCACAGCTTCCGGATCAAGCCCGTTCCAGATCTCGTCTGCCGAGTGGTTCCATGACCAGCGCAGGTCCAGCGCCAAAGGGTGATGCTCTTTAACCACCGAACGAATATCGTCAGGACACATATTCACGCGGTGTATTGAAAACCGCCGTTTATGCGAAAGCAGTTGACAACCAAAAGAGGAGCACGATAGCACCGAAGCCTAGGATAGTCCCATCCGAATAGAGTCACGATTGTTCTTCTCGTTATCGGGAGAAAGCCTCGATGACATATATCGGCGTACTGAGTTGGTCGGAGTCGTGCAGATCAACTTCACAGTATCCTTCGCAGCCGCTCTGGGCGTCCAGCCCGTAGTGGTCTCTGTCGGCGGAGCTAGCAGTCAATCCGCAACATTGACCCTCACGCAATAGCGGTCGTTCTCCCCGCAATTCCGCCCCTGCGGACCCGCGCGCGGCTAGCGAGAAACACGTGCGCGGGTCGCCCCTCCCTGAGCCAAACCGCCTTCAGCGCGCGTTGCGACCCTTGGGGGTGGAAGCCGGCCAGTGCGAGGGAAACAATGAAAAGATGCACCCGGTGATAAAAGAACTCGAAACCAGCAGGAAGATGCGCTGCGCCGTGCCGAACTTCGGCAGAAGCTATCGGCACCTGCTGAGAGCGGAGTCTCAATGGCGGCCGGCAACTCTCATGAATAAAGAGGTTGCCCAGTCTTCTGTGCTCCGCAGCAATGGCCAACCAAATGCGAATTCGCGTGTGACTGCTCGAACGCGGCCCAATATCGCATTCATGCGTAAAGCGCTATTAAGACATGGAAAGCCAGATCAGGGCATTCGAGCCAAAACGCCATCGCAGAGGCATCCAGAGGCGTTTCATCGAAATTGAGTCTTGGGCAGAAGGAGTTTACGAGAATGACACCTGTTATAGAAACGGAACAACACTCTAGCAATTCGTTGAGTGCTTATGGAATCGCGCGGTCAACGATTTCGGGATCGCCCCTGAGTCCGTCAGAGCAAAAGAAGATCGACGCTTACTGGCGGGCATGCAACTACTTGGCACTCGGCATGATCTATCTTCAGGACAATCCACTTCTGAAAGAGCCGCTCAAGCCCGAGCACATCAAGAATCGGCTTCTGGGCCACTGGGGATCGAGCCCCGGACTGGCATTCACCTATATCCATCTGAACCGCCTGATTAAAAAGTTCGACCTCGACATGATCTTCATGGCGGGGCCCGGGCATGGCGCGCCGGGTGTTTTAGGCCCCGGCTATCTAGAGGGCACCTACTCCGAGATTTATCCGGAAAAGAGCGAGGACGAGCGTGGATTACACGAATTCTTTAGACAGTTCTCTTTTCCCGGCGGAATCGGCAGCCACTGCACACCGGAGACGCCCGGCTCGATACACGAAGGTGGTGAACTCGGCTATGTGCTATCGCACGCCTGTGGGGCCGCTTTCGACAATCCGGACTTGATTGTTGCCGCCGTCGTCGGCGATGGCGAATCGGAAACCGGCCCGCTGGCGACATCCTGGCACATTAGCAAGTTCCTCAATCCCATTCGCGATGGCGCCGTTCTGCCGATTCTCCACCTGAACGGATACAAAATCAATAACCCCACTCTTCTCGCCCGGATCACTCACGAGGAATTGGAGGACCTTTTACGAGGCTACGGTTGGACACCATACTTCGTCGAAGGCTCCGATCCCGACAGCATGCACCAGGCAATGGCGGCGACGGTGGAGCACTGTGTTGAGGAGATCAGAAAAGCGCAACGCGAATGTCGCGAGACCGGGGTGGCGCGCCGGCCGCGCTGGCCCATGATCGTTTTGCGTTCCCCAAAGGGATGGGGCGCGCCGGTAGAGGTCGGCGGCCACAGGGTCGAGGGCTTCTGGCGGGCGCACCAAGTCCCGTTGACGGATGTTAAGAAAAATCCCGAGCAACTGCAGATTCTCGAGAAGTGGATGCGCGCGCAGAACCCCGAGAAACTTTTTGACAAAAATGGCCGGCTGATCCCAGAGCTGAAAGAGCTCGCGCCTGTGGGGGAGCGCCGCATGAGCGCTAATCCTCACGCCAACGGGGGGATCCTCAGAAAGGCTTTACGCCTGCCCTCTTTCAGCGACTACGCTGTCAAGGTGGAACGGCCGGGAGCGATCGAGGCAGAGAATGTGCCTCCGCTGGGCAAGTTCCTGAAAGACGTGATGAAACTGAACATGTCAAACTTCCGCGTGTTCGGCCCCGATGAAACGACTTCCAACAAGTTGCAGGCAATCTATGAGGTCGCCAAGAAATTCTGGATTGCCGAGTACTTCCCCGAAGACAAGGATGGCGGAGAGCTGGCGACCGACGGACGCGTTATCGAGATGCTTAGCGAGCACACGATGGAGGGCATGCTCGAAGGCTACCTGCTGACAGGGAGAAACGGCTTCATTTCCTCGTATGAAGCGTTCGTGCATGTGATCGACTCCATGTTCAACCAGCATGCGAAATGGCTGTCCATTTGCAACCACCTTTCCTGGCGCCGGGACATCGCCTCACTGAACCTGCTGATCACATCGACAGTGTGGCGGCAGGATCACAACGGTTTCACGCATCAGGACCCCGGATTCCTCGACGTGGTGCTCAACAAAAGTGCGGCCGTCACCCGCATCTATCTTCCGCCAGATGTGAACTGCCTACTCTCAGTCGCAGACCACTGCCTGCGAAGCGAGAACTACATCAATGTGATCGTGTCGGATAAGCAACTCCACCTGCAGTACCTCAATATGGAAGCCGCTATCGAACACTGTACGAAGGGCATCGGGATCTGGGACTGGGCGAGTAACGATCAAGGCTGCGAACCCGATGTCGTCTTTGCTTCCGCCGGCGATATACCGACACAGGAGGCACTAGCCGCAACGGCGCTGCTGCGAGAGGAGTTCCCCGACCTGAAGATCCGTTTCATTAACGTAGTCGACCTCTTCAAGCTGCAACCGAGCACGGAACATCCGCACGGGCTAACGGATCCGGATTTCGATTCTCTGTTCACGGCGGACAAGCCAATTATTTTCAACTTCCACGGTTATCCCTGGCTGATTCACCGCCTGGCTTACGGCCGCAAAAACAAGGCTTTGCATGTGCGAGGGTACAAGGAGAAGGGTAATATCAACACTCCCATGGAACTGGCGATCAACAATGAGACCGATCGATTCAGCCTGGCCATCGACGCCATTGACCGCGTTCCCAAACTGCAGAGGATCGGGGGACATGCGAAGGAGAAATTCCGTAACCAGCAGATCGCCTGCCGGGCCTACGCTTACAAACATGGCATCGACAGCCCGGAGATTACCGGGTGGAGATGGCCGCAACAGGAGGCCTAACCCGAGCGAGTCAGAGGTGGCCGCGTCGAGCGAACCGGCCACCTAAGATCTGGTAGAGAGTGGACCGCCGGCGAGAGCCGGTGCGAAAGGATTCTTAATGAGCGTAGCAACCTCTTCCCCCGTTTCCCCGCTTCTTCAAGCAATGGATTTGACTAGTATCAACACCATCCGTACACTCTCCATGGATGGGGTGCAGGAGGCCAATTCGGGGCATCCTGGCACTCCCATGGCGATGGCGCCGGTGGCCTACTGCCTCTGGCAGCAGTTCCTTCGCTTCGATCCGCAAGATCCCGTATGGCCGAACCGCGATCGCTTCGTGCTGTCGATCGGGCACGCGTCCATGCTCCTGTATTCCCTGCTTCACTTGACCGAAGTCCGAGCTGTCAGCAAAGACTACGAAACTCTCGGCGAAGTGTCGGTACCACTGGACGCGATCAAGGCGTTCCGGCAGTTGGATAGCCGTTGTCCGGGGCATCCGGAGTACCGCTGGACGTCCGGCGTTGAGACCACCACGGGGCCTCTTGGCCAGGGCGTTGCCACCAGCGTGGGCATGGCGATTGCCCGCCAGTGGCTGGCCGCGCGATACAACCGCCCGGGCTTCGAGGATTTGTTCGATTTCAATGTCTACGCGCTTTGTGGAGATGGATGCATGATGGAAGGCATCTCCAGCGAAGCAGCTTCCCTGGCCGGGCATCTGCGACTTTCGAATCTTTGCTGGATTTACGACAACAACCACATCACGATCGAAGGCAATACTTCGCTGGCCTTCACTGAAGACGTGGCCACACGTTTTATCGGATACGGCTGGAGCGTGACGCGGGTGGGCGACGCCAACGACCTCGAAATGCTGGCGCGCGCCTTCCGAACCTTTCAGAACACCAAGGATCGGCCTACGTTGATCATCGTGGACAGCCATATCGGTTATGGCGCGCCCCACAAGCAGGATACCAGCGGAGCCCACGGCGAGCCCTTGGGAGAAGAGGAGGTTCGTCTCGCCAAACGGAACTACGGCTGGCCAGAAAACAAGAAGTTCTACGTGCCGGAGGGTGTCTACGACCACTTCCGTCAAGGTATCGGAAAGCGGGGCAAGCAGCTGCGTGACGCGTGGTTCGAACGAATCGGCGAGTATCGCAAGCAATACCCCGAACTGGCTGAAGAACTGTTCCGCATGCAACACCGCCAGCTCCCGGAGGGGTGGGACCGTGACCTACCTGAATTCCAGGCAGACCCAAAAGGCCTGGCGACTCGCGAGTCCTCGGCTAAAGTGCTGAACGGAGCCGCCAAGAACATTCCCTGGTTGATCGGAGGATCCGCAGACCTCGGGCCCTCCACCAAGACGCGCATTACGCAAGAGGGCGCCGGCGATTTCTCGGCGGAGAATTTCGGCGGACGCAATTTTCACTTCGGAATCCGCGAACACGCTATGGGCGCCATACTAAACGGGCTGAGCCTGGTGAAGGTCCGGCCCTTCGGCTCGGGATTTTTCATCTTCGTCGATTACATGCGAGGCTCTCTGCGCTTGAGCGCGTTGATGGAACTCCCAGTGATATACGTGTTCACTCACGACTCGATTGGTGTCGGTGAGGACGGGCCCACCCATCAGCCCATCGAACAGCTTGCCCATATGCGTGCCATGCCCGGCCTGATTATGATCCGGCCCGCGGATGCGAATGAGGTGAAGGAGGCCTGGAAGGTAATTCTACAACTGCACCACGAGCCAGCGGTGCTGGTACTCACTCGCCAGGCCGTGCCGACAATCGACCGGACGAAGTACACGCCGGCGTCGGGCCTGGCCCGCGGGGCCTACATTCTCGCGGATGCGCCCGGCGGCTCTCCTGAGGTCATCCTCATCGGAACCGGAAGCGAGGTTGCCCTCTGCCTGGAGGCCTACGAGCAATTGACGAAGGAGGGCGTGCGGGCACGAGTGGTCAGCATGCCGTCGTGGGAATTGTTTGACGATCAGGACAAGAGTTACCGGGAATCTGTCCTGCCTCCAAGCGTGAAGGCACGAGTCTCGGTCGAAGAGGCCTCCGATTTTGGATGGAGCAAGTACACTGGATCCGAAGGGCACAATGTGTGCATCGAAACGTTTGGTGCCTCGGCTCCTATCAAGCAACTGCTGAAAAAGTTCGGCTTCAATGTGGAAAACATTGTAGCCGCAGCTAAGAACCAAATCGAGCAGCACAGGAAGCAGAGCTGAAAGGGGGCACTACATGAGGGTCGGATTGGGCGCGGATCACGGCGGATTCGAAATGAAGAAGCAGCTCGCCAATTTGCTGGCGGCAGAAGGCCATGTGGTCGTCGATTTTGGAAACACGGTGTATGACAGCAATGATGATTACCCGGATTTTACAATCCCGCTGGCTCGTGCCGTAGCACGGGGAGACGTGGACCGTGGCGTTCTGCTGTGCGGCAGCGGGGTCGGTGCGTCTGTGGCGGCCAATAAAGTTGTGGGTGCTCGAGCGGCGCTTTGTCATGACGATTTCTCGGCTCGCCAGGGCGTGGAGGATGATGACATGAATATACTCTGCCTCGGAGGCCGTACCACGGGTATCGCGGTTGCATGGGACTGCACCAAAAACTTCCTCGGCGCCAGGTTCAGCGGTGCAGACCGACATCGCCGCCGGCTGGCGAAGGTCGCTCAACTTGAACGCAGCACGATTGCTCACGCGGGCGAACGTCAGTAGTCAAGAATGATAGGAGCCAATAATGACGTTGCTTGAATCTCTGAAGAAATATACGACCGTTGTGGCGGATACCGGTGATATCGATGCCATTGCGCGGCACCGGCCGCAGGACGCTACAACCAATCCTTCCCTTCTTTTTCACGCGGCCAAGATGCCGGTCTACCGGCACCTGGTGGAAGAGGCTGCCGAACTTGCCCTGGAGCGCGGCGGCGGTCACGAAGAAATGGCGGAAGAGTTCATCGATCGTCTTTTCGTCCTGTTCGGGTTTGAGATTCTCAAGGTGGTCCCCGGCCGCGTCTCGACCGAGGTTGCCGCCAGGTTAAGCTTCGATACCACAGGTACCATCGCCAAGGCCCGCAAGCTCATCTCGCTGTATGACAAGAAAGGTGTGGCACGCGAACGCATCCTGATCAAGATCGCCAGCACGTGGGAGGGCATTCGGGCAGCCGAATTACTTGAGAAGGAAGGCATCCACTGCAATCTGACGCTGCTCTTCAGCTTTGCCCAAGCGGTGGCGTGCGCCGAAGCCGGAGTGACGTTGATCTCGCCTTTTGTCGGACGTATCTACGATTGGTACAAGAAGGAGCACGGAGGCGCGGAGATTCCGGCTGACCAGGATCCCGGCGTTGCATCCGTCACCCGTATCTACAATTACTACAAGAAATACGGTTACAAGACCCAGGTGATGGGGGCCAGTTTTCGGAATGTGAATCAGATCGTTCGCCTGGCCGGATCAGATTTGCTCACCATCAGCCCAGAGCTTCTTGACCAGTTAGAGAAGACCGAAGGTGTTCTGGATCGTAAGCTGGACCCGGCAAAAGCGCAGGCCAGCAAGGAAGATCAGCTCCATCTGGATGAGAAGACTTTCCGCTGGGTGCATAACGAGGACGCCATGGCGACGGAGAAGCTGGCCGAAGGGATTCGCAAATTCAATAGCGACGCCAGCCACTTGCAAGACTATGCGCTGTCCCAGGTTGCCGAAAAAGTCGGGTGACCTTAACGCTTCACCAACGACGTACTTTCGATAGAGGTGTGCAGATGAGCGCGGCTCGTGCAGTCCTTTGGGATATGGATGGAACCTTGATAGATTCGGAGAACCTCCACTGGATTGCCTGGCGTAACACAATGGTGAATGAGGGTGTAACCATCACTCACGAGCAGTTTCTCTCCTCGTTCGGTCAGCGCAACGATTCCATCATCCCCCAATGGCTGGGGGCCGCAGTGACTCCGGAACGCATCGAGAGAATCGCGAGCGCCAAAGAGGAACTGTATCGTCACCTGGTTCAACGGGACGGGATCTCTGCCCTACCCGGGGTTAAAGGCTGGGTGGACCGGCTTCACGGGCAGGGATGGTCTCAAGCCATCGCCTCGGCGGCGCCGCGTCCGAACATCGAGGTAGTGCTTGACGCTCTTGGGACAGGTCACTGTTTTCAGGGTATTGTCTCCGCTGAAGATGTGCGCAGAGGGAAACCGGATCCTGCGGTGTACCTGATTGCGGCCTCGCGGTTGGGTGTATCGCCCGACAGGTGCATTGTTGTAGAAGACGCCGCCGCCGGAATCGAAGGAGCACGCCGCGCAGGTATGCGGAGCATTGGCGTCTGTCACAACGGCAAACATCTGGCCGCTGATGTGGAGGTGCCATCTCTCGCCCGCCTGGATCCGGACGCGTTCGATACACTGTTGGTGTGCAATAGCTGCCCAACAAAAATCCGGTAGCTGGAAGCCGGTCTATGCGTCGATACTGGCGCGGCAGATGGCACCGGTTCAATGCGGACAAGACCTGGAAGCCGGTGAACCGCAAGTTACCCAAGGATTTGTCTTGGTCTGATGATGCAAGTTCCCGGACTGTCTTTCGGGTTAGCCAGTTTCTCGATGCGCAAAAGCGCGCAGCGACCGAGAAACTGGCGGAAGGTATCCGGAAGTGCAACGCCGACGCGCGCCACCTGCAAGACTATGGGCTGTCCCAAGTGGCCGCGAAGGGGTGCGTGAGATTTCCTGGCTCGTGAGCCGTACTACGCACCGCTTTGCAACCCACCACGGTCTCGGCATCGGGGAGCCGTTTGGACTTGGCAGTCAGGTCCCGCAACCAGGCAAATGGCTTATCCGTGAGCATTTCGTCCGTACATCGCCATCGCCAATTTCCTCCCGCGCAGCCAGGTACGTTCATGCGAGCTTCCCGCCCCAGGTTCAATAGGTCCTGTAACGGTGCTATCGCCAGCGCCGCTCGCGATGACCATGCCAAACCCATTAGAGCCGGACCAGGCTCGATCGTCCGGCTGTTACCATCATTGAAATATTTGCCCGACACGGTCACTTGCTGGCTGCTGCTAAGCTCCTCGAACCACTCGCGGCTTGTCGGGTTATCGTGCGTGCCTGTGTAGACTACGGTGTTATTGACAAAATTCTGCGGAAGGTACGGATTGTCTTCGTGCCCATCGAACGCGAACTGCAGAACCCGGGTGCCCGGAAATTGGAACTGGTCGCGAAGGTTTTCGACATCGGCAGTGATCAGACCGAGATCTTCAGCGATGAACGGCAGTCCGCCTAACTCGGCTTCGACTTTGTGGAAGAACTCGGCCCCTGGACCGGGCCGCCATGACCCAGTCTTGGCCGTCGAAGCCCCAAACGGAATGTGCCAAGCCGCCGCAAACCCGCGGAAGTGATCGAGGCGAATCAAGTCCACATGCGACAAAAGCGCGCGGAACCGGTCGATGCACCATCGGTACCCGGTCGCGCGGAGCGCCTCCCAATTGTAAACGGGGTTACCCCACAACTGACCTTGCGCGCTGAAGTAATCGGGAGGTACCCCCGCCACAAACTTCGGCCGGCGGCGCTCGTCCAGAAGAAAGAACTCAGGGTTGGCCCAAACGTCGCTGGAATCGGGCGAAACGAAGAACGGCAAGTCGCCAATCATCCTCACTTCCTTCGAAAGCCCGTACTCCTTTAGCTGCTCACCTTGCCGGTATAGGAGAAACTGCGCGAACCGGACTCGGTCAATCTCATCTCTGAGTTCCCGCCGTGCCCCGGCTAAAACACTCGGACGCCGCTCGACCAGCTCCGCCGGCCATTCAATGTAGTAGGCGCCGCCATACCTGGCTTTCAGAGCCCGAAACAGAGCGTAATCTTCCAGCCAAGATGCTTGTCTGAAACAGAACTCTTCATATTCATGCAGGAGATCGCCGCGCCTGACTCGTTGGAAACGGTTCCATGCCGTTTCTAGCAGTCTCCTCTTAAAAGGGATTACTAAGTCGTAATCAACGGCGCGGGGAGCGAATTGACATTCGCAGTCGTTTGGATCCAGCAACCCGTCCTCAATCAGCGACTCCGGACTAATCATCAGGGTACTCGCCGCAAATGAGGACAATGGCTGATACGGCGAGTTTCCATATCCAGTCGGCCCCAACGGAAGTGCCTGCCACCATTTTTGGCCGACATCATGAAGCCGGTCGATCCACGCATACGCCGCGGGACCCAGGTCGCCGATTCCGTACCGCGAGGGCAGAGACGTAATATGGAGCAGCAAGCCCGATGCCCGGTACTCGGGCGGAAATGGAGGTACCTTCTTCTGCCCGTTGCCGTTATTCATATTTCGCCCAGAGCATGCTTCACTATCTCCTGCGCCTCGCTGACAATCGCGTTCAGGTGCTCCTGACTCCGGAGGCTCTCGGCGTAAACTTTGTAGATGTTCTCCGTGCCGGACGGCCGTGCGGCAAACCATCCGCTTTCGGCAACGACCTTTAATCCGCCAATGGGCGCATCATTCCCGGGCGCCCGCGTCAACTTGGCGGTAATCCGTTCCCCGGCCAGCGTCAATTCGCGTACGTCGCCAGGCGAGAGAGTCTGCAGCTTCTTCTTTTGTTCAGGCGTGGCGGGCGCATCAATCCGCGTATAGAACGGAATACCAAACTCGGCCGTGATCTCCCGGTAGTGTTCGCCCAGATCCTTGCCAGTCCGGCTTATAATCTCGGCCGCAAGCAGATCCATAACGGGCCCGTCTTTATCGGTGGTCCACACAGTACCGTCAAACCGCAGGAAGCTCGCGCCGGCGCTCTCTTCTCCGCCGAAACAGAACGAACCGCCGCTAAGGCCAGGCACGAACCATTTGAAACCTACCGGCACCTCGCATAACGTGCGACCAAGCTTCTCAACAACCTTGTCGATGATACTGCTGCTCACCAGCGTTTTCCCCACAGCGGCTCCGTGACTCCAGCGTGGGCGGTGAGTAAGCAAGTACCGGATGGCCACAGCGAGAAAGGAATTAGGATTCATCAATCCAAGAGGAGTGACAATACCGTGCCGGTCGGAGTCCGGATCGTTGGCGAAAGCCACCTGGTATCGATCTTTCAGCCCAATCAGCCTGGCCATGGCATAGGGACTGGAGCAATCCATTCGTATCTTGCCGTCATGATCGACAGTCATGAAAGAAAATGCTGGATCGATGACTGGGTTGACAACCGAAATATCTAAGCCGTAAATGGCGTTGATCGGCTCCCAGTAAAACCGCGCCGCCCCGCCCAGCGGGTCTACACCGAGCTTGAGATGTGCGCCCCGAATGGCCTCCATATCTACAACGTTGGCGAGATCTCGCACGTAAGGCAGAACAAAGTCTTGCTGATGTGTCGTAGCAGCTTGGATTGCCTTTGCCAGCGGAAGTCTCTTCACGGCAGCGTTCTTGGCTCGAAGCAACTCGTTGGCGCGGCGCTCTACCCAGTGCGTGACGTCGGTGTCGGCCGGACCGCCATGGGTGGGGTTGTATTTGAAGCCGCCGTCCTCCGGCGGGTTGTGCGACGGAGTGATCACGATGCCGTCAGCAAGATGTCGCTCACGGTCGCGGTTATAAACCAGAATAGCCCGCGAGATGACTGGAGTCGGAGTTACGCCATCCCGTTCCTGGATGATAGTCTCCACGCCATTCGCGGCCAGCACCTCGAGTGCGGTGTGTTGAGCCGGGCCAGATAGCGCATGCGTATCTTTCCCCATGTATAACGGGCCGTCTGTTTTGTGTTCGCGCCGGTAATCGCAGATCGCTTGCGTAATCGCCAAAATGTGCGCTTCGGTGAAGGTGCCGGAAAGCGGCGAACCTCGGTGGCCGCTCGTTCCGAAAATCACGAGCTGGTTGGGATCTCTCGGATCGGGGCGGCAGTCGAAGTACTCTCTCTCGAGGCGAGCCAGATCCACCAGCATCTCTTTTGGCGCTGGCTTGCCCGCGAGTGGAGAAATCTCCGAAGCCTCGGCGGCGCGCGACAGCCGCGGTTTTTCTACAGTACCGGACACGGTTCCGCCCTCCAAATCTCAGCCGCATATTGGGCAATGGTGCGGTCGCTCGAAAACTTGCCGCTGCTCGCAACGTTCAGGATCGCTTTGTGAGCCCATGCGCCGGAATCGGAATATAGCGTGCCGAGCCGGTCCTGCGCTTGGCAATAAGACGTCAGATCGGCCAGGTGCCTGTAGTAATCGCCGCCTGTCAGGAGTACATCTCGCAAGGGGTCGAAAATTCCAGGCTCGCTCCGATTGAAGTGTCCCGAAAAAATAAGATCCAGAGCTGCTTTCGTTTCCGGCTCATTCTCATAGTGCCAAGACGGGCTGTACCGGCCTCTGCTGCCTTCGACCTGTTCCACTGTTAAACCGAACAGAAAGAGGTTGTCTTCTCCGGCTTCCTCCGCCATCTCGATCGTCGCACCATCCCGCGTTCCGACTGTGAGAGCTCCATTCATCATGAATTTCATGTTGCTCGTACCGCTCGCCTCAAATCCCGCCGTAGAAATCTGGTTGGAGACATCGCTCGCGGGGATCAGCCGCTCGGCAAGGGAAACGTTATATTCGGGAAGAAAGATGACTTTGAGACGGCCGCGGGTAACCGGATCAAAATCGATCGTCTGTGCCAAATTGTTGATGAACTTTATAATCAGCTTCGCCAGCCGGTAGGCCGGTGCCGCTTTGCCGGCGAAGAAGTACGTGCGTGGAACCACCTCCCGGTTCGGGTTCTCCCGCAGCCGGTTGTACTCGACAATGATCCGCAGCGCATTCAGCAATTGTCTCTTGTATTCGTGAATCCGCTTGATCTGGCAGTCGAAAACCGTTTGCGGATCCACAATTCGCCCCGATGTAGCTTTGAGCCAGTTCGCAAACCGAGTCTTGGCCTGCGCCTTTGACGCCAGAAACGCATCTCGTAAGCCGGCATCGCTCGCAAGCGGCTTCAGCTTCGAGAATTCTCTAAGGTCCGTAATCCACCCTTCGCCGATCGCTTCGGTGATGACACTTGCCAATCCCGGATTGGCCTGTAGCAACCACCGGCGCGGCGTTACTCCATTGGTTTTGTTATTGAAGCGCTCCGGGAACATCTCCGCGAGATCTTTCACGGTGGAGGTCCGTAATAGGTTCGAATGGACAGCCGCAACGCCGTTTGTACTGTGCGAACCAATAATGGCCAGGTTAGCCATTCGGATTTTGCGCTCGCCGCCCTCCTCGACTAAGCTCACGCGTTCCACGCGGCCCTCGTCTCCAGGGAAGCGCTTGCGGACATCCTCCAGAAGCCGCCGGTTGATTTCGTAGATGATCTCCAGCTGCCGCGGCACCAGAATTTCAAACCCCTCCACCGGCCACTTCTCCAAGGCTTCCGGCAGCAGCGTGTGATTGGTGTATGCCAGTGTCCTCCTGGTCAATCCCCAGGCTTCCTCCCAGCCCAAGTGAGCGTCGTCCAGCAGAATTCGCATCAGTTCGGCGACTGCCATGGCAGGATGTGTGTCGTTCAGTTGCATCGCTACCTTCTCGGGCAGTCTGTCCCAATCATTGTGCAGGCGCCGGAACCGCCGTATGATGTCGGCCAGCGAACAGGCAACCAGGAAGTACTCCTGCGCGAACCGCAGTTGGCGCCCTCTGGTAGTCGAGTCGTCCGGGTACAGTACGCGGGTAAGCGATTCCGCTTCTAAGGTCTCGCCCAAAGCTCCGATAAAGTCGCCGGTGCCGAATTCCTGAAAATCAAAGTATTCGGGCGCTGCCGCCGCCCACAGGCGCAGAGTGTTGATCGTTTTGCCCCCGTAGCCCACTACGGGCCGATCGTAAGGGATGCCGTAAAGGCTCGATGGCCGGCCGGGTATCACTTCGAATTGACCGCCTCTAACCTGGATCGAGCAATTCAGTTTGACTTCCACCCGTTCCGTGGGACGTGCCACCTCCCAAGGATCGGACTGTCGAAGCCAGTTATCTGCGTTCTCCTTTTGCCAACCGTCCACAATCGATTGCCGGAACATGCCGTACTCATATCGCAGGCCGTAACCGGTCGCAGGTAGCTGCATGGTGGCCATCGATTCGAGGAAGCACGCTGCCAGACGGCCCAATCCGCCATTTCCGAGACCCGCATCGGGCTCTTCCTCGAGTAGATGGAGCCAGTCGACCCCCTTTTCATCCGCGGCCTGCTGTACCAAAGGATCAAGTAGTAAGTTTGTTACATTATTTACTGCAGAACGCCCGATTAAAAATTCCATCGAGAGATAATAAATTCGTTTTGGGTTTTCTCTCTCGTATGTCTTTTTGGTCAGCACCCATCGTTGTGCGAGAGTGTCGCGGACGGAATGGGCAAATGCTTCGAAGCGTTCCCGCGCCGTCGCCACCTTCGGGTCGATCACTCTGTCGAATATCAGATGCCGGTCGTAGAATGCGTTCTCGGTTCCCACGAAAGGTATTGGCCCGCAACCATACTGTCGCAGCAACTCTGAAATCGGTAATGAGCCATTCGTAGCCTGAGGTAGACTCGCTATGTTCGGCTCCGGCAGATCTTTTGTTGTCATGAAGCTCCTTTTATTCAATGATGTTAGACATCTGACTAGATCTGCGTACTTCGCGCAGATTCTCTGTGTCCAATTGAAGCCAGTCGCAGTTGTGGCAACTTGACTCCAAGGCGTGCTGCAACGACTTCTGGTACTTCCAGTGAACCAGAGACAGGGAACCCATGTTCGCGCCAGGCGTTGAGACCACCCTCAAGCACCCATACTTTGTCAATGCCTATCCGGTGCAGAGCAACTGCTACCCGCGCACTGACTGTATCGCTTCCCGAAGAAGAATAAAGAATGAGCTGGACATCATCCGGAACAGTAATATGTGGATATTTGCGCAACCGGGAGGGATCTAAACGAAAAGCGCCTGGAATAGCCTCGCAGCTTTCGTTGTCGGTTTCTTCTTCGAAGTTCAACAGATCGAGCACTGCGAATTTCTTATTGGATTTCAGTTTGCGTGCGAGCATTGGCGGGCTAATGCGGCGGAGCCGTAGCCGTCGGATCATTCGCACCAGGACCAGTCCCCGCAAGCCGGCATAGAAAACGAACGGAACCGCAATCGCGATCCCGAGGACGGTCCCAAAATGCCCGGCCCAACGAATTGCGACATCCAGTTGATTCGAGAAAAGATATCCTAGCCCGACATAGAAGCCTGACCAGAGGAAGCTACCTACTGCATCAAGCGCAAAGAACCCTGTGAGCGGCGCTCCCTCCGCACCGCCAAGTGGCGGCATGAGGCCATCCAGTCCGGGAACAAACTTCGCGATACACAATACCGGGAGACCATGACGGCGAAATTTTTCGCGCGCATTTTCGGAGCAGCTTCGCGGGTCAGTACTAAACCGGCAGAGTAGCCGTAAAGCCTTAGAACCCCATTTGCGGCCGAGCCAGAACCATATCCCATCCGCTGCCAGACAACCAAATACGCCTAGAAAAACAATGATGCTGGTGCTCATGTGCCCATGCGCCGAAAGAGCTCCTGCGGCCATCAGGAAAACGATGGACGGGACAGGCAGGCAAGCTTGATTTGCAAAAACCGCAAGGAGCACTCCGCCATAAGTCAATTCTGAGGAGGTGGTCACGAGCGCCCTCCAGTTGAAATGTCCGACATCAGTCCCTCCCCTGCGATGAGCACCACCACCGACCGTGCGGCAGCTCGATACGTTGGCCCCAGAACCGGTTGTTCCGCATTCCATTCGCAAATGTCCTGCGGCGGTTCCAGTGCAGTATCGATCCACCGTCGCCAGTTCTTTCGACCGTCTCTCAGTGTCGGAAGTTCGAAGTCGAGAGCTTCCCAATACGCATTCAGAATCACGTGCACCAGTACGCCTTCTCTTTTCAGCTCTCCGCCGATTACGATGCTGTGCGAAAAGGACGACCAGTCGGGCTGATTGAGTTTCACACCGTGCCAAGCTTGTTTTTGTTCGCGGAGAACCTGGCTCAAACTCATGCGCCGGCGTTCATGTTCCACATCTCGGATCACGCGGCGTTCGATCAGCAACTTCACGAACCGGAGGACGTCGGCATGTTTGGAGAGCAGGTTCCAGTCGAACCAACTCGTGTCATCGTCCTGGCAGTAGGCGTTATTGTTGCCGCGCTGGCTGCGCCTCACCTCGTCGCCCATAACAAACATGGGCACACCACCGGACAACATGACGGCTGTGAGAGAGTTCTTTACCTGCCGGTTGCGTAGTGTCTCGATTGCGGGATCGTCCGTCGGACCTTCGACGCCGCAGTTCCAGCTTCGGTTCTCTTCAGATCCATCGCGGTTATCCTCGCCATTCTCTTCATTGTGCTTATGGTTATAGGAGACGAGATCGTTCAGTGTGAAGCCATCGTGGCACGCAACGAAATTGATACTCTCCTCTAGTTCGCGCTCTTTCCAACCATAAATGCTTGGGCTGCCAACGAGACGATCGGCTGCGCGCCCCGCCGAATCATTCGCGCCCCGGAAGAAGTCCCGGATATCATCGCGAAACCGGTCGTTCCACTCCTTCCAACTGTCGCCTACAAAGTTGCCGACCTGATAAAGGCCTGCCGCGTCCCATGCCTCCGCGATCATCTTGGTACCCGCCAGCACCGGGTCGGACTCGATGTCCCAAAGCACCGGGGGATTCGGCATCACAGCGCCGGACGAATCACGCGCAAGAATGGACGCAAGATCGAAGCGGAAGCCGTCCACGTGCATCTCTTTCACCCAGTAACGCAGGCTGTCCACGATCATGCGCCGTATAACCGGATGGTTCGCATTCAGCGTATTTCCTGTGCCGGTGAAGTTCGCGTAGCGTGAGGGGTCTGCTTCCAGCAGGTAGTAAGTAGGATTGTCAAGGCCGCGGAAGCACTGTGTCGGGCCATCCTGTCCGCCTTCCGCGGTGTGATTAAAAACTACGTCTAGGATAACTTCGATGCCGGCCCGGTGCAGTGCCTTCACCATATCCCGAAACTCTTCTACCGCGCCCATCGGTTCCTGACGTGAGCTGTATGCCTGGTGCGGGGCAAAGAATGAAACTGGTGAGTAGCCCCAGTAGTTCGTTCGGCCTCGGGGCGCATCCTGAGGATCGAACTGAAACGCCGGAAGCAGCTCGACCGCGGTAATGCCCAGTTGCTTAAGGTAGGGGATCTTCTCGACGAGTCCTGCGTATGTGCCACGCTTCGATTCCGCCAGCCCGGAGCTGGGATGTGCGGTGAAGCCCCGGACATGCATCTCGTAGATGATGGTGCGCGACCAAGGCCGTTTCAGCGGCTGGTCACCTTCCCAGTCAAACGCGTCGGGATCCGTAACCACGCTTTTCATCGCCGTCGCGGTGTTCTCTCCTTCCAGACGGGCCGCCTCACGGCTATAGTTTTTCGGGACGGCAATGGCGCGGCCATATGGGTCGAGCAATAGCTTGGACGGATCGAACCTAAGACCCCGATGTGGCTCGAATGGCCCGCCAGCCCGGAATCCATAAATCTGCCCCGCCTGTACGCCGGGCGCGAATGTGTACCAGTAGTGGTACGTTCGGTTCGTTAAGGGATCAATTGGTATAACACGCGAAGGACGAGAGTCGTCAACCCGATCGAATAACAGCAGTTCGATGCTGGTCGCATTCCGGGAGAAGATTGCGAAATTTGCGCCGCCGTGTATCAGCGTAGCTCCTAGTGGATGGCTATGACCGGCCGCGACGGCTGGGACCAGATTTTCCTCAACGACTCGTCGTTCGTGCGGCATCACGGCTCTCATGCGTAATTCTCACAAGCCTTTAAGCACTTCCTAATGCTGCAAACCATTAGGACGGATTCTTTGAACTAAACACGGTTGCAGTTTCCAGATATGCCCGGCTTGTTCGGACGATCAGGCTTCCCATCCATTCGAAGCATTCCTGATGCCGCAAGGAATTCTGTGCCTGTGTCTCAATCTGGGAGCAACCATGCCTGGGAACCAATGATCTTGCGAGCCTTCGAGATAGAACCGAGCACGGCGGCTCAAGCCAACACCGCGAAGCCGCTGTGCGCTCTGCCGGAAGCTCGGCAGAAGACATCGGCATCTGCTGACCGGCACGGACCTGAAATCCGACCATTATGCCCTTCGCCGATTCGCACCGTGACGGTTGACCGTATCGGCAAGCCGTGCCTCTATTTGTGGATGCTATTCAAAAATCAGCAATCGAGCCCGTTAAGATTATGTGGCTCTACTCGAAGGTGGCACGAATCCGCCTGACATCCAGCGATCAAGTTCTTCGCGCAGCGGAGGAGGTGGGCAAGCGGTTGCTTGAGTTCTACGAACGGCCGTCGCAATTTGATCATTGGCGGGTGTCTCCAGGTCGAGCGCCGCCAACTCCAGATGGTCCAGCCGTGCGCTGGCTGGACGGTGAGAACTGAGGCTCCTGGAGACTCGAAGAACCCCTGACAAGGTCCGGCGTGTGGATGTGCGTCCGGCCGAAGAGCCGGGCATCGATGGACCATGCGCCCGATCCCACCATCGCCAAGCTCGCGCCGAGGACCGCCAGCCCGATCGGAATCCAGGGATCGCCGGGGTACGAGAACGCGATCCACAGTTCAACAATAGCTATCAGCGCTCCCAACAGCGGGTCTCTCTGGACCCAGCAGAGGCAGAAGCACCTTGAGCCTTCGGCTGCCCAAGCTCTTGCAGTTGGCGCGAGACCTCTCGCACTGACTGCCGTCACTGATGAGAAGCTTCGAGCTTGCGCAAAACCGTGTCCGGGTCGCTCATCTCGGCCAGCGGCAGCACCTGATACTTTGCGAAGTTGTACACGGGCGCGGCAGCCAGCAGCATGTCGAGTTCCTCATTGGATTTCACGTTGTAGATCCACGCGCCGCCATGACTGCCCACAATGTGATAGCGGCACTCCAGCTTCTTATCTGCCTGGAGCTTTTTCCCGTAGTTGGGTTGCTCCATCACCGCTTTGATCACCTCCGGCGTAAGGCGCGACACATCAAGGTGCCAGATCACCAGAAATTTCATTACGTTCTCCCTTCACAAGAGTCTACCGCTTCGGCGCTCGCGGAAAGTCGACCGCCAGTGCTATCCAAAACTGATCCTGTGTGCCCAGCCATCTTTGATTTTGTAGTGATCCGGAGGTTTACCACGTCCCGGAGAGAAGTCAGATTCTCCTCCAGGGCAGGAGCTTGAGCGAACGCGGTGAAGTCGGGCCAGACGAAACCTTCTGAGGTTTCAACTAGAGCCGCTCCGAGATTTCACAGAGGCCTGCCGCCGGGAGCGGGCTAAGGCTCTTCAACATGTATGAAGCATGCCGGGCCGTCGCTGAGCGACCAAGACTGATCTCGGCCACCGCCGCCACGCGCGCGATCGGGCCGCACCCTTACTGCCGAAACAGCTTCATCACGACGGCCGCGTCGATCCGGTGCTTCGTTTTAAGGAGCGCCAGTTCATGAGTGCTCACTTCGATCAACCTTTGAGTCCGTTATGCAGCAACGTGATGGTCGTCGTTCCACAGACGAATAACCGGTTGCGAGAGCTTGTGCTCGTAGCCCAGCGCGCTCAAACTCGACGTGTTCAGCAAGAGATACTTCCCGGCCGACCCCGGCCCCAGTTCAAGCCAGCGCGCCGCCAGAACCCGAATGAAGTGCCCACTCGAGAACACCAGCACGTCCCCGCCTGCCGCACGCACACGCTCTACAACGTGGTCCGCGCGCAGGCCCACCTCTTCCGGCGATTCGCCGTCGGGGCAGCCATCGCGAAACAGTTGCCAGCCAGGGCGGTCCGCCAGGATCTCCGCCGAGCGCATTCCTTCATACCGCCCGTAATCCCATTCAACAAGGTCCTCATCGACCTCGGCCACCGCGCCAAAGCCTGCCAGTTGGCAGGTCCTGATGGCGCGCTGCAGCGGGCTCGTGAACACCTTCACGAAGCTCATCCCCTGCAATCGGAGGCCGAGCCGGCGCGCATTGCGCTCTCCATTCGGCGTAAGCGGTAGATTCGTTCGCCCAGTGTGTTGGCCGGTGACCGTCCATGCCGTTTCGCCGTGGCGTGCCAGATAAACAACCGGAAGTGTCTCGCCCATACTCCTCACTTCTTTGCAACCAAGCCTCCGTAACGCGCCATCGATCTCACCTGCAATATCCGAACGAGTTCTGACCGAAGATTTTCGAACCTTCCGCCGAAAGGGCGTCCCGCCCAGGCCGACTGAAGCCCAGGCTGTCACGGCCCCCGCTGCCTTGCCGCCGAGAAAATGTCATTCGCCGAACGTCAGATGCCGCCGCAGACTGCGGCGCCACTGCGTTGGTGGGTGGAAACCAAGCACTCCGCGCTCGCCCAACATTGGCTGCTGGAATGCTCTCCGATGAAGGCAGCCGCAACTGCGCGCACGTGCGCTGCAGTAGCTGTGAAAAATCGCGTAGTAGTGAGGAAAATTCGGAACGAGCAAAGGAGGAGAGATGGATGCAAGCAACACTGGATTCGGCCAAAGCGGCCGGCAAGAAATCGGTTTGGAAGGACCTGGCGGCGCACTACAAGAAACTTCGGGGTACACACCTCCGCCAGCTCTTTGAGAACGACCCGGCGAGAGGCGAACGCTACACGCTGGAAGCCGCAGGCCTCTTCCTGGATTACTCGAAGAACCTGGTCACGGACGAGACGCTCGAATTGCTGTGCCGGCTGGCGGCCGAATCGAAGCTGCAAGATCGCATCGAAGCGATGTTCTGCGGCGAGAAGATCAACTTCACCGAAAATCGCGCCGTTCTGCACACGGCGCTGCGCGCGCCGCGGGATGCATCGGTGTTCGCCGACGGCGAGAATATCGTGCCCAAGGTTCACGCCGTCTTAGATAAGATGGCGCACTTTTCCGCTCAGGTGCGCAACGGCGAATGGCGCGGCCACACCGGCAAGCGGATTCGGAACGTAGTGAACATCGGCATCGGCGGCTCCGATCTCGGCCCGGTAATGGCGTACGAGGCGCTTAAGGACTACAGCGACCGGTCGGTTAACTTCCGGTTCGTTTCCAATATTGACGGGACGGACATCCTGGAGGCGCTGCGCGATCTCGATCCGGTGGAGACTCTGTTCCTGGTCTCGTCGAAAACTTTCACTACGCTCGAGACCATGACCAACGCGCGGACGGCGCGAGGCTGGTTGCTGGCGCGACTCGGGGGTGACGAGAAGGCGATCGCGAGACACTTCGTATCGGTCTCGACGAATGCACGGGAAGTGGCGAAGTTCGGGATCGATACCGCCAACATGTTCGAGTTCTGGGACTGGGTGGGCGGGCGATACTCGATGTCGTCGGCAATCGGGCTTTCCACCATGATCGCCATTGGCGAGGAGAACTTCCGTGCCATGTTGAGCGGTCTTCACCAGATGGACGAGCACTTCCGCACCGCGCCGACCGCGCAGAATCTGCCGGCTCTGCTCGGCCTGCTGGGGCTCTGGTATAACGACTTCTTCGGCGCACAAACCGTCACGGTGCTGCCCTACGAACAGTACCTGAAGCGCTTTCCGGCTTACCTGCAGCAACTGACCATGGAAAGCAATGGTAAGTCAATTACTCGCGAGGGTAAGAATGTCGCGCATAACACCGGTCCGATTTACTGGGGAGAGCCGGGGACCAACGGCCAGCACTCGTTCTATCAGTTGCTCCATCAGGGGACACGGCTGATTCCGTGCGATTTCATCGCGTTCGCGAAGCCCACTCACGCGGTGGGGCCGCATCACAACATGCTGATCGCGAATGTGTTTGCACAGGCGGAAGCCCTGGCCTTCGGCAAGACTGCGGCGGAGGTGGAGGCTGAGGGCACGCCCCAATGGCTCGTGCCGCATCGCGTGTTCGAGGGAAACCGGCCGTCGAACGTCATCCTCGCCGAGCGGTTGACGCCCGAGATTCTGGGCAAACTGGTGGCGCTCTACGAGCACGCCGTCTTCACGCAAGGAGTGATCTGGGAGATTGACTCGTTCGATCAATGGGGCGTGGAGTTGGGCAAAGTGCTGGCCCAGCGCATCATTCCTGAGCTGGAGAGCGCCGCCGAGCCGAAGCTCGCGCATGATAGCTCGACCAGCAACCTGATTCGTTATTACCGGAAGCACAAGGAGGCCGCATGACTACTTTTGGATTCAACCAGCCCTTATACATTCTGCCATTCGATCACCGCGGATCGTTTCAAATGAACATGTTCGGATGGGACGGGAAACTGACCCCGGAACAGACGGCGGAAATCGCCGCCGCTAAGCGGGTCATCTACGATGCTTTTCGGAAAGCCATTCAGACGGGCGTGCCCAAGGGTAAGGCAGGCATCCTGGTCGATGAGCAGTTCGGGGCCGCGATTCTGCGCGACGCAGCGGCCGAGGGATATTTCACCGCATGCCCCGCTGAGAAGAGCGGGCAGGATGAGTTCGATTTCGAATACGGTGACCGCTTCGCCGAGCACATCGAGGCGTTCGATCCCACGTTCTGCAAGGTGCTGGTGCGGTATAACCCGGACGGCGACCGGGAACTCAACCGCCGGCAGGCGGCGCGGCTCAAAGGCCTCTCGGATTATCTGCACAGGGCAAAGAGCAGAACTCTGTTCATGTTCGAACTGCTGGTTCCCCCGGAGAAGGCGCAGCTCGAACGGCTCCACGGCGACCGGAAGGCTTACGACTTGACACTGCGGCCACACCTTATGGCGGAGGCCATCCAAGCGCTACAGGACGCCGGAGTGGAGCCGGACGTCTGGAAGATCGAGGGCCTGGAGCGCCGTGCCGATTGCGAAAACGTGGTGGCCGCCGCGCGCCGGCAGGGGCGTAACCAGGTGGGGTGCATCATCCTGGGGCGCGGCGAGGACGACGCCAAGGTGCGCGAATGGCTCAGCATCGCGGCGGCCGTTCCCGGGTTCATTGGCTTCGCCGTGGGCCGGACCAGTTTCTGGGATCCGCTGGTGAACTGGCTGGCGAAGAAGATCACGCGCAACCAGGCGGTGGATCAGATTTCCGCGCGGTACCGCGAGTTCGTCACCAACTTCGAGACGCACCAGCAGGCCGTCCCGGCGTAGGCAGGCAGGATGAAGAGAGACACGGTGAAACTCGCGCCATCGATACTGGCGGCCGATTTCGCCCGCCTCGGCGAGCAGGTGGCCGAGGCGGAGCGTGCCGGCGCCGATCGCATTCATGTGGATGTGATGGACGGGCACTTCGTGCCCAATCTGTCGATGGGTGCGCCCGTTGTTCAGTCGCTCCGGCACGTGACGCGGCTGCCG
>Ga0335079_10001586_pt1 | contig 25993 bp, 23 predicted proteins | sample Lox_Sample_33_FD_206719 | JGI IMG/M metagenome (GOLD analysis project Ga0335079, IMG submission 206719) | Soil microbial communities from Loxahatchee National Wildlife Refuge, Florida, United States - Lox_Sample_3.3 | ecosystem: Environmental > Terrestrial > Soil > Wetlands | place: USA...
GGTTCGCGTTGGTCAAGGTGGCTCCCACGCCGCCCCAGGTTCCCCGGTGGGCCTCTATCAACGCCTCAGCCCAACCCGGGCCGGGAAAACAGTGGTCCTCGGCAAACGCCACCACAGCAGCACGCGCTGCGAAAGCTCCCGCCGCCCGCACTTCTCCCGTGCTCCGGATGACGCCCACTTCGATGCAGCGGACTTCGTGAAAATCCTGCCAGCCCTCGCTTCGCGCGTCCAGTTCCGCAAGCGACGGGCACACAATAATGACCTCCATTCGCGCCCGCAGGCTCTGCGTATGGAGGTGCGTCATGGTCTTCCAGATGCGCTGGTAGCTCCCCGGCGTCACCAGGACCACCGACAGGGCGGGAGCAACTTCAGAAGTCAACCGGGATTCCCCTCTCGCATGCAACAAATGTACCAGCCCGGGCGCTCTCCTCGGCGGCGGCTATGACCGCAATCGATTCGTAGCCGTCTAGCAGGTCGCACTCCAGTGGGGCCTCCCCTCGAATGACCGAAATGAAGTGCGCGAGAGACGCTTCGTAGCAAGGCTCATGCAGCGGCGCACGGACTTTCCGAAGCCAGCCGGAGCCGGGGACGAAGCTCCCGACCCGGTTGAGCAATCTCTGGACGCGGGCCGGTCCGTGCGCGGCGCCGGCATACTCGACCCGTTCGGAGGAGTAGCGATCGAACCCCAGGCTGCCGTTCTCGCCGAACACCTCGAAGCAGTCGATTTCAGAGCCGCATTCGGAGAAGATGGATTGCACCACCAGGCCGTCCTGCAGATGGAGCTGAACAGCCACGCAGTCATCTTCGGCGCGGATGGAACGAACCGACGCGTGGACCCCGGCGATCTCCCGCCGAAAAACAAAGCGAATGAGATCGACATGGTGGCTAGCCAAATCCAGCAGCGCCCCACCGCCTCTGGCGCGGGATGCGCGCCACGACGCCGGATCGCAGGCCATGATCGAGAAAGTGGTCCGGGCGGCGAGGAGCGCTCCGATGCGGTTAGTGTCAAGCAACTGGCGCAGCTCCCGAACCAATGGATGAAAGCGGTAGTTGAAGCCCGGCATCGCAACCACACCAGCCTTGCGCCAGGCCGCCACCACCTGCCGCGCGTCTTCGAGACTCGTGGCAATTGGCTTCTCCAAATACACGTGCTTGCGGCGTGCGAAAGCCTGGCAGGCCAATGCAGCGTGCTCGGCGCTCGGGGCGGCGACGATCACGGCGTCTGCCTCCACGGCGTCCAGCATTTCGTCCTGACGGTGGAATACCGCGCAACCGGGCGCCACCTGGCGCGCAGCTTCCCGGGCTTCCTCCCGCGGATCCGCGACCGCGACCAACTGCACACCAGGCATGCGCCCGAGTACAGGAATATGGACGTCACGCGCAATACGACCGCAGCCGGTCAGCGCGAATTTAAGAGGCTGAATAGACAATTGCGACACATGCGAGTGGAATTCCTACCGAGTATAACCTGAACAGCCGCAGCCGCTACGGTTGATCCGCGAAATAACCTCGTTGGGCCTCGATGCGCACGCCTTTTCGCGTGCACGCCACGCGGAGCTTGTGATACTTGCCATCTGGTGGCGGCGCATCATACGTGAGTTGGTAATGCGCACGGGCATTCGCCAGCGACTGGGCGATTGCCTTTGCTACTTCGCCGTCGGAGTACACCCGTCCGCCGGTGAGATCGGCCAACTCTTGAAGCGTGTCCTTCGGGGTGCCGCGGTCGGCGGGCGGAATCGAGCCAGGGAAAGTCTCCTGAACGCTGTGGATGATCGTGCCCGTCCGGCCCAGTTCCGCGATAAAGTGCCGCAAGAAGGGAGTGTAGTCCATGCATTTGCTCAATTTCGATATCGTCGTGCAGTCACTGCCGCATTTTCCCGCCAGGTAGCTTTCCGACCCATCCGGGAATGTGACATCGTGGCAACCGTAAGGGGAATCCAGCCACGTCGGCACTCCAGCCGTGATCCAGATGACCGTTTTGGGGCCGGGAATCTTCGTCAATAGCTCTCCCAGTTCGCCCAGCTTCAAGAAGGTTGTGCCGGTACGTATGCCAACATCTCTGTCATCCATAGGCCTGCGCCCGTACACATTTTGGATCGCCCAATCGAGCAACGGATGGATTTTCCGGGTCCACGGAGCCTGCGCCGGTTGTCCGTTCTCCTCAGCGCTCCTGGCCCCTGGCAGAGGCGTTGGAAGCGCATGCACGGGATATATTTCACCGTAATTGGCCAGGAGATAAAGGCCAACGGAATCGCCCGTTTCCAAGGGCTCTAGGGCGCGAATGATGAGGTTGGATATGTACTCGCGGTGGTCGGGGATGGAATTCAGCAGATCGAAGAAAATCACCGTTGTTGGTGGCGCAGCGCTCGCCCGGAATGAAGCAATGGGTCGCACCCTGCCCTCGTCGAAGATCTGGAATTCGGCGCTGGTCAGGTCCGCGACCGGGTGACCCCTGGAGTCAAGCGCGGTGACATTTAAAATCACACCGTTTGCGTGCAGAGCCGCGTCACGCAACTGAGCCCGGGCCAAAATCACACACGCGGCCAATGTCACACAGTGGGCCAGGTTGAGACTCATTTTGCCACCGCTGTAAAACCCGTTATTTCCACGCCGGGCTTGATCACAAAGTCTCTGGTCACGCCGGGGAATTCCAGGAAGCCGACGCGCGGATCCTCCGGATCGAACATTTGATTGAATGATCCCAGATCCTGTCGAACAACCAAAGCACGGGTGGATTTTGTATGCCGCTTCACTACCGATTGCAATCTTGCGTCGAACGGCTGTGGCACGCCGCTGGCCTCTACGGTTTCCAGCTTAAAGACCAGCCTCAACGATTCGGATTCCGGCCCGTAAAGCCGTTCAATCTGAATAATCCGGCCAGTAACGAGCGCGCCCTTCGGAACTAAAACGCCGTGTTCCATCTCTTTGATGGGATCTGTCAACTTAGCCTTAATGAGATCGCCCGCGGCGGCGGTCGCCGGATTGACGGCGTACGTCAGAGCAACCCTAAATGGCAGTCCTGGGGGTAGTGCCAGGGCTTTAGACACAGTTTTCTGGCTTGCCCCGTGCTCTTTCTCGGACGCAGTGTCGAAGCTCAACGACGATTCACTGCGGAACTCGTGGCAGCCTGAAAATACAGTGCGATTCTCCAACTCACTGCCGTCAGAGTGGATCACGTGGAGGCGGACGTCCTTCGGAAGAACAAACTCGGCATTGTTGAGCCGTACTCTGCCGTAGTCGAGAGTCGTGAGTTCCTCACAGGCCTGGAGTTCTGCGGGAAGCTGGTCGGCGCGGACGGTCAAGCGCACCAGGTCAAAGGTCTTCGGGTCTACCAGAAACGTGCCATCATAGGCCACGATGGCGCTGTGCAGCTTGTTCCCGATCTGATGGGTGCTCTTCTCCAGCGGCACGCGAAAACCAAATTCGGCGAGTGCGCGACCGTCCTGGTTCACGTCACCGTTGTAATTAAAACTGGCCGCGTTGGTTCCGAAGATGGCGCCAAGGAAAGAGGCAAAGGCCCCCGTCGATGTAGCGCCACCGCGAACCAGATCGCCCAGGCTGCGATCCTCGAAGCGGATTTTGCCAGCCCAGGAAAACATCTCGCTATCCCCCGAGACGGCCACATCCAGGCGTAACCGGTCGGACGCGTACTTGCTGACGCTCCACTCCGGCTTTTTTCTGAGGCTTGCTAAATCGTCGCACGAACGGCCAGTAACGTTGGCGTTGGGCTGGAAGGTTGACCGGTCAATCGTTTCCGTGCACATATACTTCGGCAGCCGGTTTACCGTCAGCATCAGCTTCCGGCGGACCTCGAGAAGCAGCGCTTTCGCATCATCTCCCGAGGAATCCTGCTGGGCTGCCGCCGAAGTCGCGAATACGCAAAGCAGCAGCCACCACCGCATTCTAGAAGGATACTCCCATGCATCTCAGGCGCTCGCCCCGTCTCATCGCTCAGGGACCTCTTTCCCAAAGGTGATGGTGGAGTCCACCCGGAACGCTTTCATGCCGCTCCCCGCCGGCCGCAGCATGAGCAGAACAATCGCGTCGCCCCGCGTGGTGAGGGAGAAGTGTGAATTCCCGCCGCGGGCCACGGGAAACTGGCGCGATCCGAACGGCATAACCAGCTCCTGGATGGTCTCCGAACACACCGGCTTCAACTCGGTCTCGGCGTGATCGTCGCGCGGAACCGAGTACAGCACGCCAGCCGAATAGCAACCCCAGACCCGTGCCGGCCGCTCCGACGTGTTGATCAGCGCGATGATCCCATCGTCATCGGGACCCACGTCGCCGGTGAACCAGGGATTCCGAACGGGCCAGGCCACGTCGCGGCCGGTGGTGTGCGACTCATCCTTGGCCAGGCACACGGTTGCGCCGCTCACGGCGAGCACCGGCGAGAGCTGCGGCGACGGAATCCTCTCGCGCACTCGCACCCACGCGCCGGTCGACTCCTCCGGCAGTTGCAGCTTGTATTCGGCGTACTCGCCCGCAATCAGACGCACCTGGATTCCGCTGTGTCCCACCAGCGGAGCCAGGGCCCCGCTGCTCTTGTGCGCCTCCACCTCGGCCTCAACCTCCCGGTTCCCCAGGTTCTTTAACTCAACGGCCGACGAGCACGACGAATTGTAGTCCAGCCATGGCACGATGCTCTCCACCACTCTCTCGCGCGAATCGGTCTGAGCCGGACTTTCCGCGGCCGGCAGCAGGCAGACGAGCACCCATACGAGCGATCTCACACTCATATCTTATAACTCGAACCAAAACCGCCCTCGGCTGGTTTGTGATAGCTTGTGAGCTGGAATGGGACCGACTTCTCGATGGACCACCGCGGTATGGATCGCTGCCCTCTGCCTGTGTCTGCAGGGGCAGGACACGCCAAGCGCCCAAAGCCAAAACTCACCGGGTAAAGACGCGCCCATCAACGAAACCAAGGGTCTGCCGCCCAGAGTGGCTCCGACCGATTATCAAACTCAGGCGCAGGCAGGCACGGTCACCATTGCGGCCGAGTTCACCGGACACTCCATCGCCACCATGCAAGGGACCTTCACCACGGAAGACTATGTGGCGGTGGAAACGGCGTTGTTCGGCCCTCCGGAGGCGCGGCTCAAACTAGCCATCGAAGACTTTTCCCTGGTCGTCAACGAGAAGAAGACCCTATCCAGCCAGCCTTACGGATTGGTGTTTCATTCGCTCAAGGACCCCGAATGGGAACCGCCGGGCTCAACCGAATCGAAGTCGAAAACCAGCATCGGCACTGGCGGCAGTAAGAACGATGCGCCGGCCGCGCCGGTTCATATGCCCATCGCGTTGCAGCGCGCGATGGAGCAGAAAGTTCAACGGTCCGCGCTACCGGAAGGAGACCGCGCCCTTCCCCAGGCGGGACTGCTTTTCTTCGAATATCGGGGCAAGACCGAGCGCATCCATTCGCTCGAGCTGATCTACTCCGGTCCCGCGGGCAAAGCGACCCTGACGCTTCAGCCGTAGAGACCTGCAAAACCGCACACTCGATCTCACTCATTTCGGCGGGCCCGCCAGCCTGCCCTGCTTCCACCGCACTAACTATTGGTCTATTCCAGAGGCAAAGCGCACAGGACTCGCTATATTTGACGCTGCCAATCAATGGGTTATCGATCTGTTAACCAACCGCCATCTAGATAAATGTTCTCAATCGGGCCAGAATCGCTTTACGGAATGACCGCTGTCCGGATCGGAGGAGGCAAGCCAACATATGAGCAAATCAGGCACTACTTCCTACATGAGATCAACCCGGGAGCCGCATCTGACTCAAGAGGTCATAGAAAAATACCTCTTGGGCAAGCTGGATGAGGGCCAATCCGCCACGGTAGAGGAACACCTCCTCGGTTGTCCGGCCTGCGTGGAAGTGGCAAGAGGCCTGGACTCCTACGTCCGCGCCATGCGTAAGGCACTTGAAGAAAAGCTCCCGAAAGCACGGGCGGCCAAGAGGGGCAAGTAGAGGTTTGCCCTCAGATTTCGAGCGAAGCTTCAAAACTCGCCGCTGATCACATCGTAGAAAATCCGAATCCCCTTCTGAAACTCGGCCACCGGGATGTGTTCCGTGTCGCTGTGCATGGAGCCGGCAGTGGACAAGTCGAGCACCATCGGCGTGAAGCCGTAGGCAATCAGACCCTTCGCGCGCAGCTTGTTCGAATCGGTGCCGTGCGGGACCAGCATCGGTGTCACGATGGCGCCCCGGTGGGACTTCTGCACAGCGCGACTCAGCGCCTCAAACAGCGGCGTACGGCTCGGGCTCGCGCCTGGGTCTTCGGGTGGGTTGAGGACATCAATCGACACGCGCGGGTCGTTAATGCGCGCCTTCATCTCGGAAATAAACTCGGCGGAGTTCACGCCGGGCAGCAGACGGCAGTCGAGCGTGGCCTCCGCCGTGGAAGGAATCACGTTCACCTTCACCGGCGAGCCCACTCCGGAAGTCAGCGTGGTCAGCGACACTGTATTCGCCTGAATGGCGGCGGTGTACTTGTTGGCGGCCAGCGGCGCGCCGATGGTGCGAATCATTTCGGCTACCACCGGATGCGGTTTCGCCGGTCCCAGCGCCATGGCCTTATGCAGCCCGTTCACGAGAGTGACGTTGGCATTATCCGGAATGGGCTGCGATCCGTGCGCCGCGGTGCCGCTGGCGCGCACGCGCAGCCACAGCGTCTGCTTCTCGCCCACCGCGATGCCGAACACCAGCTTCCCCTCAGCAAGAATCGACCGCGTGCCGAAGCCGCCCTCATCCAGCACATATTCCGCGTCGATATCGGAAAAATGATTCTCGATCATCCACCGGATTCCGTGCGTTCCGTTGGTCTCTTCATCCGCCGTGCATAACATGACAATGTCGCGCGCCGGCGTGATGCCCGCTTTCTTCAACGTCACGAAGGCCATCAACTGCTCGATGCCGATGCCCTTCATGTCCATCGTGCCCCGGCCCCAGATCTCGCCATTCTGAATCACCGCGGCAAACGGATCCATCTTCCATGCCTTGCGGTCCACCGGCACCACGTCGAAATGATTCATCAGCAGCAGCGGCTTTTTCGACCGGTCGCGTCCGGCGATGCGCGCCACCAGGTTGGTCTGGCCGTTCGGGCCGCTGGGATAAAGCTGCGCGGGAATGCCGTTCTCTTCAAGAATGCGTTTGAAGAAATTCGCAGCTTCCGCGGTGTTCGCGGGCGGATTGACGGATTCGATGCGGATGTACTGCTGCAGCAGATCGACCGCCGAACGGTTGATCTGATCCCAGTCCGGCTCGGCGGCCGAGGCCAGCGCAGCCATCAACGCGAATATCAAGACTCTCATGCGTTCAACTCCATTCTCCCCGACAATGCCGGATGCAGGCCCGCTGCACGGAACCAGTCCCGGCCAGCTTGCAAGCCTGGCGCTGGCTCATGAAAAACTCGGAAACATGTGGGCTGTCCCCACCAGCCCACCCGAGTTTCAACCACCTCACATTGGCTCGACAATATGTGCAAGCTCTCCCCAATGTTCAGGAAACGGCCGCTACTCTTCATCGCTCAGGTCCACCGCGTTGACATATAGTTCGCTGAGCTTCCCATCCAGTTGGTCCAGCGTTACGGTGATGCCGAACTCGTTGTCTGTCCGGATCTCGATCCTCCCGATATACCCACGCGTTCCCCTAAGCGACTGGTTTTGAGAGCTGCACAGGAAAGCTGTTCGACATTCGCCGCAATCGCACTCAGCCACAACTTTTGTGGTGCCGAGATCGACATCTGACCAGAGTTTGTTAGAATCCAGAATCTCTTGAATCCAGGCGCGCTCTTGTGCGTTCAGATCGCGTGCTGGGATCTGTCTCCTCTTGGGATGATTTTGGGATTGAGTCATTTACAGGGGGGAAACTCGGGACAGTACACTCAAATAGAATTTTACAAAAGACCCGCTGACAGCCTGGACTGCACCCCTCATTTCCCCAACTCCCGCCCACCCGACAGCGCCGGATGCATGCCCACCGCGCGGTACGCCTCAATCAGCGCTCCGGCCGCCGGTCCGTATCGCGGCGGCTCCGGACGGCAGCCGTCGGCAAGCTCCACCAGTTGCTTGAAACGAGCCAGTAGGTACTGGCTTCGAAAAACACCGCCGATGTGACAAATCGTGACGGCTTCCCCGGCACCAAACAGCTGCTGCCGCACCGTAATCGCGAGCATGGCCAGTTGCTGCGCGGCGTTCACCAGAATATCCCGGGCCACCGGATCGCCTTCCGCCGCTGCCCCGTCCACCAGCTTGGAAAGAGAAGCCACGCGCGGCCTGGGCCAGTCGTCCGTGTACAACCGATGCATGGCCTCGTTCGCATCCGGCGCGCCGGTGGCATCCATCAACACGGCATGAAGCGCGGTGTCCGGGCCCCAGCCTTCTTCGAATCGCAGCGCCGCGCGCACCGCCTGGCGCACGATGTCGAAACCGCCTCCCTCGTCGCCGAACAGAAATCCCCAGCCGCCCGCGCGCGCTGTCTCGCCCGCGGCATTCCGGCCAAAGGCAATCGAGCCCGTCCCGGCGATCACCACCACACCTGGCTCTCCCGCTGTCGCGCCGGAAAGCGCGATGAGCGCATCGTGCGTCACGATCAATTTCCTGGCCGGCAGAATTCCGGAAAGAATGGACTCCTTATCGTCCGGCCCACCGCTCATGCCGAAGCAGGCCGCTTCGAAATGAATTTGCCGGGGGTCGAGCTGCGCTTGTGCGCACGCCGCAGCCACGCTTGCCGTCACCGCGCGCGCCAGCTTATCGCGCCCCTCAGCGGCTCCCACGTGATTGCAGGGGCCGCCCGTGCCACTGCCCAGCACGCGGCCCGCCTCGTCGCCTACCAGCGCCGTGGTGCTCGATTGCCCGCCATCCACTCCTAAGAAAAGGGGCATGCACGGCCGTCACGTGACGTCGTTAGTACGGGAATCTGACGCATGGAAGCTACTGTAACACTGGCCGCTTACAGATCGTGGCCCCCGGCCGAATCGCAAAATTCGCTGAGAAGAATGAAATAGCCCTCTTACTTATTGGGTGTATTCGGTAGTTTGGCTGCATGTTTGCCACGAAGCGGGGCAACGGGGATCCTGGGGGTCGCAGCCACCCGAACTAATTCTAGAGATTGCGAGCAGAGCATCACATGCCAAACAATTGGTTCACATCCTGGCGCGGCCAGGAAGATTCAGACGGGCCGGCCACGGGGATTTCGACGCCGGCCGCCGGCGCGCCGTCAGACTCTACCCCCGACAACCGGGTGGCGTCCCACGACCCCGGTAACGGATTCGCGGCTTCCGGTGTCGACCTGATGGCCTTCGACGAAATCTACCGCTCGGCCGGCATTAAAGGCCCGCGCCTGGGGTACACCATCGCAAAAGTCATCGAGATGCTTCACAGCGAGCACATCAAGAGCCTGCCCGCCGAGATGAAGCGTTCCTCGCTGCTGATGGCGCTCGAGGCGGCCGGTGTCCAGGTGGATGAAGTGCTGCAGGACGCCACCTTGCGCCAGCGCGCCATCAATTCCTATGAAGCCATCCAGCGCAAACATCTCGAAGAGTACGAGGCGCGCAAAGCGCAGGAGAACTGCGCCATCCAGGCCGAGGCAGAACGCGTGGCCGCGGAGTACGCCGCGCGCATTTCCGGCAACCTCGACGAGATAGCCAGAGAAAAAGACAGCTTCCGCAAATGGCAGGCCCGGAAGCAGCACGAAGCCCAGGGCATCGCCGATGCCGTAGCGCTATGCGTTACACAAAATAGCGCCCCCAACGCCAGGACGCCCGGCGATTCCATGGCGGCGTTTCGTGAACTGGCAGCCGCGACCGGCGATCCGGCCTTCGTGCACAGGAGCTAGCAAAAATGATGATTGCGATTGGATTATTGGCCGGAGTGCTGTTGCACCTGAGCACGCGGCGTTCGCAGTGGCGAATCAACCGTGCTGACAAGTTGGGTCTCGCGGTATACGCACACAAAGCCCAGCGCGAAGAGGCCCTGCCATTCGACTACCTGAGCCGCTAGGCCATCAGGCCGCAAATCAGCAGCGGGAGGACTTATGAAACCTACGGAACAAACACCCGTGCTCGGCCTCGACATTGGCACCAGCCACATCGTGGCCGCACGGAACTTCGAACAAAACTTTCAATACGAACGGCAACTCAACGCCTTTGTAAGCATCCCTTACACCAAGTTGGCCGAAAGTCTGATGGCCAAGGAAAACATCAATCACGCGGTCCAGGGCAAAGAGATTCTGGTGTTCGGCAATGAGGCCGAGCAATTTGCGGAACTGTTTCACGTCGAGGCGCGCCGCCCCATGGTGGACGGCATCTTGAATCCCGGCGAGGCCGACGGCCTGCTGGTCATCCGCCAAATCATCACGCGCCTGCTGGGCCGCGCCAAGAAACCCGGACAGCCGCTTTATTTCAGCGTTCCCGCGCCCGCCATGGGCGTAAACGACGACCGGTTCACCTTTCACGAAACCACCCTGCGGGAGTGCCTGCGCGATCTCGGCTATGAGCCCAAGAGCATCAGCGAAGGCCTGGCGGTGGTCTACGGCGAACTGGGCGATTCCAACTTCACCGGCATCGGCGTCAGTTGCGGCGGCGGCATGTGCAACGTCTGCTTGGCGTACCTCTCGGTACCCGTAATCACTTTCAGTGTCCCTAAGGGCGGCGACTACATCGATGCCCATTCCGCCTCGGCCATCCACGATCTGGCCACCTGCGTCCGCGTGGAAAAAGAAAAGGGATTTCGCTTCAACGGATTCTTCGAGAACAAGACCTATCACGCGCTGAGCGTTTACTACGACGATGTCATCCAGTCGCTGGTGAAAGCCATGCGGGATACCTTTTCGAACGCGGCCAACCTCCCCAAGCTCAAGCATCCTGTCCCGTTGGTGTTAAGTGGCGGCACGGCCATGCCCCCAGGATTCCAGGATCGCTTCGAGAAGGTTCTTCGCTCCGCCGACTTCCCCATCGAGCTTTCCGAGATCCGCACGGCTACGGATCCGTTGCATTCTACAGCCAAGGGCACACTGGTCGCGACGTTGTGTGAGGCGTAGGTGAGCGTGAGTCTATCGTCCGTCGCCGGGCGGCGAAGCGGGTAACTCAGGAGCCGCAAAACTCGGCGGCGCGCTCTGTGGGATGACGTTCTGCGGCAGGGCAGGCGGAGCGTCGATCGACGGAGCCCGCGGAGTTATCGCCGCCGGCGGCGCTGCGGGGGCCGCTGCCATGGTGGTTCGCCTGGCTCCCAAGCCCAGCGCGATTAACGAAAGCGAATTCAGTTTTCCCGAGGGCTCCAGATTCTGGTCCCGCTGAAAACGCCGTAACGCGTCCGAGGACTGGGAATCCCAGACGCCGTTCGGCGGTTGATTCAAATATCCCTTGCTCGCGAGTGCCGACTGAATTTCCTTGTACCGATCGGCCGTCGGCGCTAATTGCCGCGAGCGCCAGGAAGCGGCTGCTGTGGCTTTCGTTTTGCCGTGTTTTGCCGCGGTCTTCGAATGGTGTCCGGATGTCTTTGCTGAAGTCTTCGCAGAATGTCTTGGAGGAGTCTTTGCCGCAGTCTTCCCTGCAGTGCCATGAGCCTTGGTAGTGGCTTTCTGATGAGCAGGCAGGGACTTCTTGCGTGGAGCCGCCGGCTTGTCCGTCGCCGCCAGCGACACGGCACACCCAATCATCAGAAGCGTGGCAATCCGCAAAAATCAATCTCCCTTAAAAACTAAAGGGCAGGCCAGAAGACCTGCCCTTCGTACTTAATCGGCTTATTGGCCGTTATTCGTTAGGGTGCCCGCCAGAAACAGTGGGGTCCACTCCTGCTGGTTCCGGGTCCCGGCCGCGCGCATGACGCGAAACGCCACGGCCTCTCCGGGTTTTAGCGTGCTTTGCAAGCGGATCAGTTCATCGCTCGATGTGACCGCCTGACGGTTGATGTTCGTGATAATGTCGTTGGCCTGTAAGCCGATGTCCTCCGCAAACGACCCGGTTTCAACCTCCGTGACCACGACTCCCGCCGGCCCCTTGTAGGCGAGGCTCTCGCGCAATGAATTGTTCAGGTTCTTGATGGAGATGCCGAACTTGGCCTGCGTGCCTTCGCCCGGCCCGGATTCTTCGTTTCGGGGTCCGCCAAACTGAGCGGCGAAGACCTTGTTGCGGTCGCCAATCACCACGTTGAAGTCTTCCTTCTTTCCGTTGCGCAGGACCGTTATCTTCATGGTCTCGCCCACGGAGGCGTCCGCCACGCTCTCCATCAAATCCTGGCCTCGGGCCACCGGTTTTCCGTTGAGCGCGACAATAATGTCGGCAGCTTCCAGGCCCGCCTTTTCCGCGGGCCCACCCGGCTCAACTCTTTGCACAAAGACACCCGCCGTGCCGCCGTAGCCCTTCACCAGTTCCCGATTCCTGTCCTCGTCCGGGCTGAAAGAGACGCCAATCGATCCACGCGTCACTCTCCCGGACTTGATGATCTGGTTATAGACCTTCACCGCGGTGTTGATGGGCAGAGCAAATCCGATACCCTGATACCCGCCGCTGCGGCTGGCAATCATGGTGTTAATGCCAATGACTTCGCCGTTGATATTCAGCAGCGGCCCGCCGCTGTTGCCGGGATTAATGGCGGCGTCGGTTTGCAGGAAGTGCTGGAAGCCGGAATTCATGGCGCTCTCGCCGGGAATGTCCCGCGACTTGGCGCTGATGATACCGGCAGTCACCGTGGCCTGGAATCCAAACGGCGAACCAATGGCTACCGCCCAATCCCCCACCTGCACTCCGTCCGAATTCCCGATCTTGGCGGCAACCAGGCTGGACCTATCGACCTTGATCACGGCCACATCGGTGGCTGGATCGGTGCCAATTACCTTAGCTTCGTATTCCGCCGGATCGCCGTTGAACTTTACCGTGACGCGCGTGGCCTTCTCGACCACGTGATTGTTCGTCAGAATGTAGCCGGCTTTATCGACGACAACGCCAGAACCCAGACTGAAACTCTTGCGCGGACCAACTTGCGGCGCTTGATCGCCGAACGGACTTCCGAAGAACCGTTGGAAGAAGTCCTGCATCCCGTTTTCATCCTGGTCTTCATCCTCGGGCTGTTGTTGCTGCGGTGTCCGCTTCTTGTGAAACTGTTGCACGTTCGCCTTCTGCACATACGTGCTCGAGATGTTCACCACCGAAGGCTCGAGCTGCTTCGCCAGAGCGCTGAACGACGTCGACAGTTGCACGGGGTTCGGGATGGTGAGCGGCGTGGCGCCCGGCGCGACGGCTTGTTCTTTTGCGGCCTTGACGCCGGTCGACACCAGCGTGCCGACGACTATGCCGATGGACAACGTGAACAGAATCAGGCTGAACGAAAGTAATTTCTGGTTTCTCATCTTGTCAAACAAACTCATGGAAATGGAACTCCTCAAGAACCGCAATTCCCTCTATTATACCTCGGGGCTTGGGTTTCTATACCTATAGATGTTCTCTGGAATGAACACGTTTCAGCTCTACCAGCAATATTCCAGTTAAGATAAGTGCCGCCCCTACGGCGGCCCGGCGCGAAAGCAGTTCTCCCATTAACCAAAAGGAAGTAAACCAGGCCACCACGGGCTCCAGTGAATAGATTAATGCCGTGCGCGTAGCAGTAGTGTGCTGCTGGGCCCAGGCTTGCACCGTAAAGGCCAGCGCCGTCGCCAGAAGTCCGGTCATTACAAGGGCAAATATGACCACCGGCGTCAGGTGGATAACCGGCTTTTCGATCCACCAGAAAGTCGAGAGACCGAGAACCGCGGCCACCGCGACCTGCATGAAGGACAAAGACTCGAAGCTTATCCGCCCGGAATAGTGTCCGACGGCGATGATGTGTGCGGCAAAGGCCACCGCGCAGAAGAAGGTCAGAAGGTCGCCGCGCCCGATGCGCAGCGAATCGCCTTGAAGTGTCATTAAGCCCATACCGGAAGTCGCACACAGAACGCCGGCCATCTCGAAAATTCGCGGCCTGGTGAAATAGACGAGGGACGTGAGCAAAGGTACCAAGGGAATCGCCAGGCCGGTGATGAATGCGGACTTGGAGGCGGTGGTAAATTGCAGCCCAACGGTTTGGAACAAATAACCGGCGAACAGGCACCCGCCGGCAATCAGGCCGCCCCGAGTGGGCCAGCATCGCACTCTCGACCGAAACAGCAGGGCCAATGCGGCGGCGGCAATGCTAAAACGGATGGCCAGAAATACGATGGGCGAGATATCCTTGAGCGCGGACTGCACCAGCACGAAGGTGGAGCCCCAAATCAGAGTATTGCCGGCAAGGGCTGCGTCGGCACGCCATGTGCGCAAGGCCTTTGGCGATTCGCCGGCAAGGAGAAGCCCTTCCCCTTCGGGCGTCATGCAGAGGGCGGCGCGATTTGCGGTTCGCGCAACAGCAGGCTGAGCGTGAGGAAAATTCGTTTGAGACCGAGATCGCGGCCCTCGGGGTTGTACCACTCTTTGAGTGTGTGGGCGCCGCCTCCCTGCCCGCCCGCGCCGATGGAGACGGCCGGGATGCCGAGCGAGAGCGGAATATTGGCGTCGGTGGAAGAGCAATCGAGGCGCGAACGGATACCCAGGTAAGCATCCACGGCACGTACGAAGTGGAGCACGGGTGTCTGCTCGCCGAGTTCCGCGGCGGGCCGTTCACCGATTTCCTTGATTTTGGCCGCCACCTTGCCGCCGGTGGCGCGCTGGTTTTCCTGCTCCTGCGCGCGCTCGACGGCGGTACTGAGCAGTTCGACCAACTCCCCCATCTTTTCGTTGCTCTCGGAGCGGATGTCGATTTTCGCGCGGGCCATCGACGGGATGGAGTTGATGCTGGTGCCGCCGTCGATGAGACCCACGTTGACGGACGACCGCGGCCCGCCATTCAGTTTCGCCTCAGAGAAATACGCCACTGCGCGGCTGAGCGCGTGCACGGGGTTGCCGACGCCGTAGTCGCTCCAGCTGTGGCCGCCCGGTCCGGTGAAAATGACTTCGAAGCGCCGGCTGCCGAGAGCGCGCGTGGTGATGTGGTCGGTGGCGGCGCCGTCGAGCACCAGAAAGGTGGCGATTTCGCGGGCCAGTTCCGACTTGCACAGCCAACGCATGCCGGTGAGATTGCCCTCGCCCTCTTCTCCTACGTTACCGATCAGCACGGGCTCCGCCCGCAAGTCTTCCATCTCGGGTGAGACTTTGATGGCGCGCGCAAGAGCCAGCAGTGCCGCCAATCCGGAGCCGTTATCGGAAACGCCCGGACCATGAAACTTTCCATCCACGCCGACGGCGACATCGTCTTTGGCGCGCGGGGCAAGCACGGTATCGAGATGCGCCGTGACTGCGATATACGGGCCGCGTGACTTCTCGTTCAGAAACGCCAACACGTTGCCGGCGCGATCGATCTGCGACTTCCAACCGAACCCGCGGAACTGCGCGGCCATCCATTCGGCGCGCTGTTGTTCGAGAAACGTCGGCGCAGGAATGCGGCAGAGTTCCAGGTGGATCTCATTGATCCACTGCTTTTCCCGTGTGAACCATTGCAGGCATTCCCGCACGCCGCGCAACAGCGCCACATCGGCAACGGGCACGGCCGCAGGCACGAGATTGGCTGCCATTCATTCGAGTGTACCGCAGGGGGGAAAGAATCAGACGCAATAATGGCCGCGAATGATCGCGCATACACGCGAATAACCATAACTCTGAGGCTGGTTGTTGTTCACCTCACCTTCGCGTTTATTCGCGGCTCACTTCGCTTTCAACACGATTAGCGTTGGATCGTCTCGCTCGGAGCGTTTGCACGGCCTTCATAAACGACGATGGTTTCGGCTATACGGTCGTGAACGGTCTGGCGGTTCGGATGGATGAAATATTGCACGAATCCAAACCCGAGTTCCAGCGCGGACGCGCCATAGCCCAAAGCCCGTTCGATGCACGTCCAAAGGGACAGATGATCGTGATGCAGTGAGATGACCCGTACCTTCATCAACCGCTTGCCCAGAGTCCGGCCGTGGCCCCAGTAGAGCGACAAGCCAAAGAACAGAGCCAAGTAGACCACGCTGTACCAGTTTTCAAAGAAATTCAGCTCGATGTGTACGTGGTGGGTCTCATCCCAATTTCGCACAGCCGGGATATACTTCGCGGCGGAAATCAAGGCCGCAAGCACGGCCACAAAGAACAGGCTCGCCAGCAGAAAATCGATCACTAATGCGGCGGCGCGCGAACCGAAAGAAGCCAGTCTAACTCCGGAGAGTTCCTTCATTCGATCCGCCTGGGTCGCATCAAAGAGAGCTAGAGTTTTTGTGGGCATGCGGCGGTCCGGATTGTGTGATTCCACCGATTATCGCTCAGGCGTCGGGGCCGGGACCGCTCACCCTTCACTTCACTTTCAGCACGATCAGCGTTTGATCGTCGAACAAGGTGGGATTGAAGCGGTCCAGGGCGGCGAAGATGGCGTCGATGATTTCCTGCGCGGTGAGGTTGCAGCTTTCCCGGAGGACTTTGGACAGGCGGCCGCGGCCGTACTCCTCTCCCGAGAGGCTGAGGTGATCGGTGATGCCGTCGGAATAGAGCACGAGGACGTCGCCGGCTTGGGCCTGGAAGGAGATTTCTTCGTAGTCGCGCTCCGGCAATAGACCGAGGGGCACTCCTTCCACGCGCAGCTTGATGATTTCGCCGTCACGGCAGACGATGGGAGGAAGCGCGCCCGCGTTGGCCATGTTGAAATGCCGGGAATGCGGATGCCACAGCATCACCAGCAGGGTTACGTAGCGGGCCTCCACTTTTCGTGCCACCAGGGCGTCGTTGAGCGCTTTCAAGAGCGCCGCGGGGTTCCGGCGGCGGACCGCGGTGGTGCGCAGGAGCCCCGACATCAGCGACCCATAAAGCGCGGCGGCGGCTCCTTTGCCGCTCACATCGCCGAAAGCCAGCGTTGCGTGCTCGTCGTTGTGCTCGGAGAGATCGTAAATATCGCCGGAGATCTCGCGCGCCGGACGGAGGCCAATGGCCACTTCGAGGTTCGCCAGGTCGGGAGGCTCAGTCGGCAGCAGCCAGGTTTGCAGCTCACGGGCTGCCTTCAAATCCTCCTCCATGAGCCGCTGGCGCTTGGCCACTTCTTCGTAGAGCCGGGCATTCTCCACGGAGGCAGCGATCTGTGGCGCGAGCAGGCCCAGGGTGCGCACGTGATCTTCGGTGAAATAAGCGACGCGGTCGCTTTCCAGGTCCATCACACCGACCACGCGATCCTTGACGATCAGCGGGACCGCCACCTCCGAGCGAATGTCGGGATGTGAGGCGATGTAGCGGGGATCAGTGGAGGTGTCGTCGACGAGCACGACCTCGCGCGACTCGGCCGCGGCACCGGTCAGGCCTTTGCCGAGCGGAACGTTATCGATTTTGACCCGCCGGTCGTGCCGGACGCTCACGCGATGCCGCAGCACGCGATGCTGTTCGTCCATCAAAAGAATACTGAAGGCATCGTAATTAATCAGGCTGCGAACCGTTGCCGCAATCTTGTTGAGCAGCTCATCCAGTTCAAGGATGGAGGCGAACTCGTGCGACATCCGCGCCAGCGTTCGAAGCGTACGGTTCTGGCGCTCGACGCGGCGATAGAGACGCGCGTTGTCGATTGAAGACGCAACGCGGGAAGCGATCAGCCGGAGCAAGGCGCGATCGTACTCCGAATAGGCCTTCTCCCGGGTGGACTGCACATCAATCACGCCCACGAGCATGTTGCGCGCCACCATGGGAACGGCCAGCTCACTGCGAACGGCGTCGAGCGCGTTGAGATAACGGTTGTCAGCGCGAACGTCGGGCACGAGAATCGGCTCGCGCTGCGCGGCCGCGGCGCCGGTGATGCCCTCACCTAACGCGATCGAGAGGTTCCGGACGACTTCCTCGCGATGGCCCACGGCGTAGCGGATCCGCAGATTCTGCCGCCGCTCGCTGTACAACAAAATGGCAAGCAACTCGTAAGGAATGACCTTCTTGACGATGTCGGCGACGTTGGACAGCAGTTCATCGAGGTCCAGGGTGTTGGCCGTTGCGGTGGTGACTTCGAGCAGGAAATCGAGCAGCTCGGAACGCTCGCGGAAACGCACGCTGGATTTGCGCGTGGTGGCGTGCATCAAATTACGATCACCGGGCAGCCGCCTCCACGATGGCGACGCTCGAGCTGGCGCCAATGCGGGTTGCGCCGGCAGCCACCATGGCGCGGAAATCCTCGAGAGTCCGGATGCCGCCGGCCGCTTTGACGCCCATTTCCGGTCCGACGACCTGCCTCATCAGCGCGACGTCGTGCGCCGTAGCGCCCGCCGGTCCGAATCCCGTCGATGTCTTCACGAAGTCGGCTCGGGCCATGCGAGCCAGCGTGCAGGCCACGGCTTTCTGCTTGTCGTCGAGGAGCGCCGTCTCCAGAATCACCTTCACGATGGCGCCGGCCCGGTGACAGGCGCCGGCCACGGCCTGTACGTCGCCCTTCACCGCGTCGAAATCACCTGAACGCAGCGCGCCGACGTTAATCACCATGTCGATTTCCTGCGCGCCCACTCGCAGGGCGGCCGCAGTTTCGGCCACCTTGCTTTCCGTACTGGTGGCGCCGAGAGGAAACCCTGCAACCGTGCAGACCTTGACGGGCGAGCCCCTGAGTTCGCTGGCCGCCAGCGGCACCCAGTAGGGGTTCACGCACACCGCCGCGAAGCTGTACTGGCACGCCTCGCGGCAGACCCGGAGAATGTCGTCGCGTGTGGCTTCCGGCCGTAACAGGGTGTGATCGATGAGGCGCGCGACCGCCTGAGCGTCGCCCGTCACACGTTTCGCACTCCCGCCGCAAGTACCGCACCCCGGCGCACGTGGTGCCATGCGGGCGATGATCTCTTCGCCGATCCGGGCGGCAAGCTGGTCAAGTTCCTCAGTATCCACAAGTACTTAAATCCAAAACCGTCGTACAATTCGTAGGGACCATTGTAATGGAGAAATCGAAACTACTGTGGCTGGCAATGGCCCTGGCGGCGTGCGCTGCCGGATTGTTCGCCCATCCCATGGGCAACTTCAGCGTGAACCACTATGCACGTGTGGAGCCCGCGGCGCGTGGAGTGGAAGTCCTGTATGTGCTGGATCTTGCGGAAATACCGACCTTTGAGCTGCTGCAGAAGTGGAACCTGACGGCCACGAGCCCACGCGGCGACATTGAGCGGCAAGCCGCGGTACAGGCTCGAGAGTGGGCTCAGAGCCTGTCGATTTCCGCCAACGGCCGAACGGTCACGCCGCAGCTTCGATCGACGACAGTCAACATGGCGGATGGAGCCGGCAGCATGCAGGTGATGCGCGTCAGCATGCAGCTACACCTGCCCATCGCCCAAGGCAAGATCGAATACGAGGATCGCAATTACGCCGGGCGTGCCGGGTGGAAAGAGATCGTGATTGCGGCAGGGGAAGGCGCGGCGATTGAGAATGCCACCGAAGGCGACGTGGACCGCAGCCAGGCGCTGACGGCTTATCCGCAGGATCCGACGATCGCGCCGCCGCAGGATGTGCGGGCATCGCTTGAATGGACGGTAGCGGCTCCGCAGGCCGGCCGCTCCCAGAAGCCGGCAATCGTCCCGGCACCGGCGGTCACCGCGCCAGCGAGCGCGCCCCCGGGGACTGCCCCGGTTGCGCCCCAGAGTTCCTCGGCCGGAACGGTCGTCCGCGGTGATTTTCTTTCCCAATTGCTGAACAAGCACGAAATTAGCGTGGGTATGGTGTTGATCGGCCTGGTGGTAGCGTTCGGCCTGGGCGCGATTCACGCGATGTCGCCGGGCCACGGCAAGACCATCGTCGCGGCATATCTGGTGGGTTCGCGCGGCACGTTCAAGCATGCCATCTTTTTGGGCGGCATGGTGACGTTCACGCATACCATCAGTGTATTTTTTCTGGGATTCACTACGCTGTTTCTTTCGCAATATGTGCTGCCCGAAAAAATCTATCCCGTGCTGGGCGCGATATCCGGCCTGTCCATCGTATGGATTGGGGCGATGATGCTCTACAAGCGCGCCATGCGGCTGCGTGGGCACAGCCATGAAGGCCATTCGCATGACCATGAGCATGGTCATAGTCATCTTCACGATCATGCGCACGATCACGATCACGGACCGAACGGCCACAGCCATGTGCCGGAAGGCGATGTGACACTGGGGAGCCTGATCGCGCTTGGGGCTAGCGGTGGTCTGGTTCCCTGCCCGTCCGCGCTGGTGTTGCTGCTCAGCTCCGTTGCGCTGGGCCGCGTGGGACTGGGAATGATCCTGCTGGTTAGTTTCAGCGCCGGCCTCGCGGTGGTGCTGATGACCATCGGCGTCCTGGTTCTATACGCGAAGCACTTGTTGCCGGACAGCCAGAAGGCGTCGCGGCATCCCGCTTTCCGGCTAATCCCGGTTTTCTCGGCGGCCGTCGTTATGTGTATCGGGCTGGTGATGACGGGCGTATCGCTGGGGGTGATTCGCCCGGATCGGATTCTGGGGCTGAACTAAGATGCGCCGCGAATGAACGCGCATTCACGCAAATAAGAACCAAACTCCAGCTAGCAAATGTGCGCGCCATGGGCTTCTACGTAGACGGCGTAGAGCGATTGGCCCGCGGCCATGAACAGGCGGTTGCGTTTGGGTCCGCCGAAGCAGACGTTGGCGCAGATTTCGGGAAGCAGGATTTGCCCGATTCGTTCGCCTTCCGGCGTGAAGACGTGCACGCCGTCGTACCCGGCGCCTACCCAGCCCGCGCCCACCCAGATATTGCCGTCGGTATCGGCGCGAATGCCGTCCGCCAGGCCGGCGCCTTTGCCCGCAAGCTCCATGGAGATGTACTGACGGCCGTTGCGCAGCGTTTTTCCATCGGCCACATCGTACACCTTGATGTTCCTGGGTGCTTGCGGATAATGCGTGGCGCCGGTGTCGCAGATGTACGCCTTCTTGTAATCGGGCGAGAAGCAGATGCCGTTGGGTTTGAAGAGTTCGTCGGTCACCATGGTCATCTGTCCGGTCTTGGCGTCGATGCGGTAAACGGCCTCTTTGAGCAGTAGTTCGCCTTTGTGTCCCTCATAATCCATCAGCGTGCCGTAGCCCGGGTCGGTGAACCAGATTCCGCCGTCAGGATGCACGACGATATCGTTCGGACCGTTCAGGATTTTGCCGTTCCATTTGTCCGCTACCACGGTGACGGAGCCGCTGGGCTCGTAACGAACCACGCGGCGGTTGCCGTGCTCGCAGGAGAGCTGGCGCGCTTCGTAATCGAAGGTGTTCCCGTTGCTGTATCCCGAGGGGCTGCGCATGGTGCTGACGTGGCCGTCATCCTCGATCCAGCGCAGTTGGCGGTCGTTGGGAATGTCGCTCCAAACCAGATAGCGGCCCACGCCGTTCCAGGCCGGACCTTCCGACCAAAGCGTGCCGGTGTAGAGGCGTTGGATGGGCGTGTTGCCAATCTTGTATTTGCTGAAGCGCTTGTCGAGCACGATGATGTCGGGGTCGGGGTAGCGGACGGGATCCTTGCCAGTCCAGTCGCGCTGGGCATAGGCGCCGCCCGCCGCTGCCGCGAAGCCTGCACCGAGAAACGCGCGCCGGTCGATCCCGCCGGATCCGAGGTTGCAGTGTTTGGTTGTCATGGAACCACTCGTTGAGTTCGATGGAACAGTATACAGCGGCGCGCGGCCTATGAATTATTCCGATCGCAACGCGCGCATGGGATCGATGGCCGCCGCCCGCCGGGCGGGGACGAAATTGGCGGCAAGACCGACGGCGCCTACGGCGAGGATGACCGCAGCATAAATCACCGGATCCCGGCCGCTGACGCCGAACAGCAGGGTCTCGAGAAACCGCGCCGTGAGCAGCGCGCCTGCGAGCCCGAGAACCGTTCCGATAAATACCAGCGTCATGCCGTCGGTCAGCACTTCGCGCAGCACCTGCTGCGGGCGGGCTCCCAGCGCCATGCGGATGCCGATCTCGTGTGTGCGCTGGCTCACAGCAAAAGAGACCACACCGTAAACGCCGGCGGCCGCGAGCACCATCGCGACCAAAGCGAACGCGCCGAACAGCCACGAATAAGCCCGGCGAGCCCAGAGCGAACGATCCAGCGCCGCCGTCATGGTTTGGACTTGATACATGGGCAGATCCGCGTCCATCTGGCGCAGCGCATCGCGGGCTGGGGCGACAAGCATTTGCGGGCTAATCGAGCTACGCAAAACGATGCTCATGGAATCCCAGTCGGGTATCTCGCGCTCGGGAAAGCTCACGCTCGGGCGCATTTTCTGGTCGAGCCCGTAGTGTCTGGTGTCGCGCGTGACTCCGATGACGGTCATCCACTTGTCATTGTCCCCAGGATGACAAATCCGTTTTCCGATGGCATCGGCAGGTTTGGGCCAATAACGTTTCGAAAAGCTCTCGTTCACGGTCACAACATAAGGTCCCTGGGGATTACCGTCTCTTGCATTAAACCCGCGCCCAGCCAGTAACGTGATCCCGATGGCATCGAAGTAACCCGGGGTCACGACGACCTGGAGAACAACGGGATTTTGTTCTTTCGGACCGAGTGGCGGAGCGCCCTCCACCGTAAAGAAATTTCCCCAGTGGCCTCCAAGGGGCGGTGCCGACGCTGCGCCGACGGCTTTTACACCGGGCAGCACGCGAAGCCGGTCGATCAGATTCTCGAAAAACGACAGCCGTTGCTCCGGTTTCTCATACTTCACATTCGGAAGCGAGACCCGAAACGTGATCACGTTTTCGGGACGGAAACCCGGATCGACGTGCAAAACGTTGCGGAATGCTTCGACCAGCAGACCTGCGCTAATCAAAAGGACGAGCGCGAGCGAGATCTCACAGATTACCAGCGCGCTGAGAGTGTAGCGACGGTTTCGCGACAACGATGTGCGCGGCGCGGCGTCCTGGAGGCAACTGCGCGTATCGACGCCCGAGGCCTGAACAGTAGGCGCAAGGCCGAAGAGCACCGCAGCCGCACCGGTCACCAGCGTGCAGAAGAGGGCGAAGCGCACATCCATCTGAAAGCTGATCCAGCGAGGCATATCGTCGGGCATGAGCGAGATCATGGCCTGCAAGCAGGCATAGCCGAGGGCGATGCCAACGATGGCCGCAATTCCCGCCAACACCAGGTTTTCTGTGAAAAGCTGGCGGACGATTCTGGCCCGCGAGGCGCCGATGGCAGTTCGAATCGCAATCTCACGCGCGCGAGCCGAGCCGCGCACCAGCATGAGAGCGGCGATGTTCACGCACGCGATCAACAACACGATGGCGACGGCGCCCAACAACGCCTGACTGACGGCCCGGAAGTCACCGAGGTAGCGATCGCGCAGCGGCATGAGGATGGGAGACGTCGCCCCTTTCTCGATCGCGGTCGCTTTATGAACGCTCAGCAAGTTAGCTTGCGCGCGTTCGATCGTAACACCGCGTTTCAGACGGCCGACACCGTTCAAGTACCAGCCCCTATGCTCATTGCGATCGACCTGCAACGGCACCCAGAGCTGCGCCTGGCCCGGAAACTCCGCTTTGCGCGGGAGCACGCCGACAACCGTGTACGCCTGCTTGTCGAGCTGCAAGATCCGCCCCAGCACGTTGCGGTCACCGTTGAACTGCTGCCGCCAGAGCTCATCGCTAATCAACGCAACTTTGGTTCCGCCAGGCCGGTCTTCCTGCGGCAGAATGTTCCGGCCTATCGCGGGTTTCAGCCCAAGGACGTCGAGCAGGTTGTAGGTTACCGAGGCGCCATGGACACGGCGCGCTGTGCCCTGACCCGAGAGATTGAAATCGGAAGTGTCGAAGCAAGCCATTCCATCAAACGCGCTGCTGCCATCCCGCCAGTGGTAATAGTCAGGTCCGGCGATTCCGACAAACTTCAGATTCCAGGTGGGGGCCGTTTCATCCAGATCGACCAGCCGTTCGGAATCCGGAAACGGCAGCGGCTTTAAGAACAGCCCATTGAAAATACTGAAAATAGCGGCGTTGCCGGCGATGCCAAGCGCCAGCATGCCGATTACCATTATGCTGAATGCCGGCTTTAAGCGGATCGCGCGCAAGGCCGTCTTCAGATCGTGCCGGAAACCGGACAGAAATCCCCGGTGCGGCGGTGGCGCGCCGAGCGCTGGCGGCAGACGAAGAGGGGTGCGGGCTTTACGCAAGTCTTCGACCAGCCGTTCGCTGCTGAGTTCTTCGAGTACCAACCGGAGGGCGCCTGCTTCCGAAGTCCCGGCAGCCAGCAGTTCGTTGTAGCGATCCTCGAGGTGCTGCGCCATTTCGTCGACGATTTCTGCCTCGCGCGCACCGTCGAGACCGATGCCGGCGAGACGCTCTTGAACAATTTCCTTCCAATCAGGCATATTCGATCCCGGTGATGCGGCTGACGGCTTCGGCAAACTGGCGCCAGCCGCGCCGTTGCGCAGCCAGCACCTTGCGTCCCTCAGGGGTCAGTCGGTAATAGCGCCGGCGGCGTTGTCCGGCCTTCTCCACCCAGCGCCCTTGCACCCAGCCGCGCGCCTCCAGGCGATAGAGCAACGGATAGAGCGACGCGACGTGAAAACGCAAAGCTCCCTGAGAGCGCGTCTCGATCAGCTTGCTGATCTCGTAGCCGTGTCGGGCGCGGTCTTCTAGCAGCGAGAGGATCAGCAACTCGGCGCTGCCTTTCTTCAACTCACGGTCCGAGGATAGCGCTGCCATATATTGATATCAAATATATAGACATGAAACAGATAGCGTCAAGTTCAGCACTTGAGATGTTACTTTTTGTCGAGCGCGGTTTGGGTATTCGCTTGAACTCGGCTGGAACGCTTACTCCGCCAGTTCCGCGGTCATCACCGCTCCGTTCATCTGGGAATCACGGCTGAAACCTTGACGGGCTTGCGTGAATCTTTCGCGATCCACATGGTGATTTTCTCGGCGCCACCGTCGCCCGAGGTGATCTCGGCTTTGAAGGCGTCGAACGTGCCCGCCGGAACCGTGATTTTCTCCGATCCCGACACTTGCAATTGCATCACCTTGGCCTTCTGCTTCTGCATGTCGAAATTCCGGAAGGTGGCCGAGAATCCTTCCGCCAGCGGCAGGCAGGCGATGACCTGTGGCGCTCCGGCGGCATCGGCAAACATAGGGCCGCCGGTATCCACCGCGACCGGCTTCTCTTGTCCGTTCATATTCATCGATCCGGTTGCCTTGTTGTCGTGGAACTCCAGAGCGACGGCCACCGGGCCCTGCTTGACCGAGCGCTTCTCGACCACCAGGCTGTCTTTATTGAGCGTCGTGATATCGGTGGCTTCGCCCATGGGCGTGTTCATCCGGTCAGTAGCCGTCCAAGATCCCTTCTCTTCCTTGATTTCGGTGGAATAATTCAGGGGCATAGACTGTCCGCCCATCTCGAGCTTGGCCCGATATTTGTACGTTCCGGAATGCATGGGCATGGCCGGCTTGGGCGTTTCTACGGAAGCTGCACTCACCTTTTTCGCCACCACCACGGTTTTGGGATCGACGGTAATTTCTTTGAGCCGCGCAGCAACTTCGGGAGTCATATCCTCCTGGTAGCGTCCACCCAGATACTTCGCAAAGAATTTCTCTGTCGCCGCCATGAGCGCCATATTATTCACGGGACGGGCAAAGCCGTGGCCCTCATCCGGCGCCACGATGTACTCCACCGGAAACTGCCGGTCCCGCAATGCAATCACGATCCGGTCGGATTCCGCTTTGTTGACACGCGGATCGTTGGCGCCTTGGGCCACGAGCAGCGGCGTGCGGATTTTGCCGGCGGAGTTGAGCGGCGACTGCTTCTCCAGGCGTGCCTTGCCTTCGGGAGTAGTTGGATCTCCCATGCGTTGGTAAAACGTCTTGCGGCCGGCCTCCCAATACGGAGGAATGGACTCGAGCAGAGTGATCAGGTTCGACGGGCCGACCACTGAAACCGCGGCTGCATAAATATCCGGGGTGAAGGCAACACCCGCCAGCGTGGCATAGCCTCCGTAGGAACCGCCCATGATCCCGACGCGTTTCGGATCCGCGATACCTTTCGCGATCAGGTAT